>Ga0302320_10013980_pt1 | contig 16658 bp, 14 predicted proteins | sample Bog_T0_3_FD_202130 | JGI IMG/M metagenome (GOLD analysis project Ga0302320, IMG submission 202130) | Peat permafrost microbial communities from Stordalen Mire near Abisko, Sweden - Bog_T0_3 | ecosystem: Environmental > Terrestrial > Soil > Wetlands > Peat | place: Sweden: Abisko, Stordalen Mire... | reverse complement strand
GAGCAGCGGGTCCTCCGGGAGGACACGCTGCGGGGCTGGGAAGGCGAGACCCACACCGGGGCGGAGCTCGCTTTCCTGCAGGGCCGCGCCGCCATGACCGTGTCCGGGTCCTGGCTCACGAGCGAGATGGCCGGGAAGATCCCGGCGGACTTCGAGCTCGGGGCGATGAATTTCCCGGTGTTTCCCGACGGACTAGCCGATCCCAGCACGATCCAGATGGGCACGGACAGCTTCTTTGTGTTCGCGACGGGCGACCCGGTGCGCGAGGGACTGACGATCGACTTCCTGCGCTTTCTCACCTCACGGGCGCAGGCCGCGGCCCTCGTGCGCGCGTTCGACTCGCCGTCGGCGGTCCGCGGCGTGCCGGCGTCGGCCTATTCGCCCCGGATGCGCCAGACGGCCGAACTGATCGAACGGGCCCGGGCCGCATTTCCCATGCACAACATGATGCTGATGCCCCCGGCGGTCCGCCAGGCGATCGTGGACGAGAGCGGGCGGCTCACCCTGGGGCAGATCACGCCGGAGGAATTCTCCCGGCGGCTGGAGGCGGCGGCGGCCGCCGACCGCGCCCAGGCGGCCGATCCGGGCCATCTGGAATTGCGCCATCCGGTGGCCGGCCTCGTGCTGCTGGCCGGCCTCGGCTCCGCGGTCCTGCTCTTGGGCTGGGCGGCGCTCGCCGGCCGGCGGGCGGACCGCGCCGGGGGGGCGGCGCTCGCGCGGAGCGCGCATTTCGCGCGCCTGCGGCCCGGCGTCGCCGCGGGCTTTGTGGGCCCGGCGCTCGTCCTGTACGGCGCCCTGGTCGTCTGCCCGGCGCTGACCGCGTTCGGCTGGTCCTTCACCCGCTGGAATGGAATCTCGCCGCGGACCTGGGTCGGTTTTTTCAATTTTAAATCGCTGCTCTTCGGCAATGACGTCTTCTGGCTGGCCCTGCAGCACAACCTGTTCCTCATGGTCGTGCCGGCGCTGTTCGTCGTGCCGATCGCCCTGGGGTGCGCCGCCCTGCTCCACCGCGGGGTCTGGGGCGGGCGGGTCTTCCGGGTGGTGTTCCTGTTTCCCAACCTGCTCGGCGGAATCGCCGCCACGCTGATCTGGATGAGCGCCTACGAACCCAATGGCGGCCTGGTGAACGCGGGCCTGGCCGGCTTGGGCCGGCTGCTGCATAGCGCGCGCCTGGCCGGATTCGACGGCTTCCCCTGGCTCGCCTCGGAGCACCTCTACACGGCGCTGATCCCGATCTACATTTGGATGGCCTGCGGCTTCAACCTGATCCTCTACCTGGCCGCGATGGAGGGAATCGATCCGCAGCTCTACGAGGCGGCGGCGCTCGACGGGGCCTCGGCCTGGCGCCAGTTTTTCACGATCACCCTGCCCCTGATCCGCGAGGTGCTGGCCATCTCGGCCGTCTTCCTGGTGATCAGCGGCCTGAACGCCTTCGAGATGGTGTGGCTGCTCACCTCCCAGTACCCGACCTCCAGCACCCACACCCTCGGGACGCTCCTGGTCACCACGATGTTCCAGGACCTGGACATCGGCCGCGCCACCGCCCTGGCGGTGATCCTCTTTGTCCTGGTGGGCGCCGGCAGCGCGGCGGTGCTCCGCGGGCTGCGCCGGGAGGAGCCGGGCGCGTGAGCCGGCCCACCCGTTTCCGGCTTTCCCGCCCGCTGGTCTTCGCGGGGCTGGCGGCCTACGCGGCGTGGCTGGTGTTTCCCATGGTCTGGGTCGCCTACTCCTCGCTCAAGTCCGACGCGGAGATCTTCGGGCACACCTTTGCCCTGCCGGCGCCCGGCGAACTGCATTTCGACAACTACACCCGGGCCTGGCGCGAGGCGCATTTCGGCGCGTATTTCGCCAATTCGGTGCTGGTGACCGTTTCGGCGGTCGCGCTCATCGTCTCGCTGGGCGCGATGGCCGCCTATGCCCTCGCCCGGTTCTACCATCCCCTGGGCCGGACCGTGTTCTGGCTCTTTCTGGCCGGGCTCATGATCCCGGCCCAGCTGGCGATCGTGCCGCTCTTCTTCGAACTGCGGTCCGTCGGCCTGCTCAACTCCCGCCTCGGGCTGGTCCTCGTCTACACGGCGAACGGCCTGCCGTTCGCCATCTTCATCCTCGCCGGCTTCTTCCGCTCGCTCCCGCGGGCCCTCTACGAGGCGGCGGTGATCGACGGGTGCGGGGAATTCACGGCGTTCTGGAAGGTGCTGCTGCCGCTGGCCCGCCCCGGCCTCGTGACCGTGGCGATCTTCCAGTTCATCGGGGTGTGGAAGGAATATTTCTTCGCCTTCATGCTGCTGGGCGGCGACCCGACCGGCCAGGCGCGGACGCTCCCCCTGGGCCTGGCCAACCTCTCGATCACCGCGGAATACCGGACCGACTACGGCATGCTGTTCGCCGGCCTGGTGCTCGTCACCGCCCCGATTCTGCTGGTCTACATCCGGCTCCAGCGGCAGATCGTCAAGGGCGTGGCCGCGGGGGCTCTGAAGGGCTGACGCCGGACCCGGCCGTCGCGATCCCATGCCCGCCTCATTTCCTCGCCTGCGCGCCGCGGCCGCCCTGCTCGCCGCGACCGGCTGGGCGCGCGCGCAGCCGCCGCCGGCTCCCTGGATCCCGGACCGCGGGGACGGGACCTACCAGAATCCGGTCCTGTTCGCCGACTACTCCGATCCGGACGTGGTCCGGGTCGGTCCCGATTATTATCTGGTGGCCTCGAGCTTCAACTGCGTGCCGGGGCTGCCGATCCTGCATTCGCCGGACTTGGTCAACTGGACGATCGTGGGCCATGTGTTCGCGCTCCAGCCCCCCGCGGGGGCTTTCGCGCAGTCGCGGCACGGCGAAGGGGCTTGGGCGCCGGCGATCCGCCACCGCGCCGGGAGATTCTGGGTCACCTACCCGGATCCGGACCGCGGCCTGTATCTGACGACCGCCGCCGATCCGGCCGGCCCATGGTCCCCGCCCCGCCTGATCAAGGCGGGCCGGGGACTCATCGATCCCTGCCCCTTCTGGGACGACGACGGCCAGCTCTATCTCGTCCACGGCTGGGCGAAGAGCCGGGCGGGCATCTCGAATCTGCTGACCCTCAACAAGCTGAGCCCGGACGGCGCCGCGGTGACGGACCCCGGCGTCACGATCATCGACGGCAACCAAATCCCGGGCTGGACCACGCTCGAGGGCCCGAAACTCTACAAGCGCCAGGGTTATTACTACATCTTTGCGCCGTCCGGCGGGGTCACGGGCGGCTATCAGGCCGTGTTTCGCTCCCGGAACATCGCCGGGCCGTACGAGCACCGCATTGTCCTCGCCCAGGGAGAAACCGCGATCAACGGCCCCCATCAGGGCGCCTGGGTCGACACCGGGACGGGGGAGGATTGGTTCCTGCATTTCCAGGACCGCGGGCCCTTCGGCCGCGTGGTCCACTTGGAGCCGATGGTCTGGCGGGCGGACGACTGGCCGGCGATCGGCGTCCATGCGGACGCGGACGGCCGGGGGGAGCCGGCGCTGGTCCATGCGAAGCCGAACGTCGGCCGCAGCTGGCCGATCGCGGTCCCCCAGACTTCGGACGAATTTGACGGTTCCGCGCTGGGCCTGCAGTGGCAGTGGAATGCCAATCCCCAGCCCGGCTGGTACTCGCTGACGGCGCGCCCCGGCTGGCTGCGGCTCGCCAGCGTGCCGGCGCCGCCGCGGCGCAACAACGGCCGGCCGGCGACGGGCAATGTCTACGACGCCCCGAACTTCCTCCTGCAGAAGTTCACGGGCCCGGCGTTCACCGCGACCACCGCGCTCGAATTTGCGCCGGCCGCCGAGGGCGAGCGCGCCGCGCTGGCGGTGTTCGGCTACGATTACGCGCTGCTCGGCCTGCGTCGCACGGCCGCGGGCCTGCGCCTCTCCTACGTGGTCGATCGGGGGGCGAACCGGGGCGAGCCGGAAAGGGAGCTGGCGGGGCTCGCCGCGCCCGCCGGCCGGGTCTACCTGCGGGTCAGCGTCGACGCAGCCGCCCGCTGCCGCTTCAGCTACAGCTGGGACAACCGCCGCTTCGTGCCGATCGGCGAGCCGTTCCAGGCCTCGGTGGACCGGTGGATCGGGGCGAAAGTGGGCGTCTTCGCGAGCGCTCCGCCCGGAGCCTCAGCTCCGGGGCACGCCGATTTCGACTGGTTTCGGGTCGGGCCGCCCGGGCCCTGAACGTTCACTCCGGCCGCGACGGCGAAAGCAGCTTGCCCGCGCGGGCAAATTCCTCGGCGACCGAAACGCACAGGCCGTCCAGCTCTTCCTTGGGGACTCCGGAGGCGGCCAGGATCTTGGCGTCGGGCAGCGGCGGCCGGGCCTTGGGGTCCTCGATCTGGGCGCAGTCGCGCAGCCATTTCGAAACGTACAGGAGGCAGGCCATCTTGCGGTTCGCGCCCGCCGCCTCCGGGGCGTACTGCCAGCGGATTGGCTCGGCGATCTGCGGTTGGAAGCCCCAGGTCTTGAGCAGCGCCCCGGCGACGGACGCGCTGGTGAAGCCCAGCACGTCCTTTTCGTCCGCGGTCGCGTCCAGGGGGAAGCCCTTCCAGGCAAAGTTCAGCGCCACCTCATGGGTGTGCTGGGCCCAATGCTCGATGGCGACCAGCCCGGCCAGATGCAGCAGCCCGACCGTATAGGCGAAATGCTCCTCGATTTCGGCGTAGCGGGCGGCCTGCGCCGTCGCCATCGCGCAGGTGACCGAGTTGCGCCAAAACTGTTCGGGCTCGATCCCGTAGGTGGTCAGGCGGCGCATCAGCAGGTCCGCGGCGGCGGCCTGGGCGACGACCTCGTAGGTCTTGAGCATCCCGACCCGGGCCAGCGCCTCCTCGATGCTCTGGCAGCGATATCCCTGGGAGTAATACGCGCTGTTGCCGATCTTCATCACCCGCGCCGAAACCCCCTGGTCCATCTTGAGGAGCTGGACGATGCTCTCGAAGTTCGCCGTGTCGTCGCCGAGCATCCGCAGGAGCTGCGGCAGCACCGCGGCGGCCGAGGGCAATTCGGCCAGGTCCCGCGCCACGTCGTCCGGACCGAGCAGTTCGGTCCGAGTTTTCAGTGGGGAGCGTTTTGCCATGGGTGCCGTGGCTGGTTTGAGATCATCGCGGGCGGCCCTGGGCCAGGCCAGCCGTCGCCAGTATCAATATACAGTCGGACAATTTTGCAAACCTTTGAGCGCGCCGGCCGGCGGGAGACCGGCCGCCGGAAGCGCCGGGCGAGACCGGCGCTTCGCCGCTGGCGGCGGAAAAGGCCCGCGCGCCGAGCGGGCCGGCGGCCAGCCGCAAGAATTGGGTTGACCGAAGGGGGCCCCGGTCCGTCCCTTGACCGCCCCGCCGCCCGCGGCTGGGGCACCCCGATGCTCCGGCGCTTCGTCCATTCCCTGCTTTTGCCCCTCGTGGCCGTCGGCTGGGCCCGGGGCGCGCCGGTTCCGGGCGGCGATTGGCTGCTGGACGATCCGCGCGCCGTGGCCGGCATTCCCGCCGAGGTGCTCGGTTCCCCGCGGATCGACGGGGCGGCCGGAGCGCGCTTTGCGGTGTTCAACGGCCGCTCGGACGCCTTCATCGTGCCGGCCGATCCGCTGGCGGGCTGGCCGGCATTCACGGTCGAGGTCCTGTTCCGGCCCGCCGCCGATGGTCCGGCCGCGCAGCGCTTCATCCACCTGGAGGACCAGGCCGGCCGCCGCCTCACTTTCGAGACCCGGATGATCGGCGGCCGCTGGGCGCTGGACACCTACCTGCAGGACGGGGCGAGCAAGCGCTCGCTGCTCGACGCAGGCCTGCTCCATCCGGCGGACCGTTGGACCTGGGCCGCGCTGCGCTATGACGGCAAGACGATGGCGAGCTTCGTGGCCGGCCGGCCGGAGCTTTCCGGCCCGGTGACCTTCGGGCCCACCGCCGGCGGGCGCATCAGCATCGGCGTGCGGATGAACCGGGTGTTCTGGTTCAAGGGGGCGATCCGCGAGCTGCGCTTTTACCCCGCGGCCCTGCCCGCGGAGGACCTGGAAGCGGCGCCTTAGGCCGGCCTCAGCCGCCGATGTAGCTCATCTCGATTTTCTCCCGCGCTTCGCCGGCGGCGAGGATGGCGGCGCGCTCATCGCTGTAGCGATCGAGCCGCCCCGTCCAGATCCGGCGCACGTACCGGGCGAGCTCCGGATCGTCGGCGCCGGCCCGCAGGCAGCCCAGGACGTCCCAGCCGAGCGAGGCGAAGAGACAGGTGAAGAGTTTGCCGTCCGCGGACAGGCGGGCGCGGTGGCAGTCGCGGCAGAAGGGCTCCGTCACCGAGCTGATCAGGCCGATCTCGCCGCGGCCGTCGCGGTAGCGGTAGCGCGCGGCGACTTCGCCGCGGTAGGCCGGACCGGCCGCCTCGACCGGCCAGGCGGCGGCGATCCGGGAGAGGATTTCCCGCGCGGGCACGACCCGGTCGGCCGCCCAGTGGTTGGTGTTGCCCACGTCCATGAACTCAATGAAGCGCAGCGGGTGCCCGCGGCCCCGGAAGTATTCGGCCAGCGGGAGAATCTCCCGCTCATTCACCCCCCGCTGCACCACGCAGTTGATCTTGATCGGAAAGCCCAGGGCGGCGGCCGCGTCGATGCCTCTGAGCACGCGTTCCACCTTGAAGCCCAGGCCATTCATCCGGCCGCCGACCTCCGCATCCAGGGCGTCAACCGAGACGTTCAGGCGGTCCAGCCCGGCCTCCCGCAGGGCCGGAGCCGCCCGCTCGAGCAGCCAGCCGTTGGTCGTCATGGCGACCTCCTTCAGCCCGTGCTCCTGTTTCAAGACCCGCACGAAATCCGGGAGATCGGGGCGCAGCAGGGGTTCCCCGCCGGTCAGCCGGATCTTCTCGACCCCCAGGGTCACGAACGCCCCGGCGATCCGGCCGAGTTCGCCGAGCGTCATCAGCTGCGGATCGCGCAGGAACGCGTGCCCCGCCCCGAACACTTCCTTCGGCATGCAGTACGGGCAGCGGAAATTGCACCGGTCGGTCACTGAAATGCGCAAATCGCGCAAGGGACGGTTTAGGGCATCGCGCAGGTCCGGCATTGGGACCCCACTATGCCTCAGGATCGGCGGACCCGCGAAGAAAATCTTATCCCAAGCTCTTTCCGGGGGCTTCGGGCGGATCCCGATTGCGGCCCGCCGGGGGTCCGGGCAATAGTTTTGGCCATGCTGACCCCCATCGAGGCCGAAACGCGGATCTTTGGGGCCGTCCGCCCGCTGGTGCCGGAGGACTGCCCGGTCGGACAGGCCCATGGCCGGGCATTGCGCGGGGACGTCCGCGCGGATCGCGACCTGCCACCCTTCGACCGGGTGACGCTCGATGGCTACGCGCTGCGCGCCAGCGCGCTCGTCGCCGGGGTCCGAGTTTTCCGGGTGGAAGCCACCCAGGCGGCCGGCGCTGAGCCGGGTGCGCTGGGTCCGGAGGCCGACGCTTGCATTGAGATCATGACCGGGGCCGCGCTTCCGGCGGGGGCCGATTGCGTCGTTCCCTACGAGGACACGGAGCGGGATGGGCCCCGCGTGCGGGTCGCGGCTGGAGCTGAGATCGGCCCGGGCCACGCCGTGCACCGGCAGGGCTCCGACCACCGCGCCGGCGAGGTCATCGTCCCGGCGGGCACCCGGCTCACGGGCTGGGAAATCGCGGTGGCCGCCGCCTGCGGCTGTGCCACGCTGCCGGTGGCGCGCCTGCCGCGGATCGCGATCGTGGCGACGGGCGACGAACTGGTCGCGATGGACGCCGCGGTGGCCCCGCACCAGATTCGCCGGAGCAACGACTACGCTCTCGCCGCCGCCCTGAGCCTGGCCGGCTATGTCCGGAACGACCGCTTTCTCCTGCGGGACTCGCCGGCCGAGATCGGACTGCTGCTGGCGCGGCTGATCGCCGACTACGACGTTCTGCTCGTCACGGGCGGGGTTTCGAAGGGGAAGTTCGATTTCCTCCCGGCCGAGCTTGATCGCCAGGGGGTGAAACGACTGTTCCAGGGCGTGGCGCAGCGGCCGGGCAAACCCCTGTGGTTTGGGCTGACCCCGCGCGAAACGCCGGTTTTCGCCCTGCCTGGCAACCCGGTCGCCTCGGCGGTGTGCCTGCGCCGCTACGTGCTGCCGGCGCTCGACCGGGCAAGCGGCCTGGCCGCACCCCCGATGCGCCGGGCGGTGCTCGCCGCGCCGGCGCGCTTCCGGCCGAAGCTGGCCTGGTTTCTCCCGGTGCGCGTGACCAGCGGCCCGCAGGCCGAATTGGCGGCGACCCCGGCACCGACCAACACCTCCGGGGATTTCGCGGGCCTGGTGGGAACGGACGGATTCGTCGAACTGCCCGCCGAGCTGGACGAGTTCCCCGCCGGATTTGTCGCGCCCTATTATTCCTGGGCCTAGCGACCCTGCCGGAGGGGCCTACCCTGGGAAAGGGAGGACCCCGAAGCGGCGATTGTTGGCCTCATCGCCCTCTCCGGGCCGCGTCGGCGCGGCCGGTTTGAGGGCGAGGTTGAGCCTTGGCCAACCCCGAGCCGCGGAGTAGGTTCTCCCTTTCCCAGGCCAGGCGCCGCTCCGCACGCTTTGCGGAGTTGAATCCCGGAGCGCAGTGCGGATAGTGGGAGGCATGTTCTCCCACCTCGACGCCAAGAACCGCCCCCAGATGGTGGACGTCGGGGACAAGCGGGCGAGCGTCCGCACCGCGCACGCGCAGGCAGAGGTGGTCCTGCCTCCCGCCTTGGCCGCGCTCCTCCAGGACGGCGAGATTGCGACCAAGAAGGGGCCGATTTTTCAGACGGCGATCCTGGCCGGAATCATGGCGGCCAAGCGCACGAGCGAATTGATCCCGCTGTGCCATCCCCTGCCCCTCGACGACTGCAAGGTCGAGCTCGCCGCCGGCGCGCCCGGGGCCGACGGGACGGCGGTGGTGGAGATCCACTGCCGCGTGCGCACGGAAGCCAAGACCGGCGTCGAGATGGAGGCGCTCACGGGCGCCTCGGTGGCGGCGCTCGCCCTCTACGACATGGGCAAGGCGGTCGCCAGCGGGATTGTGATCCGCAACCTGCGGCTGCGGGAGAAAACGGGCGGGAAACGCGATTACCGCGCGCCGTGATCACCGTGCACGTGAGGTATTTTGCGATCCTGCGCGAGCAGCGGGGCGCCGCGCAGGAGGAGTTGGAGACGGCGGCGGCCACGCCCGCCGAGCTGTACGAGGAACTGCGCGCCCGGCACCGCTTTTCCCTCGCCGGCGAGCGGGTCCGGGTGGCGCTCAACGATGAGTTCGCCCCCGCCTCCACGGCGCTTCGGACCGGCGACCGCGTGGTGTTCGTTCCGCCGGTGGCGGGGGGCTGAGCCATGGACTTTCAACTTTCCGCCCAGCCGATCGACGCCGCCACGCTGCGCGCGGCCCTGCCGGACCAGCGGGCGGGCGCCTGCGCCACGTTCGAGGGCTGGGTGCGCAACCGCAACGACGGCCATCCGGTGGCCGCGCTGGAATACGAAGCGTACGCGGCGCTCGCGCTCAAGGAAGGCCAGCGCATCCTGGACGAAGCGGCGGCGAAGTTCGAGATCCTCACCGCGCGCTGCACCCAGCGCACCGGCGCCCTGCGTCCGGGCGACCTGGCGATCTGGGTGGGGGTCGCGGCCGAGCACCGCGGCGCGGCCTTCGACGCCTGCCGCTACATCATCGACGAGGTCAAGGCGCGGGTTCCGATCTGGAAGCGGGAGCAATATGCCGACGGCGGCAGCGCCTGGATCAACAGCGCGACCCGCGGGGACTTGAGTGGCGGAAATCCTCCAACTTAAACTACTTCCAGTTAATTATTAATGTAATCCTGATTCTGCCCGCCGGATCTTGGTTCAAGCCAAAAAACAGATTGGATTCACAGGCGAGTCGGTTAGGTTAAACATCCTCTATGCCTAAACCATTCTCCGACATCGGACTAATCGGGTTGGCCGTCATGGGCCAGAACCTGGCGCTCAATATCGCCGACCACGGCTTTCGAATCTCCGTCTTCAACCGCACGACGGAAAAGACCGACAAGTTCGTCGCGGAAAACCCGTCGACCCCGGGCGGCGTGATCGGCACCCGCACGCTGGAGGAGTTCGTGAAGAGTTTGGCCAAGCCCCGCAAGATGGTGATCCTGGTGCAGGCCGGAAAGGGCACGGACGCGGTGATCGACGGGTTGGTGCCGCTCCTGGAGGCTGGCGACATCGTGATCGACGGCGGCAATGCGCTGTGGACGGACACGATCCGGCGCGAGAAGGCGCTCCGCGAAAAGGGCCTGCGGTTCATCGGCAGCGGGGTGTCCGGCGGCGAGGAGGGAGCGCGCTTCGGCCCGTCCCTGATGCCCGGCGGGGAATTCGCGGCCTGGCTCGAACTCAAGCCGATCTGGGAGGCGGTGGCGGCCAAGGTGGACGCCAAGACGGGCAAGCCGCTGGGCGGCGCGTCCCCGGGCAAACCCGTGGTGGGCGGCGTCCCGTGCACCACCTACATCGGGGAGAACGGCGCCGGCCACTATGTGAAGATGGTCCACAACGGGATCGAGTACGGCGACATGCAGATGATCTGCGAGACGTACGCCCTGATGAAGGGCCTCCTGGGCCTCAAGCCCGCGGAAATGAGCGCCGTCTTCACCGAATGGAACCGCGGGATCCTCGACAGCTTCCTGATCGAAATCACGGCGGACATCCTCCGGCAGAAGGATCCGGTCACCAAGAAGCCCTTCGTCGACATCGTCCTCGACACCGCCGGCCAGAAGGGAACCGGCAAGTGGACCTCGACCAACGCCCTCGACATGGGCGTCCCCGCCCCGACCGTCGCCGAGGCGGTCTTTGCGCGGTGCATTTCCGCGATCAAGGAGGAACGGGTGGCGGCCTCGAAGATCCTGAAGGGCCCGGCGAAGAAGTACCGCGGGAGCAAGAAGGCGCTGATCGCCGCGCTCCACGACGCCCTGTACTGCTCGAAGATCTGCTCCTACGCCCAGGGCTTCCAGCTCATGCGCCAGGCCCAGAAGGAGTTCAATTGGAAGCTCAACTTCGGCGAGATCGCCCAGATCTGGCGGGGCGGCTGCATCATCCGCGCGGCCTTCCTGCAGAAGATCACCGAGGCGTACGCGCGGGACCCGCAACTTGCCAACCTGCTCCTCGATCCCTACTTCAACAAGACGGTGAAGAAGGCCCAGGAGAACTGGCGCAAGGTGGTGGCGCTCGCGGCCGAATGCGGAGTCGCGGCCCCGACCTTCAGTTCGGCGCTGGCCTACTACGACGGTTATCGCTCCGCCCGGCTGCCGGCCAACCTCCTGCAGAGCCAGCGCGACTACTTCGGCGCCCACACCTATGAGCGGACCGACCAGCCGCGCGGAAAATTCTTCCACTTGGACTGGCCGGAGCCCAAGCGCCCGCAGTTGGCGATGTGACGGCTGGCATCGGCGGAGCTTCGGCGGATTCGAGGCGGGAAACCGTCTCGGGCGATCATCGGGCTTTATTCCGGCCTGGATCGAGGGTAGGCTCGTATTCGATCCCCATCTTCCCCTTGGCGCGCTTCAAACTCACGATCCTCTCAATCGGCTCCGCCGCCCTGATCGCGGCCTGCGCCCTCCCCGGGACTCAGCCGCGGGCGACCGGCGTTTCCGCGCTCGAGCACCTCACGCCCGCCCTGCCGGTCATTCCCGACCGGGTCTTCTCCCTGGCCGATTACGGCGCCGTGGGCGACGGCCGGACTTTGAACACCGAGGCGTTCAAGCGGGCGATCGCGGCGGTGGACCGCGCGGGTGGCGGGAAGCTCGTCGTTCCGGCCGGCATCTACCGCACCTTGCCGTTCGCGCTGTGCTCCAACCTCGACTTCCACCTCGATGCCGGCGCGGTCATCCAGGCGCCGGACTCCTTTGCCGCCTACGGCCTGCCCGATCCGCAGACGCTCGCCTCGCAGGCCGACGTCGCGGCCCGCGTGAAGACGCCCGAGCCCCTGATCACCGGCCGGAATCTGCACGACGTCGCTCTCACGGGTCCTGGCACGGTCGATGGCAACGGCGCGCTCTGGTGGGCTTGGTCCGAGCGGGCCGCGCACGGGCACCCCGGCCGCCTGGTCTATGGCCGGCCCAATCTGGTGGCGATTTCGGGCTGCCAGCGGCTGCGGGTCGCAGAGCTCACCTTCATGAATTCCCCGAAGTTCCATCTGGTGCCGAGCAACATCACCGACCTGACGATCGAACGCGTCACGGTCCAGGTGACCGCCCGGGACATGGTGGACGCGCCGAACACCGACGCGATCGACCCCGGTCCGGTGACCAATGCGCTCATCCGCGATTGCACCACCGACACCGGCGACGACGACATCTGCATCAAGTCGGGCGGGACCAACGTGCTGATCGAGAACTGCCGCATCCTGCGGGGCCACGGCATCTCAATCGGCTCGGGCACCACCGTTGGCGTCCATCGGATGCTGGTCCGCCACTGCACCTTCGAGGGCACCGACAACGGCATTCGCATCAAGTCGATGCGCGGGGCGGGCGGGCCGGTTGCGGATGTGCGCTACACCGACCTGCGGATGAAAGACGTCGCGAACGTCATCGTGCTGGACCTGGCCTATACCGACAGCAATCGCCCGGACTTCAAAGGCGATCCCGCGAAGGTTCCGTCGATCCACGACATTCTCATCGATCACCTGGACGCTCAGAACTGCAAGAATACCGGCAAGATCGTGGGCCTGCCCGACAGCCGCATCACCGGAATCACGCTGCGGAACGTTGATATTGGCGCCCAGAAGGCTCTGGTCATCAAGGATGCCGACCGGCCGACCCTGGACCAGGCCGTGCTCCGGATCGCGCCGTAGGAGCGCGCCGGCCGCCTTTTGCCTGGATGCCGGCGCCGGCCGCTGGCAGGATCGCCGACCGGTTGTCCCAGGACGATAAACCTTCCATCTTTCCCGCCACCCAGTGGACCCAGCTGGGCGGCGCCGCCATTGGCGGCGCCGAGGACCTGGACCGGCTGATCCGGCAATACTGGGCGCCGCTGCGCATTTTCTTCGTCGCAACTTTTCCCCAGCTGCGGGCCGACGCCGACACTTGGCTGCAGGATTTTGCCGAGGACAAGATGCTGAAAGCCGGCTGGCTCGCCCGGGCCGACCGCCACCGAGGGAGGTTCCGGGACTTTCTCAAGACCAGCCTGCGCAATTTCGTGTTCGACCGGCTGGGCCGGGCGGAGGTGAAGCAGGCGCCGGTCGCCCTCGAGGATTTGAAAATCGAGGTTGCCGACGCGCCTCCGCCGTCCGAAGCCTTCGACTTGGATTGGGTGCGGACGGTGCTGGCCGAGACGCTCCGGCGGATGGAGGAGGACTGCCGCAATCCGGCCGAGGACCAGCCGCGGCGCAGCCACATCTGGGAGATGTTCCGGATCCGGCTGCTCGATCCGATCTTCAACGACACCGAGCCGCCTCCCTACGGCGAGCTCATCGCCCGCTTTGGCCTGGTTTCGCCGACGGACGCCTCGAACCTGCTCCTCAGCGGCAAGCGGATCTTCAGGGCCCACTTAGGGCGGGTGATCCAGGCCTATGCCGGCCAGGACGCGGCGACGGCCGCGGAAATCCGGGCGCTGGAGGATTTTGTGGCCGGATTGGCCAAGCGCGGCTAAACTCCGTGCAAGATGCCGGCCGCGGCCCCGTAGTAGCTATCACTCCTCCCCATGCCCGAGCGCAATTATAGCGAAGCCGCCCTGCACAGCACACCCAAGGGCCTGGAGGCCTTGTTCAATTCCGGGTCCGAAGGCGTGCGCCTATGGCGGCCGGAAGAATTGGCGGCCATCTTCCGGCACCAGCTGACCGCCCCGGTCCTCGTGGATCTGGGCCGCTTCGACGTGGGGACCGCGGCCAAGCTGAAGGGCCTGACCGACTCCCAGGGACTGCTGCTGAAGAGCTTTTCCGAGCTGTTCCACCACCCCACCCCCCCGCTCGAACTGCTCGCGCTGACCAAGGATTTCGCCAAGGCCAACATGAACCATCCGGAAAGCGCGCTGCCGGGCGAGGTCGCGACCGCGATCTACTACCTGAGCATCGCCACGGCGGCGGTGCGCCTAGGCGAGCGGATCTCCAAGCTGACGGATGCCGACCTGCGCCGCGGCTACGCCTGGACCTGCGCCCAGCACTGGGTCGACCCCGAGACCAAGCGCCTGCTATTGCAGGCCAGCGGCGATCTGCCCGCGTCCGAACCGGGAACCGCGGAGCCCGCGCCATGAGCGACCCAAACCCCGGGCCGGGAAAGGAGGGCTTCGATCCGCCCAAGTCGTCCTTCGCCGGGCCGATTGCCGAGTTCGTCGCGCAGCGGGTGCTGGCGCCGCCCGCGCGCCCGGGGCTCCTCGCCAACCTCGGCCGATTCGAGATCCTCCGCCTGCTGGGCGCCGGCGGCATGGGCATCGTGGTCCTTGGCCGCGACTCGGGCACCGGGGAACTGGTCGCGATCAAGCTCGTCAAGCCCGAGCTGCTGGGGGACGCCCAGATCAAGCACCGTTTCCTCAAGGAGGCCGGGCATATGCAGCGCCTGAAGCACCGGGGCATCGTGCCCGTGCGCGAGATCGCCGAATCGGCCGACGGCCCGTATTTTGTCATGCCGTACCTCGAGGGCGGCAACCTGACGCGCCGGATCCGGCCCGACCGGCCGATGGAGCCGGCCGCCATTCTGGACCTCGCCCAGCCGGTGGCCGAGGGCCTGCAATTCGCGCACGGGCGGGGCATCATCCATCGGGACCTCAAGCCCGGCAACGTGCTGCTCGGCGCCGACGGCACGGCCTGCCTGGCCGACTTCGGCCTGGCGCGGACGCTGTTCAACGACACCCTCGTGGACGCCGGCGGCGAGCAGTGCGAGGGCACGGCCCCCTACATGTCGCCGGCGGTGGCCGAGGGGTTCGCCGAGGATACCCGCTGCGACATCTACGCCTTCGGCGCCCTGCTCTACGAGATGCTGACCGGAAGCCCGCCCTACGAGGGCCGGACCACCTGGGAAGTCCGCCGCCAGATCGTCGCCGGCCCGCCCAAGCCGATCCGTTTCCTCAATCCCAAGGCCGACGAGCGCCTCGCGGCGGTGGCGGAGGGCGCGATGGGCCGGGAGCTGCGCGATCGGTATGCCGACATGGGGGATGTGGTCGCCGACTTGCGCCGGATCCGGGCGGGCAAGTTCCCGCTCGGCCCGCATGGCGGCGCCCGCAAGCTGCGCGAGCGCCTCGGGCGCCGCCCCGGGGCCCTCGCCAGCATCGCCCTGTTGGGGGTCTTCCTGGCGTGCCTTTATGCCTGGAATCCCCGCCGGCACCTCGCCTGGTGGCCCGGGCATCCGGCGGCGGCGGCCAGTCCGGTCGCGGCGCCGCCAAAGGCCGCCGCGGGTCCGCGCCTGGCGTTCCATTTTCGCAATCCGACCGGCCTGGCCTTCGATCCGCAGGGCACGCTTTACGTGAGCGACCGCGACAATGCGGTCGTCTACCAGGTGGCGGCCGACGGCCGGATTCAGCCGGTCGCCGGGAGCGAGGGAAACTTCGGGGGCATGGACGGCGCCGAGCGCTCGGCCCGATTCAGCATCCTGCGCGGCCTCACCTTCGACCCGACCGGATTCATCTTCTACCTGACGGACGGCTTTCGCATCCGGATGATCTCGCTCCACGGACCGGTGTGGACCCTGGCGGGATCCTTCCGCTACCCCGGCCAAGCGGACGGGCCTGTGCGGCTCGCCCGCTTCAAGGTGCCCTCGGGGGTCGGGATCGACCGGGCGGGCAATCTCTACGTCGCCGACCTGTACACCATCCGCAAGATCACGCCGGCGGGCGTCGTGAGCACGCTGGCCGGCCTGGACGGCCATGCGGGCCGCGAGGACGGGATCGGCCCGGCGGCCCGCTTCAGCGACCAGGAAAAGGGCCTCGCCGTCAGCGCCGACGGGACGGTCTACGTGGCGGACGGCCTGAATCATCGGATTCGCAGGATCAGCCCGGCAGGCGCCGTGACCACGCTGGGCGGATTCTTCGACCGGCCGCTCGGGATCGCCATCGATGCGGCCGACAATCTCTACGTCGCCGATGCCGGCGCCGACATGATCTCCAAGATCTCCCCGGACGGGGCGATCACCACCCTGGCGGGCCGGCCGGGCACGCCGGGCCGGGCCGACGGCGTCGGCGCCGAGGCCCGTTTCAATCGGCCGCGGGCCCTGGCGCTCGATCCGGCGGGCGCGATCTGGGTGGCCGACGCGGGCAATCAGGCGCTGCGCAAGATCGCGCCCGGAGGCGTCGTGACCACCCCCGTCCTTTTCATGCAATAACGCGCCCGCCCGGCCGTATAGGCACAGTCGGGCCCATCCCAACTTTCAACCTCCATCGCCATGAAGACCTTCCCCGCCCGGAAACTCCTCTGCTGCGCCCTGGCCGGCGCGGCCTGCAGCGCCTTTCTCCTCGCCGCCGTCCCCGGCCGGGCGCAGACGGACGCCCCCGCCCAAGCCGCCGTTCCCACCGACCTGCCTCCCGGAGTCCAGGACGTCGTCAAGCTCACCCAGGCCGGCCTCAATGAGGATGTGATCATCGCCCAGGTGCGCAGCGCCGGCTACGTCTATCGCCTGTCCGCCGACCAGATCATCGCCCTCACCAACGCGGGCGTGTCGCAGAACGTGATCCGGGCGCTAATCGAGCCGACCGCGCCGGCGCCGCTGGCGGCGCTGGCGGCGACCGGGGAGACGCCGG
>Ga0302320_10013979_pt1 | contig 16658 bp, 13 predicted proteins | sample Bog_T0_3_FD_202130 | JGI IMG/M metagenome (GOLD analysis project Ga0302320, IMG submission 202130) | Peat permafrost microbial communities from Stordalen Mire near Abisko, Sweden - Bog_T0_3 | ecosystem: Environmental > Terrestrial > Soil > Wetlands > Peat | place: Sweden: Abisko, Stordalen Mire... | reverse complement strand
GCTGGCGCAGCTTGAACAGCATTGAATCCTCCTGGATCCGAGTTGTCTATTCGGCGCCAGCGCCACACTTGACGACAGTCACACACCATTCGGTGCTGGCCTTCCTTACAGGCCGTATCGACCCTCCGCCCGAGAACCTTGAGAGATTCCGGCAAAAATTTGGCGTTCCGAAGGAGCTGAGAAACGCCGCCCACGCAGGCTCAAACGCACGGCCGGTGCAAGCCGATGCCAGCGGCCTTGCAGGCAGCGCCGGCGGCGGCGTCAGGGCGCTTCAGGAGCCGGCTGGGGGCTGCTGGGCGCGCCAGTGCGCCTGGGCGTCGTGGCCGGCCGTGCTCACGCCGCTGCCGTCGCACCAGGGACACGCCAGCTGATGGGGCTCGCCGCCGAGGTTGGAGATCACCGAACCGCTGCCTCGACAGGCGGCGCAGCTCTGCGGGGCGGTCGGCTCCTGCGCCTCTTCACTCACGCGCCCGAGCCTAGTGGTTGGCGCGCCGTGAAGGCATCTCGAGGGGTGGACTGCGATCATCGCGATCCTCGTGGCCGACGGAGCAACAGCGACGCCGCGCCGCGCCCGCGAGCACTGGCCGGAGTGTGCGGCGATCGCCGCGGTGATCGCGCTGGCCGCGGCGCTGCGGCTGTGGGCGCTCGCCAAGGTGCCGGCCGACCCCTTCTACGACGCCGCGGTGCGCAGCATGCCGCTGTCGCTGCACAATTTCCTGCTCGGCGCCTACGAGCCCGGTGGAAGCCTCTCGATCGACAAGCCTCCGATCGATCTGTGGCTGCAGGTGCTCAGCACGCAGCTGCTCGGCTTCGGCTCCTTCAGCCTGAAGCTCCCGTCCGCGCTGGCCGGAACGTTCGGCGCGGCCGTGCTCTACGACGCGATCCGGCGCGTGCTCGGCGCGCGCGCGGGCGTGGCTTGCGCACTCGCCCTGGCGACACTTCCGATCGCGGTCCTGACGGCCCGGAGCGACACCGTCGACGCAGCCGCGATGGCGCTGAGTGTGATCGCGCTGTGGCTGCTCGTGCGCTTCGCGGCAGACGGCCGATCGCGCTGGTGCTACCTGGCGGCGGCCGCGATGGGGCTCGCCTTCAACGTCAAGCTGTTTGAGGGGATCGTGGGCCTGCCGGCCCTGATCCTGTTTGGATTTCTGGTCTGTCGCGAGCGGCGTCTGGTGCGCCTCGCGCTCAGTGGCGCGGTGTTCGTCGCGGTCGCGCTGTCGTGGCTGACGATGACGCTCTTCTTCCCCGCCTCCGATCGCCCCTATGCGATCGGGTCGACCGACGGCAGCGCCTGGAACGCCACCTTCGTGTTCAACGGCTGGGATCGCATCGCCGGCGCCCAGACCCAGTCCGCGCTGAACGCCGCGCTGCCGGCGAGCGCGCTGCACCCGGCCAACAACAGCGAGGTCGCGCGTTCCGCGGTGCCGATCGGCTCACCTTCGCTGCTGCGCCTGTTCGACCATGACGGCCCGCTGTCGGGCCTGCGGCTCGGCTTCGTCCTGCTCGCGGCCCTGGCGCTGGGTGTTCCCGCGCTGGTCTGGACGATTGTAGGAGCCCGCGGACCGGACGCCGGCGTCGAGCGAGCACTCTGCGCGTCGCTGCTCTTGTGGCTCGCGCTGGGAGTCGTGCTGTTCAGCGCGATGGCGCGCCTGCACCCGCGCTACACCGAGGGATTCACACCAGCCGTCGCCGCGGCGGCCGGGATCGGCGTCGCCTGGGCGCTGCGCGACGGGTTCTGGCAGCGCCTCTTTGTGATCGTGGCCGCGCTCGCGCTGACGCTCTACGGGCGCTACCTGCTCGGCGGCGCCGCCAGCGCCTGGCAGCTCGGCGCGGCCGGGGCGATCGTCGCGATCGCGGCGCTGTGGTTGCGCCCCGAGCGCGTGCGCGTCGCGCTGCTCGCGGCCGGACTCGGGCTGGCGGCGCTGGCGTTGCCGCTACAGGTCGACGCGAGCCTGATCGGAAACCACGAGTTCGACAGCGGCGTGACCGGCGCGATGGGAGCGGGCGAGGTGCGCGCGATCAGCTCCTACATCAACGCTCGCAGCGCCGGCACCCGCTACGAGTTCGCCGCGGCCGACCCGACCGAGGTCGCCTCGCTGATCCTCTACGACCGCCGGGCGATCCTCTCACTTACCTCCTACAACTCCCACGAGCTGCTCCCGATCGCCCGTCTCGGCGCGCTGGTCGCGAGCGGGCAGTTGCGCTTCGCGGTTCTCGATGGCGGCTGCGACCCGCGAAAAGCGAGCGTGAGCCCCGCCTGCTCAGCCGGCGCCGACTGGGTGCGCACGCACGGCACCGATGTGTCCAGGCGCGCCGGCCTCGCCCACAGCCACGTGCTCTACCTCCTGCGAACGCGCTAGCGTCACGCACGTGAACGCCGTGGGCGCCTCACCGAGCCTGTCGATTCTCGTCGTCGACGACGAGACCTCGCTGCGCGAGACGCTGACCCACTCCTTCGAGCGCGAGGGCCACCACGTGCAGGCGGTCGCTGACGGCAACGAGGCGATCGCGCTGGCTGGCGAGTCGCACTTCGACGTCGTGCTGCTGGACGTGGCGCTCGGTCCGGGACCCAACGGCTACGACGTCTGCCGCACGCTGCGCGCGCGGCGCAACGTCGTGCCGATCATCATGCTGACCGCGCTCGACAGCGAGGCCGACGCGGTGCAGGGCCTCGAGGCGGGCGCTGACGACTACGTCACCAAGCCGTTCGGGCTCGCCGAGCTGCGCAGCCGTATCCGCGCCGTGCTGCGCCGTTCGGCGCCGCGCTCGCTGGGCGCCGAACGGCTCAGCGCGGGGCCCGTGACGCTCGACCGTGCGCAGCGCGAGGTGACGCTGTCCGGCGAGCCGGTCCGCCTCACATTCTCCGAATTCGAACTGCTCGCCTGCCTGATGGCGGAGCCCGGTCGCCTGTTCAACCGACAGGAGCTGTTGCGCGCGATCTGGGGAGACTCGGCGTACCGCGACCCCCGCGCGATCGACGTCCATATCCGTCACCTGCGCGAGAAGCTCGAGACGACACCGGAGGAGCCGCGCCTGATCGTCACCGTCCGCGGAGCCGGCTACCGCTTTGCGGAGAGCTAGCGAACCCGGCGCCCGCCGCCCGCGCCTACCGTTCGGGCTGCGCCCACGCCTGCTCGGCGCGCTCGTGCTGACCGCGGTCGCGACGCTGGCCGCCGCCGCGCTGACGCTGCTCGCCCCGCTCGAGTCGCAACTCAAGGCGAACGTCATCAGCGTCACCAACGCCGACGTCCTCGACGCCAAGACGAATCTCGGGATCATCCCGCTGCTTGACGGGGCGGTGAACAAGCCCCGCATCCGCCAGGCCGTGGAGTCGATCGAGGATGCGGACCATTTCGCCGGCATGCTCGTCTGGACGACGCAGCTGACCCACCTCGCCGACACCGATCCGCGCCACCTGCGGTTCACCTCACCGACACTCGCCGAGCGGGCGTTCGCCGCTCACGGCAAGAAGCCGGTCCACCACCTGGCGGACGGTGTCCTTGCCGTCGCCGCCCGCTACCACGGCCCCGGCCCGGCCCATGACAGCTACGTCGTCGAGGCCTTCGCGCGGGTCGACTATGTCGGGCAGGCCGACGCCGTCGTGCGCTCGGCCTTCCTCGACGCGGCGCTGGTGGGACTCGCCGTCGCGCTGCTGCTCGGGATCACGCTCTCATCGCGCCTGCTGCGTCGCCTGCGACTGCTTCAGGATGCCAGCCGCACGCTCGACGAGCGCGACCTTGGCACGCTCGTGGTACCGCACGACGACGTCTCCGACGAGATCGGCGAGCTCGCGCGCGCGTTCGCGACGATGCATGCGCGGTTGCGCCAGCAGGAGGATGCGCGCCGCGCGTTCGTCGCGACCGCCTCGCACGAGCTGCGCACGCCGCTGACGTCACTCGACGGGATGCTCGAACTGCTCGCCGACGACCTCGCGGCAGAGCCGATCGACCTCGCCGACGCGCGTACGCGCGTGGCAAGGGCGCAGCAGCAGACGCGCCGGCTGAGCGGCCTGGCCTCCGACCTGCTCGACCTCAGCCGGCTCGACGCTCAGCTCGAGCTGCGCAGCGAGCCGGTCGAGCTTGGCGAGACGGCGCGGGCCGTGGCCGCCGAGTTCGATGCCCGCGCACGTGAGCGCGAGGTCGCGCTCACGCTCGATCATGTGGGCGCTGCGGCCTGGGCGCAGGCCGACCCTGGTAGCGTCGCGCGGATCGTGCGCATCCTGCTTGACAACGCGCTGCGTGTCGCGCCGGCCGGATCGTCGATCGAGATCGCCGTCCGCGGCGACGAGCAGCCGGCGATCGAGATCTCCGACGGCGGGCCGGGCGTGGAGGCGGGCGAGCGCGAACTGATCTTCGAGCGCTTCCAGCGCGGCCGCCGGCCCAACGACGAGGGCGGCTTCGGCCTCGGCCTGGCGATCGGCTCCGAGCTGGCCGCCCGGATGCACGGAGCGCTCGTGCTGCTCGAGAACGGCGAGCCGGGCGCGACCTTCCGCCTGACCCTGCCGGCGGTCGCGCGCTGATGGCGCACGAGGGGTTCTGGCAGCGCGCACGCGCGGCCGGGCGGTTCGGGATCGACACCGAGTTCGTCGGCGAGGGCCGTTACCGCACGCTGCTGTGCCTGATCCAGGCTGTGGTCGACGATGACGAGGGCCTCGAGGTCATCGTGCTCGACACGCTCGACGAGCAGACCACGCTCGGGCCGCTCGCGGAGCTGCTCGCCGACCCGCAGGTCGAGGTCGTCGTCCACGCCGGGCGCCAGGACATCGCGCTGCTGCGACGCTGCGCGCGGACCGAGGTCACGCGGATCTTCGACACCCAGATCGCCGCGGGCTTCGCCGGGCTGTCAGCTCAGGCCGGCTACGAGACGCTGCTGCGCGAGGTGCTCGACGTGCGCGTGCAGAAAACGGCCAGCTACACGCGCTGGGACCGCCGCCCGCTCGACGCCGAGCAGCTGGCATACGCGCGCGAAGACGTCCTGCACCTGCTGGATCTGGCGTCAGCGCTCGCGGCGCGCCTGGCGGACGGCGAGCGCCTCGGCTGGGCGCTGGAGGAGTGCCGTTACCTCGAAGGGGTCAGCGACGTCCGCGACGCCGAGGCCGTGTTCGCCCGCCTGCCCCGCATCAACTCGCTCACCCCAGCCGCCCGGGCGGTCGCGCACGAGCTCGTGCTCTGGCGCGAGCAGATCGCGGAACGTCAGGACAGGCCCGTATCCACGGTGCTCAACGACGCGGCGCTGGTCGAGCTTGCCAAGCGGGCGCCGCAGACGCCGGAGCAGCTCGACCAGGTCCGCGGCGTCAACCCCGGCAGTCTGCGCCGCCGCGGCAGCGATCTGCTCGAGGCGATCGCCCGCGGTGCCGCGCGCGAGCCGATCGCGGTGGAGGGCGAGCGCCGCGAGCCGTCGAGCCCGCTCGATGGCCCGCAGATCGCCCTGGCCGAGGCGTTCGTGCGTGCACGCGCGCTCGAGGCCGGCCTGGCCTACGAGCTGATCGCCGCGCGCGCCGACCTCGCGGCGATCGTCTGCGCGCGCTCGGGGCGGCGCGAGCCCGACGTGCGCACCCTCACCGGCTGGCGGCGCGAGCTCGTCGGCGAGGAACTGCTGGCGCTGCTGCGCGGCGAGCGGACCGTCGCCGTCGCCGGCGACGGGCGCCTGTCGATCACACCGCAGTAGTGATCATCCACCCCCGCCGGGGAAGATCGGGGGGCGGGCTTCGCGCAAACCGGTGCCGCCCACCCCGGCCCGGAACATCGTCGCGAACCCCTGCGACCACACGCGTGTCGCGACCAAGCTGCCGGCGAAAGCCGCAGCTTGCCCTTTATCCAACCTCGTTATAGACCTTGAACAGCGGCAGGTACATCGCGATCACGATGAAGCCGACCATGCCGCCGATGAAGATGATCATCACCGGCTCGATGATCGAGGTCAGCGCCTTGACGGCGGCGGCGACGCGCTCCTCATAGAAGTCGGCGATCTTCGAGAGCATCCAATCGAGCTCGCCGGTGGACTCGCCGACGGCCACCATGTGGCTGACCATCATCGGGAACACGGCGCTCTCCTTCAGCGGCTCGGAGATCGTGCCGCCGCGCTTGACCGAGTCGACCACGTCGTTCATCACGCGGGCCACGACGGCGTTGCCGGCGCTGCGGCCGGTGATGTCGAGCGCCTCGAGCAGAGGCACGCCGGCTGCCGTCAACGCGGAGAACGTGCGGGCCCAGCGGGCGATCGAGATCTTCTGGACGATGTCGCCGATCTTGAAGGGGATCTTCAGGCGCAGGGCGTCCCATTGCGGGCGCCCGGTCTCCGAGGTCTTCCAGTGGCGGAAGCTGAACGCAATCGCCGCGGCACCGCCGATGAAGGCGTACCAGTAGCCGGTGACCGCGTGCGAGATGTCGACCGTGATCTGGGTCATCGCCGGCAGCTGCGCTCCGGAGGCGTTGGTCGCGAACTGCTGGAGCACGCCGGCGAACACCGGCACGATGTAGACGACCAGCACGATCATCACAACGAGCGCGACAGCGAGGACGACGGAGGGGTAGATCATCGCCGAGCGGACCTGGCGGCGAAGGTTGTCCTCCTTCTCCAGCTGGTCGGCGATGCGCACGAGCGAGTCCTCGAGCACGCCGCCGATCTCGCCGGCGCGGACCATCGCGATGAACAGCGGGCTGAAGATCTTCGGGTGCCGCGCGAGCGCGACGCTGAATGCAAGGCCCGCCTCGACGTCCTTGCGCACGTTGACGATCACGGCCTTGAGCTTCTTGATCTCGGTCTGCTCCTCGAGCACGAAGAGCGCCCGCAGGATCGTCATGCCGGACGACACCATGGTCGCGAGCTGGCGCGAGAAGATCGCCAGGTCGCTGAGTGTGATCCGCTCGAACAGCGAGATGTTGATCTCGCGGGAGGAGTGCTTCTCGGCGATCTCGAGGATTACCAGGCCGCGCGCTCGCAACTGGTCCGAGACGGCCTGCTTGCTCTCGGCGTCGACCTGGCCGCGCAACGGCGAGCCGGCGACGTCCATCGCCCTGAAGACGTAGGTGCTCACGCGACCAGAGAGACGCCGCCGAGCAGGCGACGCAGCTCGTCGGGGGACGAAGATCGCGACGCGGCAACTTCCGCCGTGATGGTTCCCGCGCGGGCCAGCGTCGCGAGCGCGGAGTCCATTGACTGCATGCCCTGCGCGGCTCCGGTCTGGATCACGGACGGGATCTGGTGGATCTTGCCCTCGCGAATCAGGTTGCGGACCGCCGGCGTCGGCACCAGCACCTCGCACGCCGCGCAGCGCCCGGCGCCGTCGGCGGTCGGCAGCAGCTGTTGCGTGATGACACCCTGCAGGGTGACCGACAGCTGGACCCGGATCTGGGCCTGCTGCTCGGGCGGGAAGACGTCGATCACGCGGTCGATCGTCTGCGGCGCATCCTGGGTGTGCAGTGTCGCGAACACCAGGTGGCCGGTCTCGGCTGCCGTCAGCGCGGTGCTGATCGTGTCGAGGTCGCGCATTTCTCCGACCAGGATCACGTCGGGGTCTTCACGCAGCGAAGCCTTCAGAGCGGCGGCGAAGCTGGTCGCGTCGTTGCCGAGCTCGCGTTGGTTGATCAGGCAGCGCTTGTGCGCGTGCACGAACTCGATCGGGTCCTCGATCGTGATGATGTGTTCCTCGCGGGTCTGGTTGATCTCGTCGATCATCGCCGCCAGCGACGTCGACTTGCCGGAGCCGGTCGGGCCGGTCACGAGCACCATGCCGCGCGGGCGGCGCGTCAGCTCGTGCACGATCGGCGGCAGGCCGAGCGAGTCGATCGGGGTGATCTGGGAAGGGATCAGGCGGAATGCCGCGGCAACGGCGCTGCGCTGGAAATAGGCGTTGACACGGAATCGGGCGCGGCCCGGGACGACATAGGCGAAGTCGAGCTGCAGGTCTGTCTCGAGCCGCCGCCGCTGTTCGGTCGTGAGGATCGAGTAGATGAACTCGCGCGTGTCCTCGGGCGTGAGCTTGGGGTAGTTCTCCAGCCCGACCAGGCGGCCGCGCTGGCGCAGAGTCGGCGGCGCACCGGCGGTGAGGTGCAGGTCGGACGCATTGCGATCAACGACCTCGAGCAATATTTGTGAATACTCGATCGACACGGGCTTTCTCAGCCTCCTATCGGCACCAGAGCACGTGGACTGAAACCAAAACGGTTGTCCGACACGCGAAATTCACGCCCGGGCGCGCCGGCTCACTCATGCTCGGCGCCGGCGTTGACGACGCGGGCGATCTCGGCCATCGAAGTGCGCCCCTGCTTGACCTTGTCGAGGCCGTCGTCCTTCAGCCGGTGCATTCCCTGCAGGACGGCCATCTCGAGGATCTCGTCAGACGATCGGCGTTCCAGCGCCAGCGCCCGCATCTCCGGGCTGATCGTCATCACCTCATAGATGCCGGTGCGCCCGCGATAGCCCGAACCGCCGCAATGCTTGCAGCCAACCGGCTCATAGCCCTCGACGTCGTAGGCGGCCGAGTAGCCGTACTCGCGCAGGGTCGCCATCGGCAGGATCACGCGGCGCTTGCAGTGCGGGCACAGCACCCGCACCAGCCGTTGCGCGACGACGCAGTCGAGCGCCGAGGCGACCAGGAACGGCTCGATTCCCATCTCGATCAGGCGTGTGATCGACGTCGCGGCGTCGTTGGTATGCAGCGTGGAGAGCACGAGGTGGCCCGTCAGCGCCGCCTCGATCGCGACCTGGGCCGTCTCGCGATCTCGGATCTCCCCGACCATGATGACGTCGGGATCGGCGCGCACGATCGCGCGCAACCCGGTTGAGAACTGCAGTCCCGCGCGGGAGTTCACCTGGATCTGGGTGATCCCGTCGATCTCGTACTCGACTGGATCTTCGATCGTGATGATGTGCTTGTCCGGCGTGTTGACGTTGGCGAGCGCCGCGTACAGCGTCGTCGACTTACCCGAGCCGGTCGGCCCGGTCACCAGCACGGCGCCGTGCGACAGCGTGTAGCAGCGCCGGAAGCGCGCCAGTTCGGCCTCGGCCATGCCGAGCTCGCCGAGGTCCATGACGACCGCCTGCTTGTCGAGGATGCGCATCACGACGCCCTCACCGCGGACCGTCGGCACCGTGACGACGCGCAGATCGACGCGATGCCCGTCGACGGTCAGGCCGACGCGGCCGTCCTGCGGCATGCGGCGCTCGGCGATATCGAGCTCCGCCATGATCTTCATGCGCGAGACGACGCCGGCCGCGACCCGCCGCGGCACCGTGGCGACGTCGCGCAGCACGCCGTCGACGCGGAAGCGCACGCGCAGCTCCTCGGCGTCGGGAGTGAGGTGCAGATCCGAGGCGCCCTGCTCGACGGCCTGCCCGACGAGCTGGTGGACGAGCCGCACGACCGGCGCGTCGTCGGCGGTTTCGTGCAGCTCCACTACCGCTGCCTCGACGCCGGCGCCCCCGCGGTCCCCGGCCGGGTCCGCCACGACGTCCCCAACCCCGGCGAACCGCGTGATCACGTTCGCAATGTCCTCGTGGGTCGTGACCGCGACGCGGATCTGGTAGCCGGTGAGGATGGCGATGTCGTCGACGGCGTGGACGTTCGCCGGATCCGCCATCGCGACGAGCAGCGCGTGCTCCCCGACGGTCGCGATCGGCAGCGCCTCGTGGCGCTTCGCGACCTGGCTGCTGACCAGCTGGGCGGCAGCCATGTCGACGTTGAACACGCTCAGATCGACGTAGTCGAGCCCGTGACGCTCGGCTGTCGCGATGGCGACGCCCTCCGGGCTGATCCAGCCGCGTTCGAGCAGCACGCGATCGGCGGTCGTGTTGCCGCCGCCGGCGACCTGGATCGCCTCGAGCACCCGCTCGCGCGAGCACAGGCCGAGTTCGACGATGACCTCGGTCAGCGACCTGGGAGCGCCGCGGCGGCTCGGCGCGCGCATGCCGTTGGCGCCCACGAGGCTCGGGGCCTCCTCGGCGGCGGGCACGGCTCGCAGGTGGGCTGTCGATTCTGGCGCCATCTCAGCCAACCTCGGCAGCCGCGCGCATCGCCTCAAACGGCGCGGGCTCCCCCGTCCAGATCTGGAAGGAAAGGCCACCCTGGGCCGCCAGGATGTCCAGGCCGTCGACGGTCGCGAGGCCCAAATGCCGTGCTTGCGTCAGCAAGGCGGTCGGGCTCCTGGCGTAGGCGAAATCGATGACCTGCTCATAGCTGGCCACTACATCGGAATCCAGCGCAAGTGTGCTTAGCGCTTCTTCGAGATCTTTACGTTCGTCCATGCCCACGGTCGTGGCGTTGACGAGCAGCTGCGCGGGTCGCGGTGAGGTGATCGCGCTGACCTGGAGCTCCGCTGCGAGCGCCTGTGCACGCTCGGCGGTGCGGTTCCAGACCGAGACCGCCGCCCCGGCTTCGCGCAGCGCCCAGACCGCGGCGCGCGCGGTCCCGCCGGCCCCGAGCACGACGGCGCTACGGCCGCGCACATCGACACCGATCGCCGCGAGCAGGCCGGGAGCATCGGTGTTCTCTGCGGCGATCGTGCCGTCGGGCAGGAAGCTCAGGGTGTTGGCCGCCCCGATCGCGCGCGCGATCTCGCTGGCGCTGTCGGCGAGCGCGAGCGCGGCGTGCTTGTGGGGCAACGTCACGTTCGCGCCGACGAACCCGGCCGCGGCGAGCCCGCGCACGATCTCGGCGAACAGCTCCGGCGGCGCCGGCAGGCGCTGGTAGCTCCAGCCCTCGAGCCCGAGAGCGGCGAAGGCGGCGCGGTGCATCTGGGGCGAGCGGCTGTGGGCGACAGGCCAGCCGAGCACTCCCAGCCGGCCCGCCCGCGACGGCGCCGGCGAGCCGCTCACGGGCATTTGGTGGGTGCGCGGCCGCCGTCGGCGTTGCGCGCGGCGTTGTAGGCCGCGACGTCGACCTCGAACTGACCGTAGGTCGTGGCGAACGCCAGCTTCCCGCAGGTGTTCGGCGCATCGACGTAATAGAGGTAGGGGACGCGCGCCGGGTCGCTCGCCGCGACCATCGACGCGAGCCCCGGGTTGCTGATCGGCGTCGGCGGCAGCCCGCGGTGGATCCGCGTGTTGTACGGCGTGTCCAGCGCAAGCTGGGAGGAGGTCAGCGGCCTGTCGTAGTCGTTCAGCGCGTAGCGCAGGGTTGCGTCGATGCCGAGTGTCATGCCGGCCGCCAGGCGGTTGTAGACGACGGCGGCGACCAGCGGGCGGTCCGTTGGCACCTGCGCCTCGCGCTCCACCATCGAGGCGATGATCAGCACGTCGTAGCGGCTGAGGTGCGCGGCCGTTGCCCGGGCGAAACGGAGCCGGTCGAAGTTCTGGTGAAAGGCCTGGATCTGCTGCGCAACGAGGTGCGACACGTTCTCGTGCACGGTGGCGAAATAGGTGGCCGGAAAGAGGAAGCCCTCGAGCGAGTCGACGGCGGCCGGCGCGCCGTAGCTGCTCGGGGCAAGCCCGGCCCGCCCCGGGCGCGAGGCCGCCAGGTAGCTCCCGCTCAGCCGGTCGGCCTTCGCGAGCGCGGCGATCTGCAGGCGCGTGAGGCCCTCCGGGATCCGCACCTCGAGTTGCGTCACGGCGGGTGCCGTGGTCAGCACCTGCAGCGCCGCGGCGTAGCTCATGCCGTGGCGGAGTGACACGACGCCGTGGCGGAGCTTCGGGCCGTCGCCGTCGAGCCTGACGCGCAAGCTGAAGAAGAAAGACGAGGAGATCACGCCGCGCGCGGCGAGCTCGTCACCGATCGCACCGGCGCCGGCGCCGGCGGGGATATCGAGCGTGACGACACCGCTGCCCTGCCCGGCGAAGGGCTGGAACAGCTCAATCAGGAACCACGCGGCGACCGCCACGACGGCGAGGGCGAGCAGCGCGACCAGGCGCCGGCGCCGATAGCGCGCCCGGGGATTGCGCCTGCGCTGCGAGCGCCGCGCGCCGGCGCTCGCGTCTGGGCGCAGCGGCTCGAGGTCGTCTGTTTCTTCGGTCATCGCGCAGGCGGGACGGGAGTGCGAGAGTGCCGCCTGCGGGCAGCCTACCCGCTCGTGCCGTGTCCGGCCGACGCCTGGCGCTCGCGTCGCGCGAGCCAGTCCTCGAGCAGATGCGCGGCGGCCCTGGAGTCCTCGCTCGCCTGCGCCGAGGGGTCGCGCGCAGCCAGTCGCGTCGTCAGCCGCTCGTCGTGCAGCACCACCTCGACCTGGGCACCGAGCCGGCGCTCGAGGCGGCCGGCGAAAGCCCGCGTCTCCGCCGTCTGGGCTGTTTCCCCGCCGCTCAACGACAGCGGCAGGCCGACGACGACGCAGGCCGCTTCGCGCTGCGCGATGAGCGCCGCGAGCGCGCCGATCCCGGCCCGCGTGCCGGCCGCCAGTACCGGTGCAAGCGGTGTGACGATCGTCTCGGTCGGGTCGCAGACCGCCACGCCGCAGCGAGCGCTGCCGTAGTCGAGCGCTAGGACCCGCATGCGGCGCTCAGCGCTCGAGGGCGGCGCCGACCGCTTTCGCGGCCGCCTCCAGGGCCGCGTCGATCTGCTCAACGCGATCGCCGCCGGCCTGCGCCAGGGTGTCGCGGCCGCCGCCACCGCCGCCGAGCGCCGCCGCGGCGGCCTTCGCGATCTCGCCCGCACGAACACCGCGTGCCACAAGCGACGGCGCGACGCTGACGACGACGTGCGCTCGCCCGCCGGCGCCGCTCGCCAGCACGATCACACCGTCGCCGGCGAGCTTGCCCCGGACACGGTCGGCGACATCGGGAAGCGCCTTGGGGTCGATCGCGCCCACGCCCGCCGCGACCACCGCGATACCGGCGATCGTCTGTGCCGACGCGGCGAGCGCCGCCGCGTCGACCGCGTCCTGGCCGGCCGCCGTGCGGGCGCGCTTCTCGAGCTCTCGCCGCTCGGACTCGCGCGCCGCGACCGCCGCCGGCGCCTCATCCACGGTCGTCCGCAGCGCCGCGGCGATCGCGTCGAGCGCGTAGCCGGCGCCGCGAAGCGCTGCCACTGCGGCGGGCCCGGTGAGTGCCTCGATCCGCCGCACGTTGGCTGCGCTGGAGGTCTCGCCGAGTAGCCGTAGGACGCCGATCTCGGCGGTCGAGCGCACGTGCGTGCCGCCGCACAGCTCGCGCGAGAAGCGGCCGTCGCCGATCTCGACCATCCGCACGACGTCACCGTACTTCTCGCCGAACAGGGCCATCGCGCCAAGCGACCGGGCCTCGTCGAGCGTCGTCGTGATCGCGCGGACAGGGTGGTTCTCAAGGATCCACGCGTTGATCTGGTCCTCGACGTCGCGCAGCTCCGTCGCCGACATCGCCTGGCCGTGACTGAAGTCGAAGCGGAGCTTGTCGGGCCCGACGTATGAGCCGGCCTGACGCACGTGGCCGCCGAGCCGCTCGCGCAGAGCGGCGTGCAACAGATGCGTCGCGGTGTGGTTGCACTCGACGGCGTGGCGGTTCAGGCGGTCGACACGGGCGTTGACGCGCTCGCCCTCGCGCAGCTCGCCCGCGTCGAGCACGGCGTAGATCGCCTGGTCATCCCCCAGCCTCACCACCTCCGCGACGTGCGCGCGGCAATCCCCGTCGGCGCACTCGATCACGCCGATGTCGGAGATCTGGCCGCCGCCCGCGGCGTAGAACGGGGAGTCCGCGAGCTTGACGAGAACCCGGCCGTTGCTGCGCTCCACGGCGCCGACCGTGGTCGCCTGCTCGGTCGTCTCGTAGCCGACGAACCGGGTCGTGAAGCCCGCTGCGCCGGCAAATGCGCTGGCCTGCTCGCGCCCGGCCAGCGTCTGCTCGCCGCCCCCCTCGCCGACGCGGCTGCGCCTGCGCTGATCGGACATCAGCGTGTCGAACCCGGGCTGATCGACGCGCAGGCCGGCCTCGCCCACAAGCTCTCTGGTCAGCTCGATCGGGAAGCCGAACGTGTCATGCAGGCGAAACGCGTCCTCGCCGGAGACGGCGCCGTCGCCGTCTCGCGCTCGCTCGATCAGCTCGCCGAGCACGATCAGTCCCTGCTCGAGCGTGTGACCGAAGTGCTCCTCCTCGGCGGCCAGCCAGACATCGATCTGCTCGCGATGCTCATGCAGTTCGGGGTAAGCGGAGCCCATCAACTCTCGCACCAGTTCGCCGTAGCGCACGAGGAATCCCGGCTCGAAGCCGAGCGAGCGGCCGTGCAGCACGGCGCGGCGCATCACGCGGCGCAACACGTAGCCGCGCTCGGTGTTGGACGGCACGACACCGTCGGCGACAAGGAAGGTCATGCCGCGCGCGTGGTCGGCGAGCACGCGCAGGCTGCGGTCGAGACGCTCGTCGTCGCCGTAGCGGCGACCGGAGAGCGTCTCGCCGAGCTCGATCAGCGGCCTGAACTGGTCGGTCTCGAACACCGACGGGGCGTCCTGCAGGATCGCCGCCATCCGGTTGAGCCCGAGCCCGGTGTCGATGTTTCGCGCCGGCAGCGGTGTGAGCGTGTCGGGCGGCTGCTGGTCGTACTGCATGAAGACGAGGTTCCAGTACTCGAGGAAGCGGGCGTTCTCGCCGCCGGGGAGATCCTCCGGCGTGCCGAACTCCAGGCCGCGGTCGAGATAGAGCTCCGAGCAGGGCCCGCAGGGCCCCGTCGGACCGGCCTGCCAGAAGTTCTCGCTGCGCGGGCAGGCGACGATCCGCTCGCGTGGCACGCCAACGGCCAGCCAGGCCTCGATCGCCTCCTCGTCGGGGCCGACGCCCAGCGCCTCGTCGCCTTCGAAGACCGTTATCCAGATGTCCTGCGCCGCAAAGCCGTAGCCCTCGCGCGAAAGCTCCCAGGCGAACTCGACGGCCTCGGTCTTGAAGTAGTCGCCGAGCGAGAAGTTTCCGAGCATCTCGAAAAAGGTCAGGTGGCGCGCGGTCGTGCCGACGACGTCGAGGTCCACTGTGCGGAACACCTTCTGGCAGCTGGTCAACCGCGCCGCGGGAGGGCGCTCCTGGCCGAGAAAGTAGGGCTTCAGCGGATGCATTCCGGCGACCGTGAAGAGCGCCGAGGGGTCGTTTGAGGATGGGACGAGCGACGCGCTCGGGACGCGCAGATGCCCGCGATCTTCGAAGAACGCCAGGTAGCGCTCGCGAATCTCATCCGAGGTCATGGACGCGAGATTACCGACGCCGGCAGGCGCGACAGGACTTCGAGCGGGGCCGCGCCCGCGGGCAGGGCAGGCGGCGCGGGGCAATCGATCGCCGCGTGCGGGCGGCGCTAAGCGATCCTCCGCCGCGCTCAGACGATCGCGACCCCCGGCGGGGGCGCGGGCCGCCGGGCGCGCGCGATCGTCGCGTGGCCGACGATCAGCTCACCGTCCATCAGGCAGGCGAGCTGTCCCGGCGCGACTCCGTAGGCGGGAGCCGCGAGCTCGAGCTCGAGACCGTCTTCGGTGTGGCGGGGAGTGCAGGCCAGCGGCGGCTGGCGGTAGCGCAGGGCAACGCGATCGAATCGGGGCCGGTGCAGGATCGCGTCACGCAGCGTCACCGTGTGCGTTGCCAGCTGCGCGCGTGGGCCGACGGTGACGCTGCGCGCGTCGGCGTCGGTTGCCAGCACGTAGAGCGGGGTACCACCGCCGATGCCGAGTCCGCGGCGCTGCCCGACGGTGTAGCGATGAGCGCCGCGATGGGCGCCGACGGTGCGTCCGCTCGCGTCGACGAGCGGCCCGGGTCGCTCGCCGAGGGCGCCGTGGCGCGCCAGGAACGCCTCGCGGCGCGTGCCGGCGAGGAAGCAGAGGTCCTGCGAGTCCGGTTTCTCGGCCACCGGCAGGCCGGCCCGGCGCGCGAGCTCGCGCACGGCAGGCTTGTGCAGCTCGCCGAGCGGGAAGCGGATCCGGCGAAGCGCCGCCGGCGCGAGCGCTGCGAGCATGTAGCTCTGGTCCTTCTGCGCGTCCGCCGCCACGCGCAGCAGTCCGTCGCGCGTGCGCGCGTAATGTCCGGTCACCAGCGCCTCGGCGCCAAGCCGCTCGGCGAGCTCGAGCATCGCGTCAAGACGCACCTCGCCGTTACAGCGCACGCACGGGTTCGGCGTTTCACCGCCCGCGTGCTGGGCGAGCCAGGGCTCCACCACGCCGGCGCGGAACTCCGCGCGCAGATCGAGCGAGAGGTGCGGCAGGCCGAGCCGGTGGGCGAGCGCACGCGCGCTGCGGACCGCCTGCGGCGAGCAGCAGCTGCGCTCCCCGTCGTTGTCGGGATCGCTCCACAGCTCGAGTGTCACAGCGACCGCCCGCGTGCCCGCCAGGACCGCCGCGACCGCGCTGTCGACGCCCCCGCTCATCGCCACGAGCAGTCGCCCGGGGGCCGGGGCGAGGGCGGCCTGGGCGCGCGCCGCAGCGCCGAGCGCGCGATGCAGCGCGTCCGCTGCCAGCTCCGCGGCGTGGCAGTTGGCGGGCGACAGCCCTCCCAGCTCGGCGGCGATCTGCTCGGTTCCTATGCGTGCGGCGTCAAGCAGCGCCGTGCCCGTCACGAGCGCTACAGCTGCGCTTCCCGCTGCGATCGCGCTGCCGCAGCCGCGCGCGTCGAAGCCGGCCGCCGCGACGGTCTCCCCGTCGAGCGCCAGCGTGACTCGAACGACGTCGCCGCACGCCGCGCCTCCGGCTGCCCCGGTGTACCCTCTTTCGGGTAGATGACCTCGTCCATGCGGGCGTTCCAGGTGCTCGCGCAGGGCCATTTAACGAGTATGGCGACGTTTTCCCCCTTGT
>Ga0302320_10013978_pt1 | contig 16659 bp, 14 predicted proteins | sample Bog_T0_3_FD_202130 | JGI IMG/M metagenome (GOLD analysis project Ga0302320, IMG submission 202130) | Peat permafrost microbial communities from Stordalen Mire near Abisko, Sweden - Bog_T0_3 | ecosystem: Environmental > Terrestrial > Soil > Wetlands > Peat | place: Sweden: Abisko, Stordalen Mire... | reverse complement strand
AATGCCAAGTGGCTTCTTCCTTAAGAAAAAGCCACCCTGCACAGAAATAGCCAGCGCACGTTTATTGGAGATCCGCTCTAGCCCTTTGCGAGCGAGGACTCCATTGCCTTTACCTGGGCAGAGACCCAAGAGTACGTCTTCTCCAGCCCTTCACGCAAGCTGTGGGAAGGCGACCAGTGAAGTTTCTCGCGGATCAAATGATTATCTGAGTTCCTGCCGCGTACGCCCAGCGGGCCGGGAATGTGGCGGATGCCGATCTTCTTGCCGGCTATGTCGGCAACCATCGCGACCAGTTGATTGATTGTGACCATCTCTTCCGAACCGATGTTCACGGGCCCCACAAAGTCGGACTCCACCAGGCGGCGAACGCCCTCGAGGCACTCGTCAATATAGAGGAACGAGCGCGTTTGCTTGCCGTCGCCCCAGATCTCGATCTCCCCGCCGTCCGCAGCCTCGGCCACCTTGCGGCACACCGCCGCCGGCGCCTTCTCGCGCCCGCCGCACCAGGTCCCTTGCGGCCCAAAGATGTTATGGAAGCGCGCGACCCTCACCTGAAGGTCGTAATTCCGCATGTAGGCAAGGTAAAGCCGCTCGCTGAAGAGCTTCTCCCACCCGTACTCGCTGTCGGGCGCCGCCGGATACGCCGAATCCTCTGAGCACTTCGGGTTGTCGGGATCCAGTTGGTTGTGCTCTGGATACATGCATGCGGATGAAGAGTAAAAGAACTTCTTCACACCGGCCAGCCGGCCGATCTCCAGGCAGTTCAGGTTAACTGAGGCGGAGTTGTACATCACCGCGGCGTCGTGCTCGCCGGTAAAAATGTAGCCCGCGCCGCCCATGTCGGCGGCAAGCTGGTAAACCACATCGATGCCCTCGACCGCGCGCCGCACTACATCGTGGTCGCGCAGGTCGCCGACAATGAACTCGTCCGCGGTTGTTGGCGAGAACTCGTGCCGCTTGAGATCAACGCCTCTCACCCAGAAGCCTTCACTCTTGAGCCGATTGACGAGATGGCCGCCGATGAAACCGCCGGCTCCATTCACTAGAACGCGCTTTGCCATAGGATTTTCTCCATGCCGCCCACTTGGGGCGTAAGTAAAGTTACGTGACCCGGTATCAGGGCCGTGGGCTTGCCTTGCTGCCAATTCTCTTGGTTCGCAATAGCTGCAAGGCAAACAGTACAACGAATCGCGGGTTGTGCTTCAGATAGCGCTTCCACAGGCGGCGAGGTTCTGTCGCCAGCCGGAAAATCCATTCGGCGCCAATCCTCATCATCCAGCGCGGCGCCTGCGGCTTGCTCCCCGCGATAAAGTCGAATGCCGCGCCAACGCCCACCATCACAGCCTGAACCCGCCCTCGATGCGCAGCCATCCAGTAATCCTGTTTGGGGGTGTTCAAACCAATGAAAAGGATGCGTGCATTCGATTGGTTGATCCGGGCAACGATCTCTTCGTCTTCCTCCGGTGTGGATGGACGGAAGGGCGGGGACACCGCATAAGCCACTTTGAGTGCGGGAAAGCGCTGCGTCACCACTTCCACCAGCCGCTCCAGAACCTGCGGAGCGCCACCAAAGAATCCCACTGCAAGTCCTTCCCTCGCAGCCTGCTCCAGGATGATCGGCGTCAGGTCTGGCCCGTAAACGCGGGTGGCCTCGCTGTGGCCAAGCAGCTTCAGGCCCCACACCAGCGGCATCCCATCCGGCGTCACCAGGTCGGCCTCATTCATCACCCTGCTGAAGGCCGCAGAGTCATGAGCCTCCATGATGTTGTTGACTGAGGCGGCACAAACATACTTCGATTGCCGCTCCCCAGCCCATTGGCAAATCAACGCGGACGCGTGCGCATACGTGGTCCGATGCACCCCGGTACCAACAATGCCGATAATTTCATTGGAAGCTGCTGAAACTGTCATGCCTGGTTGCGGTGCTCCGTTGGGTAGCTGCGTCTAATTTGCAAAAGCCACGGGAAACCTCATTCGTTGATGGTCCTGAAAGCAGTGCGCTTCATCTCCGCGGCATGCAGCGGGAGCCTCAATCATAGCCCAACGGGGTTGGCCCAAGGCAACATGCCGCTTGCCGCGCGCATGCGCTCGGCGGCCACACCCACGAATCTCATCCAGCCTGCCCGGCAGCCTTCTTGAGAATCACAAGGCCGCAAAACTGATTGCCCATGCCAGGCATTAGAAAACCCATGCTGGCCTTGGCCACTGAGATGCAGGCAACAGCCGCCGATCCCTTCCCGAGCAACCGGCTTACCTTGGCCAGCACAATGTTATGGTGAAAAAAACTGAAACTGAGGTTTTCGAAACCATCCCGGCCAAGATAGCTTGACGCGATATCTTCCACCAGGCCCTTGGTCCATCGAAATACATAGTTCACTGCCGGGCCGTTGGTTTCCCACTTGGTGCCGATCAGACGGCCCACCAGCGAGTCGTGGGGCTCGAGGAAGATCACCGCGCGCGCCGCGACCCGCAGCATCTCGGTGAATCCCTGCGCCGGCCGCTGAAGGTGATGCAGGCCATCCTGAATCACGACGATATCGTAGGACCGGGGCGCAAGGCCTGTCTCTTCTGCGTTCAGCGCAAGCGCCTTCAACCGCGGATCCCGGCGAATAGCCACCTCGGCTACTGAATCGGACAAGTCGGAGACGGTCACGTCCTCCATCCCCAGATCCATCAGCACTGAGCCTTCATACCCTTCTGCCGCGCAAAGCACCAGAACACTGCTGGAACGATTGATCTCTGCTCCGGCACGGAAGAGTCTCTGCATCGCTTCCTTCAAGCGCCAGCCCACAAGATAGCGGGTGAGCGCATCCGTGGCAACAGTATGCTCGCGGGGACCTGTCGCCAGCTCCTCTTCCATCCATTGCTTTTGCCGGGCGATATGTTGCTCTTCGCGCGACGGCTCCAGTTCGGTCATCTCATTCCCCTGCTGTCCCTGATTTCATTCCCGCGGTGCTGCTATGCTTCCACTTCAGGTTCGTTGATTCCGAGCACCTGCCTCACGCCTTCTTCCAGCGCCCGGGGTGCCGATCCAGGATGCGCATCGATCTGCATTCAGCCCGGCAACGCGCCTCGGTAAATGCAAAAGCCGATCCCGGTCCCGCATCAGCGATCATGCACTGCTTTGCCGTAGTTCGGCAGCCCTGCCGTTGCGTATGCGCGGTTGTAATCGTAGTTGACGCGAGCCACAGATCGTGCGCCGCCATGGTCAAGATTGTACTTGGCCGCAACCCAGATCAAGCCCAGAACCGTGCCTTGCAACATGCCCCCGAAATAGGGAACAAAGTACACAAGCAAGCAAAGCAGAAGTGCTTCAAGCAGTGTCGATCCGCCATACTGCAATGCGTTCCTTTGCCGGGCTGAACGAGCCGGCCAGCCCACCCTCTTGGCAACCAGACCCAGCCAGGCAAGCAGAAAACTTAGCCCCACAATGCCGTAAGACGCGAACGTGTTGATGTATCGGCTGTGAATGTGAAGCGATGCAAAGCTGCCCGACGAGTTCGCGGCCCATCCAGAGGGCGGACCGATCATCAAATCTCCCCATTCGCTGGCAAGCATGCGATCGATGGCTTCCTTGTAGCCCTGCACTCTCCACGCCCAGGTGCTGTCGCTTCGCACCACTTCGGCGGAGTTGTCAGTCACCAGCTTGTCCACCCCGCGCATGACCTGAGGCACCGCGAGCATCGCCGTACCCAGAACAATCGCAGTCCCCACAATGGCGGCAAACAATTTGAAGGGCGAAAGCCGAAGCGTCCGGAACAGAAACCACATCAGGCCCACGATCGTCGACGCCCACACGCTTCTATGTTGCAGAGCCAGCGTGACCCCGCCAAGCACCCACACCGCGGCCCACCACCATTTGCCGCGCCGCTCCACGATGCGAAGATAAATTGCCGAGATGAACGCTGCGCCAATGATGAATGCGTAGTCGGACACTAGAACCCGAGGCACCTCACGCATGTTGTACTGGTAACTGAAGCCCACCTCCGGAGTGGCCAGCAAGCCCGTCCAGCGCAGCAGCGCCAAACCCGAGAGACACAACCCAGCCACCGCCAGCCAATGCGCCACTCGGCTCACATCCACTCGCATCGCTGGGCGCACCAGCATGATGGCAAGAGCAGGGCTCGCAAAATAGACAATGTCCCTGGCGCCGTTTCCGGCCGGCCTTAACCCGTAGATATTGATGCCCCGGGCGAAGTTCAGGGCCATCATGAGAATGAGAAAGATGCTCGGGAACACATCGATAGGAATCCGCTTCCGATACCGCGCAAATGCCACCACGCCGGTTCCCACCAGAACAAAACAGACCGCGTCAATAGGGTAGAAATTCACCAGGTATTGCAGACCGGTCACGCCCACTTGAAACAATTCCAGCACGCTTGCAAGCGTCAACGCGGCCAGAATGATCCACCAGGGGCGTGCCCAGACCAGTGTCAGAAACACCAAGCCCAGGGAAAGAAACATCGCGAGTGTGATAAGTAGAAAAATCAATGACTCTGCTCCTGGAGCGCTTGTTTGAGCACATCTTCGTATTGTTGCGCTACGTTATCCAGTTGGAATTCCTTGAGCGCCCGTTCACGCCCTGCTCGCGCCAATTCGTCCCGCAGTCGCTCGTCTTCAATCATTGTACGCATCCCCTGCGCGATCTCTTTGGGTGAAGTCACGTCCACAAGCAACCCGGCGCGGCCATTGTCCAGCACCCAGGTAATTCCGCCGCTGTGCAGGCCGCCAATCACCGGCACGCCCATGGCCATGGCCTCGGCGGCAACCATGCAGAAGCTCTCTTCCAGCGCGGGATGCACCAGAACGTCAACCGTTTGCGCCAGTCTCTTCATCAACACCGCATAAGGCAGTGAACCGAGAAATTCGACTCCCTCGGCTAGGCGATGCCGCTTTGCCCACTGGTGCGCCGCGCCCTCAGGCTGGTGTTCGTCCCCGAACATCGATAGCCTTACCCGCTCTCCGAACTGCCTGCGCAAAATCGCGAAAGCTTCAAGCAGAGCCGTCCCATTCTTGCGCCCGTACCAGTCATTGAGCACCGCGGCAATGTGAAACGGCGCGTCTGCGCCTCGCGGCTTCCTGGTCGCATGCAGTTCAAAAATATCCTTTGTCACCCCATTCGGTACCACGATCACCCGCGGCGCGGATTTTACCCAACCGCGAATCGCTTCCGCGGCATAGGGTGACACGGCCGTTATGCATTTCGCCTTGCGCAACACATTGAAAGCCAGCAGCGGCTTCTCAAGCCAATATGGGTGGCGCGCGTAGCGCATCACCACGCTGGGCACGTCGTGCGCGGTTACCACGCAGGGCAATCCGCTCTTCAACGCAGCTGAGGCAAACTCGTAGGTCCAGTGCGCATGGATGATGCTGCACCCTGAATCCCGCATCGCCGCTAGCAAGCCATGGCGCTCAACGCGCAGAAAGTCCAGCATCTGTACGGGCGACCGCCGCTGAGGACACACATACACCGTGATCCGCTCTCCGTCGATGCGGCGGGTTTGCCTCACGTCCATCGATAGCGCAAACACGACAATCTCATGACCCTGCCGGTAAAGCGAGCGGGTAAGGTGCGCTATCAACGGAAAGCTGTAGGCTCTCGGAAGCTCGCAATCCGCCGCGAGAAGGTCGCGCAGCAAGGTCAGGTCGATTGGCCCAGCCACTCCTATCTTCACGTTCTGCGCTCCTTCAAAGTTTGCCCGTCTTGCCTTGAACGATACCTTGTCGTCGAGCTTGATCGAATCGGAACCCCAGCCTACGCGGCAGCCCGCGAGGGGCGAATGCCCAGGATCGTAATGAGCGGATCGAAGACCGATCGCCGGAACAATGCTGCATAAATGCCCGCGCTCACAAGAAGTCCCGTCAGCATACATGCCACCAGTTGCAGCCCCGGAGCCACTGCGTGGCTGGCGCGGAGAAAGTGGGCCACGAATGCGATTGAGATTCCAACCGGCAGTGCGGCCGTGAGCCCCGGAATCCAGCTGGACAGGATCACCGCAAAACTCCGGTTCATATACTGCGCGCTATAAAAGTTCAGAGCAAAGCTGCGGATCAGTTGCAGCCCGGTCAAGGTGATGCAAACCGCAATCAACCCATGCGGGATTGACAGGAATATGCCGCCTGCGACGCAAACCATGTAAGAAAACTGCACAAACATCTTGTGGCGAAATCTTCCCAATGCTTCCATCTGATAGGCCGGCAGGTGGAAGCTGGCATCGGCGGCCGCGGTTACACACAGGATCGTGTAAACCGGTATGGCCGCTGTCCAGATGGGTCCGTACAAGGCAAGCACAATGCAGGAAGCAGCAGCCGCAGCTCCCGCGCACAACGGGAAGATCACCGCCAGAAACACGCGCTGACTCCGCGCCAGCAGGTCAAATGAGTCCACCGAACCCTCGGCCGAAGCGATGGCAAACTTGCGGAACATCACCTGGGTGAGGCCATTTGAAAAATTCACGACGGGCAGTTGGATGAGCAGAAAGCTGCGATTGTAAAGGCCGACATTGAATGCGGTTGAAAACTTGCCCAGCATCAAGGTATCCATCGAGGCCCCCAGGCCCTCAATGATCGTAGTCGCGGTCGCCTTGCCCCCAAATGCAACGATATCCCGGTAGTGCTCGCGATTGAAGGTGGGCAACAGCGAATGCGGGCAAGCCATAAAATAAAGCACTGAAGCAATGAGAGCTTGGGCCACCGTGCTCGAGATAATTGCCCATGCCCCATACCCCTTGATCGCAATAGGCAATCCGATTGCGAAGGTAGAGATGAGGTAAGACACGATGTCGGCAATCGCCAACTGGCGCATCTTCAGCGCCCGCCGCAACAGCCCCCCTGAAACCAGACAAAAACCCCACAGAACAAAGGTAAGCGAAAGCACCATGAGCACTGCCTTCAGGCGCGGCTCGTGAAAAAAGCGGGCCAGCAGCGGAGACAGCGCGGCGATGGTGAGACAACCGGCAACGCCCAGGCCCAGGCTCAAAGTGAAAGCTGCACGGATATTGCCCTCGCTGAGGTCAGGCTTCTGGATCACCGCGCGGCTCATGCCCAGTTGCGAAAGGTATGCGGGAAACCGGCAGCAGAGCATTGCCAGGGCAACCAGCCCGTATTCAGCCGGCGCCACAAAGCGCGTGATGGTTGCCGCCGCCACCACTTGCAGCAATGTGTTGGCTATGGTCGATGTGTAGCTCCATCGCAGTTGCGAGCGCGCATTGTCACGCATACGTCGACCCGGCCGAAACATCGGCGTCGAGCAGCGGACCATAGACCCGGGCGATCACCCGATCGGCAGAAAAGTACCTGGCGCGCTCCACCGCTGCCAGCCGCATCTTCTCCCAATCGGAATCCGGCATGCGGCACACTTCAACAATTGCGTCCGTCAGCCCTTCAATCACTTCCTGTTCCGTCTTGCCCTGTGTGTTCACTACCCTGGCGCAGTGCGCGTCCACGGTCACGGCGGGACCACCCAGATCAAGACAGATCACCGGCTTGCCGTGCGTGATCGCTTCCATTACCACGGTTCCGCCGGAGTCGTGCATGCTTGGAAAAAGCAATGCGTCGTGCGATGCGAACATCGCCATGAGCTCGGCCTTGGGAACCCACGGGATGAACTTCACGCAATCTTGCAAACCCATCCGTTCCACCAGCTCTTTGAGCGCAAGCTCCTCTTCGCCCTTGCCGACAATCGTCAACTGCACGGGAACCTGACGGCCGGCTTTCGCCACGGCCCGGATGGCAAGGTGCGCGCCTTTCCACGATACAAGGCGTCCCGCAAAAAGAAATTGCATAGGTGACGCGCGCCGCGTCTCGCCCGCCAGATAAGGCTCCTCGGTAACCATGTTTTCCAGGCAAACCACCGCACGCGCCCTGGTGCCGCGCGTCAGGCAAGCCCGGGTCTGCTCGGTCTTCACCACAACCCGTGCCGACATGCGAAGCATCAACCGCCAGAAGGGAAAGAGACGAGGCGCAAGGTTTACCAGGTTGCGCAGTGTCTCATATCGCCTGGCCTTGGCAGACATGCTCACCAGCAGGGCCGCCGGCGCATGCTCACCACCCCCAACCGGACCGAAGATGAACGGCGCATTCACCAGGTAAAGATACGATGCGTGCCGGAACACTGCGTAGGTAATGTGCTGAACCACATCGAACGGCTTTTCCCTGTTCAGTTGCCTGGCCCGGAACAGTGCGCTCCACTGCCAGCATATGTAATAGGGAAGCACATCCACCACCGGCATCCAGAACCTCACGGATCGCACCACGGGATACTCGAACCGCAGGTTGGGAAGATTCAGGCTGCTCAGCTTCTTTTCAATGGCCGGGCGATGCTCGTCGCGCGCGAACACCAGTACGTCGTGGCCGGCTTTTGCCAACTGATATGCCCACGACCACCCGAGCCCTGCTTCGGACCCTTCCTCAGGATCGCAGGCAAATGCAGAAAGCAGAATTCTCATCCCATGACCCCGCGTACGCTGCCGCTTATGATGCCTGCCCGAAGGTTCCTGCTCTGAACCCGGCCACCAACGCCAAAAGAAGTCCACTCTTGCAGGCAGATCGATTGTCGTCAACTCCCTGCAGCCTCGCAATTCCAAAGGGACGGCAGTTGACCCAGCAGCCAGGCAGGCAATCTCAGAGGTCAATCGCCGCCAGACATCTGCACTCAACAGAGTCCAAACCGGCGCCGCAGGTGCCACAGGGTTCGAGTCGGGTTCAGCACAGCGGCGCATGCCATGGTGACCGTAGAGCGCACCCGTTGGCGCTGCACCCGCATTCTGATCGCCTTGCGGTAAAGGTGAAGCGCTTTGCAGTCGGCGCGTTCGCTTAACCGGGCAAAAACGGATCGTTGCGCCCACTGCCGGTCAAACTCCTCGGCTGTGGGCTCCTTTGCCGCGCGCTCCCGGGCTTGCGCGCAGGCCACGCTGAACGCATGGATCTTGTTAACCTGCATGAACCCGACAACGCTGGCCGACTCATCGTGCAGGCGGTAGTAGAGAAGCTGCGCAGGCAGGTTGCTCACCTTGCCGACCTCGCTCATGCGCAGAAAAAAATCGAGATCTGCCCCCAGGCCGGGAAAATGAATGCCGCCCACTGCCTTTGCCGCCCGGCTGCGCGCCATCAGCGATGGGTTGCAGATCACCGGCCGCCCCTGCATCAGCGCGCGGCGTATCTCGCTGTGTTCGCTGGGCTGCGGCGGAGCCGGAACCGTCTCTGACCCAACACGAAAAGCAAAGCGAGTCCCAATCAAAACCACTTCAGGATTTGCATCCATGAACTCAACCTGCTGCCGGAGCCGTTCCGGATGAGCAATATCGTCCGAGTCCATGATCGCAAGCAGTTCCGATCGGCTGGCCGCAATGCCGGCATTCGTCGCCCATCCAGCACCCCGGGCCGTCTCAACAATCACGCGTGTGCGGTGATCGCTCAGACCCTCGGCATACTCGCGGCTTCCGTCAGTCGATCCGTTGTCGACAACAATCAGCTCCAGGTCTTCCAGTGTCTGGATAAGAATGCTGTCAATGGCTTCAGCCAGGAACTTCATGCTGTTGTATACCGGCATGATGACAGAGACTCTGGGTGCATTCATCTTCGTCTGCATCCTTGCCGGCGCGCCTTGCAGCGCCGCTTTCCACGCCCGGCCTCCAGCCACGTCATGAAACCGGGTTGCGCTGATCGCGGCCGCACTGAGCGCAGCCCCGGCACCCTGTTAGGACTCGGTTTTCTGATCCTGCCCGTATTTGTAATACCCATAATACGAGTAGCTGTCCGCCGAAGTGTTTTGGCTTACCCGGTTCAGAATCACTCCGATGATATTGGCGCGCAGCCGCGAGAGAACCGAGATGACTTCAGCAACCGCTTTGCGGCGAGTTTCCCCGGCACGGCTGATGATCAATACGCCGTCTGCCGCAGTTGCCATCTGCAAGCATTCGGCAAAACCCATCAGCGGCGGAGCATCGAGGAACACCATGTCGAAATCCTTGGCAAACTCGTCAAGCAGGGTGGCAAGCCGAGGGCCAATCAGATCGGCTGCGCGATGCGAGCCCAGTCCAGCAGGCAGGAAGCTGAGATTCGGCCTGCCCTCAATCGGCAACACGGCATCCTGCCAGGCCAGTTCTCCGGTCAGCACGTTCGACAGGCCAACGCCCTGCGGCAAGCCGAATTTTGTATGCAGGCTCGGCCGGCGCAGATCTCCATCCACCAACAGCGTGCGCTTGCCGCGGTCGGCATTCGCAATCGCCAGATGGGCTGCTATGGTCGATTTTCCTTCGCTGGGTGCTGCACTGGTCAGCATGATCGAGCGCAGACGCCCTTCGAAGTCGGAAAGCAGAATGGTGTTGCGGATCGTCCGCACAGCCTCTTCGAAATCGGTCGTGGCGCGATTGTAGCCTCCCTTGCGATTCCCTTCCTGCGCGGTCTTGGCCAGCGCCGTCCCCGCCGATGCCCCCGCTGCGCCCTTGGTCAACAGCGCCGCGGCGCGATCGATAGGCATGGTGCCGATCACATCCGTGCCAAGGAAGCGGCTGGCTTCTTTGGGATCTCGCAGCGTCGTGTCCAACGCGTCTTGCAACAGCGCTGCGCCCACGGCCAGGAACGTCGAAAAGAAGAAAGCCAGAAAGAGGTTGAGCCACATCTTGGGTGAAACCGGCCGCAGCGGCGGCCGCGCCAAGTCGGCGATCCGAATGTTGTTGTTCTGGAAGCCCGCATTGATGCCTGCTTCCCGAATCTTCCTCACCAGCTCTTCATACAGAGTCTTGTCGGCCTCGGCTTCACGCTTCAGTTGCTGGTATTCAAACGATCGCGAATTGATCTGGTCCCATTCGGCCTTGGTGTCTGCCACGGTCTTTTGCAGCAACTGTTCCCGATTCAGCGATTCGCGATAATCGACTTCGATTCGCGCCGAGATATTGCTGCGCGCGCTTTCAAACTGCCTCTGGACTTCTGCCAGTTCCGAGGCTGCCTTGCGGTACTCCGGGTGGGTTGACCCGTAGGTCGCCTGCACCAGCGCGAAATGCTGGCGCGCCTGGTTCAGAGTCTCGTTGAGCTTGGCCAGCGACTCCCCTTGCGTCGAGATCTGAGCGGCTTCCAGTGAGCCCGACTTCATCGCGTTCCACGCCGCCTCTTTGCGGACCCGGTCACCCTGAGCGGTGGTGTACTCGGTGTTCAATTGCAGCAGCCGCGCTGACAGAATATTGGTCTTTTCCTCAGGGTTGATGACGTCCAGGTCTTTTTCAAATTGCGCCAGAGCCAGGCCGGATTTCTCCATCATCGCCTTCAACTCATCCAACTGCTTCTCCATGAACGTCGAAAGGCTTGCCGACGATCGAATGCGGATCGCGTAGGAGTGGTTCAGATAGGAGTTGGCAATCGCATTGGCCGCGTCCGCGGCCAGCTGTGGATCTTCTGAACGGTAACTGATCTGCAGCAGATAAGTGTTCGGCGGCCGCGTCACCTTAAGCTGCTTCAGCTCGATCGGCGCATTCGCTGCGGCCTGTGCCCTGCTGGGATTGTTCTTGTTGATCTGGCCTTCCCGCTGCAGTAGATGAAACTCCTCGGCCACCGGGCGAAGTACCGCGTCGGACTGCACCAGCTTGACCTGCGTGGAGATAAACTGGTCGGCGTCGTTCAGATCGTTCGCACGCCCCGAGTCCTGTCCCACAATCTCTGACGGCGCCTGCCTGTCGATATCCACCGTCGCTGTGGACTCATAGACCGGCTGGAGCCGGGACGATACGATGCCCGTGGCGAGAATCGAGCTCGCCACAAAGGCAAGAATCTTCCAGCGATGCCGCCGCAAAATCCAAAGATAGTGCGAAAGCGGAACCGACGGCGTCTCCGGTCCAACCTCCTGTTGCGGCTGAATGGGCGGGTAATAAGCCAGCGCGGGCAGGTTGGTTGACTGCCCTGGAGGAATTACCTCTGCAAGTCTGTTTTGTTCAGGCATGTGTCCTCTTCAAAATCCTAGTGGAAGGCGTAGATCATCGCGGCGCCAACTCCTGCGCCTACTCCAACGGTTGTCTCCAGCACCTTCAGACTGGACCGCAACCCGGTTTGATCCGGGATATAGAGAATGTCGTTCGCCATTAAAGACACATCCGGTGACTTGCGTTCCATGATCTTCTTCAATTCGATCGGAATCTCGCTTCTTCCCCCGGTGCCGCCTTCGATGCGATAAATGTAGGCCGTGTGGCTTGAGAAGCTGTCTAGCCCTTCAGACAGTGCCAGCGCCTTCATCACGGTGCTATCGTTGGCGCCGGTAATCAAGTAGGCTCCGGGCTTCTTCACCTTGCCCAGCACAAAGATCTTCCCGGCGTCGGGAACGCGGATCTCCTCGCCGCCCTGCAAAACCAGGTTCAGCGCCGGGTCCGCCTCGTTGATCAGGCCCTGGATCGGAATCCGCTGCACCAGCCTGACGGGAGTCCCGTCCGTGCCAGGCGAGACGCGGCTCACCAGAATCTCCATGCCGGCAAACTCAGTGAGCCCTTCGGCATTGGCAATTGCATCAAGCAGGGTCACCGTCCCGGTGGCCTGAAACGTGAGCGGCTTCTTGACCGCGCCCACAACCGAGATCGGGCGGCTGCGGTACTCCACCACCGAAACAGTCACGATCGGGTCCACCAGCACGTTCTCTTCCTTCAGAGCCGTCGTGATCGCAACTTCAAGCTCATTCGGAAAAAGACCCGCGGCCACTACCGGCCGGTGCAGCATCGGCAGGCGAATGTTGCCATCCGTGCCAACTCGTACCGTCCGCGTCAGTTCGGCGGAATCGTAGACCGATATACCCACCAGGTCGTCCCTGCCGATTTTCTCAACAGGAAGATTCGCGCTCTCCGCGTTGTAGGCCGTTACCCCGATTCCGGCACGGTCCGGTGTTACTTCCTGTTGCGCGGATGCTGCTGTGGCAACGGCGATGGTAACCAGCAATACGGTTAAACTTCTCATAAGCCACTCCTGGGCGCTGTTTTCGGCGCCCGCCTATCCTCGTGAATCCGGTTGATCGGCCTGAGCAAAAGGGCTCATCCTCTTCAACGGGCGTTCTCGTCCTTGAACGACGTGATCTCCGCCGCCAGTTGCTCGATCTTCCTGTCAAGACTTCTCATGTGAGCGCGAAATTCGTCCATGTGACTTCCCAGGGCATCTTCCCGATTGCCGCCGTTCAGAAGCACGCGCATCGCATCCCGCGTCAGATCCGACACGCTGCGCGCGCCGGTGACTGAGCAAAGACGCCTCAATGCCGAGTACTCCTCGTCAGAGAGACGAACGCTTATCATGCGTGACCGTGGTTTAAGTACTGTCATGTCGGGTAGCAACAGCAGCCAGTGGCTCCAGCCAGGTAGTGGCCCCCCTGAATACCTGGAGGGTGACCATTCAAAGTGATGATCCCTCCCAGTTGAGTTGCTTCTGCCTGGGACAGACCGGAACGCTGCATTTTGCGCAGGCTTCGCCCCCGTCAGTCCCAGACTGCACCCGGGGCTGTGAAGTGATCGGGCGCACTCGTCAATCAAGTGCAGGATTGTTTCGATTGTGCACTGGCCAAAGGGGTTTCCAGCGCGCCCCTCGCTTGAGGCGAGTGGTGACTTTCGATCACCATAGCACGGGCCTGATCTGGATTGCAAGAAGAATGTGCGACAAACGCCTGACAATTACTGCCCGGCAAAGTGCCGAGATGTATCTTGTTTTCCGCCACTTGGCCCTGCCATGCTTGCCTGCATGCCGCTCATGTATGACATACAATGCCATTCGCATGACATTCTGCGCCAAACATCCTCATGGCGAGAACAAGGCCCGTGGAGTTCATCAACAAGGCGACATCAACGTGTCCGCGATAGGTATTCGTTGGCGAATCAGAAGATGCTCCCCCCATAACCGGGCCTCAATAGGGCCGCTCGAATCCAGCCCCGGCTCTCCTGCACAAACGCGCAATGCCCGGGGTTCGCCAGGGCATTGCGCGTCCGTCTTGAGACACAGCATTGAGTTAAAGAGCCTAGGGGGGCTCCGGGATGTTGGTTACAGAGAGGTCGGTGTGCCCGCGCTGCTGGTATTGTGGACGCCGACATAGACACCGACGGCCGCTGCGGCGGCGACGCCGCCAATGATCCAGCCCTCAAGAGCAAAACCGCCAAGACCGGCTGCTGCTGCATGGTGGTGAACGTGAATCACGGCAATCGCGTCTGAAGCGGGTGTTTCGCCCGAGACCACGCCATTGGCGATCAAGCCCTCAACCGTGCCCTTGACCTTCACGGTCTTGCCCACGTCGCCGCCGAGATCCTTGCCCTTGATCTGGAACTTCTGGCCGTTGATGGTTAGGAAGTAGTTGCCGCCTTCAGTGCTCACGGTTCCAGTGCCATCGAAGTCTGCATGAAGCTGAAGATCCGGGGCGCCGGCGGCAATCGCGAACGAGAGAGGCTGGCCGGGACGAACGCTGGCCACCAGAACTCCATGATTGTTGGTAATGCCAAAGCTGCCATTCAGGGCGGCAACTTCAACCGTGTTGCCGGACTTCACCGTAACCATGCCACGCGAGTTGGGCGAGCTGGCGGAGACGCGAAGGCCGTTGGCTTCAATCTTGAACGAGTTGGAGGAAGTCAGCTCGGTCTGCCCCTGCTGCAGAACCATGCGATCGGTGTAGAGTGTGCCGCGCGACCCGGTGGCCAGCGTCACTTCGGTGCCCTTGTTCAAGTGCAGGTCTGCGGTTACCTGTCCGGTCTCAACCACTGATCCATCGAACAGAGTGGCATCACCGTTGACGGTATAGCTGTCAACGCGCATATCGCCACGAGAGCTGGCGGTACCAATTGCTACCGTTCCGGCTGCCGCATACGACATCATGCACATCACGATTGCTGCAACTTGCAGTTTCTTCAACATTCCTTGCACCCCCCATAAAATTCAGACACGTAGTCCTTACCGGGTCTGGCATCTCTTGTATACCGTAGAACCGTGCCATTCGCAAGCTATTTTTCCTTTAAAATCATTTATATGCGTAATGCGTTTGTCATACAGGGCCCCCAATACTCCCCGCACTCTCCCCCTTGTTGGCTACTTTCCAATCACGGATTCTCGCTCCTCTTCCCGGGCAAATGCCTCTCCCTCTCGAACCTTCGTCCATCCTTATGCGACATCCTTCGCCATTCCTTTACCATTTCGCGCCACACAGAGTCAGCCAGCTTAAAACGGCATTGGTTGCCAACAATTGCAGATCTTCGAATCAAACTGCGCGCGCGGCCCGGGTCTTTGTCGGTTTCTCCAACGCACTCGCGGCGCACTCTACAGACCACGTTCGCCGCGGCTTCCACAGCAGTTTGCAATTTTCCGCGCACAAGCCGCCTCTTGCGCTGCCGTGCAGATGCTATGCTTTCCAATTAGCCATGACCTCTCACCATCGCCACCCGCTCGGGATTGCCCTGCGAATCGTCACAACGGCCGCTTGCTGCCTTGGCATCTGGTACTCGTGGAACCTGGCCCGCGCCGACTTCCTGTTCCAGCAAGACACAGACGATTCGGTGCGCGCCGCCATTGCCCTGGTCCCCGACGGCTGGGAGTACTACATGCGGCTGGCCGTGCTTGACCGTCCGCATGCCCGCCAGTTGCTCATGACCTCGCTCCGCCTCGATCCCTACAACGCCCAGGCCGATATCGAACTGGCCTTGCAATATGAGGCCGATGGCGACATCGACCAGGCTGAAAAGCTGATGCTTCAAGCCTATAACATCGATCACACTTACCTGCCCCGTTGGAGCCTGGCTAACTTCTATTTCCGCCGCGACAATATGAAAGAGTTTTGGGCATGGGCCCGCTCCGCGGCCGCAATGCCTCCGGAAAACATCGCGCCCTTGTTCCAGTTATGCTGGCATGCCACCACTGACGCCGACAAAATCACCGCCGAACTTATCAACGACAAGCCGGAACTGCTCCGCCAATATCTGCCCTTTCTGCTCCAGAAAGATCAAGTCAACGCCATCACCGTGGTGGCTCCTCGCCTGGTCTACTTCGGTGACGCCGCCGCGGCTACAGATCGCAATCTGGTCTTTTGGGCCTTGGCCCGGTTGATTGAAATTAACGATGCGCCCGCGGCCAATGCCCTGTGGCATGACCTGGTTGAGCATCGTTGGGTGGTTGCCGATAACTCAACTCCCAACAATCCAGAATTTGCGCGGGAACCGGCGGGAACCGCCTTTGACTGGTCCCTGCCTGAGTATCCCGGCCTTCACTCCTGGCCCGGCTCTTCAGGCCTCGAAGCCGAGTTCACCGGGGACGAACCCGAATACGCGATTATTACCGAGCAGTTTGTCACGCTGGCCGCCGCAACCTACAACCTCGCCTACTCCTATCACACCACCGACATTGCCCCGGGTACCGGAATCAAGTGGCAAGTCATCGATGCCAAGTCAGCGGCAGTTCTGGCCGAGTCAGCCGACCTGTCCAGCGACACACTGGCCCAGGCCAACCTTGCCTTTACCGTGCCGCAGGGGGCTTCGTTTGTGCGCCTTCGGCTCACCTATCAGCGCGCCCTCGGCACCCCGCGCGTCACCGGCATGCTCATTGTGGTTTCGGCACACGTCCAGCCTCAATCTTAGAGCATTTTCGCTTTTACTCTAGCCGCCATTTCTCACACGGGTCGATTTTTGGAGCGAGGCAGAGGATATTGCGGTTTTTGGGAGACGATATTCG
>Ga0302320_10013976_pt1 | contig 16660 bp, 15 predicted proteins | sample Bog_T0_3_FD_202130 | JGI IMG/M metagenome (GOLD analysis project Ga0302320, IMG submission 202130) | Peat permafrost microbial communities from Stordalen Mire near Abisko, Sweden - Bog_T0_3 | ecosystem: Environmental > Terrestrial > Soil > Wetlands > Peat | place: Sweden: Abisko, Stordalen Mire... | reverse complement strand
TCAGCTGGCTGGCGGTGGCGCCGTAGGCCGTGGCGATGTCGCTCGGGGCGATATAAGCGTCGCCCTGGGCGTAGACTCCCAGGGTGCCGCTTGCGGGCGGAGGCCGAAGGCTCGGCCGGGCCAACGCGGAAACCGGCCGCGGCTGCAATCCATTGATGGCCAGGACGGACGAAGCCCATTCGGAAGGCAGGCTCGGCGGCGTCACCGCACTGGTGACTTCGGCTTGCGCTCGCTTGACCCGGGCAAAGCGGGTGGCAAAGGCGCTTCCCACCTGCGCCACGGTGCCGCGGACGAAAAGCGCCAGCGGATGGGCGTCGGCGGGCTGAACGCTCAATCCCTGGCTCTGGCACCAGGCTGAAATTCGAGCCGAATCGGCGGCATCGGGCAGGTATTTTTCGACAAGCTCGGCGTAAGGGATGGCTTCCCCGCGCTGCACCCGAGCCTGGAGTTCGGGGAAATTGCGCAGGCGCAGGGCAATTTCGACATCCAAGGGGGCCGCTGATTCCGCCGCGGTGAGGTCGGCCCGGATCACCTTCGGGACGCGGGCCTCCACACTGTCCGCCAGTTGGACGCGACTGGCCGCGCACGCCGGGCGGGGCAGGGCAAAGGCGAGACTGGCAGCAAATCCCAGGCTCAAAAAAGGAAGATTCACAGGGCGTTTATGCGGTTTCCTCTCTGACAGCTGCCTTGCAGCCAGGGGCGATGGGCCTTAACCCCATTTGGCATCGGGATCGGCCCCATGGTCCGGACCTAACTCACTGAAGATCAATGGCTGAATTATGGCGACAGTTGGCACTCGGGTTGCTTAATCACCCCTGCTGAAACGCTTCTTTCACCTTGCCGAGCACGGAACGACGATCGGGCGCGAGCTGATCGCCGGCCTGACGACTTTTGCCGCCATCGCCTACATCCTGGCGGTTAATCCGGCGATTCTGGCCAACGCGGGCATGGACCGGGGCGCCTTGGTGACGGTGACGGCCCTCAGCGCCGCTGCCGCCACGGTTCTGATGGCCCTGTTGACCAACTATCCCATCGCTTTGGCGCCCGGCATGGGGATCAACGCCTTTTTCGCCTTCACCGTCTGTTTGGGCTTCAAGATTCCCTGGCCGGAGGCGCTGGGCATGGTATTCGTCAACGGCCTGGTTTTCCTGCTGCTTTCCGTCACGGGGGTCCGGGAACGGATCGTCTCCGCCATTTCAGCTCCGCTCAAGATCGCGATCACCTGCGGCATCGGGCTTTTCATCGCCTTTATCGGCCTGCGCAACGGGGGAGTGATCGTGGGCGACCCCATCACCTTCGTCCGTCAGGGTAATTTCGGGTCGCCGCCCGTGGCCCTATGCCTCGCCGGCATCGCGCTCACCGCAATCCTGGTCGCCCGTCGGGTACCGGCCGCGATCGTCATCGGCATTGCCGCCGTCACCGTGGCCGGCCTATTCGTGCCGGCGGATCCGGGTATGATGGTGACGATGCGGCCGGCCGGCATCTTCTCCTGGCCGCACAGCCCGGCCCCGTTATTTCTCAAGCTGCGGTTCGATTTCTTGCGCAACTGGGCGGCCTTCCATCATGCGCTGCCCATCATCTTGACCCTGCTCCTGGTCGACATGTTCGACAACTTGGGAACATTGATCGGCGTCACCAAGCGGGCCGGGTACCTCCGGCCCGACGGAACCCTGCCGCGGGTGGGCCGGGCCCTGGTCGCGGATTCCTGCGCGACCTTGCTCAGCGCCCTCTTTGGGACTTCGACGGTCGTTAGCTACATTGAGTCGACGGCGGGTGTGGAGGCAGGAGGCCGGACGGGCCTCACCACACTGACAACGGCCGCGCTCATGCTGCTGGCCTTGTTTGTGACTCCGCTGATTCTGATGGTGCCAGCGGCGGCGACCGCTCCCGCCCTGGTCATCGTGGGCGTCTTCATGATGCAATCGGTCACCGACATCCCGATGAGCGATTTTCGCGAGGCGGTGCCGGCGGTTCTCACCATGCTGGCCATTCCGCTTTCGTTCAGTATCGCCTTTGGGATCGGGCTGGGCTTGATCGCGGCTGCGGTTTTAGCCGTGGCCACTGGGGGTGCCCGGAAGTTTCCACTTTTTGGCTACCTGATTGCGGCCGTCTTCTTTTTGGATTTTTTCCATATCTTTCCCTTTTAAGGGATGCACTCGCAGCCCGAAAGGAGAAGGGGGGCCTTGCGAAATTTTCTTGCGGCCCTGCATTTAACGGCGCCGATTCCACCAGGAGACGGGCAAGATGGATTTTGGGCCAAGAATATACATCCGGTAGTAGAGCCAGAAGACCACCAGGCCGAGAACCGCCAGGAAGGCGATTTCGACCATACGGCCTGTGCGGCGGCTCTTTTGATGCACGAAGCCGACGATCCAAGTGATGGCCGGCTCCATCACGAACCCGACGAGCGAGCCGCCAAATAAGACCATCGCCATGATGACCGCCGTGCGAAGAAGGGGATTGTATATGGTCCCTGCTTTGTAGCTCACCAGGCCGGTGCAGAGATTCAGAAGCAGGAGGCAGCAGGGAAGGACGTAATAATTTCGAACGGCCCGATTCTTAATCACGGACAGAAAGGGGAAGGCAGGTTGGAGCGAGTGGCAAGTTGGCATCCTTGCTTTAATGGGGCGGCTGGTCGGCGAAAGCCCGATGCCAATATCTAAATCTTTAGATTGACATCATCTTGTTTTTTAAACCTATACCTTTATGAATAGGCGAGATAATCAAGTCTTCCGTTTAAAACAACTCACGGACACCCTGGAGTCATATAAACCGCTCTGGGGATCGAATCGGCCGACCGGAGGGTGGCTGAGCGCTTTTCGCCAAGCTTTGGGACTGAGCTTAAAGTCGGTTGCACGACCGCTGCGCGTCTCGCCCCAAGCTATCCATCAACTGGAAAAGTCTGAAGCGGCCGGCTCAATTAGCCTTAGGCAACTTGAAGTGGTCGCCGGAGCAATGGGATGTCGAGTCGCCTACATCTTGCTACCACACCACGGCTCCCTCACCGAACTGGCGAATGCTGAAAAAAACAAAGCACTAGGATCCGTAGAGCACTGAATGGCGCCTGAAGGCTAGCAGTCGATCACCCGGAAGAGCTCGTTTGATTTCGGGGCTAACTCGATTCTATTGACAGCCGTCGGCGGAAAGTAGGAAATTCTTACCATGACAAGCACCGTCACCGTTAAAGGCCAAACCGTGGTCCCAAAAGCATTGAGAGCCCGCTTCGGAATCAAACCCGGCACAACGTTGGATTGGAGCGCCGAAGGGGATTCGATTCGCGTAGTTAAACTGTCATCTGGCGCTCAGGGCACTGGATTTCTCCATGCGCTTCGCAGATTGGGACGGGTTCCGGCGGCAGTTCGAGATCAACGCCCGGTTCGAGCGCCTTGAAATTTCTTCTCGATACCAGTGTGATTTCGGAAGCCGGCAAGCAGCGGCCGCATCCCAAGGTTTTGAACTGGCTATTGGCGCACTATGGAGCTTGCGCGATACCCACCGTAGCCGTTGCAGAGAGGTATGAAGGGGCCTTCAGAGCGGCTTGGCCTCGGCGCGAAAAGCTGCTGATGGAAATTCAAGCCTTTGTCGAAGAGGCCGGAGATCACCTATTATCGTTCGACCTGGCGGCTGCCAAATCGTGGGGCGAATACGTTTCAAGTCCCGCACTTAGGCGGAATCCCAAATCATATCCCGACACTCAGATTGCCGCCATCGCAATCAGCCGGGGTCTCACGGTGGTTACCAGAAACACGGCAGACTTCCCAGGGGTGACAACATTCAATCCATTTGAAGATTAGGGTGGGTGGGAACGAACGCAGGCTGATCGATTTTGCATCCTCGCTCGCATTCATTCGGTGCCTTCATCGGCTTTTGCGCCAATGCCTCGAGGGGAATGACCTTAAGCTAATTTTAGCGGGGAATTTGAGACCTCAGGTGCCGAGAATGGCCTTTGGCCAAACCCGCCTGCCGGATACGCCTCTTTATTTAACATAATATTTATTGTGCGTCTCAGGCATTAGGTCTCGCTGGGCGTCTTCGGAGCACGTGAGGGCCTGGGAGCCCGCTTGCCGCAAAGCGCGACCCGTTACACCTATTGGCGTCGCTAGGCGAAGTTCTCTTCGTAGCAGTGCCGCCAATAAACGAAATGGGCCAGGCGCGTTGCTTTAGCGACGCCCCGACCACTTCGTTTTTGGCCCGGCGCCTTTAGAATATGCGTCATATCCTCTCGCACTTTCCTCGCCCCCCAGTGCCAGGAAACCACCTACTTATTGTCTTTGAAGGAGTTCTATTCGGCGGGTCCGGTTTTTCGCGCTTGTAGCCTATGCGTGACATCTTCAGACTCGATGGGTGGCCAAACCTAAGCGTCCCAAAACCGCAAAACGTGTATCGCGCAAGAAGAAGGCTCGAAACGGTATCATTCGTTTTAGAATTCAAATTAGCCCTGAGGAATAAGCTCTCGGTCCGATAGAATGTTGCCTGCCCGCAGGGCTCTGATTTTCCGGCTTTCGGTCGACAATTTTTCCCAATGGCAGTCCGCCTATTGGATTGGCCTGGTTCAAAACATAACACCGGACCCGATGTAACCGAAACGGCCATTCGAATGGCGGTTGAGACCGGTGTTGAAGCCCAAGTCGAGTTGCCAGCGGCGACTGAGGAATACGGTGAACCCCTGCTCCATCGCCCATCGCGGTTGGCCTTCGCCTACGTCCAATTCTGGCTCCACGTATACGCTCCAGCGGGTCGCGAAGTGCCACTCCAGGCTCATTTGGGTTTCCCAGTCGATCACATGGCCACCGTCGTCGCCGTGGCCGACCGTAAGCCCAGTCGAACCCTGGAGTTCCCAGCCGTGTTCCAAATCTACATTGAATGGGACAATGAGACCGGGTTCGGCCCCAGCCGACCCCGTAAGTGCATTATCGATGGAAAACCGGACAAAGGGTACCAGTGCCAATCCATCTTCGCTGCTGCTATTCCCGAGCACTTGCGCCTTGGCCCGTAGCGTCACAGACCCTAGTCCAGCTCTGGCGCGACCGGGATCATCCCCGTCCGGCCCCTTATCAATCGCGTTCAGGTAAGAATCACAGAATATCTGGCCTTCCCAGCCAGGAGGAAGGCCGAAACGGACGCCGGTTTGGAGAATCACCGCTCCGCCCCCGTTTCCAAGGTCCTCGTCCTCACGGGCCTGGCCGTTTGCCGCGAGGACATAACTAACCAACTGCGCCGTTCCTGGGCTTAGACTAAAGGGGTTCTCGACCTCACCCGGGCGATCCAACTCTTCGGCGGAAGGCGGCTCGTCTGAGTTTGGCGTTGCCGATGCAGCCGCGGTGACCGTCGCAGAGTCCGCACCTCGCAGGTCGACCATCAAAATTGGACAGTGCAAAGCAGCCATGAACCAGGCAGCTCCCAGACCTCGAGCAGTGATGAGAGAATGCCGTTTGGCGGCCATCGGTTACCTATCCCCGAAGTCCTAGAGACTCGCAATCGGTAACCTAAAATAGGGAATCAGGAGGTCGCCGCCGAGGCCTTCGGGAAGCGCAAATCGATTTTCATCTGACCGAGCCGCGTCAACAAGGCCCCTCGCCGACGCACCGGCCACCAGTCGTACAAATAAATCTCCATCGGCCGCCACATGGCGACCCAACCGCCAATCGTCAGCCCCTCGCGGGCAATCGACCAAGCCGCCTCCGTATCCCGCTGGCCGATCAAGCGCCCGAGTAGCAAGCAGATGGTCAAAAATACGCTGCCGATGATGAGACTGGTCCGCCCCTGCTTGAACATCTGGCGCAATTCGAGACGGCTGATCGACGCTCGATAAGTAAAATAATGCCGGACAGACTCAGCCACGCTTGCCGGGCTCTTGCCGGCCGGCAAGGGCGTCTCGAGATGAAGGATGAGATGGAGCGGCCGGCCCCTGGGCAATTCCCGGGCCCAGCTCAGAATGAATTCCTCGGCGTCGTGATCGAGGTCCTGCTCGTTGAAGGGCGACGGATCGAGCGAGTTAAAGAGCTGCGAAATGTCGCGTAGCTTGAGTTGGATGGCCGGGGCTTCACTGGCGGCACCCGGCGACGGAAATGACTGCTGCGTGACGTTCGCCATGGCCATCATGAGCCACCGAGGGCGGTCCAGAGGAGCAGGACCGACAAGCTCAGCAGAGCCACGGGGACTCCCAGGCGCGCAAAGTCGCGGAAGCCGATGACAATTCCGTAGCGGCGGGCCTGCTGGACGACAATCAGATTGGAAACGCTGGCGGATAGAAAAACGCTCCCGGCAAAACTATTGGCCATTGCCAAAATGGAGGCAGCAGCCGCGTGGGTCAGGGGCACAATCTTGAGGAGCAGCATGACCGCGGGTGCATTGTTCATCACGGCAGTGGCCCCGGCGGTCAAGAGCGTCTCGTTGACCGGCCGGGCCGGACTAAACCCGACACTCTCCAGCCAAGCGACGGCCTGGTCGGCATAGCCCGTCGCCTGGAAGGCGCCGGTAATCACAAAAAGCGCCATGAACAACAGGAGCAGCGACCAATCCACCAGGCCGAGCAGGTCTTCGGTGCGGAATTTTCTGCTCGCCAGATGGATGCCGGCTGCGACCAGGACCACCAGCTCCTTGGGCAGGGACGTGAAACAGAGGGCGACCACAACCGCGAAGATGATCAGGCCCTTGAGCGTATGGCTCCGGTTAAAGGGATAGATGAGGGCCGCCGGCGGCTCACCCTCGGCGACCAATTTCGGAGCAGGCCATTTCGGCAGACTTCGGACCACGTAGGCAAAGGCCGCCGCCAGAGCCACCACCACGGGAACGATGCTCCACAGCAGGTAGCGCCTGAAGCTCAAGTGCGCCGTTTCGCCGATCAAGATTCCCTGGGCATTGCCGATCAAGGTGGTGGCGGCGCCAATGTTGCTGGCCAGGGCCAGCCCGACCAGAAACGGTACCGGGTTGAGCTGGCGCCGGGCCAACGCCAGCCCTACCACGGGAGTAAAGACGTAGCAAACAATGTCGTGATTGACGAAAGCGGACAGGCCCGCCGTCGTCGCCATCAGGACGAGGAGAAAATGCGCCGGCGATTTTCGGCCCTGGGCGAGATTTTTCGCCACCTGCCCGTAGAAGCCCGACAGGCACAACTGGGCGGAAAGGACAAAAAAACCGAAGAGGAGCAGGATGGTCGGCCAATTGATCCAGGCCACCATCTGCGCGGTGGAATTCCCGGAGAAGACCGCCATCGCGATCGCGCCCAAGAGAGCGATGCCGACGCGATTGAGCTTCAGGCCCGGAACCTGGCCGACGGCGATGCCCAAATAAGTGAGCAGAAATATGCCCAACAATAAGGGGCTGGGGTGCCAGACTGAGCTCATCCTCCCGAGGATCTTAGAAGGTCGGCCGGAGCGCAACGAGCCTAATAGCGCACCACCGCGGCCGTTCCGGATCGAGCCGGAGCTTTTATAATTTGTGACCGCCGGCTTCGTCACTAATCTGGGTTGGTGACATTTATTTACCAGCAGAGGGCGCCGAGCTTGGCGGCAGGATGAATTCGATTCGCGGCCTCCACGCCTTTCGCAAAGACGAGACCGTCCTGCAGCACAAAGTGGCCCCGGGGACCGTGCGCAAGGTGGTGCAGTTCGGCCGACCCTACGCCGGAATCCTCAGCCTCTTTCTGGGCCTGGTCGTCCTGGACGCGGCCGCCGGCGTGGTGAATCCCCTGATCTACCGGCAACTGATCAATCACGGGATCCTGGCCGGACAGGCTGGCGTCGTCATCCGGCTGGCACTGATCGCCGCCGGCGTTTCCATCGTCGACTCCGCCCTGACTTTTGCCCAGCGGCAAATCGCCATCCGCGTCGGCCTCGATATCGTGCTCGATCTGCGCACGCGGGTCTTCGCGCACATCCAGCAGATGTCCCTGGCCTTTTTCACCCGAACACGCACCGGCGCCCTGGTCAGCCGCCTGAACGGCGACGTCTCGGGCGTGCGCGATGCCTTCACCGACATTCTCTCCACCACCCTCGGCAATCTGGTCACCGTGACGCTGGTCCTCGGCGCCATGTTCGTCCTCTCCTGGCGCCTGACTCTCGCCGGCCTGGTGGTGATTCCGCTTTTCTTTATTCCCGCGCGCTATGTCGGGCGCCGCCTCCAGGCGCTGACCAAGGAGAGCTACGACCGCTCCGCCGAAATGAACGGGCTGATGGTCGAACGCTTCAATGTCGCCGGGGCCCTCCTCACGAAGATCTTCGGCCGGCCCGAGGACGAAAGCGCCGCCTTCGCCCGCCAGGCCGGCCGGGTGCGCGACATCAGTCTGCAGGTCTCCACCTATTCCCGCTTCCTCTACATTGGCCTCGGCCTGGTGGCCTCGCTCTCGGTCGCGGTCGTTTACGGCTGGGGCGGCGTCCTCGCCGCGGAGAAAGCGTTGGACGTCGGCACCCTCGTGGCCCTCGTCTCCTACCTCATCCGCCTCTACGGCCCCCTCACCAGCCTCTCCAGCCTGCAGGTGGATGTGATGACCACCCTGGTTTCGTTTGAACGGGTCTTTGAGGTCCTGGAACTGCCGCCGATGGTCGTGGAGAGGCCGGGCGCCCGGCCCCTGCCCGCCGGCCCGGTCCGCCTGGAATTTTCCGCGGTGGGATTCCGCTACCCCACCGCCGCGGAAGTCTCGCTCGCCTCCCTCGAGTCCGTGGCGGTCCTGACCAAGCACCCGGAGAAGGAGGTGCTCGCCGATATCAGCTTTGTCGCCGAACCCGGCCAACTGGTCGCCATCGTGGGGCCCTCCGGGGCGGGCAAGACCACGCTGGTTCAACTCGCCGCCCGCCTCTACGATGTGCGCGCCGGTGCGGTGCGGATGAACGGCCTCGATCTGCGGGACGCCACCCTAGCCTCCGTCCGCCAGACGGTCGGAATGGTGATGCAGGACGCCCATCTGTTTCACGACACGATTCGCCAGAACCTCCTCTATGCTAAGCCCGACGCCAGCGAGGCCGAGCTCCTGGCCGCCCTGCGCGATGCCCAGATCCTGGCGCTCGTGCAGTCGCTCCCCCAGGGGCTGGACACGGTCCTGGGTGACCGCGGTCACCGCCTGTCGGGCGGAGAGAAGCAGCGCGTCGCCATCGCTCGCCTGCTTCTCAAGGCCCCGGCGGTCGTCATCCTCGATGAGGCGACCGCGCACTTGGATTCCGAATCCGAGCGCGCCATCCAGGCCGCCTTTCAAGCCGCCCTCGCCGGCCGGACCTCGCTCGTCGTCGCCCATCGCCTCTCCACGATCCAAAATGCCGATCAGATCCTGGTCTTGGATCGCGGCCGGATCGTGGAGCGGGGCCGTCATGCCGAACTGTTTGCCGCCGGCAAGCTCTACGCCCAGTTGTACCGGACACAGTATGCGCCCAAAGGCCGGGAGCCGATACCGGCGGCTTAGACTTGCGCCGGCCGAGGCCACGGATAGCTAGGAGGGAGGATCATGGTCAAAGTTGAGACTTCGGGGAGCCGTCCTCCCCTCTCCTCCCCCACCGCCGACGCGGACCTTTCCGATCAGGCGATCGGTGCTCTGATCGCCCAGCATCGGCCCGGCTGGAGCCTGGCCCAGCCTTTTTATAACTCTCCGCGCATCTTCGAACGCGACGTCCAAAAGATCTTCCTGAAGGAATGGCTGTTCGTCGATCATGCCAGCCGAATTCCCCGCCCGGGAGATTACTTCCTTTTTGCGATCGCGGGCGAATCCCTCATCATCGTGCGGGACCAAGACGGCCAAATCCATGCCCTCTTCAATGTCTGCCGGCACCGTGGCTCGCGCGTCTGTCTGCAGGCCTCTGGGTCGGCCAAAGCCCTGGTCTGCCCCTATCACGCCTGGAGCTACGGCTTGGATGGCCGCCTGCTCGGGGCTCAGGCCATGGGCCCCGATTTCGACCGGACCCAGTACGGCTTGCGCCGCGGCAGCATCCGGCTGGTCGAAGGCCTGATCTTCCTCTGCCTCTCCGAGGAGCCGCCCAACGCCGAGAGCTCCTTTCAGACTTGGGAGCGCTACCTCCGGCCCCACGGCCTGGCCAGCGCGAAAATCGCCCATCGCATACTCTGGCGGATCAAGGCCAATTGGAAACTGGTCATGGAGAACTATCGCGAGTGCTACCATTGTGGCCCGGCGCATCCGGAGTATACCGCGACCATGGCCCATGCCGCGCCCGAATCCACCGGTTCGGCGCTGTTGGCCCAGAAATACGACCAGCTGCTAAAATCATGGACGGAGCGGGCGAAGGCGCTCGGGTCGATGACCGAGCATTCCTCCGAGGCCAAAGACCGATTGTACGCCTGGAAGCCCGGCGAGCGGGATTTGCCCGTCGGCTGCAGCCGGATCCCGATCAAGGAAGGTTTCCTCACCCAGAGCCCCGACGGCCAGCCGGTGGCGCCGCTGATGGGCGACTACCGAGCCTATGACGGCGGCCTGACCAGCGGCCGGCTCGACCCGGTCAATTTCTTCACCGCCAGCTGCGACCACGCCGTCCTGCCGCGCTTCACCCCGATCGACGCCGTCACCACCGAGGTGGAGATGATCTGGCTGGTCCGCGCCGACGCGGTGGAGAATGTCGACTACCAGCTCGATCGGCTGACCTGGCTGTGGCAGGTCACGACCGACCAGGACTCGAAGATCGTGGAGGACAACCAGGCGGGGGTGAATTCCCGCGCCTATGTACCCGGACCCTACGCCGAGGTGGAAGGCGGCCCGCGGCGCTTTACTCTCAGCTACCTGCGGCGCCTCGCCGGAGATTAGGGCGGGGTAGCGGCGGCGGCCGGCCCGGCGACCAAGGCCGTCAGGGCGGGCACGAGCTTGGCCAGATCCTTCTCGAGTTGCCGATGGCAGCGGACGGCGGCGGCCCAATCACTCGCCGCCGCCGCCGCCTCCAATTGCAAGGCGGAGGCCAGGGCGGGGTTCGCGGCAAACATGCCCAGCGAACCCAGGAAGGCGTGGGCTGCGAATTCCAGTACCTCGCTGTTGCGTCGCTCCAGGCCCTCGCGGGCCTGGGTCCGCATCGGCGGCAGGTTCCGCAAAAACGACGCCACCACGCGGGCGAGCAGATCTTCGCTGCCGCCCATCCGATCCAAGGCGGCTGCATGCGTGAAGGGCTGAATCCGGACCGTCGCAGCGCTCGGCCCGGGCCGGCACCACCGCCGAAGTGCAGCCCGCAATGCGGGCAAGACGGCCGGTTTGCCCAGGTAGTCGTCCATGCCCGCCTCCAGGCAACGCTGGCGTTCGCCGCGGCCGGAGTTAGCCGTCAGGGCGATGATGGGCATCCGCCGCGGTCCGCGCTGCTGCTGGCGGATCACGGCTGTGGCGGAGTAGCCATCCAACCCCGGCAAGCCGCAATCCATAAAAACGGCGTCAAATTCCTTCGCGCCGGCCAAAGCGATCGCTTGCGGTCCATCCTCCGCGATCGTCACGGTGCAGCCCAACTGCTCGAGGAGCTCAATGGCCAGTACCCGATTGGTGGGGTTGTCTTCCACCAATAGGACCGACAGGGGGGGCAGGGGCCGACGGATCTTCGTCCCGGCCGTCGCCGCCGGCTTCGCGCGCAAGGCTTGGTCGATCCGCGATTTCGGAGTCATGGTCAGAGATGGCACGCCCGTTGGCCAGGTGTGCAAAACGTTTTAGCGTCGGTGGTTGGCGCCATATCGTGCGTGGATCGCTTAATGGAAGAGGGAAACCGCGATCCGCCGATTCAGCGGGTCCAGGTGCGGAAGCGGCTATAATATCGGTCTGGTTTCGGCGCGCTGAAGTTCACAGCCAAGCATATTAGTCAGGTTAATCTCGGCTATTCCGGGGGAGACGTTTTCATCCGTGGCGGGTCCCCGTCAGCCAGCGCCGGACCCCTACGGGCTGATCGCCTGGGTCATTGCCCGCCGGACCGCCGCCTGAGGAGCGGACTCGTCGAAACGGACGGCGCCGCCAATCTCCGCCACGCCCAAGGCGCGCCACAGCCCCGGCAAGCGGGGATCGACCGCGTTCGGTCCCCATTCTTCGTGGATTCGGCGGATCGACCCCGTGCCGGTCGCTCCATCCCCAGTCCGCATCATCCGCTCCAGCGACCAATCCGCCCCGCCCCGCCCCCCCCCCCCGGACGATGGCGCGAATGGCATCATCCAGGCTCAGGCGCCCTCCGGTGCGTTGCCGGATGTCCAAATCGACCAAGAACCAGAAAATGCAGCCGCCCCAATAAGTCCGGCCCCAATCGCGGGTGCCGTCCAGACCGCCCTCTCCCGGCTTGGGCAGGCCCTGGGGCATCCCTTCCATAAAGTCCTGCCACGGCTGAGTCGGGCGGGTCTGCCCAAGGCGAACCCGGGCCAACGGCTCCAGATAGTCCGACAGCCCTTCTTCGAGATAGTGGTAGGCAGGATCCAAACTGGGAAAACCGAGATGAAACATCTCGTGGGTCAGCATCCAGTCCCGGTTCAAGTCGGTGGCCGTGACCGCGGGATCAACGTGAATGCGAATGAGCCGGCCGGAAAATTCCCGGCCGGAATTGACCGGTTCGCCCGCCCGCATCCGGACTTCCAGGCGCAGCGCCGCCACGGGAAACTCGCCGTAATAATGGGTCACCGCCGCCACCGCCCGGTCAATCCAATGCCGCAGATCCGTCCGCTTCGCCGTTAGGCCGGTATCGATCGCTACGGTAATCGTTCCGCCCGAAACAGGAAGAATCTCTGCCGGCCCCAACGCGGCGTCGGCACGGGGGAGCGCAAGGGCGCCGGCCCAGGCGAGGAGCGCGCAGGAGAGCTTAAGCACCGCCCAACTTGATCCGCCTGGAATGAATTCTCAACCGGGTCCTTTAAACAGCCGGGAGCTCGATCCAAAACTGCGAACCGCCGCCCGACGGAGCCGAGGCGACGCCGATATTGCCGCCCAGCCGTTCGATGGCGCGATGGACGATGGCCAAACCGATGCCCGTTCCGGGCGTTTCCGGCGAAAGCCGTTCGAACAGCCCGAAGACCCGATGCTGAGCCTCCAGCGGAATCCCAATGCCGTTGTCGGTGAAGAAGATCTTGATCCGGTTGCCGGATCGGCGGGCGCTAATCTCGACCCGCGGCCGCACGGCCGGAGCGACAAACTTCGCGGCATTGCCGATCAGGTTCTGGAAGGCCACCTGGAGCAGGGTCGGATCGCCCACGACGTGCGGCAGCCGACCGCTGGTCACCACCTCGGCCTTCCGCACGCGGATGTCATCGTCCACCAGGGCCAGAACGGCGCGCAGGACCTCCTCCAGGTCCACCGCCTTCATCTGCAGCTCCTGCCGCCCCACCGTCGCATAACGCAGGAGATCGGTGATCAGGAGGTCCATCCGGCCGGACGACGCCTCGATTCGCTCGAGATAGGCGACCGCCTCCGGCGACAAGCTGACCGCAAAGTCCTCCCGCAAGGCCTGGCTGAAGCCGGCGATGCCCCGAAGGGGGGCGCGGAGATCGTGGGCCACGGAATAGTTAAAGCGCTCCAGATCCTGATTGAGCTGTTCGATCTCGATCCGGCGATCCTCGCTCTTCTTCGCCGACTGGATGAGGCGGAACACTTGAGGCACGAGCGGAAAGAGCGCGACGGCCGTCGCGACCGAGGCCACGGCCGTCACCACCTTGATAAAGCCCGAAAGCCAATAAAGCGGCACCCAGATCACCAGCACCTCCATAAAATGGGTGAGGCCGCATGAAATGATAAACAGACCGAAGGCGAGAAACACCCAGTGAAACGGTATCCCTCGGCTCGCCTTGAAAACGAGATAGCCCAAGGTCGCGGAAATGGAAACGTAGGCGATCCCGATCAGCAGATCCGACACCACATGCAAACCCACAAGCTTGGGATCCTGCAGGTAGCAATACAGGTGGGGCATTCCGATCCGGCGGAACACCGGAATGCCGAGGACTTGAAAAGCCAGGATCCCGGCCACCACTGCGGCCACCAGGCCGACACTCCCACGCAGAAGCGACCGACTAAACCAGCGGGCGGGGCGAGCAGCGGCGTCGGACATGCCGGCAAAATTGCCAGCGGAATCGCAGTCGTCAAACGCCCGTTTAGGGCGCCGGGGACGGATGGGCCGCCACCCTTAGTCTACCAATTTCCTTCTGGGCTTGCTCGGCCTGCTGGAGCTGGACGAGGGCCTGCATTTGCGGGGCCGAGACCAGGCCTTGGGCGGCGGCTAGGCCCTCCGCCGGGAACCCCTGCCGGAGATAGAGGGCCGTCGGGTCCGCCAGCCCCGCGCCGACCTGCGCCATATAGCCGGTCGCGTCGGGCCGTTGCTCCGCCGGAATGGACTGATACAGCACTTTGGCCAATTGGTTGGCCTGGTCATCGCTCAGCGGCGTCGCGGTGTAGCTGAGCGACTGTTGGACCGACGTCAGGGCCGAATGCAAAAATCGCGTCTGCTGGTACTGCTGAAATTGGTCGAAGCCGGCGTCGCCCAGGAAGGCATGAATCTGGTCATAGCTGTCCTTCTGGGCCGCCGTCGTGGCCTCGAAGTGTTCCTCCGCGCCGGCGCCGGGGGCCAAGCCCTGATCCGCCGCCGCATAGATGGAGTCGGTTTTGGCCAGCTGCGCTTCGACCATGAGATTCTTCAGCTGTTCGAGTTGCTTGGGCGGAAGCGCCAACCCTCGAAAGAGGGGACCGTAAAAGCGGTCCAGGGTCCCCTTCGCCGCCACCGCCAGGGATTGGCGAAACTTGGGATTTTCCAAGGACCGGCGGAAGGCGGCGTCAAAACTCAGGCCCGCGGCGGCCGAGCCCGGGGTCAGCAGTTTGGAGCCCAGCGTGTCGGCCCCGGCCCGGCGGTCGCTCGCGACAATGCGCCTCTGCAGAGCGGCCGCCTGCAGGCTGGCCGCGGCCAGCTCGCCCTGCAGGCGAGCATGGTCCAGTCCGCGGGACCGCAGTTCGTCGAGCTCGCGACCCTGGCGCCAGGCGACCCAGCCCTCCGTCAGCACAAGGAGGAGCAGAAACCCGGGCACGAGATTGCGCTTCAAAATGTCCATGCGGTCCGCGCCCTCAGCCCTTGCCGCCGGGCGGCGGGTGCTGCTGCTGGTAGAGAATCTGCTGGAGCTGCTGCTGCGCCCTCTGCTGCTCGCGGGCCGCCTGCACCCCGGACAGTTGCTCCGGCGTCAACGCCGCGGCCGCGGCCTGCACGTCGTTCACGCTGATCCAGCCGGTGGCGCTGCCCAGGACGTAGCCCAAGTTCTGGTTGAGAGCGGCCGGTCGATTCGCCGCGAAAATCTGGATCAGCTGCTCGGCCTGCTCATCGCTCAAGCTCGCACCGGAGGCGCCCAGGTGCTGCTCCACCAGCGTGACCGCGTTGCGCTCGGGGAGCGTGGCGTCGTATTGCTGAAACTCGGCATAGGCCGCCGGTCCCAAGGCCTGTTCGATTTCGCCATCGACCGAACCGGAGGCCTGGACGATGGCCGCTTTGACCGTCGGTGAGTTCGGCGCCAGACCCTGCTCCCGCGCGGCGTTAAAAGCATCCAAGACAGCCAATTTCTTTTCCGTGACCAGGTTTTTGAACTGGGCCAGCTGCTCCGGGGATAGATTCAGTTTCTTGAAGAGCGCGCCATAAAACTGGTCGATAGCCTGGCTGATGCGGTAGTCTCGGATGATGCCGATCCAGTGCTTGGCCTCCGGGGTCTCGTTCCAGGCGGCCTTGCCGGTCGTCGCGGCCGCAGCGTCGGCTGCCTTCTTCTCGCGCGCCGTCACCGCCTCGAGGCGCTGGCGGAGACGATCGAGGCGCCCGTTGAGCTCGGCCAACCGCCGCGCGTCGTCGCCCGGCGCGGCAAAGGTCAGCTCGGCCGCCCGCAAACCGATCAGTTCGCGGTACTGATTCCAGGTGACGACAGCCAGAGCGATCGCCGCCAGCACGAGGAGGAAGATCAGAGGGGCCCGTCCGGCCTTCATTCGCCCCATCCTCAGAAAAGGCCCCGCAAAGGCCAGATCAAATCGGCCGGGCGATCAGCGCCGGCGGGAGTCGACCGACCAGCGGTCGTGCCTGATCGCAGCGAGCAGCACCGCATAGAAAGCGACATAGGTGAGCTGCAAGCCGGCGGCATTCCAATCCTGGACCAGGCCTGTGCCCAATTGCAGGAGCAGCATCAGGCCGATTCCGGCGATCAGGACCCGGCGCAGACCCCAGCCCACCAGTACGAGGAAGCCGATCAGCGCCTCGCCCCCGACGATGAGATAGCCGCTGAATTCGACCAGGCGCGCAGGCAGAATGGTGGCGGCAAACTGTTTCTGCAGCTTGGCCAAAAAAACATCCAAATGGGGCATCCGCACCACGCCATGCAGCAGAATATTGAGGCCGAGGCAGATCCGGGCCAAAGCGTAGGCGAGACCGGCGGAATCTCCGCTCGAAGCGCGAGGCGGCGGCGTTTCGGGGTCAGGCATGCCCGAATTTAACGGCCCAGCCTTATTTGTCGAGATGGGCGTTGAAAAAGTGCGCCACTTCCCGAAAGGCGGCCGCCGACTCCGGCGCCTCGATCGCCGAGGCATACTGGGCGTGCGACTCGCCCTCGAAGACCAGAAGATCGGCCGGGACGCCCGCCTGAAGCAACTTCTGCTGGACCCGCACGGTATTGCTCAGGAAAAGGTCGCGGGTCCCGGAAAGCAGAATCGTCGGCGGAAAGCCGGAGAAATCGCCATAGACCGGAGAAAGCAGCGGCTCTTTGAGGTCAT
>Ga0302320_10013975_pt1 | contig 16660 bp, 13 predicted proteins | sample Bog_T0_3_FD_202130 | JGI IMG/M metagenome (GOLD analysis project Ga0302320, IMG submission 202130) | Peat permafrost microbial communities from Stordalen Mire near Abisko, Sweden - Bog_T0_3 | ecosystem: Environmental > Terrestrial > Soil > Wetlands > Peat | place: Sweden: Abisko, Stordalen Mire... | reverse complement strand
GAAGGCTTCGCTTAATGCCATATCCGCAACATTTAGTGAAATGAAGTAACTCAAACTGTATACGCCCCCGCTGGGCCTGCCCCAGCGGGGGCAGGAAGCAGCGTTTACACTTCGAGAAGGAACGACCCTTCGGGCGCCCTGCTCGGCCGGATCTCACCTCGGCACTTCTTCCGCTAAAATGCTACCTATATTTATATTCGGCCCATTCGGAAATCTTGGGGATTCTTGCGACCCGGCGTCTTAACCATCCTCTTCGATTGAAGCCTGCCGCCGGTCGTGCTAAGATCGAATCCGGCTTGATTCTCATCACCAAGAAAAGCGGCGAGACGCCGCTTCAACACCATCCCCTCATGGGCAGGAAGGCCAAGCGCACCGCGACCAAGGACAAGAGGACCGGCGACTCGATCGCACGGCCGCCGAGTCCACGTACACCGGTGGCTGCTTACGGCCGCGGGGAAGCGGCGCTCTTCGCGCTGACGCTCTTCCTCAGCGCGGCGCTGCTGTTCACAGTCGAACCGATGTTCGCCAAGATGGTCCTGCCGCGGTTGGGCGGCGCGCCGGCCGTGTGGATCGCCTGCCTGGTCTTCTATCAGGCGGCCCTGCTGGGCGGTTACCTCTATGCGCACCTGACGCTGCAATGGCTCGGCCCGCGGCGGCAGGCCCTGTTGCACCTGGGCCTGTTGGGGCTGGCCTGGATTTCTCTGCCGATACACATCGCCGCCGGTTGGCTGCCGCAGGCCACGACCTTCCCAGCCCCCTGGCTGTGGAGTCTGCTGGCGTTCTCGCTGGGCCTGCCCTTTCTGGCCGTTTCGGCCAGCGCGCCGATGCTCCAGGCATGGTTCGCAAAGACCAGAACCGTCGCCGGACGCGATCCCTACTTCCTCTACGCGGCCAGCAATCTCGGCAGCCTGCTGGCCCTGCTCGCCTACCCGCTGCTGATCGAGGCCCACCTGACGCTTGCCCGGCAAAGCCTCTGCTGGGCGATTCTCTACGGCCTTCTGATCGCTCTGATCGCAGCCTGTGCGGTGATCTTGTGGCGGGCGCGGGGTGCAGCTTCCGTAGGACGGCCTTCCCAGGCCGTCGCAAATCGGGACGGGCTAGGAAGCCCGTCCTACAATCGGGAAGTTATTTCGGACCAAGTCCTAAGCGGCATCAGCGCGCGTCGCCGCCTCCGCTGGCTGGCGCTCTCGCTCGTGCCCTCCAGTCTGCTCATGGGGGTGACGACTTACATCACCAGCGAAGTCACGCAGATGCCCTTTCTGTGGATCATTCCGCTGGCGCTTTATCTATTGACGTTCGTGCTCGTCTTCGCGCCGCGGACCTTGCTGCCGCAGAAGTGGATGGTCCGCGTGCAATCGGTTTTGATCGTGGCGGCCACGCTGAGCCTCCTGTTCAACGTGGCCGGCCTACGGGAGATGCTCCTGCTGGGCCTGTTGCACCTGGCGGCGTTTTTCGTGACCGCGATGGTCTGCCACGGGCAGTTGGCGGCCGATCGCCCCGAGCCGGAACGGTTGACGGAATTTTATCTTTGGCTCTCGCTGGGCGGCGTGCTCGGCGGGCTGTTCAGCGCCTTGCTGGCCCCGCTGCTGTTCAACCGGCCCTTGGAGTATCCGCTGATGATGGCGGCGGCCTGCATGTTGCGCCCGCCCGTCGCGGCCGGCCAACAGCGGCGGCACGAGGCCATACCGATCGCGGCCCTGATCCTGTGCCTGATCCTGGCCTGGGGACTGCGCTCGGTGGGCTTTCTCTCGGGCCTGCCTTTTACGGACACTCCCACGATGCGGACCGCGGTGGTGGGCCTGGCCGCGTTCGACGCGTTTCTGCTGCGGCGCAGGCCGGCCGTGTTCGGCATCGCCGTGGCCGCGCTGGCCGCAATCAGTCTCTGGTCGGTGGAGACCGGGACCGAAACCATGGAAATCTCGCGCAGCTTCTTCGGCATCCTCCGCGTGGAACGCGACAGCGTTTGGAACACCCACCAGTTGACGCACGGCACGACGATCCACGGACAACAGAGCTTCGACGAGAGCCACCGCCGCGAACCGCAAGGCTATTACCATCGCAGCGGGCCGCTGGGACGGATCTTCGAAACGCTCCGGCCGCGGCGTCCGCTGGCCGAGGTCGGCATCCTGGGCCTGGGCGTGGGCACGATCGCCGCCTATGCCGAGCCGGGCGAACGGTTCACCTTCTATGAGATCGATCCGGCCGTGGAGCGGATCGCGTGGAACCCAGCGTACTTCACCTATCTGGCCGATTGCCGGGGCGAGGTCAAAGTGGTCCTCGGCGATGCGCGACTCTCGCTGGAACACGAGTTGCTGGAACACGAGTCGCGGAAGTTCGACCTGCTGGTGGCCGACGTCTTCAGTTCCGACATCGTGCCGGTCCACTTGATGACTCGCGAGGCCCTGCAAGTCTACTTCGACCGCTTGAAGCCCAATGGCCTGCTGGCCTTCCACATCTCCAGCCGCTATCTCGACCTCGAACCGATCCTGGGCCGCCTGGCGGTAACGGACGGCCGGGCGGCGCGCATCTGGCGCGATCTTGAACTGAACGGACCGGTAGGGCGGACTGTTTCCGTTTGGGTCGTAATGGCCCGCCGTGGCGAAGACCTGGGACCGCTGGCCGACGATCCCTTATGGAAGCCGTTGGTCTGCGATGCCGGTCCGGTGTGGACCGACGATTTCTCCAATATCCTCGCGGCCATGAAGCGCGAGCCGCCCGGACTGCACCTGGTCCCGTGGAAGTGGCACAAGTCGAACAAGGCCCTTGACCACGCCGCTAGGGCACAGGCCCTGCTTGCGGAGAACCGCATCGACGAGGCGATCGAGCATTTCCTCGCGTCCGTAAAGCTCAATCCGGACGACGAACCGAACCAATACGGTCTTGCCCGCGCGCTGGCCGCGCGGGGGCGGACGGAAGAGGCCGTCGAGCATTACGAAGAGGCGTTGGCGCTGGCCCCCAATCACGCGGCAGCACATGGCGATCTTGGCGTAGCATTGGAAAAGTTGGGCAAAATCGACGAGGCGATTTTGAAATTCCGCGCGGCAGTTGCCCTGGATCCGAGTTCTGTCGTGGCATTCAACAATTTGGGCAACGCCTTGCTGGGCCACAAGGAGTACGACGAGGCCCTGGCCAGTTATCGCCAGGCATTGACCTTGGCCCAGCAGCAGCACAATGCCCCGCTGGTCAAGAAGATCCAGGCGGAGATCGAGCGCTGCGCGGCCCGGCCGCGGGATGACGGGAAGAAGTAGCGTGCTAATCCGCATTCATCGGGCGTGCAGATCAACAGGTCCGGCGGAATTCATCCACCATTTGTTCTCAGCGAACTGCGCGACTCAAAGCGAGCGATCTCCTCTTTTAACTGATTGATCAGTCGCTTAAGTGATCTCATGCTCAATTCCCGCACGTACGGATCGCCGCCTTCTTCGCCACTTTCGATTTGAAAGCGCGATTCCAGCATATTCAGCTTTTCGCGGGTCGCTTCCAACTCTCGAAGACTTTGCAATGTCATGCGCAACCTATCACGATAAACATCACTCCCGGCTGTCTTGTCCCGGAGGGACATCTGACAATAGCCCAGCGATTTATCGCTGGGTTAACGGCTGCGGGAAACCAATAGTCCCGGAGGGACGACTGAATGACGTTTCCCGCGGCTATTTCAATCGTCCCTACGGGACTAAATGTTCTTGTTTGCCTTCTTACCCAGCGATAAATCGCTGGGCTATTCTCAAGTGCCCCTCCGGGGCAAATTCTCACCCCTTCCCGCCGTTGCCTTCCAGCAAATCCTTCGCCGCGGCGCCCATCAGCGCAAAGAGGTCCTCCAACTCGCTCTCCTCCACCGCGGAAAAGGCCACGCGGATGTCGTGCTCGCCGTCGGCAATCACGCCCACGCCGTACTTCTCCAGCAGGTGCTTGCGGAAGGTCTCCGACTCGATGCCCTTGAGCCGCACGCACATGAAGTAGCCGGCGTTGAACGGATAAGGGTCCCAGTAGCGGGCATACTCGGGCTTGGCCACGATTTCGTGGACGCGCTCGGCCCGCTGGCGAAGGATGCCCTGCTTCTCCTTGCGTTCGGCCATGATCGTATCCGACGACAGGGCCTTGACCAGCACGCTCTGGCTGGCGTGCGAACAGTTGGAGACCGCGCTGCGGATGGCCCCGGCCACCTTCTTCTCCAGCGCCTGGTAGAGGGCCTCGTTGCTGTGGAAAGCCCGCGTGCCGAAGGTGAGCATGCCGGTCCGCAGGCCCCAGACGAACTCCTCCTTCGTGGGCCCATCGACCTTGATCGCGAGGATGCGGTCGTGCAGGTTCGCCAGCCGGGCGAAGAGCGATTCCTGGGCCAGTTCCGCGCCGTAGAAGAGGCCGAAGTAGGCGTCGTCGGTGACCACGATCAGGTTGCGGCCGTCGTCGGCCGCCTCTTGCAACACGGCGGTGATCTGGTCGGCCTCCGTCGCGGTTATGGAATAGCCCGTGGGGTTGTTGGGGAAGTTGAGGATGAGCATCGTCTTCCAGCTACCGACCCGCGTGGCCAGCGCCTGCCGCAGGGCCTCCACGTTGAACTGGCCCACGGCGTTGAAGAAGGGGAACAGTCCCAACTGGGCCCGCATCCGCACGCCATAAAGCAACTCGTAGTTCTCCCAGAACTTGTCGGGAAGGAGCACCATTTCGCCGCGGTCGAGGAACAGGTCGCCCACGAGGCTCAGGGCGTGGGTCACGCCGCCGGTGACGATCGGCAGCGAAAAGCTCTTGCCGGCCAGGCTGGGGTTCTTGCGCAGCAGTTCCTCGCGCCACTTCTTCCGCAGGTCCGCGCGGCCCGTGGCCGGGGCGTAGGTCAGTGCCTCGCCCGGCGTAAGGTCCTTGAAGTACTTCATCACCGAGGGCAGGAACATGGGCTTGCCCTTCTCCCGCGCAATGCCGATGGTGGCGTCGTGGCGTTTGGCCTTCTCCTTGGCTTCCGCGGCCTGGGCCAGGATGCCCTTGGGAAAGAAGAGCCGCTTGCCCAAATCGGAGAGCATGCTGTAGACGTGCGGGTTCTCGCGCTCGATGGTGGCGTTAAGCTCCTTGGCCAAGGGGCGGATTTCGCTGCCGGGCTTCAGCAGCGTAATTGGGCTGCGCAGCCGCTGCCGCAGCGATTCCAACTGGTCCCACAGCGCCTTGGGGAAGCGCGTGCTGAACTGCTGGAAGAAGCTGGCCGCCTCCTCCGTCTCGGCATACCACTCGCTGCGGTTGACGGCAGCAAGCTTCTCCAGGTTCTCGGCCGGAATGTCCAGGCCCGTGAGGTCGAGGCTTTCCGGCGTAGGCACGTAGCCGATGGGCGTCCGCGTCGCGTCGGCCTCGCCGCGGCAACGGTCGAGGATCCATTCGATCACGCGGAGGTTCTCGCCGTAGCCGGGCCAGAGAAACCGGCCGTTCTCGTCGGTGCGGAACCAGTTGACGTGGAAAATCCGCGGGGGATTGCTCATCCGCCGGCCGATCGACAGCCAGTGCTCGAAGTAGTCGCCCATGTGGTAGCCGCAGAAAGGCAGCATGGCCATGGGATCGCGGCGGACCTCGCCCTGCTTGCCGAACTGGGCCGCGGTCCGCTCGGAGGCCATCGTGGCGCCGACGAATACGCCGTGCTCCCAGTCGAAGGCCTCATAGACCAGCGGGGCCAGCGAGGCGCGCCGCCCGCCGAATATGATCGCCGAAATCGGCACGCCGTGGGGCTGCTCCGTGCGCCGCGAGATCGAAGGACACTGCGTCAAAGGTACGGTAAAACGGCTGTTGGGATGGGCCCCCAAAACCGGCTTGCCCTGGGCATCCTTCATGCCCGGCTTCCAGGGCCGCCCCTGCCAGTCGAAACCTTCGGCGGGCGGTTCGCCTTCGCCGCCTTCCCACCACACCGTGCCCTCCTTGCTCAACACCACGTTCGTGTAGATGGTGTTGCGGCCGATGGTCTTCATCATGCTCGGGTTGCTCTTCAGGTTCGTGCCCGGCGCCACGCCGAAAAACCCGCTCTCGGGGTTGATGGCCCACAGCCGCCCATCGGTGTCGATCCGCATCCAGGCGATGTCGTCGCCCACAGTCCAGATGCGATAGCCCTTGAGCTTCAGCCCCTCGGGCGGGACGAGCATGGCCAAGTTGGTCTTGCCGCAGGCACTGGGAAAGGCCGCGGCCACGTAGTCGATGCGGCCCTTGGGGTCCTCGATGCCCATGATCAGCATGTGCTCGGCCAGCCAGCCCTCGTTCCGGCCTAGGAAACTGGCGATGCGCAGCGACAGGCACTTCTTGCCCAACAGCACGTTGCCGCCGTAGCCGGAGCCGCAACTCCAGATCGTGTTGTCCTCGGGGAAATGCAGGATCAGGCGGCGCTTGATGTCCAGATCGGCCTTGCCGTGCAGGCAGCGGGTGAATGGGCCGTCGCTGCCTAGTTGCTTCAAGACCGCTGAACCGACGTGCGTCATGATCCGCATGTTCAAGACCACGTAGATGCTGTCGGTCAGTTCCACGCCGATCTTGCTGAAGGGCGAACCGACCGGACCCATCGAGAACGGGATCACGTACATCGTCCGCCCTCGCATCGCGCCCTTGAATATCTCGCCCGCGCGGCGATAGCCTTCCTGGGGCGACATCCAGTTGTTCGTCGGTCCGGCGTCCTCGCGGAGCTTGCTGCAGATGAACGTCAGGTCTTCGGTCCGCGCCACGTCGTTGATGGCCGTGCGGTGATAGAAGCAGCCCGGAAGCTTCTCCTGGTTCAAGGGTACCAGTTCTTGCGTCTCCAGGGCCTCCCGCGTAAGGCGGTCCTTCTCTTCCTGCGATCCGTCGATCCAGACGATGGAATCCGGCTCGCACATGCGGGCCATTTCTTCCACCCACTCCTGTAATTCTCGATGCTGATTCATCGGCTATAGTCCTGTATAGTCGTGAGGTATGGACAGTTCTAGGCAAACGCATTATTATCGCACCGGAACTGCCGGAACGCCAGTACCCCCCGGCAGGGCCAGCCAGTGTTTGATGTTGTACTCCTTGCTGTCCGTATCTTCCTGTCATGCATTTTCGTTTCTCCCACCTGTCTTGCGGTGGCACGAGAAATATCGGTACAATTGAGCGCATTCCCGCCAGTTCGTTGCGGGGAGGGAGGGATGTCTGTGAAGTTACCCCAGTTCACATCGGTCAAAAGGAGCATCCAATGAGTTCGTCAGCGCTGGAAAAACGAGTCGCTGCGCTCGAGGGAGAATTGGCCAGGTTGCGACGCAGGATCGAAGCGGAAGAAACGGCACGACCTTGGTGGGAGCGTATCGCCGGAACTTTCGAAAAAGACCCGATCTACGAACGCGCCATGAAGATGGGGCGTGAGTACCGCAAGTCGCTCAATCCGGCCGGTAAATGAAACCGGGACTTATGACCATGCTGGTTCTCGACACAGACCACATGAGCATGTTGGAGTGGGGGGGCGAGGGGTCCGCTGTTTTGCGCGAGCGGTTGGCCGACGTCGCGCCCGACCAGGTCGCCACGACGATTATCAGTTACGAAGAGCAGATACGGGGTTGGATGGCGTACATCGCTCGCGCGAAATCGATGGCCCAGCAATTGGAAGCCTACCAGCGCCTGCGGCGGCATCTGGAAAACTATCGCCAAGTGCCAGTTTTGGACTTCGACGAGCTTGCGGCAGAAGAATTCCAGCGTCTACGGCGCGCCAAAATCCGGGTCGGCACGATGGATCTGAGGATCGCGGCGATCGTGTTGTCGCATGGTGCGACGTTGCTCTCTCGGAACATCGTGGATTTCGGCAAAGTCCCAGGCTTGAAAGTCGAAGACTGGATAAAATGAGATGGGCCGAACGTCGCGCAGGAACTGGCCGAGGGCAAAGTCCAGGGAGTTCCCGCCGACGAGGTGATGCGCCGCGCGCGGGAGCGTCTCAAATGACTCCGGCGGTCTACCATCCAGAGGCAGAAGTGGAACTGAACAAAGCCGCCGACCGATACGAGTCGCGCCAGCGGCATTTGGGCGAACGATTCTTGGACGCCGTTGACGCGGCGATACGCGCAATTTGGCGTTCTCCGGAGGGTTGCCGGGATCGACGGCGTGCTAGCTTAGCGAAACACCCCTAGCACCCGCCCGCATGCACCATGCACGCGATCGCGCTGGGCGGCGGGACCGGCTCGTGATGCCGTCGCAACGAATCGATGTGAAGATCGATCGCCTCGTCGATCAGTTGCTTGGCCTCTTCGGGCGTGTCGCCGCATGACACGCAGCCTGGCAGGTCCGGCACGTAAGCCGAAAAACTGCCGTCGTCCGCTTTCTCGATCACAACAACGTAGTCCATTGCATCCTCACTTCAAGCCAGCTTGCTTCAAAACGCTGTTGAGCGTGCCTGGCGGAACTTCCTTGCCGAGCTTGCCGCCCGCAGCTATGGTCACGGTTCCGGACTTCGTGGGGTGACGAAACTGCATGTGGCTGCCAACCGTTCGCTCCTTGTACCAACCGCCCGCCTCAACCTTCCCAATCAATTCGCGATATTTCATCGACTGTCTTCAGCTCACGCGCAATCCAGCTCTTGCAGGGCATCGTCCAAATCAATCAACTCGCCACGGTCCGCCTCGGCCATGCTCTGAAGCAGCGACGCCGGTATGTCCGCCTCGGCCAACGCGCTCAATTTCTCAAGCAGCGCGAGCTGCTCCTGTTTCGGTAACGTTTCGATCTCGTGCCACAGTTCATTTGTGCTCATGGCGCAATTAACCCTCAAGAGCCTGTTCCCCTACAGCCATGTCAATTATAGCAAAAAAGCCAGCCGGTTAAAGCCAGCCGTTGTGGCCGAACCTACTCCACCTCTTCCGCATCGAACTGCGTGCCGGTGACTTCCTTGCGCGGCATGCCGATCTCTTGCATCAAATGCTTGGCCAGATGGCTGTGGCGGATGCTGTAGGCGAAGTAGATCACTAGCCCCACCGCCAACCAGACGACCAGCCGCAACCAGGTGTCCAGCGGCAGGAAGAGCATCATCAGCACGTTGAGCAGAATGCCCAGCGGCGCGATGACGAACAGCGCAGGGCAGCGGAAGGGCCGCTTGGCCTCCGGCCGCCGCGCCCGCAGCACGAGGACCGCTCCGCAGACCATGGCAAAGGCCATGAGCGTGCCGATGTTGACCATCTCTTCCAGCTTGTAGATAGGCGTCAACGCGGCGGTAATGCAAATCACCACGCCGGTCACCATGGTGGCGACGTGCGGCGTGCGAAAACGCGGGTGGACCGTGCCGAAGACCTTGGGCAGCAAGCCGTCGCGCGACATGGCCATAAAGATCCGTGCCTGGCTGAGAAAGAGCACCAAGAGCACGCTGGTCATGCCGGCCAGGCCGCCGACGGCGATGATGGCCGCCCAGATCCTGGGCAGAAGACTGCCCTGGGCCGTCGCCTGCTGGGCAAAAGCCGCGGCGATGGGGGCCTCCGTGTTGATCTCGGGATAGGGGACCATGCCCGTCACCACGGCCGCCACCAGGATGTATAGCAGCGTGCAGAGCGAGAGCGAGACGAGGATGCCGATGGGCACGTCGCGTTGCGGGTGGCGGGCCTCTTCGGCGTGCGTCGAGATGGAATCGAAGCCGATGAAGGCGAAAAAAACGATCGACGCCCCGAGCATGAGGCCCGAGAGGCCGAAGGGCATGAAGGGGCCGCGCGTGGCGTCGTCGATGGGCACCAGCCAGCGATTCAACCCCAGCAGGCCCAGCATGCCCCACGATTCGGCCTCGGCCGCCTGCTGCTTGATTTCGACTTGCGAGAGGATGTCCGCCACGACCCGCCGCTCGTCGGCCGTCTGCGGCATGTCGGCCGAAAGGCGTTTGGTCAGGTCCTGCAACTCGCTCTGCGCCAGTGCCGTGGAGAGTTTGCCTGCTTGCTGAAGCCGGCCGATCTCCTCCTGCTGGCGCTGGATGCGGTAGGTGGCGACCACCTGTTTCTTGATGGTTGTCGTGCGGTCCCCGGTATCATCTGCCGCGGTTTCGAGGCGCTTCTTCAACTCGGCCGGAATGAGCCCCGGGTAGCGCTTGGCCGCCTGGTCCACATTCCGCACGGCCTCGAGATACTTGTCGACTTCGTCCGGAATGAGCTTTTTTTCCTGCGGCAGCGCCCGGCGGGCCACGGAGACTTGCGTCCAATTGCTACGATTGACGTAGCCCCAGCCGACGGCGATGACAAACAGCACGACGGCCAGTTTGGCCAGAACGAGGATGGCGTTGGTCCGCGCGCTCTCGCGGATGCCGATGACCAGGACCATAGTGACCAGGCCCATGATGAGCACCGATGGCAGGTTGAATATCCCGTGGATATTGCCCTTGGACCAGAAGGGGTCGTGGGAGAGCGCGGCGGAAACCGGCCTGAGCCCGACCGACTCCAGCAGCACGTTGAAGTAGTGCGTCCAGGCCGAGGCCACGGTGGCGCAGCCCATGGCATATTCCAGGATCAAGTCCCAGCCAATGATCCAGGCGAAGATTTCGCCCAGCGTGGTGTAGGCGTAGGTATAGGCGCTGCCGGCCACGGGGGCCATCGCGGCGAATTCGGCATAGCACATCGCGGCCACGACGCAACCCAGGCCGGCAATGGCATAGGAGAGCACGACGGCCGGTCCGGCGTCCTGGGCGGCGGCCCGGCCGGTCATGACGAAAATGCCCGCGCCGATGATGCAGCCCACGCCCAGCGCCGTAAGCGCCCATGGCCCTAGCACGCGGTGCAAGCGGTGTTCGCCCGCCGCCTCGGCCAGCAGGGCTTCCAGGTCTTTTCGCGCGAAGATTTTTTTCCAGGTCACGGCGGGTCTCTATGTTTCACGGCCAGGCGTTGGTTGAAACTGACGATTCTAGCAGGAGAGATCGGGTGCGGTCAATTTGCCCGAGGCGGGGGGGCCATTTCCGTTATCGGCGCCGTCGCTGTAAGTGCCGCGGAGCGGCATAATGTGAATAGACGGGGGTGGAACCCCCGGTTATGATGCGCCAATGCGATCTCAGCCGCGTTAGCGGCGACACATTGCCTCGAGGTTCGCCATGCCAAATACTCGCTCATCGAATATATCAAGAGCCAGGCCGAACGTCACCGCACGGAATCGCTCCTCGATGAATATCGGCGGTTGCTTTGCGAAAACGGCGTTCCGTACGACGAACGATACCTGGCGTGAAATCTGTCGTGCCACTACGTGGCACACGGACGACTAATGAATTTGAATCCGCGGGTTCCGCTGCGCTCCACCCGCGGCTATTCGAGTTAAGCCGCTCCGCGGCAGTTTGTCGGGCGGTTCACACCACGGCCGCGTGCTCATTGATACGCAGAAACGAGAATGCACCCTGCGGCAATTTATCGCCCCGTCGCCAAATTACATCCCTGACAATTCTGTCGCAGCCTCGGCGGCCGCGTCGACGCCGGCTTGCGAAGGCGTTCGCAAGATCAGATACCACCGCCGTACCGACTCGACGACCGTTACCGCCGAGAGCGCCAGCATGGCGGCCGCCATGCCGCAGGTGACCTGGCCATCGAACGTGCCGATCTCATGCCACCACATGCCGATGCTCAGCACCCCGGCCGTGAAAACGCTCGCCACCACGAACACGAAGGGAATCGCCGTACAGAGGGCATAGACCCGCTTGGGCGAGTGCTGCAGCAGGTAGGTCGTGCCCACCGCCAGGCCGATCACGGCCAGAAGCTGGTTGGCAATGCCCATCATCCGCCAGAGCCGGTCGATATTGCCCGTGTAGAGCAGATAGCCCCAGCAGAAACAGACGGCCAGGCTGGTGCCGATATTCATGGCCCAGGTAGTCTTGCGGTGGGTCGCTTCGCCGGGGCGGAACTGGCCGATCGCCTCGGCCAGGATGAACCGCGCCACGCGCGTGCCGGTCTCCAGCAAAGTGAGGATGAAGAGCGACTCGAACATGATCGCAAAGTGGTAGAGGTAGGCCATCAGCGGTTTCATGCCGGGCAGGCTGGCGAGGATTTTGGACATGCCCAGGGCCAGCGTCACCGCCCCGGCCGTGCGGCCTTCGAGTTTTTCCTGGATGCCGGCGTCACGCTTCAAATCGTCGAACTCCACGGTTTGCACCATCCGCAGGTCCTCCGGCTTGGCATTCGCCAACAGGGCGGCGTAGCGCTCGGGCGGGGCGTTGATCTTGAAGTAGTCGCCCGGCTCCAGGGCACACGCGGCAACCAGCGCGGTGACCGAGACCAGGCCCTCGACCAGCATCGCGCCGTAGCCGATGGGGCGAATGTCCGATTCCTTGTCGATCATCTTGGGCGTGGTGCCCGAGGCGATCAGGCCATGAAAGCCCGACAAGGCCCCGCACATGATGACGATCGTTACAAAAGGCCAGACAGTGCCCGAGACCACCGGGCCGCCGCCGTGGATGAAGGGCGTCCAGGCGGGCATTTTCAGCAGCGGATGCGCGGCCAGGATGCCCAGGGCCAGCAGGGCGATCAGGCCGACTTTCATATACGAACTGAGGTAACTCCGCGGCGTCAGCAGCACCCAGACCGGCAGGATCGAGACCACGGCCGCATAGACCGGCAGGATGACCGACAACTGCTTGGCGTCGAAAACCAGCAGCCACCGCAGCGCCTCGCAGTTGTCGAACGGCTTGCCCAGGATCACGCCCAGGAAGACGATCGTCATGCCGATCAGCGAGGCCTCGCCCACGCGGCCGGGGCGGATCTTGTACATCCAGAAGCCCGTCAGCAGCGCCGCGGGGATGGTGACGACGATCGTGAACGTGCCCCAGGCGCTTTCTTTGAGGGTGTTGACGACCACGATCGCCACGCCGGCCAACGTGGCCACGATGATGAAGAGCGTGGCGATGGTGGTCGCCACTCCGGCGATCGGACCGAGCAGGTTCCGCGCGATCTTGGGTAGCGAGAGGCCGTTGGAGCGGACCGAGGCCACCAGCACGACGAAATCGTGGACGCCGCCCGCCAGGCAGGCGCCGATGATGATCCAGGAAAAGCCCGGCAGATAGCCCCATTGCGCCGCCAACACCGGGCCGATCAGCGGTCCGGGACCGGCAATCGCCGCGAAATGGACGCCGAACATCACCAGCCGCCGCGTGGGCTGGTAATCGACGTCGTCGCGGAGGCGGTGCGAAGGCGTGACGCGGCGATCGTCGAGCACCGCGACGCGGGCCGCCAAGAAGGCCCCGTAGAGCCGGTACGCCACAGCGAAGGTTGCCAGGGCCGTAATCACCAGCCAAAGTGAGTTCATGCGGTTTTTCCTTACAACATCATCATAGACGGATTTGGCGGCAGCAGCAATGCAGCGAGTTCGTTTAACCCGGAGCCAACGGCGACGGCTATTCTCCGTCGCCGTTGGCTCCGGGTTAAACGAGCATACTCCCGTAGGCGCACGCTTTTATCGCGCTATAATGTCGTAAACCCTGGAGCAAAGACAACCATGCCTGAAAAACTGATCATTATCGGCAGCGGGCCGGCCGCTTGGACGGCCGCCATTTATGCGGCCCGTGCCGAACTGCAACCTCTGGTATTCGAGGGGGCCATGAGCGATGAGAACCGCATCGCCGGCACCCTGCCGCTGGGACAACTGGCCCTGACCACGGAAGTGGAGAACTACCCCGGTTTTCCCGCCGGGAACCTGAGCGGTTACCTGGAAACGGCCTTGTCCGAAGAGAAGCGGCTGGAGATGCCGCCGCACAATGGGCATGGGGTCCAAGGTCCCGAGTTGCTGGAGTTGATGCGGCAACAAGCGATCAATTTCGGCACGCGGATCATCGGCGAGGACATCCGCCGCGTCGATTTCACGGGCCGGCCGTTGCGCATGTTCGCCTCGGACAACAAGTCCTACGAGGCCCAGACGGTGATCGTGGCCACGGGCGCCAGGGCCAATTATCTCGGGCTGCCGTCGGAAGAGAAGTACAAGAATCGGGGTGTCAGCGGCTGCGCGGTCTGCGACGGGGCCCTGCCCCGCTTCCGCAACAAGCCGCTGGCGGTGATCGGCGGCGGCGACTCGGCCGTGGAAGAGGCCACCTACCTGACCAAGTTCGCCAGCAAGGTCTACCTCGTCCACCGCCGCGACCAGCTCCGGGCGTCGAAGATCATGGCCGAACGCGCGCAGTCCAACGCCAAGATCGAGATCCTCTGGAACCGCATCCCCGACGAAGTGCTGGGCAGCGAGCGCGACGGCGTGACCGGCGTGCGGCTGAAGAGCACCGCGGGCCAGGCGGACCTGGAAGTGCCCATCTCCGGCTTCTTCCTCGGCATCGGCCACACGCCCAACACGGCCTTCCTGCAAGGCGCGTTGGAGTTGACCGACAAGGGCTACATTTGCTGGACCGTGCCCCGGCGGACCACGACGAGCGTGCCCGGCGTGTTTGCCGCGGGCGACGTGGCCGACGACTACTATCGCCAGGCCGTCACCGCCGCCGGCACCGGCTGCATGGCCGCGCTGGACGCCGAACGCTGGCTGGCGGAACATGCGGAGTGAGCGGTATAATCAAGCGACATGGAAACCATCCGTACCAATCTCGATTCGACAACTCTTTCGGATATCGTTGACCGCATCCGTCGCGTGGCAAATCCGCGGCGAATCGTGCTGTTCGGTAGTCGCGCGCGCGGCGATCATCGTCCCGATAGCGACATCGATCTGTTGGTGATCGAGGATTCGCCCTTGCCGCGCCATCGCCGTGCAATTCCGCTGTATGCCGCGCTGTCGGACCTGCACCTGGACGTGGACGCGGAGGTCATCGTGTATACGCCTGCGGAAGTCGAGAATTGGCGCGGCGCTAGTGCCGCGTTCGTGACGACGGCGCTGCGGGAGGGCAAAGTGCTCTATGAAGCCGACCAATTTGTTCAAGACCGCATACCGAAAAGCCCAACATGAAAAAACTTTCCGTCGCCCAAGCCCGCCGCGCCGAGTCGGTCGGCGCTGAAGTCCTGCTCCAAGGTTGGGTCCGCACCCGCCGCGATTCCAAGGCCGGGTTCAGCTTCCTGGAACTCAACGACGGCTCGTCGTTCGGCAATATCCAGGTGATCGCCCCCGCGGCGCTCGCGAACTACGAATCGGAAATCAAGCGGCTCTCGGTCGGTTGCAGCGTGAGCGTCGAGGGCCTGGTCAAGGCCTCGCCGGGCAAGGGCCAGGCCACCGAGGTCGAGGCCCGCGGCGTCACCGTCCACGGCTGGTCCGATGCCGAGACGTTCCCCATCCAGAAGAAAGGGGCCAGCTTCGAGTTCCTCCGCACGGTCGCCCATCTGCGCCCGCGGACGAATACCTTCGGGGCCATGGCCCGCGTGAGGAATTGCGTCTGCCGCTCGATCCACGACTTCTTCCAGGAGGAAGGTTTCCTCTACGTCCACACGCCGCTGATCACGGCCAGCGACTGCGAAGGGGCCGGGGCCATGTTCAAGGTCACCACGCTGGACATCGGCAAGCCGAATCCCGACTTCGCCCAGGATTTCTTCCAGCGGGCCGCCTATCTGACCGTCAGCGGGCAGCTTGAGGCCGAGACCTACGCCTGCGGCCTGGGCAAGTGCTACACCTTCGGCCCCACTTTCCGCGCCGAAAACTCCAACACACCCCGGCACCTGGCCGAGTTCTGGATGGTCGAGCCCGAGGCGGCCTTCTTCGAACTGCCCGACAACATGGACCTGGCCGAGCGGTGCCTCAAGCGGATCCTCCGCGACGTGCTCGATCGCTGTCCCGAAGACATGGAGTTCTTCCGCGAGCGGATCGACAAGACGGTCATCGACACGCTCCAGCACGTGCTGAACAGCCAGTTCATCCGCCTGCCGTACACCGAGGCCGTGAAAATCCTTGAAGCCTCTGGGCGGCAGTTCGAGTACCCGGTCGGCTGGGGCAACGATCTGCAGTCCGAGCACGAGCGGTTCCTGACCGAGGAGCATTTCAAGTCGCCCGTCATCCTCTACGACTACCCGCGGACGATCAAGCCCTTCTACATGAAGCTCAACGACGACGGCCGCACGGTGCGGGCGATGGACGTGCTGGTGCCCAAGGTCGGCGAGATCATCGGCGGCAGCCAGCGCGAGGAGCGGCTGGACGTGCTGGAAATGCGGATGAAGGCGCAGAACCTCAGCCCCGAGAGCTACTGGTGGTATCTCGACCTGCGGCGTTACGGCACGGTACCGCACAGCGGTTTCGGGCTCGGCGTCGAGCGGGTCCTGCTCTTCATCACCGGCATGGCCAACATCCGCGACGTGATACCTTATCCCAGGACGCCGGGGAGCGCGGAGTTTTAGCCACCTCAGCACTTCCCGTACACAAAATTCTCCGACCTCCCGTCCTTCTTCCACCCCGCTAGCGTAAACCCTTCTCGGTCCTTCGGCGAAAGCAGCGCCGTCTCCAGCGTGCGATAGTAGAGGGCCATGAGCAATGGATCGCACAACGACCAATCCAAATCGGCGGCCAAGGGCGAAATGCCGGTCTCGTTGCCGGGCGACCATTCGGAAGTGCAGAAATACTCGATCGTCGATGCCTCCAGCATGCAGGCCCCGTGAGCGAAGCCGGGCGGCAGCCAAATCCAGTCGCCGAAGGCCGCGTCCGGCGAGGCCGGCATGTCGTAGGCGATGATCCGGCCGAACGTGGGCGAGCCTAGCCGGATGTCCAGGGCCAGATCGAGCATGTGCCCGGCGATCGTCCGCACGAGCTTGCCCTGGAACGGGTTCCATTGGAAGTGCAGCCCGCGGACCACCCC
>Ga0302320_10013974_pt1 | contig 16660 bp, 16 predicted proteins | sample Bog_T0_3_FD_202130 | JGI IMG/M metagenome (GOLD analysis project Ga0302320, IMG submission 202130) | Peat permafrost microbial communities from Stordalen Mire near Abisko, Sweden - Bog_T0_3 | ecosystem: Environmental > Terrestrial > Soil > Wetlands > Peat | place: Sweden: Abisko, Stordalen Mire... | reverse complement strand
GTAACGACAAGCGGTGCGATCAAAGCCAAGACCGATACGATCAGCTGGAGTGATGTGACAGCGATCAAAACCAAGACCGACACTATTAGCTGGTCAGATGTAACGGGGATTAAGACCAAGACCGATACGATCAACTGGGGAGATGTAATTGCTATAAATACTACTTTGAGTTCTCTAAGCACTTTAACTACAACGATCAATAGCTTGTTGCCGCAATTAAGTAGTCTTGCAACAACTGTAACTACTATTAATACACTTCTTGGGAGCTCTTCCAATCCTAATTCGCTTTACGGAAAACTTGCAACTATCAATACTAATGTAAACACCCTAATCAACGATTGGGGCACTTATAAAGCGTCAGATATTGTTAATAATGCCAATACTGTGGCGGCCGCATTAGGTAACCCTGTCGATTCCTGCGGATTGCTGACTGTTTTTGGAAAAATTAACTGCATTTATAATCAGGGAGGGAACATTGAATCAACATCCGCGCTGGCCAATCAGACCTATAGCAGTATTCAGCAGTTACAGCAACAAATAGGCTCTAAAGGTAAATCAGTAGAAGCCTATCATTTGATGCAAAATATCGGCGTTTACACGAATGGGTTGCAAACTTCAGTTGGTGTAATCCCTCAGAACACAGTCCAGCCAGAGCTATTCCAGATATCGCAAAATGTCCAGGCAGCCCAGCGAACGCTTGCGAAGACTTCCTCTCAAGCGGGGATAACTAGCGTAGTTCCAAGTCAAGGAACTCAGGTTTCTCCAGTCACCCTGGACAATTTGCACCAAGAGTTGTTGGAATTAAAACAAATGACGGAACTTGTTAAAAATACCGTTGTGTCCAAAGAGGGGCCGCAGGTCAAAGCATATTTTGAGAATGGATCAACGGGTAAATGAGAATGGGCGTGAAGGTATTCTTTCTATTATTGATGATGTTCTGTCAATCTCTTCCTGGGAAATTTGTTTTTGCCGATGATACCGTTAAATTAAAAATGACTGTCACTAACCCATCAGATACAGAAACAAACACCGTGCCCGTTAAAATAAATCTTCCCTTGGGAATAACACCCGAAGATGTGGTCAATAAGGGAAATTTTAAAATAGATTACGATATTGACCAATCACGGTATTTTGCTTATCAGGATCTTCCCCTTGATCCCGGACAGACGATGTCCCTGGAAATAGAAATGAAGGACATTTGGGTCGTTCCCTCTGATGAAATTAATTCTTTAAAGACACATAGCCAGCAAGATATGGATGCGTTAAAAAAAACTGCCTACAGCCAACAGGCTAATTTACTGGGGAGTAGTATTATCGAACGTTTGGACAAAATAGTGGACTCGCAAAAGGACCTGCAAGGACTAGACCCGCAAGAACGGATTTCCAATTTTGATACAAACTCCGACATTTTGAAAGAAATAAAGAAGGATATCAGTGTTTTAGATGATCTTCTTATTGAAGTTAACCCTTCTGCCGTCAGTTTATTTAAAGTGGACATAAGCCAGCAGCCTGAAGCACCTACGCCTGTTTCAGCAAGTTCGGACATAGAAAAGACAGGGAGCATCAATTTTGAAATCAGTGTTACCAATACTTCAGAGACCAAGGATATCGTCCCATTAAAATATTATTTACCGGCCGAATTAAACCCCCAGGACATTATAGATCCTGCGGGCTTGAAGATTGGTTACGATTATCAGAAAGATGAACACTATGTTTACAATGACGGTGTTTTGCTTGCCCCCGGAGAGAGTAAGAAATATACCATTACCATAAAAGATGTATGGAGCATCCCGGTTAAACAGATTGATATTTTAAAAGAACATACCAACAAGCTCCTGGATTTTTTAGCACAGACAGAATACAAGAACATGGCGAAGTCTTTAGCGGATAGAATTATTTTTGATCTTAATGGTATTTTAAATTCCCAAAAAGACCAGAATGTCACGGTCCAAATGCATATTGGGACTTACCGGAAGAATTTAAAGAGATTGGAAGATATAAGAGGTGACATTGCCGGATTAGATAATTTATTTACACAGGCCGGAGGTTCCATCGGTGATATGTTGAAGAATAATACTTCTTTTCCAGGGATCAGGGGGGCAGAGTTGATCGGCAAATCTATTTTCCGCGGCAAGGCCCCTGATGTGGCCACCAGCTGGAAGATTATTTGGATAATCGTAGGGTTTTTGGGGGTTATGAGTTTTTTGTTTTTTATCTTATGGTGGGGGCAGGTCAGGGGTGAAGGACTTAAGAAATTTGAAGAGATCGCTTCGTCCCTGAAACAAAACGATACGGGAAATAACAATGCTTAATGTGACCATCCTTAACCAAAAAAGAACAATTTACGAGGGAAAGGCGAAAAGTATTTTTTTGCCGGGGGATGAGGGAGAATTTGAAATATTGCCGTTTCATAAGCCCTTATTAAGTCTTTTGCGAAAAGGGAAAATCATTATAGATGCCACTAAAAGCCTGGACATAACCAAGGGAATTGTCAGGGTTTTAAACAATGAACTTGTGGCCCTTGTCGAGGAATAAACGATGCGAAATTTTATTATCATCATTGTCATGTTTGTGACAATCCTGGGGCCGTCGGGAGTAATCGCCGCCATCAGCTATTCAAGCATACGGGCCTTGGGCAGAAATCCCTCTGCGGCCCCCAAGATTCTTCTGGCGATGATTATTGGCCTTATTTTCGCTGAGGCCATCGCAGTCATTTCTCTTTTGGTATTATTCCAGCTTTTCGGGAGGTAAAAATGCTTTTAATACAAATGGTTGTTATCCAGGTCATCACCTTCGCTGCCATGGTCTTTGTTTTGACAAAGATCATGTATTCTACTTCATTTTCTGAAATTAAAAGGATGAAAAAATTGAGTGAACAGAACGCTCAAAAAACACAGGAGCTAAACGAAAAAATACTTGAGGCTGAAAAACAATATAAAGAAAAAATTGACGAAGCCCAAAAAGAAGCCAATAAGATCAAATCACAGGCTAAAGAGGATTCTGAACGGCAAAAAGAGGCGGTATTGTTGAGCGCAAAACAAGAAGCATCTGGAATAGTTAAACAAGCTCTAAATACAAAAGAAAAAATTAAAGAAGAATTGGAAATCCAACTTCAGCAAAAATCCTTGGGCCAATCGTTTAGTTTGATAGCCCAAGTTCTCAACTCCAAACAGATGACAGCGCTGCATCAAGTATTTGTAGGAGAGATCATTAATGACATGCAGGAGATTGATGTAACAAGGTTCAAGATTGACACCAATATCGCTTCATTGACACAGGCCCACGAAATAGACACTTCCCAAAGAGAAAAGATCACAGAGGTCCTTTCAACAAAAACAGGCAAAAAGATCGTGTTAGAAACCTTGATTGACGCGAGTCTGGTTGCCGGACTCGTCGTCAAATTAGGGAATCTTGTCATTGATGCCAGTTTACGGGGTAAATTAAATGAAGCTTGTGAGGCCTTAAGACAATGAGTGTGATGCAAGTCCGTGAATCCGGTAAAATCAAAGAAATTAAAAAAAGTATTGCCAGTGTTGAGGGACTGTCCGGGTATATGAGCGGGCAGGTGCTGACTATTGCGGATCATACCAAGGCCATGGTCATGGGGTTTGATGAAAAGGATGTTTCAGTCCTTTTTTTGGGCAGGGCAGAAGAAGTTAAAGTCGGAGACCCTGTTTACAGTAAACTTGAGGAATTCAAGATCCCTGTCGGAGAAGGGTTTAAAGGCCGCGTGGTCAATGCGCTGGCTGAAGCTGTGGATAATCGTGGGCCCATTACCCAAAAACCCGAGTATTATCCTGTCTTTTCAGATGCCCCCGGCGTGCTGGAGCGTGTTCCCCTGCACGATGTCTTTGAGACGGGGAATCTGATCATTGACGCGGCCATCCCCATCGGTAAAGGCCAGCGCCAGCTAATTGTCGGCGATAAAATGATCGGGAAGACTTCCCTTTGTCTTGATGCCATTATTAACCAAAAGACCAAGAATGTCGTTTGCATCTATTGCTGTATAGGCCGTTCTCAGTCGTCATTGGAAAAAGCAATTGAAACTCTCAAAGAAAATGATGCTATCAATAATACGGTTATTGTTTCCGCGACTGCGTATAGTTCTGTAGGGCAGCAGTACCTGGCCCCTTATACGGCTTGTACATTGGGTGAATATTTTATGAAAAATGGGCAGGACGTTTTTGTGGTCTTTGATGATTTGACCCGCCACGCCTGGGCCTACCGGCAGATTTCTTTATTGCTGGAACGCTCGCCAGGCCGGGACGCCTACCCCGGCGATATATTTTACTTACATTCACAATTAATGGAACGGGCGGGAAAATTGAGTAATGAATTTAAAGGTGGATCAATGACTTTTTTCCCCATCGTTGAAGCGCTTGGAGGGGACATAACCAGTTATGTTCCATCCAATCTTGTTTCAATGACCGATGGTCAGATTTACCTGAATACGGCTTTGTTTAGCAGCGGATTCAAACCAGCCATAGACTTGGGGCTTTCCGTTTCACGGATCGGTAATAAAATCCAATCTCCGGCCATGAGGGAGCTCTCCGCCATGCTCCGTTTGGAATACATCCAGTATCTGGATCTTCTGAAAGTTACCCAATTCAAGACTGGAGTATCCCAGGAAGTCAATCAACGGCTTAAACATGGTGAGGTGATCACCCGTCTTTTTATTCAGGATAAAGCACGTCCTAGGTCCTTGGAAGAAGAATTGATTTTTCTTTACGCTTTAAGGCAGAATATTCTTGAAGTGCTTGCAAACCCTGAAATAGAACATTTTAAGAATAACATTTTACGGTTTGCAGAGGGACGGTATCCTTCCATGCTTGAGGATTTGCTGAAGCAAAAGAAAATGACACCAGAAATTACCAAGAAATTAAATGAGTGTTTGATTGCTTTCTTTAAAAACTATGCAAGCCACCCTTGATTCATCTACCATCAGGCTTAAAGAAATCGGCAGAGTTATCTTTGTTAAGAAGATCATTGCCGGTGTACGGGGATTAAGTTCTTTTATGAATGGTCAGCTAGTGACTTTTGCCGACGGCCCCAAGGGCATGATTATCGGGTTTGTGGAGGACGAGGTCATGGTTTTGATTCTAGGTGATGAAGCTAAAGTCAGGATCGGCCAAGAGGTCATGAGCGTTCAAAAAGAGTTTAAAATTCCCGTCGGGCCAGAATTTACCGGCAGGATAGTCAACGCGCTGGCAGAACCGGTAGATGGTCGTGACCTTGTTTCAGGTGGGATGGAACATTATCCTGTTTTTAGAGAGGCACCGGAGACTATGGACAGATCGAGCGCAGATGATTGCCTTCAGACGGGGACTAAAATGCTTGATGCTCTTGTCCCCATTGCCAAAGGACAGCGCCAAATGATTATTGGCGACCGCATGACGGGTAAAACAACCGTGGCGGTAGACGCCATCATTAACCAAAAAGGAAAGAATGTTGTCTGTATTTATTGTTGTATCGGTAAAAGTCATTCTTCATTGGTCAAAGTGGTTGGGCTCCTCAAATTAAGCGGCGCTTTGGATTATTCCGTGGTTGTCGCCGCACCGGCCAGTGCTACAGTGGCACAGCAGTACTTGGCGCCTTATAGTGCCGCAGCTTTGGGAGAGTATTTTTTACACAAAGGACAAGATGTGCTGGTGGTATTTGATGATATGACCAAACATTCCTGGGCCTACCGCCAGATTTCTTTATTATTGGAAAGGCCCCCTGGAAGAGAAGCGTACCCCGGCGATATTTATTATATCCATTCCCAACTTATGGAACGGGCAGGAAAGCTAAACCAGCTCCTTAGAGGGGGATCCATGACGTTTTTCCCCATCGTTGATACCCTACAGCAGGACGTAACGGGATTTATTCCATCCAACCTTATTTCTATGACAGACGGTCAGGTTTATTTGAATTCATCCATTTTTGCCGAAGGGTTTAAACCGGCGGTAGATTTTGCAATGTCCGTGTCTATTATTGGAAGCAAGGTGCAAAATCCGATTTTAAAAAAACTTAGCAGCACTATCCGTTTGGAATACGCGCAGTATAAAGAGCTTCTGCGCCTAACAAAACTTAAATCGAGTCTTAGTCCAGAGGTAATGTACAAACTCCGCAGGGGAGAAGCCATTAGTGCTGTTTTTACTCAAGAAAAAAATGCTCCTGTATCAGTCGTGGAATTAATAGTCCTTCTGTATGCTTTGGACAAGAAAATATTGGATGAATTAGGATTGGCTAAAATTAATAAATTTAAGAAGGGAATAAGAGCGTACATGACCAATCACGCTCAAGATTTAATTGCCGAATTAGGAACGGCGAAAGAATTAACACCTGCTATGACGGAAAGATTAGATAAATTATTTGCCCAATACATCCAACAGATAGAACAAGAATAGCGTACGACCACAAAGAGAGCTTTGCAAAGGAAGGAACAGGGAATCTTGCAATCAGCACAAAGATTAAAAAAAGAATTAGAATTCAATACAGAATTAAAACAACTTTTGGAAGTGTTAAAAGGTATCGCGGCCTCCCAATTCCGGCAGCTTGAAAAAAGAAAAGACCGTTTTGTTAAGTTTATGGACACTTTTGAAGGTTTCTTTCAAATGATAGATTTTAGTAATATCGACCATCCTTTTGCTAAAGCCCAAGGGAAACTTGGGCTAATGATGGTGACATCGGACGAAGGTTTTATGGGAGGATTGAATTCTAAAGTCATCAATATGGCTTTGGCCTACCCCGAAGCAGAACACGCACAGTTGATTACGATAGGAGAACGCGGAGCCGGATACCTTAAGGGCATGGGGCATTCTTGTATTGAGTTTCCAGGAATCCCAAACGAAGGGGCGTATGAGGCCTCGTTGCAGTTACGGGATTTTATTATGAAAGAAGCGTCCTCGGGAACGTTTTCAAGGTTGGTACTCTTTTATCCTAAACCTCTTTCTTTTACACTGCAAAAGATAGAGTCCGTGACCATTCTTCCTTGCAGTGAAATGTTTGAAAAAAGAAATAGCATAGTCCCTAAGGAGGATCTTATTTTGGATTCTTCTTTAAACAAGATCATTGAGTACCTGCTTGGATCCTGGGTCATGGAAAAATTATTGGAGGTCTTTGAAGACAGTAAATTGTCAGAATTCTCCGCAAGGACCGTCCATTTAGAAGAAAGCCACCAGGTCTTGCAGCAAAGAGACAGATTAATGAGATTTCAATATTTCCGCAGCCACCATGAGGCGGTGGACAGGGGCATGCGCGAAACATTTTCAACACAACTTATCCGGAAAAAGAAAAAGGTATAAATCATGAAAAAAGCAGGCAGGGTCACCTCCGTGCAAGGACCTGTAGTCGATGTGAAATTTGACACCGATGCTGATGTGCCCAATTTGTATGAGGTCATTGAAACCAGGGCTTTTGATAATCGCAGGATTATTTTAGAAGTGGCCGAGCATTTACAGGGTAATATCGCGCGGTGTATCGCGTTGGCTCCTACCTTAAATTTGTCTTATAACGCGCTTGCCCAGCCGTTGGGGGGGCCTGTAAGGATTCCCGTTGGTGAAGGGATGTTTGGCAGGATTATCAATGTCATGGGGGAACCTATTGATAGAAAAGGCAAGATAGAATGTACCGAGTTTGCCGCGATCCGAAAGAATACTTCCAATTTCCGGATTAATCCCGATCGGATGATAGCCGGTGATTTTGAACTTCTGGAAACAGGGGTAAAAATAATTGATTTACTCTTTCCCATGGTAAAGGGAAGTAAAACCGGCGTTCTTGGTGGTGCTGCCCTCGGTAAAAGTATTTTAATATTGGAGTTAATACACAATATCGTTGAACGGCATCAGGGCGCCTGTGTTTTTACAGGAGCGGGAGAACGGATCAGGGAAGGCAATGAACTGTACTTTGAATTTGTCAAACACAAGGTGATTGATAAAATTATGATGGCTTTTGGACAAATGAACGAGCCACCGGGTGCCAGATTTGAAGTAGCTTTAACTGGCATAACTCTTGCCGAACATTTGCAGGAACAGAATAAAGACGTGCTTTTTTTTATTGACAATGTGTTCAGGTTTGTGCAGGCCGGTGCTGAAATATCCACCCTTTTGGGACGAGTGCCTTCTGAAACAGGTTATCAGCCCACCCTTTCTTCAGAAGTCAGTGATTTTCAGGAACGCATCCGTTCCAAAGAAGGAGGTTCTATCACGGCCATTGAAGCGGTATATGTGCCTGCCGACGATTTAACAGATCCCGCGGTCGTGGCCATTTTTAGTTATTTGGATTCGATCATGGTTTTGTCCCGTGAAAAAATACAAATGGGCCTGTACCCGGCCATTGATCCGCTGCTTTCTTCGAGCGGTAATTTGGACCCCGTTGTTGTCGGGCGGGAACATTTTGATACGGCCCAGGAAGCGCAAAGGATGTTTGCCAAGTATGAAGAGTTACGGCGTATCGTCATGGTTATTGGAATCGAAGAATTGTCTAAGAATGACCGTGTTTTATATGAGCGTGCCAGAAAACTCCAGAATTTTTTAACGCAGCCTTTTTTTACAGCTGAAGCATACACCAACAAAGAGGGCAAGTATGTGACCCTTAAAGAAACTTTATACGGCGCAACCAAGATAATCGCTGGTAAATTTGATACGGTTACGGAAGACAAGTTTTATATGATAGGAAATGTAGAAGCGTTGGAGAAGTTATAATAAGAGGGAGAATATTGAATGGCTTTACGTTTGGGTGAAATATTGATAGAGAAGGGGTACTTGACCCCTGAAAAATTGCAAAAAGCAATTGAAGAGCAGCATAAGACAAAGAAAATGCTTGGTGAAATCATGATCAGCATGGGTCTTATCAGTGAAAAAGATTTCTTGCAGTGTATCGCTCAACAACAAGGCATCCCTTTCCTGGAATTAAACGGCATGATGAACATCAATGATAATGTCATTAAGATGGTGCCTGCTAAATTTATCTGGCATTATAAAATCATGCCGATCAATATCCAAGGGAATGTGCTGACAATTGCCATGTCTAATCCTTTTGATGCTTGGCCAATTGACGACCTTGAATCGAATTTAGGGTTAAGGGTTGAAAAAGTATTGGCGGTATCTACAGATATTATCGAAGCTGCGCGAAAATATTACGGGGTGGCTGCCGATACTATTGAACGGTTGATATCCCAGCAAACAGAATCTTCAACATCTAAGCCCCAGGAGGGTTTTGAAAAGATTGAAGATTTGGAAAAAATGTCCGATGATGCTTCCGTCATCAGGCTAGTCAATCAAGTATTACAGCAAGCCATCAATGACAGGGCCACGGACATTCATATTGAAATGTTCCGTGAAGAATTAAATTTACGTTACAGGGTTGATGGTATTTTATATGATGCTTCGGCCCCGGAGACCATTAAACACCTTTACCCGGCCATCATCTCCAGGATCAAGGTCATGTCAGGATTGGACATTATAGAAAGAAGGATCCCCCAGGATGGACGGGCCAAGGTAAGAATAGGCCCCAAAGAATATGAGTTGCGCATATCGGTCATGCCTGCCCTCTACGGGGAAAACATTGTCATTAGAATTTTACCGGCAACCATGCTTTTTGATATAGCCAGTTTAGGTATGTCTAAGAAAGATTTAGACATCTTAGGCGAACTGATTGAGCGTCCACATGGAATTATTTTTGTCACCGGACCAACTGGAAGCGGGAAAACCACGACACTTTATGGCTGCTTAAGCCGGCTCAACACCCGTCAGAGAAAAATAGTGACTATTGAAGACCCCGTTGAATATGAACTAAAAGGCGTTACCCAAACACAGGTCAATCCCAAAATAAATCTTACTTTTTCCGTCATTCTAAGAAGTATGCTCCGGCATGATCCTGATATCATGATGGTAGGAGAGGTCAGGGACTACGAAACTGCGGATATCACCATCCAGACAGCACTTACAGGCCATCTGGTTTTTTCCACACTCCACACCAATGACGCGGCAAGCGGAATCACCCGTTTGATGGATATAGGTCTTGAACCATATTTGATCGCCTCCTCAGTGGAAGTATTTATTGCTCAAAGGCTGATTAGATTAATATGTAGTAATTGTAAAGAAAGCTATCAAATCTCCCCGGAAATAGGCCGGCATTTTCAAACATCTGGCATCCTCCAAGCTAAGCAAACGGTTTATCGGGGCAAAGGCTGTAAAATATGTAATCATACCGGCTATATGGGAAGGACCGGTATTTATGAAATACTTCTCCTTAATGAGGAGATAAAGAAAATGATTTTACAAAAAGCGTCTTCCAGCATGATCAGTGAAAAGGCTGTGCACGCGGGGATGAGGACATTAAAACAGGACGGGTGGGAAAAAATTTTAGCAGGCCTTACGACACCAGAAGAGGTTTTGCGGGTGGTACAATAAAAATGCCTACATATATTTATAAAGCAAAAAAAGGGCCGACCGAAATTATTGAGGGATCCCTTGAAGCTGATTCTCAAGATCATGCCATTGATCAACTTTCTAAAAATGGGTTGCTAACTGTCAGCATAAGGCCGCAACAGGCTTCAGTACAGGTAAAACAAAATGTCCGTTTTCTGAATATTACTTCTGCAAGGATTGGATCACAGGATATAGATGTGTTTACCCGACAATTAGCAAGTTTGGTTAGGGCAGGGGTCCCTATATTAAGGGCTTTAGCGTTGATTTCCCGGCAAACGGAAAGTAACGCCTTAAGAGAAGTGGCTAGTTCATTGGACAGCCAAGTCCGGGATGGAAAGACATTTTCAGGCGCGATTGCGGAACATCCAAAGGTCTTTAATGCTTTATACCTTAATATGGTCAGGGCTGGTGAAAAAAGCGGGGCGTTGGGGGATGTTCTTCTTGGGCTCGCGGAATATCGTCAGAAAGAGCAGGATATCAAGCAAAAGATTGTGGCCGCGTTAGCATACCCTTTATTAATGATAACCGTTGGTATCGCAACCATCTTTATTATGCTTACCTTTTTTTTACCAAAATTTATTGTGTTGTTTGAAGACATGAAGCAGACGCTACCTTTAGCCACAAGGATACTGATCGGCACAAGTAAGTTTATGGCAGCTAACTGGTATTGGTTTTTGTATGCCGCATTTTTTATTTTTTTGGTGATGGGCAGGACAAGGCAGGGCAGTAAAAAGAAATTTATTCTGGATTTTATTAAATTGCGTTTACCTTTTGTTAAAATATTTATTAAGAATACGGAAGTCGCAAGGTTTACCCGGACATTAAGTTTATTAATTAAAAGCGGTATTCCTGTTTGCGACGGCCTGGATTTTGCCACTGAAGTGCTCGACAACGATTCTTTAAAAAGCAGTTTAAGACAGGCAAGACTTACTATTATCAATCAAGGAAGTTCATTGAGTGAAAGTTTAAAGAACATAGATGTATTTCCTGCTTTCGCTTTGAATATGATAGCGGTGGGTGAGGAAAGCGGGAGATTGGAGTGGTCTTTAAAAGACATTTCCGATGTTTATGAGCGTGAAGTCGAACAGGGGATCAAAATCGCGACATCGTTACTTGAGCCTATTCTTATATTATTCGTCGGTGCTTTCGTCGGATTTATTGTGTTTGCCATGTTACTGCCGGTTTTTAATATGAGTCTGGCAGTGCATTAAAAATATGTCATTTCCGCGAGCAACTGCGAGTGTCGGTCAATACGACCGAAAGCGGGAATCCATTTATAGAATGGAGTTATTATGGATTATAAAAAGGCATTTACTCTTATTGAATTAATGATCGTGATCGTTATTATCGCGGCCTTGGCCGCCATGGTCATCCCCAGATTAAATGGACGTTCTGAAGATGCAAAAATTGCCATTGCCCAGGCTGACATCAATTCGAATATAGCCCTGGGGTTAAAATTATATGAAACGGATAATGGTGCTTACCCGACCACCGAACAAGGGCTTGAGGCGCTTCTTGTACAACCAACAGCCAACCCGGCACCTCCCCGTTGGAAGGGGCCTTATTTAGAGAGGAATTTTATCGACCCCTGGAAGAACCCTTATCAATATAAATGCCCGGGCGTGCATAATCCAGCCAGTTATGATTTGTATTCCTTAGGGAAAGACGGGGTAGATGGCAGTGCGGATAATATCACGAATTGGGAATAAAAACGCGCTTACTCTGATTGAAGTGATGATAGCGGTCATTATTTTGACAGTGGGCATTATTGGTATTATCCAGGCATATATTAAATCCCTTGATGTTTTACAAATATCAAAGGATTATTTAGCTGAAGTGCCCCTGGCAGAAAACAAGATGGCTGAAATACAGCGGGAAGAAGTAGCCAACCGCGGCCTGGCGCAGACAAAAATAAGCGGGAAATTCCAAAGCCCGTATGACAATTTTAATTGGGAAATGGAAATAAACCCTTCGGATATTACGGGATTAAACACAGTAAAAATTAAATGTTTCAACGGAACCTCTTTCCCAACAAGGGAATTTATTCTTATAAGCTATGCGAAAAATAAATAATGGTTTCACTCTCATTGAGCTTCTTATTGCCGCTTCCATCGCGGCGGTATTGGGATTGGCCATAGTTGCTACTTTCGCGGCGGGGTTTAAAACATATAGTAAATTAAAGAACAATTCTCTTGCCCAAGCGGATGTCTTGCTTTCCTTTGGGAAAATAGAAAAGGATTTGAGGAATACTTTCCATTTCAGCGGCATAAATTTTACAGGGGATACAAGAAGTATTTCTTTTGCCGGTTATATTGACCGTAATTTTTCAATAGGCAGAATTTCGTATCTTTTTAATGCTAATGGAGGTTCGTTGATTAAAACAAAACAACCCTATTCGTATGCGTTATTAGATAATTCAACAGAGGATGTTGATTCTAAAATAATTGTTTCCTTGAAAAACATGGTCTTTAGTTACTATTACCTTAATTCCATGACCAATCAATACGGCTGGTATGATTCTTTTGATACCCCCGGTGGGGTCCCTATGCAAGTGCGGATCAAGGCTGTGTTTCAAGAAGGGAACGAAGATTTTGAACAGGAAAAAACGATATTCATCCCCATTTCTGGTTAAACAGTCGCAAGGGATGGTTTTGATTATTGCCTTATGGGCGTTGTTCTTTTTAGGGGCACTGGCATTGGCCATAGCCGCCTATGTACGTCCTCAGCTTGAGCTTGCGGGCCGAATAAAAGACAGCACGTCAGTGCACTTTTTGGCCCAGGCCGGAGTCAAACGGGCAATGGCCCAAATAAATAATGGTACAGGAACTACTGTGGATACTTTGAAAGAGTTTATACCAAGCGCTTCATTTGATTTTACGTCGCAAGGATTGACAGATGGCGGATATAAATACGAATTGGTTGATGAAGAAAGAAAAATCAACATCAACACGGCCCCTTATAAAGTACTGGAGAGACTTTTTGAGATTATGATCCAACTTGACCATCAACAGGCAGGAAATATCGCGGCCGCCATTTTAGACTGGAGGGAGTCCGGTGAAAACCCAAGAAAAAATGGGGCAAAAAGTAATTATTATCAGACCCTAAGTCCGTCTTATCCCTGCAAGGACGGCCCATTTGATGTTCTAGAGGAGCTCCTTCTGGTTAAAGGCATGACTCCCGATATTTTTAAAAGTATCAAAGATGAAATAACCATTTATGGGGCAGGGAGTGTTAATATTAATACAGCAGATATATCTGTATTGGAAGCATTAGGGATCAGTGTTGCTTTGGCTAATAAAATTATTATCTTTAGAAATGGGAATGATGGAATTCCGGCAACAGGTGATGATAATATCTTTGTAAACGAGGGGAATATCGTTAATATTTTGGCATCTGCCCAGAAACTTACCCAGGATGAAGTAAATCAACTGGCTAATCTCGTTGGAGAAGGATTATTGTGTGTCCGTTCCGATAATTTTAGAGGAATATCCTATGGGAAAAATATCAGGGATTCCATGACTATTGATTTTGTTTTTTCAAGGGATGGAAGCATTAGATTTTGGAGAGAAGAATGAAAATATTTTCAGGCGTAGAAACTGTCATTGTCATAGAGATAGGCAATGATTGGTTGAAGATTGTCGAAGGGAAGGTTTCGTCCAAGGGCGTTATTATTAATGATGGCTGTTTCTTAAAACTTTCCGAAATAAAGAACCCTGTGTTAGATACCATAACGAGCATTTTCAAAGATAAAAAATGGGATAAACAAAATATCATCGCCTATCTGCCGCGCCATCTGGTTACATTGAGGATTTTAGAACTGCCATCTATTAATCCCAAAGAAATTGATAATATTGTTAATTTGCATATTGGCCAGCAAACACCCTATTCCAGGGAAGAAATCGTTTATAGTTATAAAATTGTCCCTTCAGAAAAGAAGGGATATGCCCGGGTGGTCCTGGTCATTGCCAGACGTAATCTGATTGATGAACGAATGGATATCATGATTAAGGCATCCGTGAATCCAAAGAAAATGGGATTGGGGTCGGAGGGGGTCCTTCATTGGTTTAATGCTTTTTATTCTAATAATTTAAAATTACCTGATTCCCAAGCGATTGCCTTGATTGACATCGATTCCAATTATTCAGATTTTATAGTGGTGCATAAAGGGGGTTTACGGTTTTCAAAGAATATACTGATCGGAGCCAACCATCTTATTGAAGAAAAAGATGTCTATCTTAAGAAATTTATTGATGAGGTGGGCCATTCTTTAAAAGTTTTCCGTGAGGAATCAAATAATATCGAAGTGGCCAAAATGTTCTTGTCAGGCGCGGCAATAAATATAGAGGATTTGGATAAACTTATTAGTGCCCAGTTTAACCTCCCTTGTGAAACCCTTTCGACAGGTGCTTTTAAAAATGCCCCGAAGTTTATTTCATTATCGCCTGCCTTAGGTTTGTTGACAAAATATAAGGGATTGGAATTTGATCTTATGCCTCATGAAAAGCGTATTGGGCAAATGATGGAAGAAAAACGTAAGAATTTAACAATGACGGGCATATTGTTTTCCGCCATCATATTGGCCCTTTCTATATTAATGGCTGTCCACATCAATAACAAAAATATGTATATAAAAGAATTAAAACAAAAGATTGCTTCCATAAAAAATGCTTCTGATGAAGTTGATAAAATGCGATTATCCATAGATCTTTTTCATGAGCGTTTGGATGCCAGCGGAGATGTACTTAACCTTTTAAATGAAGTATATAAAACTATTCCTAAGGAAGTGTACTTGACAAGCGTGGATGTGGAAAATAAGGGACAAATCGATTTAAAAGGCCATGCCGTTGCCATATCTGATGTGTTTAAATTTGTCACCGCCTTGAGTACGTCACCATTCCTGGAAAAAGTAAAAAATACTTACGCAACAATTAAAGAAGAAAATAACAACGAATATGCCGATTTTGAAATAACCGCTGAGTATAAAGGATCTAAGGGAAGGTAGGTTATGTCACAGATAAAGATTTCCCAAAAAGAAAAAATAGGCATATCAATTGCGGCAGCGATCCTTTTCTTGGCTATCGTAGACCGGTTAATTCTCACACCTATTAAGGATACACTGGGACAGATCAACCGTCAGACTAACATTACCGAAAGAAAATTAGCTTACAGCCTGAATAATCTAAATCAAAAAGAATTGATTACCAGTGAATATCAAAAATATGGCCTCCAACTCAAAGAAAACAGCTCTGATGAAGAGAAAACAGCATCGATGTTAAGTGAAATTGAAAAATTAGCCAAAAAATCTGGGGTTTCTTTGGTAGATGTAAAATCTCAACCGTCTAAAAATATTGATTTTTATGAGGAACTTATAATTGAAGTAAATGCACAAGGTTCGATGGGAGATTTGGTCAAATTCTTACATAACTTGCATAACTCGCCCTTATTATTGCGCACTCAAAATTTACATCTTGATTTAAAAGACAAAGATTCCGCAATTATTAATGCTTTGATAAAGGTCACCAAGGTTTCGATTTAATTGTTCTTTCTCAATCAGTTAATAATTGATCTTAAATGTGGGAGATTTAGCGTCATCTTGCTCGCGGTGATCGTAAATCCTTGTCGTCTGAATATTGGAATGTCCTAACCATTTCTGCACCTCAACAATATCAGCATGATTGTTGAGTGCATTGGTGGCCGCGGTGGCCCGCAGGGAGTGAGGGTGGAATTTATTTATATCGATGCCGGCTATTAAGGCGTAATGCATGACAATTTTATAAATCCCATCACCGGTGATGTGTTTTAGATTATCGTCTTTGTCTCTATAGTTTTTAAGTGGCAAGAATAACGGATCATCCTCTTGACCAGGATGGTCGCAAGCGGTAAGATATTCATGTATTAACTTTATCGTTGATGGGCTAATGGGGATGCGTCTAATTTTATCCCCTTTACCTTTGATCAGGAAAACATTGACCCCGTTGTCAATATACATGCTGTTCATTCTTAAATCGGTTACTTCAGCACGTCTTAGGCCATGATATAGGAAGGTAGATAGTATCGCCCGATCTCGTTTGCCTTTAATTGTATAGGGCAGGGGGGATGATAGGAGCTTTCGAGCCTCGGCTTCGTTGATGACTTTGGATTTACCTATGTGATTATCAACGCTAGGCCGCGATATAACCTTAAAAGGGTTAGCTTTCATTGCTCCACATTGGCAATAGAACGAAAAAAGGCTGGAAACGGACGATAAT
>Ga0302320_10013972_pt1 | contig 16662 bp, 18 predicted proteins | sample Bog_T0_3_FD_202130 | JGI IMG/M metagenome (GOLD analysis project Ga0302320, IMG submission 202130) | Peat permafrost microbial communities from Stordalen Mire near Abisko, Sweden - Bog_T0_3 | ecosystem: Environmental > Terrestrial > Soil > Wetlands > Peat | place: Sweden: Abisko, Stordalen Mire... | reverse complement strand
TGTTTGAAAATACAAGAAGGAACGTTTGCCTCCGAAGCAAAAGGTCAGCAGTTCGAATCTGCTCGGGCGCACCACCTAAACCATTCATAGTCCGGGCTCCGCGTTCCCCGATTTTGCGCTGTCGCGGCGGAAGTAAGCGATAATGGTGGTATATGCCATATCCGGAAATGCTGATTACTCCCATGCGGGAAGACCTGACGAAGTTTGGCCTCGAAGAGGCCAGAACGCCTGCCGATGTGGATCGCATCCTCGCGGCTCCCGGCACCACCCTGATGGTCGTAAACTCTGTTTGCGGCTGCGCCGCCGGACGTGCTCGTCCCGGTATCGGGATGGCGCTGCAGCATTCTGTGAAACCAGACCGGGCCGCCACGGTGTTCGCGGGCGGCGACGAGGCGGCTGTGGCGCACCTCCGGGATATTCTGAAGGACTTCCCGCCGTCGTCGCCTTCCATCGCGCTTTTTAAGGACGGCAAGCCGGTATATATGGTGCATCGGCGCGATATTGAACCGCGTCAGGCGCCGGAAATCGCTCAACTGCTAACCAGCGCTTTCGATCAATTCTGCGCGCGCTGATTCTGAAAAACCGGCTACTCGTCCTTTGCGCCGCCATTCTGTTCTCCACCGGAGGCGCCGCCATTAAAACGGCGGAGGTCTCCGGCTGGCAAATCGCCAGCTACCGGGGAGGAGTGGCAGCAGTGTTCCTGTGGCTGGCTCTGCCCGCCGCGCGGCGCAACTGGACCTGGCGCACATGGCTGGCGGGGATCGTGTACGCGGCGATGGTGGTGTTGTTCGTTCTTTCGAACAAGCTGACCACCGCGGCCAACGCGATCCTGTTGCAATCGACCTACCCGCTTTATCTCCTTCTATTGGGTCCGTTGTTTCTAAAGGAAAAACTGCGGCTGGTGGATTTGGGGGTTGTCGGCGGTGTGATTTTGGGGGCTGGCGTACTGTTTTCCGGATCCGAGCGCGTTGTTGCAACGGCTCCCGATCCGAGTCGAGGCAACCTCATTGCGCTGGCTTCCGGATTTGCCTAGGCGTTGACAATCGCTGCTCTCAGATGGCTCGGCAAGCGCGACCCAACGGCTGAGTCGGCGGCCGCCGTGACCATAGCCGGGAATGCGATTGCCTTCATGGCCTGCTTGCCGCTCGCGATCGGGGGCGGCCATTTCTGCCTGACGCGGTCGATCCGGCATCTGCGGGCAGTGGACGCCGCGACGCTGTTGCTGCTGGAGCCGGTCCTGAGCCCGATTTGGGCGTGGCTCATTCATCATGAACAGCCGAGCGGCAGAGCCCTCGCGGGTGGCGCGACGATCATGGCGGCGGCTTTTGCCGGTTCGTGGTGGCAGTCCCGCCGCGAACCTATTGTGGCGGGGACGGCGGAGGGGGCGGAGGTGCCGCGGGCGGCGCTTTTTCCACCACAATCGTGAACTTCGCAGCCATCGCGGCGAGCGCTCCCATGGCCGCAACAATGGGAGCGAGAACGGCGCCGACGGCGGCTACGCTGACGGGAATTTCGACGAAAGTATTGCCTTTATCGTCTTTGACAATGATCCGGCGCACGTTGCCTTCATGAATCAGCTTCTTCACCTCTTCGGCAAGGTCATGGGCCAGGACTTTGATCTCTTCGACGATGTTATCGATCGCTTCCATATTTTCAGATTCCCCTTAAGGCGCGCGCGGGCAGCGAGAACAGCAAAAAGACTATCGCCAAAGCCGAGCATACCGCGAATCCGGCGATGCGGAACGGCAGCAGGATCAGCCAGATCAGCGGAAACAGGACGAGCGCCGCGATGGCCAGCGGCCAGCAGAGCGCGAGGAGTATGCACCAGAGCAGAAACTTCGCCATTTTGAGTTCCTTCAGCAGTAGCCTACGCAGGCAGGCGCGAAAAAGTTCAGTCGTCTGTCAAAATAGGGAAGCGGCTGCAATTGTTCGCTTTAGCCGCACGCCTGCATATCGTGAACAAGCCAAATGATACGCGGAGTCACCGCGCTCTTACTCTGTCTTTTGGGTTCTCTTTTGAGGATCTGTACAATCGGGACGCGCTGGCGCGCTTGGACGGAGTCTTCCTGAATCAGCTTCAGGAATCCACGCCCGACCTCCATAGCCAGTTGCTGGCCGCGCGCCACGATCAAGCCCAAGCAGAAGCCTCGCTCACGCTGAAGCAGAAGTCCGAGCTGATCATCGCTGTGGCGCCGTATCTCGAAGACTTCATCGGGCGGCTGTTCAGAATTGAACGGCCGTTGCGCGACCTGCAGGCGAAGCACAACGAACTGGCGCCGTTGTATTCCGTCAAGCGCAAATTCATCCAGAAGAAGGCGCTGACCGGATATACCCCGGAAAAGGCGTCGTTGATCGATGGCTACGCTATTCAGGCCGAACTTGAAGCTTTCACGCTCGAACCGCTGACGGAGCGCAGCTATGCGGATCACGTCGACCGCTGGATGGAAGACGAGCCGGCCCACGCGGATGCTTTGCGGCTGGCCGGACTCTACGCCGCCTGGGCGGTGCTCACTCCCGAAGGCAAGGCCCTGCACCACAAGGGCATTTTGTTTCGCCAGCCCCACAAGCTGGACATGATGCACCTGGTCCCTTCGACCGCGGTCGAAAACCACGGCCTGGTGCAATTGCAATTCAGACCCGATCAATGGCGCAACCGGGAAGGCTTCCAGCTGACTGACGCCGGTACCGACCTGACCGGCGCGCTCGATCAGGCCCATTACTGCATCAAATGCCACAACCAGGGTAAGGATTCCTGCTCGCACGGGCTGAAGGAAAAGGACGGTTCATTTAAGGCCAGCGTCTTTGGCGTCAAGCTGGCTGGTTGTCCGCTCGAAGAAAAAATCTCCGAGATGAATCTGCTCAAGGGCGATGGCGTGCCGATCGGGGCGCTGGCCGTGGTGACCATCGATAACCCGATGGCAGCGGCGACGGGGCACCGCATTTGCAACGACTGCATGAAGTCGTGCATTTTCCAGAAGCAGGAGCCTGTCGATATCCCGCAGGTGGAAACGCGTACGCTGAAGGATGTTCTGGAACTGCCCTGGGGCTTCGAGATTTACGGGCTGCTCACGCGGTGGAATCCGCTGAATTTTGAGCGGCCCTATCCGAAACCGGCAACGGGAAAGAAAGTGCTGGTGGTTGGCCTTGGGCCCTCCGGCTTCACGCTGTCGCACCACCTGATGAATGACGGCCACACGGTATTTGCGGCGGACGGGCTGAAGATCGAACCGCTGCCCTCCGATATTTCCGGCGTGGATCCGCACGGACGCCGCGTGGCGTTTCAACCTTTGCACGATGTCACGGATATCTATGAAAGGCTTGACGAGCGCGTCATGGCTGGTTTCGGCGGTGTTGCCGAATACGGCATCACCGTGCGCTGGAACAAGAACTTCCTGAAAGTTGTGCGCCTGCTGATTGAACGCCGCAACGAGTTCCACATGTACGGCGGAGTGCGCTTCGGCGGCACGCTCACGGTGGATAGCGCGTTTGAAATGGGCTTCGATCACATTGCTCTTTGCGCTGGCGCGGGGCGCCCGACGGTGATCCCGATGAAAAACGGTTTAGTCCGGGGCGTCCGCCAGGCATCGGATTTCCTGATGGCGCTGCAACTGACCGGCGCCGCGAAACCGGACTCGTTGGCCAACCTGCAGGTAAGACTGCCGATCGTAGTGATCGGCGGGGGCCTGACTGCGATCGATACCGCGACGGAATCGCTCGCGTATTACGTGGTGCAGGTGGAGAAATTCCTGAAGCGGCACGAAGTCCTGGTGGCCGAAATGGGCGAAGCGCAGGTGCGCGCACAGTGGACTCCGGAAGAATCTGAAATTGCCGCGGAATTTCTTACTCACGCGCGCGCGATCCGAGCCGAACGTGCTAAAGCCGCGAGGGAAGGCCGGCGGCCGCGATTTATCGATCTGCTGAATTCGTGGGGTGGTGTGACCATGGCCTACCGGCGGCGGCTCATCGACGCGCCCAGCTATACGCTGAATCACGAAGAGGTCGCCAAGGCTTTTGAAGAAGGCGTGCGATTTGCCGAATCGCTGACACCGGAAGAAGTGGAAATCGATGCCTACGGCGCGGCCAATGCGCTGCGCTTTGAGAAATATCGCTGGGACGATGCGGCCGCGAAACTGGTGCGCTCCGGGGAGACGGTGACGCTGCCCGCGAAAACCATTCTGGTCGCCGCCGGAACCCAGCCGAATACTGTGCTGGCCCGCGAAGACGAACACAATGTCACGCTCGATGGCCGGTACTTCCAGGCTTACGCCGAAGACGGCGCAAAGGTAAAGCCGGAGAGAATTGCCAAGCCCGGTGTTGTGTATGTGCTGATGTCGGTGCGGCCCGATGGAAGAGCGATCAGCTTCTTTGGCGACCTGCATCCTTCGTTTTCGGGCAACGTGGTGAAGGCCATGTCCAGTGCCAAACAGGGTTATCCGGTGGTTTCCCGCATGCTGGCGAAGATTCCGGCCTGGGAGCCTTCTGCTGACGCGCTGGCCGAAAAGCTCGACGACGAATTACGGCCAGTGGTGGAAGATGTGATCCGGCTGACTCCGAACATCGTTGAAGTCGTGGTGAAGGCGCCGATTGCCGCGCGCGCGTTCCAGCCGGGGCAGTTCTATCGGCTGCAGAATTATGAATCGCTCGCGCCGCGCACGCAAGATACGGTGCTTGGGATGGAAGGTCTGGCGCTCACCGGTGCGTCGGTGGATCGGGAGAAAGGTTTGCTTTCGACGATCGTGCTCGAAATGGGCGGTTCGTCCGATCTTTGTATTTTGCTGAAGAAGGGCGAACCGGTGGTTCTGATGGGACCGACCGGAACGCCCAGCGAAACGCCTCCGAAGGAAACCGCACTGTTGGTGGGCGGCGGACTGGGTAACGCGGTTTTGTTTTCGATCGGCCAGAAACTGCGCGCCGAAGGTTCGCGGGTGATTTACTTTGCGGGCTACAAGAAAATCATCGATCGTTATAAGGTGGAAGAAATCGAGCGCGCTGCAGATGTGGTGGTCTGGTGCTGCGATGAGGCCCCGGGCTTTACGCCCGGACGCTCCCGCGATGGCGCGTTCGTGGGCAATATTGTGGATGCGATGGCGGCCTACGGCAACGGTTTTTTGGGGAAACCGGAGATCCCGCTCAATACTGTGGATCGTCTACTGGCGATCGGCTCGGATGGCATGATGCGCGCGGTTCAGCAGGCCCGCCACGGAGTGCTGGCCAGGCTGTTGAAGCCGGATCACTGCGCCATCGGCAGTATCAATTCGCCGATGCAGTGCATGATGAAGGAAATCTGTGCGCAGTGCCTGCAAATGCATCGCGATCCGGCGACGGGCGAAGAGACCGTGGTGTTCTCCTGCTTTAATCAGGATCAGCCGCTGGATCAGGTCGATTTCGCCAATTTGCGGACAAGGCTGACACAGAACGGGGCGCAGGAAAAGCTGACGAAGCTTTGGGTGGATCACTGTATGCGGGAAATTGGCGCGAGGCCGCAGGCGCAGCGCGGTCCGGCTGCGGGTTTAGCCGCACTATAAAGCGGGTTCACCAGACTGCATCGGGAAAATTCCTGTGGATACGCTGATTTTTGGTCAGGTCAGGAGATCGGCGCTTTTGATGTCCTCAAGTGCGCCATCGGATAGGCGCACTTCTCCGCCGCAGAGCCAGGGCACCGCGTGGGTACAGACGCGGTTCCGAATTTGCCGTCCGGGTTCCACTCTTTGGACCAATCGATTTTCGCGAGATCGCGTGGGTTGCCGTTGATCAGGCCGGGGCGTTTCTTAATCCGGGAACCGGTCGACGGCATATTTGATCCTCGCGCACACGAATAATTCATCGGCATTCAGACTTTCCTATGGGTGTGGAACTTCGCTGTGCTCCCCGGTGTCTGATTCACCAGGAGGGCACAGATGTTCGAACAAACATTCGTACAAACGCAGTCGCAGACGCGCAAGCCATGGACGGTCGCGGTATCTTTGTCGGTGCAGTGTCTCGCGGTGGCGGTGCTGTTGCTGATCCCGCTGCTGCATCCGGAAACACTGCGCATGCCGGGACCGTCGCAGCCGCACCTTATCCGCACGTGGATTGACCAACCGCCGGTGCCTCCGCAAAAGCCAACTGCGCGCAGTGTCGAAATCCACACGCTGTCGGCGCCGCGCACGCTGTTCGTGCCGCCGAGCCTTCATACAACTGTCGGGCAAGCCATAGCCATAGACATTCCATCCGGCGATGCGGAGCCTGCGGCCTGGTCTGGTCCTGCTGGCGCCGGTATCGGTTCCCCATTGGTTATTGCCGGTACCCTGCCTCCACGAATCGACGCGGTAAAGTCAGCCGCGCAGCCGACGGCAAAACCCACAGTGACCGGTCCGCTGAAGATCAGCAGTGGTATTGAAGGCGCGAAGCTCGTCTTTGGTCCGCATCCCGTCTATCCGCCATTGGCGAAGGCAGCGAGGTCGCAGGGAATCGTGAGGCTGGAGGCGATTATCGCCGCCGACGGCAGCATCCGCAATCTCCGCGTGGTCAGCGGACCGCCGCTGCTGATCAACGCCGCGCTCGATGCGGTAAAGCAGTGGCGATATCAGCCGACCCTGCTCAACGGAACTCCGGTAGAGGTCATTACCGAGATCGAAGTGAACTTCTCGCTAACCAATTAACCGGTAGCTGGTGATCTGTATGCCGCGCCGGTCGATAACGCGGCGCACTTCGGGCGATGTGAGCGCGGCCAGTTCAATCGCTCGGCTTTCCTTCAAACGGGTGGAAGCGCTTCGCAGTTCGGGGCCGCAGTTTCCCGGATGGCACATGAACTCAGTCAATCCGGCAGGAAGGCTCTCCAGCGTCGCGATCATCCCCGCTTCATCCAGCGTTCCGGTGAGGCCGAAGCCCGTGAAATGGTCTGTCATGCGCAATCCCACGAGAACCTTCGCGAAACGCGGCCGCATCATTTTCATCCCTTTCGTCACGGCCCGCTTCGTCATCGCCGCGCCGCGTCCGGTGCCGTAGTCGAAGGGTCGGCGCACCCAGGGGATATCGAATTCCCGCGCGACCCGCGACACCGCCTGAAGTACGGAAGGGAAAAGGTGCGTGTGCTTGTGGGTATCGATATGGCTTGGGCGTATTCCGGCGGCGACGATTTTTTGGGCCTGCGCGGCGGCTTCTTCGTAAGGATTCAGATCGTGCCGGATCAGCGCCTTCGCCAGATCCTGCAGCGTGGCCGGCAGCGCGCGGCCGGAGTGCGCCACGCTTTCTCCCTGCACCAGCACCAGGTGCACACCGATATCGAGCGAAGGGGTTTTCCTGGCGCACTCCACAGCGTGTTCGAATGCATTGCCGTTGGCCATCAGTGTGGTCGCGGTCAGAACTCCGTTGCGGTGCGCTTCCACGATGCCCTCGTTCACGTCGCGCGTGAAGGCGAAATCATCGGCATTGAAGATGAGCTGGATCCGATCCGGCACCTGGCTAAAACAAGACCAGCCGGATGGTCATGAATTTCTTCGGGTTGGCCCGGAAATCTTTCAGCAAACCGGTGAGTTCGTTGGAAGTGCCGGTCGCGGAATCGTACAGCGCCGGGTTGGTGAGAAGCTGCCCGATGGTACCCTTCCCGGAATTGATGGTGTCCATGGTGGCATTGATTTTCTTGCTGATCAGGTCGAGCTGATTGTAGATTTCGTCGTCTTTGAGGAGCTTGCCGGCCGTGCCTTTTCCGGCGTTGAGATCGTCCAGCATCTGTTTCGCCTGGGCGATGCCCGCGCGGGCGTCGGTGATGGTTCCGACCGCCTCGTTATTCAGTTGCGGATCGTAGAGCAGTTTGCCGACTGTTCCCTTTTGTTGCTGGACCGCGGCCAGCATATCGTCGAGGCGCTGGATAGGCCTGCGGATATCGTCGTAGAACGCCGGATCGTAAAGCAGATGACTGATGGTTCCGTTGCTGTTGTGGACATCTTTGACCAGTTGTTCCACTTCACCCGCGGTCGCGCTCAGCCTGTCGTAAAGCGTATCGTCCTTGAACAGTTTGCCCAGATTGCCCTGACCGCTCTCGACTACAGTCAGCAGCCCGTCGAGCCTGCCGAGAATGCTCTGAAACTGCGAGAGCAGGCTGGAACTCTGCGCCAGGATTTCGGGAATGTCCTGGGTTGATACCGAAGCGATTTCGCCGCCATCTTCCACATGTTTGCCGTGAGTGCCACGGGTGATATTGATGTATTTATCGCCGAGCAGATTGGCCGCGCTAATGGCCGCCTGGGAGTCTTCCGGAATCTGAGGCAGATATTTCTCCGGGATCGCCAGATCCACTTCAACAGTACGCTTTGGATTAGTCGATCCCGACAGCGTCACCTGTTTAATGTGGCCTACGAGGATGCCGTTCAGACGCACCGGCGCATTTTCAGCCATACCGGCGGAATCCGTCATGAAAGTGCGGATCAGCGCCTGATGCTCGAACAGTGTCCCGTTGCCCGTGAGCAAAAAAATCAGCGTACCGGCGATCACCATTGACGCCGTCGCGAGAATCCCGGTCCTCAGCTTTGCCCACTCAACACGTTGCTTCGATGCCATATCCTTATGCCGCTTCCAGTTCGGGCCGTTTCACAAACTTCGACACATACGCGTCGTTACAGGCTTCCAGTTCAGTCTGATTGCCCTCGAAAACCAGCCGCCCTTCTTTCATCACCATGAAGATCGTATTGGTACCCTCCGGGCCGGCGGGATCCAGACGGCCGCTGTTCGGATTGTAGCGGAAGTTGGCCACCAGATTCCCGTCCTGATAACGATGTGTGACCACGAGCGCCGTAGTGCTGTTGGCGTCGCGTTCCTTGACGATGAGCGCCATGATGGTGTGGGCGGTGATGGGATCGAGGCCGGCGGTGGGCGAATCGTACAGGAGCAGCGGCGGATTCGTCACCACCGCGCGCGCAATTGCCACGCGGCGCCGCATGCCGCCCGACAGTTCGCTGGGATATTTGTCCATCGTATGTTCCAGTTCGACGAAACTGAGCGATTTTCGCACGGCGGACTCCATTTGATCGCGGGGAATCACGATTGCCTTTTGGTTCAGCAATGGATAGGCCACATTCTGGGCGACCGTCATGGAATCGAACAGCGCGCTCTCCTGAAACAACATGCCCAGTTTGCTTCGAATATTGAAAAGTTCGGTTTCGGGCTTATTTGTCACGTCTTCGTCAAACAGGAAGACACGCCCGCCGACGGGTTGAATCAGCCCCATCGCGGTTTTCAGAAGCACGGTCTTGCCGCTGCCCGCCGCGCCGAGAATAATGCGCGTCTCTCCGGCGCGCACGTTGAAGGAGAGCTTGTCGAGCACTGGCGGATCGGGATCGAACCGGACACTCACTTCCTCAAACCTCAGAAGGCTCGGATGGCTAACGGGATTGGAAAGTTCCGCCATTATGTGCCAATCTGGCTGATCGCAATGAAAATCTTGCCGATAAACAGGTCCAGGACGAAGATGGCGATCGATGCCCAGACCACCGCCTGCGTCGTAGCCCGGCCCACGCCCTGGGTTCCGCCGGTCGCCCGCAGGCCGTAGTAACAACCGATCAGCGAGACCGCGAAAGAGAAAATGAACGGTTTGGTCAGCCCTTGGCCGACGTCGCTCCACACCAGCGCGCGCCATACGGTCGACCAGTACTGTGGGCCGGGGACCGAAAACAGCACCTTCGCCATGATTCCGCCGCCAATCATACCGATAAAATCATCGATGATCGTCAGGCAGGGAAGCATGAGGGCCGTCGCGATCATCCGGGGCGTGACCAGTTTCTGGATCGGATCCGTGCCCAAAGCTCTCATGGCGTCGATCTGTTCGGTGACTTTCATGGAGCCGAGTTCGCTGGCAATTCCGGAAGAGTTCCGGCCTGCCACCATGACCCCGGTCAGCACCGGTCCCAGTTCGCGTACGAGGATGATGGAGACGAACTGACCAGTGCGGCCGGTTTGCCCGTAATCCTGCAAGCCGCGGCCCATTTGCATGGCCATCACGGCGCCGGAAAAAAAGCCCGTCAGCAGAACGATGGGCACGCTGCCCACTCCGATAGATTCCATCTGAAGCAGGATGTCATCGACATAGTGGGGCTTTCGGGTGACATTCCGGATGGCCCGGCCGGTCAACTCGTAGAATTCCTGGACCGCCTGTATAGGCCCCTTCAGAGTGTCGAGCACAGTAGATTGTGGCAGGTCGGCTCCCCCGCACCCGCCCTGAAGCCGATGCTAGCATACGGGCATGGCCATGAAGGGTCTTACAGACGTTCCCGGCATCCTCGTTGGTCACGCGACCGATGCGGACGCACTGACTGGCTGCACCGTTATTCTTTGTGGAATCAATGCCGTGGGGGGCGTGGACGTGCGCGGCTCGGCCACCGGCACGGTGGAACTGGATACTCTGCATCCCGGCCACGTCGCCCCGAATGTGCACGCGATTATTTTGGCGGGGGGCAGCGCGTTCGGCCTCGAGGCCAGCGGGGGAGTGCGCCGGATTCTGGAACGGCGCGGAATTGGCTACAACACCGGCGTCACTCACGTGCCGATTGTTCCCGGGGCGATTCTCTACGATCTGGGTATCGGGAAAGCCGGTGTGCGGCCGACTCGCGAAATGGGCGAAAAGGCGGTGGAAGCCGCTACAGATGGCGCCGTGGAAGAAGGCAACGTCGGCGCCGGTACCGGTGCCACCGTGGGCAAGCTGTTCGGGATGCGCCAGGCGATGAAGAGCGGGGTCGGCGGCGCATCTTTGACGCTGGGATCCGGTGTGATGGTCGCGGCCCTGGTGGTGGTAAACGCGGTGGGAGATGTGATTGATCCCGCGGTGAATAAGATCATCGCCGGAGCGCGTGTTTCGGCGGACAGCAGCGAGTTTGTCGATTCGGCGGCAGCTTTGCGGCACGCTTCCGTGGCGAGCCCCGGTTTCCGCGGAAATACTACGCTGGCGGTGGTCGCGACCAACGCCCGGCTGGACCGCGTTCAGACCAACAAGATGGCGGCGCTGGCCAGTATCGGCGTCACTCGGACGATTTCGCCGGTGAACACGATGTCGGATGGCGACATTACTTTCGCGTTATCGCTGGGGAATGAACAGGCCAGTGTGGATTCCGTGGGAGTGGCGGCTTCGGAAGCGCTGGCGATGGCTGTGCTGCGGGCAGTGCGGGCCGCGAAAAGCGCGGGTGGTTTGCCCGGTCTCGCTGGGTGATGGGCCGGATCGTCGCCATGGTTACCTGCCTAATGAGGCTCACCGAGGCGCCTGCGGCGACCGTGCCGAATATGAACAATGAGAACCGTATCGCCCTCGATGGTGAACAATACCCGGTACTGATGCGGGCGGTTGCCACAGAGAAGCTGGCGAACCTCAAAAGGGAACTCACCGTGCTCCGGCGCCAGCGGACAGCGTTCGGGCATCTCGGCGAGCGAGTTTACAGCGTCTTTCAGTTTTCGGAACCACCGCAGTCCCGCGTCGCCTGCCTGCCGTGCAAGCAGCCACTCCAGGATGACGTCTAAATCGTAGTCTGCCTGTGCGGTTTGTTTAACGCGGAAGGCGATGCTTCTCGCGTAGTTCCTCGAAGGACTCCTCCACGGGCCGCACGCGGCCAGCCTTGTAGTCCGCGTATCCGTTCCGAATGCCTTCTACCGCTTCCCGATAATCCTGGCGTTCCCATTCGAGCGCGGCGGCCAACACTTCATCGAGGGCGGCTGCAGTATCCTGTCCGTGCCGCTGAGCATAGTCTTCCAACTCAGTTTTGCGTTCCGGTTTCAACGATATTGTGTCCATGGGACTGAATACAGTTTACTGCGTCCTTGAGGCCGGTGAAGAGGGCCTGGCGCCCTCATTACGTCCGCAGGAGGCCCAAAGGCGTCCCTGCCTGATAGCCGGGGAAAACGCGCGGCAGATCCGTTTGCCCGAGCTGGCCTCCGACGAGTTCGCTCAACACCGCGCGGAAATCCGTGGTGACGGCCAGATCCCGCTCCTCATTGAGCTGCTCTCTTTCGAGACCGGGCCACTGGCCATAGACCTTGCCGCCCGCCACGTTGCCGCCCAGCACCATCATCACGTTTCCGTGCCCGTGGTCGGTGCCTCCGTTGCCGTTTTCCTCGGCCGTTCGTCCGAATTCGGACATGGTTACGAGCACGATGTCCTGCATCCGGTCACCCATATCGGTAGAGAATGCCGCCAGCGCGGTGCCGAACTGGCGCAGCATATTGGAAAGCTGGTTTGCCTCGTTGCCATGATGATCCCACCCATCGACCTCGGCAAATGCAGCCTCCACGCCCACGTTCGCTTTGATCAGCCGCGCGACCTGCTGCAGACTGCGCCCGAGTTCGCCGCCCTGCTGGTACTGTGCGCCCTGCGCCGGAGTGTATTGCTGCTGATTGACGGTGCGGATCATCTTCATTGCGGCGAATGCGTCTTTGCCCGGCTGGCTCAGACGTGCGTCGTGCGTGGCCGAATACATGCTTTCGAGAATGCTCGCGGTATCCTGATTTCCCAGCTGGAACGTCTGGGCGTTATTGACCGCAATGGCGGCCCGATCGCCACGCAAGGTGCGGGCAACCTGAGATCCCATCGAGATGGCGCGCAGCGGCGACGTCTCGGGCGTGGCGGCGGGCAGCGCGCGATTGAGCCAGCCGTCGCTGGTTGATTTACCGGGCGTGCCGGATTCCATGTAGTCCTGTGCGTCGAAATGCGAGCGAGAGGGGTCGGGCGAGCCGGTCGCTTCCACAATCGCGAGCTGCCGCCGGTCCCAGAGCGGCTTCAACGGCTCGAGCGCGGGATTCAGCCCGAAGTGCCCGTCGAGGTCGATGGCAGGTTGACCGATAAGTCCGTTGTTTTGGCTGTGGCCGCTCTCGGGCGCCGGGACAGCGATGGTGGGGCGCATCTCGTAGTAGCGCTTGTCGGCAAAAGGGACGACAATATTGAGACCGTCGGCCGCGCCTCGCTGGAAGATCGCTATCAGGATCTTCTTTCTGGCGCCAGGCGAATCGGCCGATTCGGCGGCCCGCGCCAGCCAGCCGGGCATGGCTCCGGCCCCCGCTATCACCACTGCCGACCCTCGCAACATGACCCGCCTTGTCAGCATGATCGCTTTACCTCCTGTTAAATTCCGGAGACCCGATAATCAACGCCGCAAGAGACGCCGGGGCTGGCCCCGGAGAAATGGCCTCCAGCGTTTCCGGCGCGGCTTGCCTTCCTAATAAATCGCGTGAAATCGCCGCGGCGTCCTTGCCGTCCCAGCGAGTTGCGTCCACTTTCACTCCGGCAACTTTGCCCGTAACGAGCGCCGTCGCGAAGCTCAGCCTGCCGAGCAGATCCGCGGTACCGAGCCAGGCGTCACCGGTGAGAGGATAGCCGTTCGGTTCCACTTTGCCGTAGAGGGGTTCGCCGAGATCGGAAATCTTCTGGTTCAGGGCGCCGATATCGAGGGTGTCCGCACCGGTAGCCCGCAACGCGCTCACCACCATTTCGAAAGGAGATTTGATTTTCGCCTGCCAGGCTCCTTCGGAGAGAAATTCCTGGGACGCGAACATGGTCTGAAGGACGGCGCGCAGATCGCCATCCGTCTTCAGGAAAGTTTGCGCCATCCGGTCCACCAGCGCCGGGGGCGGTTCGTCGGCCACGAAACGCTGCGCCAGCTGCTTCGAAATGAAGTGCGCGGTTGCGGGATGATGCGCCAGAATGTCGAAGACCTGGAGGCCGTCCTTTTCGCCGCCATTGGCCGCGATCTTATGGCCGAGGACGGTTTTTTCGCCTTCGTCGTGCATGAAGTCGAGGAAGATGAAGCCGGGGTCGTTCGGCTTGCGGACGGTCCAGCCCGTGAAGCAGCGAGCTACTTCAATCACATCCTGCTGGGTGTATCCTCCGTTCACGCCCATGGTATGGAGCTCCATTAGCTCCCGGCCGTAGTTTTCATTCAGGCCGTGCGGTTGCCGGTTGGGCGGCTGCTGCACCGCGTAGGATACGAACGGCCGGGCGAACGGACCGACCTGCAGACGGTCGTCCGCATCAGGGGCCATCGACTGCCAGTTATCCAGGTAGTACAGCATGGCGGGATGCTGCGCGACCGCCAGCAGCAGATCTTTGAAATGCCCCAGAACGTGCGGGCGAATCGCATCGCGCTCGTAGCTCGTGAGCAATGCCCGATAAGACAAAGCTGCGTTTTGCACGCTCTTGCCTTCGTAGACGTTGAAGTGGTTGAACCAAAAATCGACCAGCACTTCTTCCAGTTGCTGATTCGAGTACACGGCCCGCAGCAGTTTCCCGGCCCGCAGATCGGAACTCACCAGTTGCTGGGGCTGCTGCGCGCGCATGCCTTCGCGGCGCAGCCCGGGAAATTCGGCGCCAACCTGCGGCGGCAGACGAAACGCAACCTGGACACGCTTTTCCGGATCCAGTTCGTCGAATAACGCCTTCACCTGTTCGGGGCTGCCGTTCCGCGCGATGGCAATCTGCTCCGGAGCGAGCAGGTCTTCCAAGGGCGGGTTTCTCTTCCGGACCTCAGCCTGCATTTGTTGCTGCTGGGCTTTGCGCGCGTCGTCGGCTTCCTGTTTGAATTCGGGAAGGCTCTCGAGGTTGGTGGGAGGCATGGTTAAAAGAACCTGCTTCCGCTTTTCGGGGTCCATTGCAACCAGCGCGGCTCTGCGCTCTTCGGCTGTGCCGTTCATGACTTTGCGCCGCTCTTCCTGAGACATGAGAGTGTTCAGGTTGGGCGCCTGCAACATCGCCATCGCTGGCTGCGGCTGCATGTAGTCCTTCAGGACGGTGACGAAATCCATGCGCAAGGTCTCGTAAGGCTCCAGGCGAGTTTCGAGAACCGGACTTTCGGGAATGCGTTCCGGGTGGAGCTGAAGGTCGATCCACTTTTCGAGGCCGATGCGCCGGACCTCTTCCACATCGCCCGGGCGCGGGCCGAAGGTCAGACGGTTAAGAACCTGGATGACTCGCCGATCGGGCGGAAGCCTGGTTTCAAATGGCCCAGGCGTGCCTGCGGCGAATAGCGACAGGAAGGGAAGCGTGGCCGCAGCGATTGTTGCCGTTGCCACCAGTAGCAGAGAGCGTTTCATCGAAGACGCCCGACCTCCTTCCAGGTGAATTTCCGCTTGCCCACAGTATAGACGAAAATCTTCGGGCGAGTGTGCAGTGGAAACCTCCGCGCGATTTTTATCGCGATTGAAATAAGACCGTCACGCAGTAACATTGCGCCATCGATATCGGTCTGATAGTATCGAGAAGGTAACAAAGCGGAGAAGTTGTCCGTTCTGCCCGAAGGATCATCTAATTCCCAACCATGGAGTGCAAGCAACAAATTTAATGAGCTTTACCGTTTTTTTGGGCAATTTGCCCACCTGGGTCACTGCCGATGACATTAAACAATGGCTAACGGCGGAAGATCTTGTCTCGGATTCGGTCAAGGTGATTCGGAACCACGAAACGCAGGAGTCGAAAGGCTTCGCGTTCGTTGAGGCTCCGACATCGGACGAAATGCAAGCGATTATTCGCAGATTTGATCGGGCGCCGCTGGAAGACAAAATCCTGCGTGCCAATCCCGCTCAGCCCACGAAGGGCCCGGCGACCGCGAAAGGTGCCGCCCCGGTAGCGGGCGCTCCCCGATCGGAAGCTCCGCGCACCCGTCCGGACCGGCGTCCCAGCGGCGGTGCCCGCAAGCGTGAAAACGAGCCAAAAAGTGCTTTCGCGACGGAACTCGCGAAGGCGCTCTGATCCTCCGCCATTAATCCGCGGAACGCCGGCCCGCAACTTGCGGGAATTGGGGCGGGAATCCGGCAGCACAACACCTGTGAAGAGTCAGCAACAGGCGTTCCTTTATTTCTGTTTCCGTTTTCCCTGTCCAGCCGTCGTTTGGGCCGACTTTCCCTGAAGGCCGCCAAAGTGCAATAATGCGGCGGATGTCTGTTTCGGCTGCATTCCCGGCGCTTGCTCTCTCCCTGATTCTGGGAGGCGCGGTTTTCGACTCCCTGGCCCGTGCCGATCAGGCGCTCGAACGCGCCCTTGCCGACTCGAACGTGAACCAACAATATCTGGTGGAGAGCGTTTCTATTTCAGGCGTGGAAGTGGCCCGATTTCACGATGCGAAATTGTCTCCCAGCCTGCGCCGCCGCCTGGCTGCCCTGGTCGGTGCACCCTGCGACATGAAAACGATCGGCGACCTCGCCGGAAAGCTTCGTTCCACACTCCGTCTCCAGGAAGTCCAGCAACACCTGTTGCGCGGCAGCAGCCCGGATCGCGTCCGGGTGGATTTTGAGGCAGTCCGGAAAGACTACGGCTTTGACCTGTCGGTGCCGCGCTTTCTTTATAATTCGAGCCAGGGCTGGACGACGGAAGTGAACTCCAATATGCGGTTCCGCGAGCATTCCCTGGCCGTGGGCCTGGGGAGCAACGGGGACGACCTGACGGAGCGGTTTACTGGTTTTTCCACCTTTTACCAGGATTCCCACGTCTTCTCCGATCAGATCCGATTCGGCCTCGCGATCGAGGGCTACCACGATCTCTGGAACCCATCCACCCGGCTGGCCGCAAACGATTCCGCTCCAGGCGCGCCCAATGCACTTGCTCTCTATCGCACCCGACGGAATATTGCTCCGGCGCTCACGTTTGCTCTGTCACGGGAACTTACGGTATCGGTAGGCGCAAGTTTTGAAAGGATGGAGATGGAAGCCCCTTCGCCCGCT
>Ga0302320_10013971_pt1 | contig 16662 bp, 16 predicted proteins | sample Bog_T0_3_FD_202130 | JGI IMG/M metagenome (GOLD analysis project Ga0302320, IMG submission 202130) | Peat permafrost microbial communities from Stordalen Mire near Abisko, Sweden - Bog_T0_3 | ecosystem: Environmental > Terrestrial > Soil > Wetlands > Peat | place: Sweden: Abisko, Stordalen Mire... | reverse complement strand
ATAGTTGGCCATTTTAGGGAATGACTTCGATTTAAAATGAGTCAAACGGTCGCCTCAAGATGACGGCTGGTAAAAACAAATTAAGGGCTAGACGGGGTGTAAGCGGCCGCATGGGGAAGTGCCACGGAGCAAAAGAAATAACGCAGGTCTTCCGTACCCTGCGGGCAATCGCTGCCAATGTCTATCATTTACAGGCAAACCACAGCGATGTTTTGCCATGTTAATCAGCAAGCAGTGAGAACAGACCGGATATTCTGATCTACGGAAACGGGGTCAACAACAAGTAGCTGGATACGGCTGTAGCCACAAATTGGGCCGCCAGCTTTTACCGAGTAAAACTATTTCAACGAAAGTTGCTGTCTCTCAAGGAATACCACGGGGTAGGCTTCAAGGCGGTGTTTTGACTCGATAAAAACGCTGGGGTTGATTGAGGATAGCCGCGGGATCGATAACCTTCAATACACCGCCGGCATTCAAAACATTGGTAATGAGAAGTGTGTTCCAGACACCTGCGGTAAAGTTGCTTGTCCATTGAACACTATAAGAACCCAGGGCAATCCCATTAAAGGTCAATACCACATCGGTGCTGGCAGGTTGAAGATTGACCAGACCGGGAGCGGCCAGGGATTGTTTAACCGCCTCCAGCAATGGGTCCGGCTGGCCGGCTTGGAAATCCTGGGCGAGTTCCCAGATCATCACCCCCCCGAGGCTGCGGTTCCGGGCATAGCTCACCTTGGACTGGCAGGTGCGCTGATCGTCGTAGGAGATAAACATGTCGCTGGCCGGATTCACATTGGTAATACTCAGGTAAGCGGCCTGGGCGCTGGAGTCCCAGTGGTAAAGTTCGGGTTGATAGTAACCCGACATAATTGTATTGTAATCAGGGGTGGAGACCGTCGGAGCGGTTGTCCATGATTGGCGAGGTTGGGTAACCCCCGAGGTTGAAGTTCCGCTGCCACCGCTCCAGATGTATCCGTAAAACGCAATGCCGACGCCCAATTTGGCGGCAGACACCCCATTGCCGAGGAAATTATCGACCGCCCCATTCACGGAAGGGACGGGACCACCAGTGCTGGGAAAAGTGTAACCACCATCGTAGATGGGTGAGTTAAACCACGTCACCCAACCTCCATAAGGCCCGGACAGGTCGTAAGTCATTATATTGATCTGGTCCAACTGGTTTTGCAGAGCAGCGAACATCGCATATTCCGCCGTGGGCGGGTCCCCATAAGGAGGATACGCGGCCGCCGCAATGGTTATTAATTCGTGTTGGGCAAAACCGTCAAGGGCGGATCGCAAGCCGTTGACAAGATTCGTAAACTGCTGGAAGTCGGAGGCAGGAAGCGGCTCCCAATCAATATCCACCCCATCATAATCATACGTCGCCACGAAATTTGTGAGATTTTTAATAAAAACCGGCAATGTGGCAGTACTAGTGGCGGCTTGAAAATCACTTTCGCTGCCGGCGCCGCCCACACAAATAATCACTTTTGTTCCTGCAGCGTGGGCCCGGGAAATCAAATCAGCGGAATAAGCAGCAGTGATGCCGTTGTCACTGCTGTTGAGGGAACCGTTGGAATTGGGGACGAGCGAAAAATGGATGACGTGAGTCAGCGCAGAAAAGTCAATATCGGACGCCGGCATCGAAGACTGCTCCCAACCGGGGTAGTAGCCCGATGTCCAAAGGCTCGCGTCTGCAAACGCTGGAAAAAAGCTTAACACGACAATTGACGCGACCCACTTGCACTTGCGGAACGAACCGATATTTAAATGCATATGCGACTTTATTCATACCCAACTTTAAATGCACCTACTTTTGCCGAATCATTGGTGGACAGTCGTCACACTCTGCAATTTGACATAATCCGCATTGACAGGGGTATTTATGTTCCCTGGAATCGGATAGCGGGTGCGGGGATCAGTCAGTTTGTAGATTTCCGAATGACCGTCCAAGAACGAGAGTCCATAGCCGCGATTATGTCGCATGGCCGGCACATCAGCAAAAGGACGAGTACTGGTCATGTCCACCAAAAACCACCCGTCGTTAATGCAATCTTCAGGTGGATTAACACTGCTTTCATGCTCATCAATTAAATACCAAGTATTGACCGGGGATCGAACGGCACTTTCCTTTAAATAAGCCACAAATTTGTCAGCACCCGGAGTACCAAGAGATTCCTCGTCAGTAATTGCACGAAGTGTTCCAACCCAGCCATTCATTGAATAGCTTCGAACTTTTGGAACACCGCCCGAGGTGCTGGGATCTGACGGACAATGATAAATCCCAAAGGAGTTGTTGTAAGGCCAAAAGGTCCCAGTGGTATTGCATAGCGGATTGGTGGAATCAAGGACGCCGGGCGTGACCTGACCATAAGTAGACTTTTCCAGATCGTCCATATTTCCTTGAATCCAAGAATGCGCTGAAGCGGGAGCAACCGGTACGTTTTCGGCATATACACCATTGTTGTCGCCGAGATACATAATGCCACACAAATCCAATTGTTTAATGTTATTCAGACATTGGATTTGTTGGGCTTTGCTTTTTGCGCGGCTCAGCGCAGGCAAAAGCATGGCCGCCAGGATGGCAATGATGGCGATCACGACCAAAAGCTCAATCAAAGTGAAAGCGGTTTGACCGCGAAGAAACACCCCAGACTGCGAAACCGTTTTGGCGGTGATTTTTTTCATTATCTCAATTCTGATTTTATCAGCCGGGGTGATCTTTCACCCCGGCCGACGAATTTCCATTAATTATTGGAGTTTAACGCGATAAAACACATGACCAAGGCTGCCCGCCGAAACTGAATACGGGGAGGTTGCTCCAGCCACAGGGGTGTAAGGACCACTTGCATTTGTCGACGATAGCAGACTGCCGGCCGGCCAGGTGAAGACCACGTTGGCACCGGATTTCACGGCAGTCAGGTGAGTCGTATTCAGGAAGTGGTTTTGGATCTGTTGCGGAGTGAGCACATAGTTATAAGTCGCCACATCCTCAACTCCACCATCCCAATCCCCAAACACACCGTCACTCCGGATGGCGATGGTGGTCGGACCGGCGGCAACCGTCGGGTCGCCATTGACGCCGTTTTGGATAAATCCAACACCGCTCACACTTTCCGTGAGTACCAGCCGGTTATTTGAGAACCAATTCAGGTTCGTACCGTCGTCCGTAAGCACCATATGGTACCACGTGCCAGGAACGATCGGGTTATCAGCGAATTCGCTGGTAAAACTGCCGTTGGGGCCGCCATTGTAGATATTCCACGTCCACACGTTCGCCTGGTGCTGGTAGATGTTCCAGCCGGTCAGATTAGCGCCCATGTTCGGGTTGGCTTCAGACGAAATCGGCGTGGGGAAGTTGCCCGAGAGCGAGGTGGGTTGAATCCAGAATTCGTAAGACCATGGTCCGGAGACCGGATTGATTTCCAAGGCATAAGGAATCGTCACGATTGCAGTATTGGTTACATGGATGCAGGTGTCGATGTCCCTCGGGATTCCGGTGGGATAACCAAAAGTGAGGTCCGTTCCGACGGAAAAGTAGCCACCATCGAAGCTGCCGACGGAATCCAGCGCATTGGTACCACTCGTTTCGTCGAGGCGCCAATAAGCGGTTGGACTATCAGCCATGACGATCTTGGAATAGGCTGTGGCGGGCAGCGAACTGGCCGGGCGGGCCACGACTGTGAGCGAGGCTTGACCGCTGAGGCTCGACTGGAAAGGCCCGGTGACTGCGGCGTAATAAAGATTCCCGCTGGAGGAGGCTTGGATGTTCGGCAACCACAACGTGTCAGCGGTCGCACCAGGGATGACTTGGTCAACCGAGTTGGAGATAACATGCCATTGATAGGCGATCGGCTCCGCACCGTTGGCCACCACACGGAAGGCTGCATAACTGCCAACGCGACGGGTAATGGAAAACGGGCTATAGTTAAGGTTCAAGTTCGTCTCAACGGTAAGACTTGCAACCGGGCTGTTTGTGCTACCCACGGAATTAGTCACAGTCACATAGAAGTTTGCTCCATTGTCAATAGGATAAGCCGGCGTAATCGTATAGTTGCTGTTTGTCGCGTTCGGAATAGGACCACTCCCCTGCCTGACCCATTGATAAGAAAGCGGCGCTGTGCCAACGGCCTGCGATGAGAATGTCACCGGTACTCCTGCATAGGTGGTGGAGGACACAGGCTCCAGGCTGAAAGAAGGAGCAGTGGGTGAAGGCCGGATCGAGTTGGTTCCAACCATATAATGAGTAAGCACTTGGGCCGCGCTCAGCGCGTTAGTATAAATCGCGACCTCATCAATACCGCCATCAAAAGCAATCTGCCCGGTGTTGGGGCCTTGGCCCATGAGCAAATCCGAATCAGATCCAGTCCCGGGGTTTGCCAGATATTGAGGGACGGCATATGTGCCGGCGGCAACGCCGTTGACGTAAAAGTATGCATTTGTGCCGTCATAGGCGAGCACCAAGTGAGTCCACTGGCCCAAGATTACGGCAGGTCCATTTCCAACGAAGCCGGGATTGGGTCTGAGGCTGAACGACCAAGTACTTCCGGGTCCAGCCGTCTGATAGAAGTTCCATCCAGCAGAATTGTTATAGGGGGGCGGTTGGCTAAAGTTGCAGGAATCGTCCAAGGGGACGGCATAGCCGCTCGATTGCTTAATCGCTTCCACCCAAAGTTCAGCCGAGAACGGAGCCCCATTGACGCCGTTAGTTGTTGGGTTAAATAACGGACTGTAGGGCACGTCAATATCACCTTGTCCCGTGCCAGTGGAAGTTGCAAACAAGGCCGAGTTGGTGTCTATGCCTGCCAACCCCAACTGCGGGTAGACAGTGACATTATCACCTTGGGTAACGTAATTGACGTAACCGGTGAGCCCATTACCGGACGAATCGGCCACCGTCGCCGAGCCGCTTGGTTCCTCAAGACGGTAATAGGCGACGGGGTGATCCGCGAGGATGGTAGTCGGATAATCAGCCGCGCTTGCGGGACGAACACCAAACATTAACATTGCCGCGGCAAATGGCAGCAGCTTTTGTTTGCATAGGGTAATTTGTTTTTTTGATTTCATAGGGGCATGTACTCCGTTTTTTGGTTAAGGCGCATACTTCTTTATGCTGATGCTGACTATAAGTATGGCCGCCAAAACTGTCCACCCCCTGTATTGGGGGGGTGGAAAAAGCCTTCACTATTAGATTTTTTCCCGGTTAAATCGCCGAAGATCAGCAAACTACTTTTCCAAATAGCGGATGACTGCTTCGGTGCGGGTGCGAACATTCAGCTGCCCGAAGATCTTTTTGATATGTCCGTGCACCGTCCAGACACTGATGCCCATGGCTTGCGCTATCTCCTTGTCCACATAGCCCTTGCTTAAGTGCGCGAGCACTTCGCGTTCGCGACGGGTTAGCTTGGCTAATGCCGAGTTGTCGTGGGTGGAACGCAGTTGCAACAGTTCCTGGAAATAATATTTCACGCGCAGCAACAAGTCGTCAGTCATCAATTCCGACCGGCTGGCGACACTAAGGATCGGCTCCAGCAACCGGTCTGGTTTAACGCGCTTGACGAGATATCCACCGGCGCCACCCGGGGTGGAAACAAACATCTGATCGCCGTCCACATGAACCGAGTAGGTAAGCGTCGGTATGTCAGGTTGGATTGGAGCAATTGTGCCGGTCGACTTGAAACCGATTCGGCCCGCGAGACTGCGGTTGAGGAGCACCATGCGCGGCTTGTGGGTGGCTAGTGCCTGGGTGAAGGCCTCGACTGAATCGCAGCCGACACTGCCGAATCCGGACTGCTGGTCAATACTCCAGCATAAAGCGCGGCGGATACCTGCATCCAGCTCCAGGATCAACACGCGCTGGCGATTAGGGTTGACCGGCGGGGATTCCAAGGCGGGTTCCGCGCGTTTGCCAACCAGGGTATGAATCGTGGTATATGTCCACAACACCGGATTCATGCACCACTCAAAGCTGACAATTAATTCGCGAGGGAATTGCTGGAAGACACTATTCCAACCTTGATCCAAGACCGTCTGGTAAATCCGGGCGGCGGTGGCGGTGGCAGCCTCAACATTCGAGGTGCCGAGCGGGAAAAAATAACCCACGCCACCCTGCTCTATTCGTGTAGCCAGATCGTTCTCTGTTTCACCGGAAGCCGGGAAACGATAACGACGCAGAATGAGACGATCTTTCCAATTGCCATCGTTGATGTTGGCGGCTGGCTTGGATTTTACAAAGCTTCCGCTGGGATGTTGCTTGGACATCGGACTTATGAAACGGGTTTTGGCGGGTGCCGTCAACTCGCAACCAAGAAGCCTCCTTTCATCCAAGTGGATCAGAAAGTTGAAACGGGGTTCTCCACCGGCAGGTCTTTGGCTTTAAAACCATTGATTTCAGGGGATGGGGCAGGCGTGCGAAAAGGTTCCCATTCCGGCTGGTTCTCAAAAACCCAGTGATAGTACGCCGATTCCTTGAGCTGGCTGCCGGCCATTTCGTCCAAAATCATGGTGCAATCAGCGTGCATCTGCAAGGCAGTGGCTGAAATCATGCTGGTGACGGGACCTTCCACCGCGCGGGCGACAATCCCCGCCTTTTCCTCACCCGTGGCCAGCAAGATGCAGCGGCGGCAGTCTAGAATGGTGCCCACTCCCATGGTGATCGCGCGGTGCGGCATCAGGTCAGGGCGGGGGAAAAGCGGCGCGTTTTGGGCACGGGTGACCGGTGAAAGTACTTTCACCCGCGTACGCGAACGAAATGCGGACAAGGGCTCGTTGAAGCCGAGATGTCCGTTTTGGCCGATCCCGAGCAATTGGAGATCTATACCGCCGCCCTCAGCAATCAGACGTTCATAATTGGCGCATTCAGCTGGTAAATCAGCCACCATGCCGTCGGGGAGATGGGTGTTTTGCAAATCAATGTTTACCTGCAGGAACAAATGGTGATTCATGTAGTGCCGGTAAGAGTTGGCATGATTGCTCGACAGGCCAATATATTCATCCAGGTTAAATGTACGACACTTGGAAAAATCCAGCCCCTCCTCCCGATGCATCTGCACCAGCCGGGCATAGACCGCCTCCATGGTGTTGCCCGTGGCCAGCCCCAGAACCAGCCTTGGGTTGGTACGAAGTTCCCGGGCAATCACCCGCGCCACCAAGTCGGCGGCGGCGTAAGCGTTCGGTCGAATCACGACTTCCATAACATTTATCGGTAATGAAATTTATTGAGAAATGAGCCGGCATCCTATAATTAAAAAGGCTTCCAATCCACTATTGAAAGTTAACAGAGCAAAAATTGGCGACAACCCCCTGAATTGGGGGGTTGCAGAAAGGGTGGTTAAACTGAAAGACTTGGCGCCGTGATAAGTCCTGCTTTTTTCAAGATGATTGCGGCGGCTGGGCAACCGATCGGACTGTGAATCCCTATTTAGAATTTGTTTCTTCCTTTGCACAACTGGTCTCCGGCGGCAAGTCCCTGCCGCTGGGCGGGATCTCTCCCCCAAAGCGTTCCAGCCCCGCGCCGGACGCGCCCCGCGCCTTGATTTTTTCACCGCATCCGGATGACGAGTGCATTATTGGCGGACTGGCGTTGCGCATGATGCGGGAGGCGGAAATGCGGATCATAAACGTTGCCGTGACCCAGGGAAGCAACCGGCAACGCCAGCAACCACGCTGCCATGAGTTAAAAAATGCCTGTGGCTATCTGGGCTTTGAGCTTGAACAAACAGCCCCGAACGGTTTGGAGAAAATCTCTGCAAAAAGCCGGCAGGAGTATCCGCAACATTGGGAGGTGGTGGTCAAGATTATTTCCGCTGCCCTCGCCCGACACCAGCCGCGCGTGATCTTCTATCCGCACCAATCAGATTGGAACGCCACTCACATCGGCACCCATTTTCTGGTCATGGATGCGTTGCAAACACTGCCCCGGGATTTCGCGTGCCTGGTGGTTGAAACGGAATTTTGGGGACAGATGGCGTCACCGAATTTGATGGTGGAATCGAGCATTGAGGATGTCGCTGACCTGCTCGCCGCGTTGTCATTTCATGTCGGGGAAGTGGAGCGCAACCCCTATCACTTGCGGTTACCGGCGTGGCTGCAGGACAATGTCCGGCGTGGCGCCGAACTCGTGGGAGGCCAGGGCGGCACCGCCCCTGATTTTAAATTCGCGACACTCTACCGTTTACGCCAATGGAAAAACGGGAAAATCGAAGATGTTTACCCAGACGGCAAACAAATTAGTGCGGCGGATAATATCCGCCGCGTGCTTGATTCCACGTCGTAAGATAAAACACATCAGCACGACAACTGAAAATCAAAACTCATGAATCAAGATTTTGGCGCGGCTAAATCCGGTTACAATCGATTTCTCCTATTTGTCGCCGGACTAGGTGGCCTCCTTTACGGAGTAGACGTTGGAATCATTTCAGGCGCGCTACCTTATCTGGAGGCAACCTTCAAAGACGCCGCGACTGGCCAGACATTGACCTCCGGACAACTTTCCTTGATTGTCGCGGCGGTGCTGCTCGGCAGTGTGATTTCAACCTTGTTCGCCGGCATGTTAACGGATTGGCTGGGGCGCAAGACGATGATGATTGTCAGCGGACTGTTGTTCGTGGTCAGCATCCCGGTCATCTCACTGGCACAAAGCTATGACGGATTGATGATCGGTCGCTTATTGCAAGGCATCAGCGGTGGCTTCATCGGCGTCGTGATACCGCTTTACCTGGCCGAGTGCCTGGGCGCAACCAGCCGGGGCAAAGGCACGGGAATTTTTCAATGGATGCTCACACTAGGAATTGTCGCGGCAGCGATTATTGGGTTTTATTTCAGCAATCAGGTGGATCAAGTCGAGAAACTCGGCGACGCAGCGAAGTTGTTTGCCGCGCGGGACGCCGCCTGGCGCAGCATTTTTTGGGTGTCATTGCCGCCGGGTATTTTATTTGTCCTTGGCGGTTTTTTTGTGGCTGAATCGCCGCGCTGGTTGTTTCGCCGCGGCCGCAAGGACGCCGCCTTCGCTGCGCTATTGCGTTCCCGCTCAACCGCACAGGCGGAAATTGAGTTGCAAGAAATGGGCGAGACAGCCGCCGCTGAAACCAGCACGGGTGAGATGGTCAAACAATCATTGCTGCACCGCAAATATGTCATTCCGTTCCTGCTGGCCTGTATCATACTCGCCTGCAATCAAGCCACCGGCGTCAATTCCATTATCGGCTATAACGCAACGATTCTTATTCAGGCCGGCTTGGGCGATGAGCATGCGCACTTTTGTAACTTCCTCTTTACGCTCCTTAATTTTCTGGCGACCATCGGCGCGGTGGTTTTAGTGGACCGGAAGGGACGAAAATTCCTGCTGTCATTGGGCACGGGCGGCATTATCGTTTCCCTGGTGGCAGCCGGTTTATTATTTCACCAGACCGAAAAGCTCCGTGTGGATGTTAAAGACGCCTTGCAAACGCACGTTGCCACCGGTCAAACACTTTCGCTGCCCTTCGACGCGCAAATGGTGACGAATTTGCTGGGAGGAAATCCCTTCACCGGCCAGCCGGCCACGCTCGTCGTGATTTATTCCTACGGCGATTTTAGCGGTGCCACCGCCGCCGTGCGTTCGGATGATGCCGCAGGCAAAACAATTGAAATTCAACGAGCCAGTGTGGTGCCGGCAAAAAAGCTTGAGTCAATGATCAAGCATCCGTTCGCCAATTATGACGCCGCCGCGAATGCTCCGCTGAGAATTGACCACGCGTTCATCACACCCGTGCCCAGCGAAAACAACGGCTGGCTGACGGCCGTTTTGCTGTTTGTTTTCATTTCGTTTTTCGCCATCGGACCGGGAGTTTGCGTCTGGCTGGCGCTGTCGGAACTCATGCCGACCCGCATCCGTTCCAATGGCATGAGCATTTCGCTGTTTGTGAACACATTGGTCTCGTATCTCATCGCGGCCATCTTTTTGCCAACCGTCGGGGCGCACGGCTATTCAACCATGTTCTTTGGATTCGCCGGCAGCACGGTGGTTTATTTCATCACCGCCGCCTTTTTCCTGCCGGAGACCAAGGGAAAAACCCTGGAGGAGATTGAAGAATATTTTGAAGGCCGCAAAAATTCCTGAACTTTTATGAAATCCACCATCGCCACGCTATGCCTGTCGCTTCTGACCGCCGCCGTTTTTGCGCAAGCCTCGAACGTGCCGGCCATCATTCCATTGCCGCAGTCAATGGAGTTGCGCGACGGCACTTTCCAAATCACCGCCGGCACGCACGTTTATAGGGATCACGATTCGCGCGCGACGGCACGCTTTCTGAACGAGCGATTGCGCACGTCTACCGGCTTTCAGATCGAAGGCAGCAGGAGATTCTTCGACAGCGCGGCCATCCCCGGCGCCATATTGCTGACAACCCAAAATGCGGATACGAATCTCGGCCCGGAAGGCTACGAACTGACGGTGACGACCAATTCAGTAGTGATCCGTGCGCCGGCGCAAGCGGGATTGTTTTACGGGGTGCAAACATTATTCCAATTATTGCCGCCGGAGATCTATTCCACAAACCAGGTGGAAAACGTGTCGTGGCAAATTCCGTGCGTGGAGATCAAGGATTGGCCGCGGTTCCAGTGGCGCGGTTTCATGCTCGATGTGAGCCGCCATTTTTTCAACAAGTCCGAAGTCGAAACCCTGCTGGACGCGATGGCGATGCACAAGATGAACGTGTTTCACTGGCATTTGACCGATGACCACGGCTGGCGCATTGAAATTAAAAAATATCCCAAGCTCACCGAAGTCGGCGCCTGGCGGAAGGAAGCCGGATTCGGTTTTGATCCCAAATTGACAACTGCCTACGGACCGGACGGTCGCTACGGCGGATTTTACACGCAAGAGGATATTCGCGACGTGGTTAAATTTGCCGCAGCTCGGCATATCACCATTGTCCCGGAAATTGAAATGCCCGGCCACTCCACGGCGGCTCTTTCGGCGTATCCTCAATTCAGCTGCACTGGCGGACCGTTCGAGCCTTCGACCACTGCGGGCATTTTCAACGGCATATACGACCCGGCCAAGGAGGAAACCTTCCAGTTTCTCGCCGATGTCATTGCGGAAGTGGCACCGTTGTTTCCCGGTAAATATTTTCATATCGGCGGCGACGAAGTACCGAAGGACACCTGGCACAATAGCGCAGACTGCCAGGCCCTTATGAAACGCGAAGGCTTGAAGAATGAAGAGGAGCTGCAAAGCTACTTCGTCCGGCGAATTGAAAAAATCGTCGAGGCGAACGGCCATTCCATGATTGGCTGGAGCGAAATTCTGCAGGGCGGCCTGCCGCAAAATGCCGCGGTCATGGATTGGATTGGAGGCGCAAAGGAAGCGGCCATCGCCGGTCATGATGTGGTGATGACGCCGACAGCTTATTGTTATTTCGACTTCTGCCAGTCGACCAATCAAGCCGCCGAACCGAAGGCTGCCGATTGGGGCGGCCCGCTTCCGCTGAATAAAATCTATGCTTTTGAACCAATGCCAACGAATGTGCCGACGGAATTGCAGTCCTTTGTTCTGGGCGCCCAAGGGAACTTGTGGACGGAGCAGATTTCCAACTTCAAGCAGGCCGAATATATGACTTTCCCGCGGGCCTGCGCGCTGGCAGAGGTCACGTGGTCGGCCAAAGATGCGAGGAATTGGGACGATTTCATGCGCCGGTTGCAAGTCCAAGTGAGGAGGTTTGATGAGCTGAACATCAATTACCGTCATGCTGCCGTCGAGACGCCGGAGCCGAATCTGCTAAATTAAAAGAACCAACGACAGGGTGTATTATTGCATTAAAAACGCTTGATGGCGCCGAAGGCGGCAAAGCTGCTGTTTTTATGCAGGATTTCGACGTTGCCGAATCCAACGGAACGCAGCAAATCCAACTGATACATCAGCGGTCTGGGAGTATCTTCCCGGGCGATATACCGAAACACTTCATCACGATAGGTTTCGTCTTTCAGTTGGGCCAAGTAGGTGCCGTAACGAACCCACATCAGGGCCTGCACGCGCGGATCCGAATGCTCGATTAAATCGGAGATCCAAAGCGAGCCGCCCGGCTTGAGCGCAGCGTGAAATTTGGTGAAAACACTATGCCACTCGGAGTCTTCCCTGAGGTGGTGCAATACTGCCGCGGCACAGATGATGTCGTACCGCGCTTTGCCAACATTCAACTCCCGGATGTCGCCTTGAAGGATTGTGACTTTGCCATCGGTCGCCTGGCCAACCCTTTCCCCCGCGCGATCCAACATGGGACGGCTGAGGTCGATCAATGTCACATCCAGGTTAGGCAACTTCTCCAAAATCTTGAGTGAATAATTGCCGGCACCGCAGCCCACATCCAGCAAGGAGGTTGCGGGGGGAGTCACGGCGGCGGCGGCCTCAGAGATCAAGGCTAGTGACAACGGGGCGTCAATCGTGGCGACTTGACCGGATTGCAGGTTACTGAAACGCTCCACCTCACGGTCAAAACGAAGCCGGATTTCTTCCACGCTAGATTTGCTTTGGCATGGTGCCGCCGAATGGTTTTTGTCCGCTTGCACATTCCTAAAGTGGCACAGGAGGTCATTATGTGGAATTCCTATTACCGGATAAAGGTATTACGTAATTAGCATGATCAGTGATGTGCTAAACAAAGAAGGAATACTCCACGGCGGCAGCCAGCCAACGAAGTTTTCATTGCCGTAAAATCACCACCAAAAATAAACCCCGATGATACTCGAACGAATCCTGGTGACAGCTGGACTGATGGGCGAGAATTTGATCCACTCCACGTGGCCATCCAGCATGGCATGGTTGCCGCCGGCGGGGAGCAAGCCATTCAAATGCGAAGTCTGGTTTTGCGTGGGTGCACCACCAAGGCCATTGACGCCATTGAAGCCGTCGGCAGAAAGATTTGGCGTGATCGCCGCTGAGATGATCGCGCAGGTAATCAGGGTGCGATCGGTCGGAGGCGGCGCAGGCATCGTGCCGCCGGTGCTGTCGGTGTGCAGCTGTTGAGCGCCGAAGTTGAAATTGAGGTTGGAAATGACCATATGGCCAGCGTTGTTGTAATACTGGGACATGTCCGGAAACGTCGGCACGTAGCCCGTGACACGCAATTGCGCCAATGTTCCACTTGCCACCGTGCTGAAGTTCCAGCGGGCATCATTATCGGACTGGCTGAAGGACGGGTCGTACATCATGTTTCGCTGGCTTCCGTTCGCCAAGAGAAGATTCACCGTGTTGGTTGGCACGTCCCATAACCAGTTCGCCGGCGTCGGGTTCTTGGCATTGTAAATATTGGGAAGATTGTCATTGGAGTCGTTGCCGTACATTTTCAAAGTCAACCCATACTGCCGCAGGTTGCTCGCGCAGGAGATGCGCTTGGCCCGTTCCTTGGCGCTGGCAAGGGCCGGCAACAACAACGCGGCCAGAATGGCAATGATGGCGATGACCACCAGCAACTCAATCAGGGTGAAGGCTTTGGACGATTTAGTGGAAGAGTCGGGGCACACGACAGGCATAATTTCTATGATTGCTTACACCCAACAATGCGTTTTCTCCCGCCAAAACCCGACAGGCAAAGTTAATATCCAATTTAGCTGAGTGCGCTTTCGGAGACCTTGGCCGGGCACCCACTGCTGATCGCGCCAAAAGAGCGAGAAATGCTGTAGTAAATGTTTATGCCGAATTGTTATTATACAGTATTGGTCATACTCTATTTACATGAATCGAGTCAGCGTGCGTGAACTGGAATGTTTTGTAACCGTGGCTGATCAACTCAGCTTTTCCAAGGCGGCCAGGCAGTTGAATCTTTCGCAGCCACCACTCACCCGCCACGTCCAGTCGCTGGAAGAAAAACTGGGCGTGAAATTACTCCAACGCAACACTCATTCCGTCGCCTTGACCGACGCGGGGACAATCTATCTGGAGGATGCGCGTGCCATCCTGAGCCAGCTCGACCAGGCGGGCGAGACGATCCGGCGGGCGGCTCAAGGTGAAACTTTGCGGCTGAGACTGGCCTTCGTTGGGGCTTTGCTGGACGAAAAACTGGTTCGCTTGATTCAACAATTTCGGGCAATGAAACCGGAGTGCCAGGTGCAAATCAACGATCTGGCACCTGCCGCACAACTGGCCGCCCTCAAGACCGGTGAGTTGGACGGTGGCTTCATCGGAGCCAAGCCTTCGCAAACATGGAAAGGCTTGGAGATCATAGCCTGGACCAGGGAACCGCTTTTGCTGGCGCTCCCGGAAAATCATTCATTAGCCGCTATCCGGAGTTTAGCCTGGCAACATTTGAAGAATCTTAAATGGGTCATGGTTTCCCGCCGGGCTGCCCCGGCTTTCCGCCTCCAGTTTTCGCAATTGGAAAAATCCCATGACCTATCAGCGCGAATCATTCAGGAATCCGACCGGGTACCAGCCATTCTGACAATGGTGGCGGCGGGCAACGGTGTCAGTATGGTGCCGCGAACCGTCACGCATTTAATTTCAGCTGGAGTAGTGTTTCGGACGGTGCCCTCCCCCACCCCACAAATTCATCATGCCTTTGCGTATCAGAGCCGAAAAGTTTCACCGACGATGGAGGTTTTTCTAAATTTAGTAAGAGAGTTTGAGTAAATTGCTCGTTTGGCACGACGGTGGAGGAGGAGTACCTAAGATTTGAAACTTGGCACTATCTCGCTGTTGCTTCTGAATGCTTACCGTAACAATATTCGCCGAGTTTGCCGGCGAGTAAGGCCCGGCCTTTGTCGAGAATACGGGGCAGCAGGACATATCCGCCCAACTGCCCGCGCGGGCTTCGCGGCGGGCGTTGGGTCAGCTCAGTTGCCGAGTTAAGTGTACTCATGGTAAAGATTCCAGTTTTTTGAATTCATTTTCCTATTTCGAGTGATCAACGATGACCACCGGAAACCAGCAACGTTTCGCCCGTGACCCACGAGGAATCGTCGGACGCGAGGTAGGTTACCGCTTTGGCAATGTCCTGCGGCTGGCCGATGCGACCAAGCGGAGCACCCTTGACATACTGCTCATAAAAATCACCCGAGGTGAACCCGCTGGTGTGCGCGCCTTCGGTTTCGACTAATCCGGGACGGACCGCGTTTACGCGAATTTTGCGCGCGCCGAGCTCCTTGGAGAGCGAACCGGTAATGGTGTCCACCGCCCCCTTCGTGGCGCTGTAAACAGAGCCATAGGCTGGCGCCAAAGTGCTTACGAGCGAACTGACATTGACCACGCTGGCTCCAGCCGGGTTGAAATATTTCAAAGCTTCCTGAGTGGTGAGCAGCAAGCCGAGCACATTCAAGTTGAATTGCTTGTGAAAATGCTCCTCGGTGATCTGTTCTAGCGGGGCGAATTCATAGATGCCGGCGTTGTTCACGAGAACATCCACGTTTCCGTAGGCCTTTTGCGTTTCGGCAAAAAGGCGTTCGATGTCAGCCTTTATGGAGACGTCCCCCTGCACTGCCACCGCCTTGCCGCCAGCGCCGACGATTTCGGCGACGACCTTGTCCGCTCCGGCTTTGCTGGACGCGTAGTTAACGACCACGGAGGCGCCCTCCGCGGCAAGATGTTTGGCGATGGAAGCCCCGATGCCCTTGGATGCTCCGGAGACGACGGCCACCTTGCCAGCGAGTTTTTTGCTGATGTTGTTGCTCATAGTTTTGTTCTTTCTATCTTTTGGTTTGTTTTTACTATTTATGCTGCTTATTTATTACTAATACAGTAACAATAAAGTTCACATTTTTACTTTTTTTACGTCCGAAACGATCCGCGCCAGGCTGGTTTCCGCCAAACTTGTTTCCATGGCTTTTTGGGTCTTGGTCAGGGCGTGCACCAAGGCTTCCTTGATATGGCAACTGACAGTGCAGACTTTCTGCTCGGGATAATTATGTATGGCGAATGCCTTGGGCGCATCCACGGCACGGTAAACATCCAACAACGAAATGGTGTCCGCATCCCTAGCCAGCCAACACGAACCGGCTTTTCCCGTGGCTGTTTTCACCAAACCCGCCTTGGACAACTTGGAAAGCGTCCGCCTCACAAAGCTTGGGCTGGTGTTGACACTCATGGCCAGCGTGGCTGAGGAGACACCCTGCTGTTCGCATCCGCAAGCCAGCCCGGCTAGGAGATGAACCGCAATTGAAAACTGGATGTTGTTCGCCATATCTGTTACTACAATAGTCACAGTTAAGAATAATGCAACTAGTTTTTAACATTATTTTTAATTTCCACGGATTTATTTCGGCGGGGCAAACAATCTGTGGAGGACGAGGCGGTAGGTGAAATGGCGAAATGGCAGACGCACAGGACTTAAAAAAAATTGAATTTCAGCGTTTTAACGTCGTCCACGGCGGTTCCTCCTGATTGTGGTTCCACCGTTGCTTTTATTCATTAAAACCCACTTTCACTGTGTTCGCCCAACGCTCATCGAAGGTCGGGGTTCGGACCCCGAAAGTGGCACAAAAAGTGGCACAGCAAATCCAAGGGGGTGTCCATCAATTCCGGAATGTCCTGTGTTCTTATCGTTGCAAGCGGTTTTCCTGCGATGAACGCCATTGCAAAGTAGTCGGATACCCACGCCGGTCACGGGCGACACACCACATTGGAAATTGCAGACTAGAAGAAAAACGAAGTGTTTCGAGATGGGGGACGAATACCTAACTTTAAATACGAAG
>Ga0302320_10013970_pt1 | contig 16663 bp, 11 predicted proteins | sample Bog_T0_3_FD_202130 | JGI IMG/M metagenome (GOLD analysis project Ga0302320, IMG submission 202130) | Peat permafrost microbial communities from Stordalen Mire near Abisko, Sweden - Bog_T0_3 | ecosystem: Environmental > Terrestrial > Soil > Wetlands > Peat | place: Sweden: Abisko, Stordalen Mire... | reverse complement strand
AAAAACGAGGCAGGTAGCACGGCGTAAAGCCGGAAAAATCGAGGACACAGCGCACGAAATCGCCGACTTGGTCAGATTTTTTCTTGTGTGCGAGAAAATGATGGGTTGATCAGAGGTTCCTTAGAGCGTTTGACGGAGGATGCTCTACCTGAAGAAGAGGCAAAGGTCAGCGTCAGCGACGAAGAAGAACAGAGGGTCGAGCGGCCTTTGAACTTGAATGAGCAACGCATGGGCGCGGTTCTTTCGGCTCTTCGTGGAGTTGACGCCAAGCGTGTGTTGGACCTGGGTTGCGGTGAAGGCAAGTTGCTGCGTTCTCTTTTGTCCGATCATCAATTCGAGCAGATCCTGGGTATGGATGTCTCCTGGCGTTCGATTGAGATTGCCAGCGAACGCCTGAAACTGGGGCAGATCGGCGAAAAGCAGCGGGCAAGGATTGAGCTGATACAGGGATCGTTAATGTATCGCGATAAGCGTCTGGAAGGCTTCGATGCGGCTGCCGTCGTCGAGGTCATCGAGCATTTGGATGCAGCGAGGCTTGCGGCCTTCGAGCGCGTCTTGTTTGAATACGCAAAGCCAACCAACATTGTGCTAACCACGCCCAATGCGGAATACAACTGTCTATTTCCGACTTTGCCCGCAGGCCAGTTGCGCCACCGCGACCATCGCTTCGAGTGGACACGGGCAGAGTTCAAGCAGTGGGCATATGGAATTGCAAAGCGATTCGGCTACGCGGTGCGCTTTCAACCAGTCGGGACTGAGGACGCAACTCACGGAGCGCCAACACAGATGGGGATCTTTACAAGGACGGTGGAAGGCGCATGATAATTTCAATTCCTGAGTTGTCTCTCGTCATACTCATCGGCCCGTCCGGCTGCGGCAAATTCACATTTGCTCGCAAGCATTTTCTTCCAACTGAAGTTGTCTCGTCGGATGTCTGCCGCGCCTTGGTTGCCGATGACGAGAACGACCAGACCGCAACCGGAGATGCCTTCGACCTGCTGCATGAGATCGTGCGCAAGCGCCTGAGCCGTGGCAAGCTTGCAGTGATCGATGCCACCAACGTGCAGCCCGAGTCGCGCAAATCGATTATCGAACTGGCGCGCGAATACCACGTTCTGCCCGTGGCCTTCGTCTTCGATCTGCCGGAGCGGCTCTGTCAGGATCGCAACGCTCTGCGCTCGGACCGTCAGTTTGGACCGCATGTCGTGCGCAATCAAATTCAGCGGTTGCGCCGGTCACTGCGCGGGCTGGAGCGCGAAGGCTTTCGATACGTGCACAAGCTCTCTTCGCCGGAGGAGATTGAAGCTGTCACCATTGAGCGCCAGCCGCTTTGGAACAACAAACGCGACGAGCATGGTCCCTTCGACATCATTGGCGACGTGCACGGCTGTCTTGATGAGTTGATGGAACTGATGGCTTCGCTCGGGTATCAAGTGGAGCGCAGCGAAAAGGAATTCACTGTAACACCTCCCGATGGCCGCAAACTGGCTTTCGCTGGCGATCTCGTGGATCGCTGTCCCGCAACGCCCGACGTGTTACGTCTGGTAATGACCATGGTGAGTGCCGGTCAGGCACTCTGTGTGCCTGGAAATCATGACATAAAGCTGATCAAGGCGCTCCGAGGAAAGAACGTGCAGATCGCGCATGGACTGGCGCAATCGCTGGAGCAGTTGGCCGGTGAGTCTGCTGAATTTCGCGCCGAAGCTAGCAAGTTTCTTGATGGGCTAGTGAGTCACTACGTGCTCGACGTTGGCAAACTGGTCATTGCTCATGCCGGCATGAAGGAGTCCATGCAGGGTCGTGGCTCGGGCAAGGTGCGTGACTTTGCGCTCTACGGCGAGACCACCGGTGAGACCGATGAGTTCGGCCTGCCGGTGCGTTACAACTGGGCCGCCGACTATCGCGGCAAGGCGCAGGTCGTCTACGGTCATACGCCTGTGCCTGAGGCTGTGTGGCTCAACAATACGGTGAACATCGATACCGGCTGCGTCTATGGCGGCCGGATGACCGCGCTTCGCTATCCGGAGCGCGAGATCGTTGACGTGCCTGCAAAGGCCACCCACTACGAAGCGCGCAAGCCGTTCCTTCCCGCGGAGGAGCTTGCTCCGCGCGCCTTGCAGCAGACAGCCGACGACGTGCTCGACATCGAAGATGTGATTGGCAAGCGCATCGTGGATACGCGCCTGATTCTGCGCATTACGATTCGCGAAGAGAATGCAATAGCCGCTCTCGAAGTGATGAGCCGTTATGCAGTCGATCCCAAGTGGCTCATCTATCTGCCGCCGACGATGTCGCCGTCTGAAACGTCGAAGCTGCCGGATTTGCTGGAGCATCCGCAAGAGGCTTTTGCCTATTACCGGCACGAAGGAGTGCCGCACGTGATCTGCGAGCAAAAGCACATGGGCTCGCGTGCCGTGGTGATTGTTTGCCGCGATGAATCTGTTTCTGTGAAGCGCTTCGGTGTGATCGAGCCAGCGCTCGGCGTGGTCTATACGCGTACCGGGCGCCGCTTCTTTTCAGATGCCTCTTTGGAGCGCGAGTTCCTCGAACGCGTGCAGAAGGCCGTCACGCTAAGCGGACTTTGGGAAGAGTTGAAGACAGACTGGCTTTGCCTGGACTGCGAACTGATGCCGTGGTCTGTCAAAGCGCAGGAACTGCTGCGTGTGCAATACGCGCCTACAGGCACGGCGGGGATTCATGCGCTTGCTGCCGCGAAGCAGGTTCTCGACGAAGCGCGAACGCATATCGCAGGACTCGACGAACTGGCTGATCGGACTGCTTTGCGACTCGATTCGTTGGCGAAGTATCGCGACTCCTATCGCCGCTACTGCTGGCCGGTCGCGTCCATCAACGACTTGAAACTGGCGCCATTTCATCTGCTTGCATCAGAGGGCGCGGTGCATACGGACAAGCAGCACACCTGGCACATGGAGATGCTGTCCAAACTGTGCGCTGCCGATAGCGCTTTGCTGCTGACCACGCCGTTCCGTCTCGTCGATCTAAACGATCCGGCCAGTTGTGAATCAGCATCTCAATGGTGGGTGGAGCTGACAGCAGCTGGCAACGAAGGCATGGTCGTTAAGCCACTTGACTTCATATGCAAGGGGAAGCATCGTCTGGTGCAGCCAGCGGTCAAGTGCCGCGGGCCGGAGTACCTGCGCATCATCTATGGACCGGAGTACTTGCTGCCGGAGAATCTGGAACGCCTGCGTGCCAGAGGCGTCGGCGCCAAGCGCTCCCTGGCCAGCCGGGAGTTCGCACTGGGCATCGAATCCCTGGAGCGCTTCAACCGCCGCGAGCCGCTGCGCCGCACTCACGAGTGCGTCTTCGGAGTACTGGCACTGGAAAGCGAACCGGTAGATCCCAGGCTCTAATCCTGAACTCGGATTCGAATCAGCCAGTATCAGGGAAACCAATTCCTGATACGGCGTAATAAATTCCCTGTTTTGCTTGTAGTGAAATGTCGCTATCCCAATGATTTATCAAGGAATGATTCCTGATGGCTGGCATCAAGTCGCGATTTTTCCCTGTTAACGGGAATTTGTACGGAGAGAGGTTTGCTCTGGACTGTGCCCACCGCCAGCATTTTCGGCATCCTGTTGATTCTAATTGTAAATATAAGATACTAAGTAAGTTACCTCAATTATCTGTTGTCGTTCTTGGTCGCAATTGTTGCGCCAATCCCGTATATTCTCTTGTTTCGCACGATAAAGCGTCGGATGCACGACCAATAATATTTCTTCACTATGCGCACTTTCAAAACCACCAATTCAGTTTCGAGGGAGCTTTCGCTTTATGCCCCCGATGCTGCTCCGCAGCCGGCCAAGACGAGTGAAGTCGTTGAAAAATGCACGTTCAAGAGACCATCAAGCCGTGAGGGTCGTGTGCTAGCTGAACGCACGACCCTCCCGGAAGAGAATGCAACCAGGCAGGTCAAAACTGCGCGGTGAGGCTTGCATAAACTGACCGTCCCCGGCTCGTAAGCGGCTTGATCTGGCTCATCCACATGCTCGCCATAAAGTCGTCGAAATTCACTCCCCCAAGCGGCAGTTCATAGTCCTTGTTGAAGAGATTGTCGACAGCCGCGCTCGCCCGCAAATGCCCTCGCTGATAGCCGGTGTGCAAATTGAAGAGTGCATACCCAGGTGTCGGTTGCTCGAACCGATGCGGATCAACATTCGATTTGTGATCCACGGCCTGAACGCCGAGGCCCGCACTCCACCCCTTGAGTTCATCGTCAAAGGCCACACGTACATTGAACGGCATCATTTGGTAAAGGCTAGTCGAGGTATCGAGCCTCTCGCCATGCAGCCATCCGGCAACTGCGCTGATCTTGCCCAGACCGAAGCTGGAGCTGTTCCAGATCACCGCGTTCCCGGAAAGATCAGTTCCATAAAGTCTGGCGTTGTGATTGGCGAATTGCAATTGAGCAAAGGTACTCATGCCGTACATCGTGTTGCCCAGCGTATCCACATCGACGTAATCCTGGATATGGGTTTCATAGGGCGTGAGCTTGATTTCCCACTCTTTGCGCGCACGGTCGTGCCAGGCTGCCGTGCCGCTGATCGTATGTGCGATCTCCGGCTTGAGGCCGACGTTGCCCACATAATAGTTGCCGTCGCCAAACCAGCCGATCATGCCGCTGGCCATCATGCTCGTGGACCATGCATAACGCTCGTATAGGTTTGGCGCGCGGGTCTTGCGCGCGTAGCCGAACTCGTAGGTGCTGAACCCGTTCGGCTCGTAGCGCGCCAATATGGTGGCATCGAGGTCCGGGTCCGTGTGGGCGCGGTTCAATGCGTTGAAGACATCGGCGTCCATGGCATACATCGCCGAATAGCCCTGCACCGGGCCGGCATTGGTCCAGACGGTATCGTTGCGCAGGCCGAGGAGCGTGGTCCATTGCGCGTTCCACTTGCTGGCCAACTCGGCAAAAGCGCCCAGCCGGATTCGGCGGCTATCGTTGATGCTGACGAAAGTATTTGGCCCCATCATGGGTGCCGTGCCTGGAACTGCGGGCCATTTGTCGTCGAGAACAAAGCGATGCAGCTCATTGCCAATCCGAAGAGTGTGGCGATCAGTCAACGGGAGATCGAGCTTGACGGAGTAGCCGAGATCCCTTCCGTGGGTGTTCATCGGCATGAACATGGGCATCGGGAACGTGGATTTGTCATGTCCGATGTTCATCGAGTGCCAAGTATTCTGCCAGAACACATGCGTGTCGAACACGCCGCGGTCGAAAGTCCTGCGGTAGTGCAGGTTGAGCGATTCGGCATAGTTGCGCACCAGGTCCATCTGCGCGTTGACAAAGCCCTCGTATGGAGTGCGATGCAAGCTGGCCTGGATAACGACTAGGTTGCCCGCGCCTTGTGCTGCCAAGGTCACGGTGTGGTCGGTGCTCTGGGTATAAGTGGATGTAACCTTGTGACCGCTGCCATCGGTGTAATCGTCGTTTGTGGTCCACGTTCCCGTATAGCCGATACCAAGGTTTCGGCCGGCGATCCAATCGGTCAGCGAACCGCCATAATTCTGACCGTTGCTGTGATAAAAGCCCGATGATGTGCCTTCCTCGTGCAGCCGTTCACCGGCACTGGCGAAGACGGGCTGACGGGAATCGACCGCGACCGTTCCGCCCAGGCTGTCGCCGCCCAGGCTGACCGGCGTAATTCCGGCCATCACGGTGACCTCGGCCGCATGGGACGGGGCGATATAGGAGAGGGGCGGGTTCATGTGGTTCGGGCAGGCGGATGAAACCGTCATGCCGTCCACCACGAGCTTGGTGCGTTCGTCTCCCAGCCCGTGAAGAAATGGAATGCTGGCAAGCTGGCCGTTTTCTCGCAGGCTGACGCCGGGCGCGTCTCCCACTAATTCGGCCGCATTGCGGCTGCGTTCCTGGTTGTCCGAATCGACCTTGTGCATGGTTGCAGCAGCGGTTATGTTAGCGGAGCCACTTACTTCGACAATGGCTTGTACCGGGGCGATTCTCAGTGTCACATTGGCGGTCGTCTCAGCACCAGCGGTAACTATCAGGTCATGAAGAACTGCGATATCGAAGCCACTGGCGATGCCGGTGACCTGGTAGCGCCCTGCCGGAACCTCGCTGAAGACAAAGCGCCCCTGCTGGTCTGTTTCCGTTGATCTCTTGAACCTCGATGTGGGACTACTGAGTTCAATCTTTGCATTTGGAACGACCGCTCCAGATGGGTCTTTCAGGACTCCGGTAATCCGGCCTGTGACGACGGGGATTGTTTCAGTATTAGGGCTTTGTTGAGCATGGATAGTGTTTGTCTGCCAGCATAGGTAGACGGCCGGCAGCAACGCCAGCAATAACTTGCTGTTCATGGATTCTCCTCTTGCTTGAACAACGCAGAACAACGGAACAGGCGGAACCTGCCCACTCGTCAAACATCGCAGATTGTCAGGCGAGAGGGGGGCCGCGCTTTGGATGGCTGCAAAGAGAAGAAATGCAATTGTGCGCCTCAGTCTGCGGCGCAATCGCCGGATGGCGAACAGCCTCCGAGCTGAATTGTTCCCCAGCTTCCGGCTTGAAGATTGGAGAATAAACAGCACAGGTGCTGACCGGAAAGCAGGGACACTTCCCCGAAACAGATGGAAAGCCTTTCTGCAGACCGCTACGCCGCTCCATCATGCGCATCATGCAGTGATGCTTGCCGTTCCTCCGGCAGCACGCCGGGAGATTTGCGTCGGCGTCGGAGGCAAAGAGCGGCGCAATCAGCGTCCAACTGAAGAGCATCATCAGCGAGATGGCGATGGCGCGGCGCATAGGGTTAACTAGAAGCTGTTTTCATAACCGAATACAGAGAGTCTTTGAGCTTTCCCTCAGGGGCTAAAGCCCGCGATATTTCTGCTCCGTCAGCGGCACGGCTAAAGCCGTGCCCTTTCAAAACCAGGTGATGAAACAGCCTCTAGGGAACAAGTTTGTCTTGCTGTATCATAGCGGCCTGAAGGTAGTCCCCTGCAAGAAATAAATTGCCGGTAACATCTTGTTACTCCACATACACTGAGGAAGTGTGAATATCTTCGCCGCTCCATGTGTAGACGGCGAACAACGGCTCGCGACGTGTGCGCATGGCATGTGTGGCCAGTGATCGATGCAGCACAAATTCGCCCGGCGGAAGATAGCGATCGCGATTGTTTAAGCTCCAATTGGCAGTTCCTGAAACCACGTAATAGAGCTCTACCGCTGGATGCCTGTGCGGCGGATACAAGCTTTCAGGTGCAAACAGCGTGAGCCCCATGCAGAAGATCGTGCTTCGATATGGCGCGTCAGGGCCGATAATCTCGGCATAGGCGATGTTCTCGCCAAGCGATGGCGCGCCGTCTCGTTGCTCATAACTGTAGCGCCAGGGCAGGTCGTGCGTAGCAGGACGGATTGCTGTGAGCAACTCCGCAGTTGGGCCGGCGGCGGCGAGCCTCGCAGCTCGCCGTCGTGGCAGTCGTTCCTCTGCCTGGCTCTCGCCTACGGCAAGATCCAGCGAATGGTGGCGAAACCGACTTTATCGTTGCCCCGGGGCGCCAGGCCGTTTAAGCCGGACCACGTCGCGCGCTCGATGTAATCGGCCTCCACGCCATAGCGCAGAATGCCGAAGCTGCCCTTGAAGAGGTCATAGTAGGCGATGGCCTTACCGTTCAGCATGTTGCGATTGTTGCCCGTGCAGGTCGAGCTGACGCCAGTCGGCGCCGTCTCGTAGTAGCAGCCGGAGTTGATCGCTGCTGGAGAGCCGTAGCCGGCGATCGTCGTGCCGTCCAGATAAGTGGAGCGATAGTAGTACTCGTCGCCGAAGAACAGATCGAACTCGGCCTTGGGCGAAGGATGCGTCTCAAAGCCGCTCAGTACGCTGAAGGCCTTGATGTCTTGCAACTTATGGTCAGTTGCGCGCACGACAAAATCGTACTGGCCGGCGTCCTGATAACGGCTGATGCCTTTGCCGTAGAGTCCCTGGGCGATGAGGTCGATCTTTTTGGGCAGCAGCGGAATGATGGCGCCGCCGCCGATGCCGTCGCCCCAACCCTTGTTGTTCCACCCCGGCGTAGTTGCCGTGGAGACGACGCGGTCGCGGAAGACGCGGCCCAGAGCCTTGAGTTCGTAGTGGCCCAGACGCGCATTGTCATAGGCCAACTTGACAATTAGATCCGGCGCCAGATTGGTGGAGTAGGTGGGCGTGTTGGTGCAAGTGGTCGTCACCGTCGTGCCGGAGATCGTAGACGAGCAGGTGCTGACCAGGCTGTTGCCATAGAGCCCGTTGCCGTTGGCCGCCAGACCGGAGACGGCCGAGTTTGCGCCTGAGTTCAGATAGCTGGGATTGGCCAGCGCCACGGCCAGTGTGAGGTTTTCGTTCAGCGTCTTGGAGGCGCGCAACTCGGCGAAACGGCCCCAGTCGTAGCCAACCGAGTACTGCGCCTCGATGATGTTGGGAATCCACAGACTGGAGTTGTCCGTACTGGTTCCCTTGCGGTTCAAGGTGATCAGGCTCCACGGTTGTCCACCGGTGATCGACCAGCCGTCGGCGAAGGCGGTGCGCGCCCACGCCTGACGTATGCGCGGCGTGTAACTGGTCGTCTGGTTGGGATTGGCGCTAGGGGACGTACCGAAGAAGTCGATCTCGAAGTAGCCGGTCAGTTTGGCGGACCCCGCATCGGCGTCAGCGCGCAGTGAGAGTCGCGAGTCGCGCGCCGTAATATTGTACTCGCTCAGATGCGTGTTGTAGCCACCACTGACCTGCGCCTCCAGAGGGATTGCCTGAAAGGGCGTCGCTTGATCGGAGAGCGTGGCATGAGAGCGGTAGTATTGCGTCAACTCGATGAAGCCGCCCGGCGAAAGGCGTATCCCTTTGTAGGCAATGCTCGTGGGATGCTCGAGCGCTGAAGCCTTGCTCTCGGCCTGCTTCGCCGTCTCGACGGCGGTGTTCACCTTGGCATGCACGTCGCTCAGATCGCTCTGCACCTTCTGCGTCTCGGCCTGGCTGGCGCTCTCCACCACCGCCGCCTTGTTCTCGGTCTGCTGCGCTGACTGCTGCGTCTGCTTGAGCTGATCCTGCGTCTGTTGCAGTTGCAACTGCGTCTGCTGCAACTGTTGCTGCAACTGCTGCAGCGCCGCCTGCTGGCGATCAATAGCTTCTTTCATGGAGCGCAACTGCTCGGCGATTTCATCCTTTCCCGCGACCTTGGCAGCGTGCTTGTTCGGCGCGCTTTTCTTTGACTCAGGCTGGTTGGTGGACTGCGCCGCAGCCGCAAGGCTGATGATAAAGATCGCGGCGACTGCCGCAAGTATTCGAATGTGTCTCATTTCGTCATCCCTCCTGGAATGTTTTGACTCGCAGACTCCTCTTTGCCGGTCAAGGCGGAGTGCAAGACAGGCTGTACAGTCAAACAAGAGCGCGTTGCCTGCATTGCAGCGTTCGCGATCTCAAGAAAATACTATGGCTTAGGTCAGGGAACTTGCGTCGGGGCGGGAGGGATGTCGCTGGGCGAGAGAAGCGACTGCGAAATGCGAATTGCCGTATCGCTGCGGAAAACCTGCCGGATCCAGATGTTTGCCTCGTTCGCTCATGCAAAAAAACCACACGCCTTATGAGCCGGCGCATGGGTTTCGACAACCAGATCCAGAAATGTATGAGAGCTATTCAGTGATCACTCGTACGCCAAGCCTTGCCGCACCGCCGCAACAATAGAGGCGCGCGTTTCGACGAGATTGACGACGAATTATCATAATTGTTACTGTACGGATTATAGAGCATTTGCGTCTGAGTATCAAGAAGAGTATTATGAGGCAAATTTAATGGATGAGACATGCAATGCTATCTCGGCAGGCGCTTCCTCGCTATGAAGAGCGTAGAAAAATAGCTGCGCTACGCTGCATCCGCTCCAGCAGGACTTGCCTTTTGCCGGAAGACGCAGCACAATAGCATTAATAATTCGTAATCTTCCCATCGCCGCCTGTTGTCAGAGTTGCGCCCCTTGTAGGGGCGGACTGTGGCGCGGGCTGAGTTTGGAGATTGGCGGATAGGCGCGACAAGCGTTTTTTCTACCACCGAACAGCCCGCTTTATGCGGGCTTTTTCTTTTGCCCGCAAGAGCTTCGACTCTCATTGGGATCTGCCCGTCAAGACGTTTGAGCTGAAGCTTCGCTAAAAAGGAGAAAGAGATGGCAACGGCAACAGTATTGAAGAAACGCGCTACCAGTTATGACAACATTCTGCAGGCGATCGGCGCGACGCCGCTTGTCCGCCTGCAACGCGTGGCCGCGCATCTGTCTCCGGCGATATACGCCAAGGTGGAATCGCTTAACCCCGGCGGCAGCGCCAAGGATCGCGTGGCTCTGCGCATGGTGGAGCAGGCTGAAAGCGAAGGGCTGCTGCGCCCCGGCGGCGCGGTTATCGAGGCGATGGCCGGCAACACGGGACTGGGGCTGGCGATGGTCAGCGCCGTACGAGGCTATCATTGCATTCTTGTGCTGCCCGACAAGATGAGCCAGGACATGGTGCGCCTGCTGCGTGCCTACGGCGGCGAGGCTTGCGCCGCCTTCGCCTCCGGTCTGGCCGCCTGCTCGTCGATTTTGGATACGTTGCAGCCGGGCGAGGGAGTCGTTGCCTCGCACGATCTCTATGGCGGAACCTTTCGTCTGCTCGACAAGGTTTTTCGTCCGCTGGGCGTAGAGGTCGCCTTCGCGCAGTCAGGCACAGTCGAGGCCTTCGCGCAGGCAATTGCAACATTGCGCAAGCCGCGACTGCTGTGGGTCGAAAGCCCCACCAATCCATTGCTCGACGTTGTCGATATTGCGGCGTTGAGCGCATTGGCGCGCGCGGCCTGCTGGTGACCGTCGACAATACCTTCGCCACGCCCTGGCTGCAGAGGCCTCTCTCGCTCGGCGCCGACTACGTCGCTCACAGCACGACAAAATATCTCGGCGGACACTCCGACGTCATCGGCGGCGCGGTGATTGCGCGCAGCAAGGAGCAGCTTGAACGCGTGCGCTTTCTGCAGAACGCGCGAGGCGCAGTTCCCGGGCCGCTCGATTGCTATCTGGTGCAGCGCGGCGTCAAGACGCTGGCCTTGCGCATGGAGCGCCATTGCTCGAACGCCGCCACGCTGGCCGAACTTTTGCAGGAGCATCCCCATGTCAAAAAGGTGATCTATCCAGGCTTGCCGACGCATCCCGGCCACGCGATCGCTCGCCAGCAGATGCGCGCCTTTGGCGGCATGCTCAGCTTTGAGCTGCGCGGCGGATTGGAGGCGGCGCGGCACTTCGCGACGAGCCTGCGCGTCTTCTCGCTTGCTGAAAGTCTGGGCGGAGTTGAATCGCTCTGCTGCCACCCGGCTACGATGACGCACGCCAGCATCCCTCGTGAGGTGCGTGAGGCGCACGGCATCAACAACGGCCTGTTGCGCCTCAGCGCCGGTCTGGAAAACATCAAAGACCTGCAAGAAGATGTGCTGCATGCGCTCGATGCAATAGATTGATCAAGATCAAACAGCTGCATGAGTGGCAATCGTCGCTCAGGCGAAGGGAGGATGCAGAGTCATTCCTTTACCTGAGGTCGTCTGTCCAGTTCTTGACCGGGACGTTCTCGTCATCGATCAGTGCATGGCCGTGTTTGACCCTGCCGTTGGCGCCCCTGGCGGCAGGCCTGCGCTTCCAGGTTCCTGCTCGCTACCCGCGCGTCATGGTTCCATCCCATGTGCTGACCTTGGCGGGAATCGCCGTTCCGGTAAACCACGTAGAGGTCACATTTTTGGTTTCCGTGTAGAAGATGAAACCGTCGCGTCCCATGCAGTGCAGATCGCCGAAGAACGATAGCTTGTGGCCGGTAAACCCGAAGACGCCCAGCGGAACCGGAATGCCGACGTTGATGCCCACCATGCCGCCGTCCGAGCGCCTCGCAAACTCGCGCGCGTAATAGCCGCTCTCGGTGTAAATCACCGAGCCGTTGGCGAATCGGTTGTTGTTCATCAGCTGGAGGCCTTCCTCAAAGCCGTTAACGCGCTTGATGCACAGCACCGGGCCAAAGATCTCCTCGCGGCCGCAGGTCATCTCCTCGGTGACATGGTCAAAGATGGTGGGGCCGACAAAGGTTCCCTTCTCGCATCCCGCTGGAAGCTTAGGATTGCGCCCGTCGAGAACCAACTTGGCGCCCTCTTTGATCGCCGTCTCAATCCAGCCAAGAACAAATTCCTTGTGGCCTTTATTGACGACAGGACCCAGGCCGGTGCTCTTGTCGTAGGCCGCGCCGAGGTTGACTTCCTTCGCCAGGCGCGTGACGGCTTCCACCAGTTGGTCGGCAACGGAGTTCTCCACGACCACGACAGGAAGAGCCATGCAGCGCTCGCCGGCGCATCCGCAGAAGGAGTTGATGATTCCCTGCGCGGCGCGCTCAATGACCGCATCCTTCAGCACCAGGGCGTGGTTTTTGGCCTCTGCGAGCGCCTGCACGCGCTTGCCGTTGGCGGCGGCCGTGGCGTAGATGTGCTGGCCAACGCTGGTGGAACCGACGAAGGTGACTCCCTTAATGGCGGGATGCCGCAGCAAAATCTCGGCTTCGTTGCGGCTTGTGGTCACCAGGTTCAGAACTCCGTCTGGCAAGCCGGCCTGCTTCCAGAGCTCGGCAATGCGCATGGCCGATTGAGGCACAAAACTGGCCACCTTCAGCACCATGCAGTTTCCCGTGGCGATGCAGATGGGAGCCATCCATCCGTGCGGAATCATGGCCGGAAAGTTCCACGGCGCAATGCCGGCAAAGACGCCGAGAGGCTCGCGAAACTGAACGGTGTCGTAGCCTGTGGAGACGTTACTCAGCGACTCACCCTTCATCATCTGCGGAGCGCCACAGGCAAACTCCACAACTTCGATCGCCTTGAGGACATCGCCCGCGGCTTCGTCCCACTTCTTTCCGTTTTCCTGGGCGCAAAGATAGGTGAGCTCCTCCAGATTTTCTTCCAACAACTGCTTCATCTTGAAGAGCACCTGGGTGCGCTTGGCCACGGGCGTGTCCCGCCATGCTGGAAAGGCCTTTGCGGCGGCCTGAATCGCCTCTTCCACCTCTTCGGCCGTACACTGCGGCGCATGGGCAATAACGGCGCCCGTCGAGGGGTTATAACAAGGCATGTATTTACTGGTTTTAGATTCACGCCAAACGCCGCCCGCAAGGTACTTCAGCTTTTTGGCTGGCTCACCGCTGATGGCATCGGGCTTGGCTTCGCTGGGAACAGAATAGTAACGATCCGCTGTTACAACATCGAAATCTGCTGTTAAAGTAGCCATGAAAATCCCTTTCGGAAAATTGTTGGGTTGCTTGTGACTCATGTTTGTTGCGGGACGGCATGTTGACGCCAGCGCAAATTTTGCCGTTTCAATCAATCAATATGCGTCTCTGATCACAGGCATATTGACGGTGTCTCCGCCTCAAATGGTCTATTTGACCAGAACGAAAATAACGGCAGTACTCATGCTAGCACAGCCAGCATCGCTCCTTCGATCACGCCGCGCACATGCATGAAGACACGGCAACGTCATTGCCCCGACCCCGGATTGCACATTGCACAGCCATCCTGAGCGGCGCCGCAGTGAAGCCTGGATCGAGACATTTCGCCGCCAATTCAACCTTCATTACAAGTTATGTGATATTTTCTTGTTTCAACTACGGGGTTCAATGCAATCAGCAGTTAGAATTCAATGAGAGGAATTCGGAAGGGACGTGGGTCAAGGTGAGCACCGTGGACTACATTTACACCACGCCGCTGCCGCTGCTCGATTTGCCATCAATCCGTGTTCGAAAGTTTACCCGCAAGGCACAGTTGGGATGAGAAGAGCAGGAAGCATGCCTCTGAAATATGGAAGATGACAGACATGACGAAGACAATGCCCCTGATAAGTGCGAGAATGTAGCTATCCTATTGTTGCCCGGATGGCGAAATTGGCAGACGCAGCGGACTTAAAATCCGCAGACCGCAAGGTCGTGGGGGTTCAAGTCCCCCTCCGGGCACCAAGAAAACAAAAGACTTATACGAATAATGCCTCCCGGTCTCGGGAGGCATTATTCGTCTGGTGGCTGTTATGATGGCTGTTGGTTTTTGCTGTCAAGCTGCGGCTCCAGATGGCTGTTGAATGGCTGTTCCGGCGATCCGCTCGACGACGGACTGTTTGTGCGACGGCGACAGATGGCTGTAGCGGGCCGACATGGTGATTGTCTTGTGCCCTGCTGCCTCCTGAATCTCTTTGATTGAGGCGCCTGCCATCGCCAGCCATGAGCAGAACGTGTGACGGTTCGAGTGCCAGACGTATCCGACAATCTCGGCGTCCTCCAGGCACGGTTGAAACCAGGACCGGGTGTCGTAGCTCTTTCCCTGGCGAGGGAAGACGGGATCAGCGGGGCGCTGTCCCGGAATTCTGAGTGACTCGATTGCCGCTACGGCATCGGAATTCAAATGAACCGTGCGCACTGAGCCATTCTTTGTCTTCGTCAGGTCGATGGTCCGGCGGTCCAGATGCACCTGCGACCAAGTGCAGGAGTATTGTTCGCTGAGCCGCATTCCCGTATGCACGGATACGGTGAACTCTGCCAGGTGCTCGGGGAACCGCTCGGAGATCACTGCGCGCAGTATGTCGTATTCCTCGCGGGTAAGGAACCGCAGTCGCCCGGTGCCTTCCTTCCTTTGCCGTACGAGCCGGGCTGGATTGACCGCCGCTTTGCCGTTGTGTACCCCCTCGCGGTAGCAAAGCGAGATGAACGCCTTGTAGCGGTTGGCGGTTGCCGGTGTTTTGCAATGCTCGCGCAGCCAACGCTCCAGTTCCTGGGGTGTCAGCTCTGCCGCAGGGCGAGAACCCAGGTCTTCACGGACAATGGCCCCTTTGCTCTTGTAATTGCGGTTGTCCTTATGGTGGGCAACGAATTCCAGGGCATCGTCGATCAGCTCCGCCAACGTGACCACTTTGCTGTTGCGCAATTCGGGCAGCTTGCGCCCTGCTACGGCATCGGCCTTACGGGATTGATACAGTTTGATCGCGTCCGACTTGCGCCCAACCTTCTCCCGGTGCCGCTTACCCGCTGCATAATAGTGAATCCACCAAATCCCACTGCCCTCAGGGTTCTCGAATACTCCGCGCATTGAATCCCTCCGATGGTGGTTCCATCGGATATAGTATAACACTAAGTCCGACGTAACAGCCACTATGAATTGAGAATTGTTTTACCGTCCTCGATCGACCGATTGCCTTCTCTTGAAGCGTGGAGTCTGCACTACTTCCACTTCAAGGGGGGCGCCTGGAGCATCATTGACGCCAACCTGGGTTGCAGATCGGTCTTCGATGGGTTCCTCTGGAGTGCGCTCTTTGCTATCCGTGGATTCACGCTCGACTGCAAGGGGCTTTGAAGACGTCAGCTCTTCCGTCTCTGCATCGACAAGTTCCTCGACCTCTTCCGTCTTACCAAGCAAATCTTTGTCGATCACGGCCAAACGCTGCTCATACTCTTTGAGCTTCGCTTCGTAGGGGCTTTCATAGTCGAGCGCGGTGTGCAGGCGGGCCAGCGTTGCCTCGTTTCCCTGAATGGTGGCCTCCGTTTCAAGGATCTTCGACGGCAGGTCGCTGCCACGACGCAGAACGGACGTGAGCAGGGATTGGGCAGAAGGCAAGCCCATGTGGGCTTCCGAGCGCGGAACATCGAACCACTCTCCGGCCAGATTGTAGCGAACGGCCGTGATGTCCGTGATGCTGCCGAGTTCGTCCTTGATGAGGGCGTCGCTGACCGCGAGGGGAATGTCGAGGCCGTTGACGGTAAGTTGCGATGTGCTGTCGAGGGTGACCGTGCGCAGGTATTCATTGGCGTCTTTGAGTTTGGAGAATTCAAGTCCGTTGAAGCGCACCTGGAGAATGAGGAGCTTGCCTTCGTCGTCTCGCCGCTCGTGCGACTTGAAAGTCTCGCTGGCCTTCTTGAGTTGGGGCAGCCTGTCGTTGAGATGCGCGATTCGGTACTCGACGTTGAGGAGTTGCTGGCGGTTGTTGTAGTGGTCGAGGCGGTTGGAGCGGGCAAGAAGGGTCAGGTTCTTGATTTCGTACTCCAACTTGATCTTTTCGAGCGCAAGCGGGTTGCCGGTAGCCTGTGCCTTGGCCAGTGCGAATATCTGAGGACTCAACCGCGTCTCGCCGGCAATGTCCTCAATCTTTCGGCCCATGCGGCCTCCAGATTTGAACTGCGACAGAAACGTCTGCTTGCGCTCCAGAAGCTGGGCGCGTTGAAGATCGTGCGCCTTGGGCGACGCAACGTCGCGCGGCTCCGAGATCATCCGATAGAACTCGACTTCGGAGAAGGTGTTGCCGGAACGGCGTATCCGTCCGTGACGTTGCTCCAACTGGTCGGGCCGCTGGGGAAGGTCGAGGTCGATCAGAGCCTTGAGGCGGGTCTGAATGTTGACTCCGATGCCGCATTTTTCCGTGGTGCCGAGCAAAACGCGAACGCGGCCCGCGCGCATGGCCTGTTGAAGGCCGAAGAACTCCTTGCCCTTCTTGTAGTCGTGAACGATGGCAACCTGTTCTCTGGGCACTCCGGCAGCGATGAGCTTCTTCTTCATGTCCTCGAAGAGATTGAAGTCGCCACGCTGGTAACGGTCGGCAAAGATAATAACGGTCCCGCGTTCGGCTTCCGTGCGGC
>Ga0302320_10013968_pt1 | contig 16664 bp, 14 predicted proteins | sample Bog_T0_3_FD_202130 | JGI IMG/M metagenome (GOLD analysis project Ga0302320, IMG submission 202130) | Peat permafrost microbial communities from Stordalen Mire near Abisko, Sweden - Bog_T0_3 | ecosystem: Environmental > Terrestrial > Soil > Wetlands > Peat | place: Sweden: Abisko, Stordalen Mire... | reverse complement strand
CCGGCGATGCCAGGCCGAACGTCAGCAGACCGCAGACAACAACAGCCATTGCAAGCGCAGCGATAGCTCTGCAAATCGCAACCGGTCGAGAAAAATGCCCGCACCCGCCCCGCATCGCGCGCCACCCTGTTGTTCGCGACACTTCGTGCAAACGCACGAATGTTAAATCGAAAACTTTACAGTGGTGACTGTAGGCCAAGATTCGAAGGCGTCGCTAAGCCAATAACGGCATTAGTTCGGATTTAGCGTGTAGTGAGATATTTTTGCAACTATAAGTTATGACGCACAAAAACGGCGCCCGAAACCAAGGTTTCGTCGCGCGCAACCCATCCAGACAGTCAACTATGATTTAGGAGATCCCTCAGCATTGACCTGGATCAAACAGCGCCCCCACTCGAACAAAAAAGCGTGCGCAACTAAGCCGGCGATTCAGCCTCATTAGTTCAATCTGGCTTGGCTCGACGAGCGCAATGTTTCCGGCGTAGAGCCTTATCGGCAACAACGAATGCCGCGGCAACCCGCGCCGATGCTGTGGCATTGATCTCCATCAAATTGATCCAAAATAATTCAGCTGGATTACAATGCTCAGCCGAGCGTAACGTAACTTAAAAGGCGGGCGCTCATGAATATTCTATCCGCACCGGTGACAGCCGCCCTGGCCATCATGGTCTGCGCGACGGCGCACGCACAGGACAAGACCGCGGTCGCCGTTCCAAAGCAGGAATTCGAGGCCAAGGTCGCCTATTGCAAAACCTGCCACGGGTTGTCGGGGCAAGGTTTTCGCGGATCATTTCCGATGCCGCGGCTTGCCGGACAACAGCCAGAGTACCTGAAGAACCAGTTGCAGGCTTTCATCGAGCGCCGGCGAACGAACCCCGTGATGTTCAATGTGGCGCATGTTCTGAGCCCGGCGATGCTGGCGGAATTAGCCACATACTTCAAGGATCTCGATCCCAAGCCGTTGGGAGGAGCTCCAAAGGATCTCGTCGCCGAGGGCAAAAAAATCTACGAGGAAGGAGTCCCCAGCGCCGAGGTTCCTCCATGCTCGACCTGCCACGGACCGGAAGCCAAAGGCGCCGACGCATTTCCTCGCCTGGCAGGGCAACTCAATGACTATGTCGCAAAGAAACTGTTGAACTGGAGCAAGGAGCGCGGTCAGGACGCGGCAAAGCCGGACAATTCCGCCATCATGGCACCAATCGCGCACAATCTGACCGAAGCACAAGTCAAGGCGGTCGCTGCGTATCTCAGTTATCTGGAATGACCCGATGCTCGCGCTTTCGAGCTCGATCGCAACAAAGCCTGAATGCGCGCCATGGCAACCGAAGTAGCGACTGGCCAAACTACCAAGCTGCGGGACTTCTCGCAGGAACAGAGCCGTCGCGGCGTCGTGCGCAAACGATCACACGATGATCGCCATTGATTGCCTCTCAAAGCAAGGACGACGTATCATGACAGAACAATCAATCTCCCGGCGGCAGGTTTTGACTATCGCGGCCGGTGTCGCTGGAGCGTCGGTCACGGGTGCCGCGGCGGTAGTCGGCACATCGACACCGGCAAAGGCGGCCAAGGTCTCCCAGAAAATCGTAAAGTACCAGGACACCCCGAAAGGAGAGCAGAGCTGCGAAACCTGCGTGCAGTTTGAAGCCCCATCGACCTGCAAAACCGTCGACGGAACAGTCGCCGCACAAGGCTGGTGCACGGTCTATGCAAAGAAGCCGGCGTAGAGTTCGATTTCCGGCGCTCACGGCTAAGGTGGATATCGCCAGTCCACCGTTGCACGCCTGATCGGCGCGGGCTTTTGCCGAGCGCGAGCGCGATCCTAGATCGAGACCTGCCGCCCGATCTCGACAACCTGGTCGTTGGGCAGGCTGAAGAAGTCGCTGACATGGACGGCATTGCGTTCCATCACGGCGAATATCGCCTCCTGCCAGGCGGGCAGGCCCCTGCCGTCCTCGCGGCCGACCACCGTTTCGTGCCCGACATAATAGGTGACATCGTTGAGATCGATGGTGCACCCCAGCGATTTGCTGGTGGTGAGCAGCTCCGGGATATGGGGACGCTCCATGAACCCGAAACGCGCTTCCGCACGCCAGAAATCCTTCGCGATTTGCTCGATGGCGAGCCGGTTGCGCGATGCCACCCACGGCACCGGCAGAATCTCGACGCGCAGCACGAAAACATGCTCGTGCAGGGCGCGGTTATGCCTGACATGCCAGACCATGACCGGCGGCGTACCGTGCTCGGTCCGGGTCAGGAACACCGCGGTACCGGGAACCCGCGGCACATTTTTTGCGGCGATGTCGGCCATGAATTCCGGAATCGGGATCAGCGCTTCGTGCATCCGCATCGAAATGGCGGCGGCGCCGCGATGCCAGATCCACATCACGCCGTAGACCGAGATGGCCAGGAGCAGCGGGACATAACCGCCCTCGGCGATCTTGGTGAGATTGGCAAGGAAGAAGGCGCTGTCGATCACGAGAAAGCAGGCGGCGACGCCGCCGGCGGCCAGCATGCTCCAGCGCCAGATCTCGCGCATCGCAATGAAAAGCAGCGCCGACGTCATCAGCATGGTCAGCGAAACGGCGATGCCGTAAGCCGCCGCCAGATTGTCGGACTTGCCGAAGCCGATGGTAAGCCCGACGGTCACGATCATCAGCAGCCAGTTCACGACGCCGACGTAAATCTGCCCGTAGCCCTCCGATGAGGTCTGCTTGACGCGCAATCTCGGCAGCCAGCCGAGCTGGATGGCCTGCCGGGTCATCGAGAAGGCCCCGGTGATGATCGACTGGCTGGCAATGATCGTGGCGACCGTCGCCAGCACGATCAGCGGGATCAGGAGACTCTGGGGGCAAAGCCGAAAGAAGATGTTGCCGTCGGTCGGCGCCCCTTCAAGGACCAGCGCCGCCTGCCCGGCATAGTTCAGGATGAGACTGGGAAAGACGATCGCAAACCACGCCAACCGGATCGGGCCCCTGCCGAAATGCCCCATGTCGGCATAGAGCGCCTCGGCCCCGGTGACGCAGAGAAATACCGCACCCAGCACCAGGAAGCCGGTGAAGCCGTTGGAGAACAGGTAGGACAGCCCATAAAAGGGATTGAGCGCGGCCAACACCGCCGGATGCTGGACGATGCCGGAAATTCCCATTGCCGCCATCGCGGCGAACCAGGCCAGCATCACCGGGCCAAAGAAGCGACCGATCGTTGCCGTTCCCTGCGACTGGATTGCAAACAACCCGATCAGAATCGCGACGGCGGCGGGAACAACATAGGGCTGCAGCACGGGCGTGGCCATGTTCAGGCCCTCCAGCGCCGACAGCACCGAGATTGCCGGCGTGATCGCCCCGTCGCCGTAGATCAGTGCCGCCCCGAACAGGCCGAAGGCCACGATGGTCGGGCGGTGCTGCTTCTTCACTCCCAGCAGGGCCATCAAGGCCAGGATGCCGCCCTCGCCGTCGTTGTCGACGCGCATGGCGAACGAGACATACTTGACGGTGGTGATCAGGAAGAGCGTCCAGAGCACGAGCGACAGCGCGCCCAGGATGGTGGCGGGGTCGGAGGCGGCCTCGGCGGTGCCGAGAACGGTCTTGAAGGTATAAAGCGGGCTGGTCCCGATGTCGCCGAACACGATGCCCAGGGCCGACAGAGCCAGGATCGGCAGCTTGCCCTGCGGCGCCTGCCGGGTGACTACGCCGGCATCGAGTGACTGGGTTTCGCTCAATGGATGTCCCGTCCGGTGCAGGAATTGATCGTTGGTCGTCCGCAATTCCGGCCATTGCCGTGCGCCGGCGGAATTGCGACTTTGTTTACCCTTTCGTGGGGCCTCGATCAATGCGGCCGCGCCAAGCAATGGACCGCGAGAAAATTCAAAATCTCCCAGCCGCAAGGTGCCTGCAGGGATGAAGCGGATGCCACCTGCCGATCTTGAACTTTTTGCGAAACGAAGCGGCGCGACGGCATTGCAGGTGGCTTGATCGCGGTTTCCCTGATCACGGGAGGGGTGGACGGCATCGGCTCCGACCCGAACACCAGTTCACGTCCATCAGGTAACGCGCCCCGGCTCGCGCAGGATACGCAAGTACCTGACCACGCTCGACGGCTTTGGGATTGAGCCAACCCGATCAGCGGAACATGGCGGCATTGGCGGGCCAGTTCCAGCCGGGAACACGGGCAAGCTTGCCGCTTCAGGCAACCGCGCCCAATCTGTTGCCTTGCGAAGACAACAACTGCCTGACATCCGCCGCCGGCTTCGCAGCGGCGAACAGGTAGCCTTGCATTTCCGTGCATCCGAGGGCGTGGAGCAATTTCCTTTGCGGTTCCGTCTCGACGCCTTCGGCGGTCGTCGTCATATTGCGCGAGCGGGCGATATTGACCACCGCCTGCACGATGGATGACGAACCGTCGGGCTCGGTCACAGCGTCGACGAAACAGCGGTCGATCTTGATCTTGTCGAAAGGAAAGCGTTGCAGATAGCTCAAGGAGGAATAGCCGGTTCCGAAATCATCCAGCGCGATCCGGACTCCGAGCGCTCGAAGCTGATGCAGGATCGTGAGCGCCTCCTCGTCGTCGCGAATCAATACAGCTTCGGTGATTTCGAGCTCCAGCCTGGTCGCGTCAAGACCGGAAGCCGCCAGCGCGGCGGCCACCTTCAGCGCCAGCGTGCAGCTTTTGAACTGAACGGGCGACACATTGACCGCCAGCCTGACGTGATCCGGCCATGTCGCGGCCTCGGCACAGGCCGTCGTCAGCACCCACTCGCCGAGCTGGTTTATCAGGCCGGTGTCTTCCGCAATCGGAATGAAATCGGCGGGCGAAATCATGCCGCGCTCGGGATGACGCCAACGCAGTAGCGCCTCGCACCCGGTGACCTCGTTGCTATGAAGGTTCACGACCGGCTGATAGTGAATCTCGAATCCGCCGTCGGCAATGGCCAGGCGCAGATCGGTCTCCAGCGCCCGGCGCGCCTTGATTCGGGCATCCATGCCGGGCTCGAAGAAGCGATGGGTCCGGCGTCCGTCGGACTTGGCGCTGTACATCGCAAGATCGGCGTTCTTCAGCAACTGGTCCAGATCGGTGCCATCGCCGGGCGCCATCGCGATGCCGATGCTGGCGTCGGTGGTGAGCTGGTGACCGAGACATTCGCGGGGCTGCCGGATCACGCTGTGGATACGTGCCAGCAGCTCGGCGACATCGGCTGGATGATTGACGCCGGTTTGGACGATTGCAAATTCGTCGCCGCCCAGCCGGGCAATCAAATCGCTCTCCCGGACACAACTCCTCAAGCGAATTGCCACGGACTTCAGCAGTTCGTCGCCGACGGAATGTCCGAGCGAGTCGTTGATGCCCTTGAATTCGTCGATATCGATATAGAGAATCGCAAGCTGTTCGTTGCCATGAATTCCCTTGAGCTGCTGTTCGAGCTGCTCCTGGAACAACACCCGGTTGGGCAGGCCGGTCAACGCATCGTAATGCGCGAGATAGGCAATTCGCTCGTCGGACCGCCTGCGCTCGGTGATATCCTCGTGGGTGGCAACCCAGCCTCCGTCGGCGAGCAGCCGGTGGGTAATCCGGACCGCGCGCCCGTCCGGGGCCTGAAGGATGATATCCTCGCTCATCATCACATGTTGCATCATTCGGGAACAATGTTCGTCGACGTCAGCGTCGAGCGATCCGACCTGCTTCCGATGCGCAATCAGATCGTGCAGGCTGCAGCCCCGCTTTGCGATCTCGGGTGACAATCCATACATCTCAATATAGCGCCGGTTGCAGACGACGAGCCGCCTTGACGAATCGAACAGCGTAAGTCCCTGCGTCATGTTGTCGACGGCGGTATCGAGACGCTGCTTTTCCAGCGCCAGCCGCCGTTCCGAGGATCGATGTTGCCGCAACAGCTGGCGAACAATAAGCGAGAGAATGATGGCGATCACGACCGCGGACAAGGCGGCGACCATGATGAAGGACCTTGTTTGCTCCCGCCAGTCAGCGAGCGCCGATGCCATGGTCGTGGTCGCGACGACGGACAAGGGAAAGCGACTCAAGGCCCGTAGGGAGACCAGACGCTCCTGGCCATCGACGGGACTGATCACCCGGCCGTTGCTGCGGCCCGAGCCCAGCAAGATTGCCTGAGGCGTTGCGCCTGTTTTAAAGTTCTTCCCGATTATCGCTTCGACGTGGGGATAGCGTGCCAGCAGCGTGCCATCGCTATGGTGCATGGAGATCGCGGCGTCCTTTCCGAGCACAACCGACGAAAAGAACTCTTCAAATCTGGCCGGAGCAAACACTCGGGTGCTGACTCCCAGAAATTCACCGTTCGGTCCGGAAATCCTGAGAGCCAGGACGATCGTGGAATCTCCGGAAAAGCGACTGCGGAGCAGTTCGATCTGGGTAGGCATCTGCGCATAGCCGGATTTGAGAGCCTTGAAATAGGCTCGATCGGCAATGTTGATGGCCGGGACAGCCGATTCTCCGGATAAATTTACCATCGTCCCGTTGGCATCGTAGATGCCGACGCCGGTTGCATCGGAAGACCCGCTGACTTTGGCCTTGAGCCACTGGTGAATTGCAGGCGAGGACATCTGGCGGCTGAAGACGTCGGGCGAGGTGATCCCGGCGGTGGCTATTTCCGCGATCAGCTCGTTCTGAACAGCCTCGAAATCCCCGAGCTGCTGGTCAAAATGTCGTGCGAGCATCAGCACGGCATTTTCCAGCTCGCGTTCGCTGTTTTTCAGCGCCCGCTCGCGAAAATTGTCGATGATGGACGCCGTCGCGATTGCGATGGCAGCGATCAGCAGCACCCCGCAAAGGATCAGCCACTTCGTCGGATTGTGCCGGATTGACGACGAACCGCCGGCCAGGTCGATCGTGTCCGCCGACGCTCCGCCGCGATTGTCAACTCGGGCGTTCAGGTGCCGCTGCCGCATTTGCTCCATTCCCCCAGCGACTTGGGTACAATACGACAATGGATGCCCGGTTAGCATTGCTGGTTATCCAGACGTTAATTTGGCTGTCTCACCCGACAATGCGCGACATGCCGGGGCGGGCGCCTGCGCGGGATGGCGCAGGCGCGGCCAACGCGGCGATGGCTTCGGGACCGCGGGGATCCGCCGGCGCAGGGCTGGTTGGGCCGGATTTGCGGCTGCGTTCCTACCGGCCGATGGCTGCCGCCACTTGCGAAGCCAGCGCCTCGGCAAGCATTCGATAACCCTCCGGCGTCAAATGCATGCCGTCAGGCTGATGCGGCAATCCACCCAACATGCTGTTTGCGAGCATGATCACGGGAATCTTTCGGGCCGAGAGCCGGCCCTGAATCTCCGCCGTGCGGTCAGCCGAGCCCTTCCGCAGGTCGTTTCCGCCGGGCTGCAAAATGACCGCACGCGTTCCATTTGGCACGGCGCTGTCCAGGCGCCTCAACATTCCTTCCGTGGTGTCGCCGTTGATGCCGGCGTTCACAACATGGATCACCACCCCCCTGGCCCGCAAGATCGCTTCGAGCTCGGCGGGATAGGCCTGGCTGCGCGCCACGCCCTTGCCGTAGGTATTGCTGGCGCCGAGTGCGACGACCGTGGCCGCGTCCGCAGCCGTTCCAAACAGCATCATCGCCAGCAACAGCGCCAGGCATCCGGTACGCATCGGGTCAATCGCACGTATTTTCATGTTTGCCCCCTTCACCGCGAAAACCAATCCGACCAAGACGCCGTTGGCGGACTTGCGGCCCTCCGCAGGTAAGCCTCCTACGCCAACCCCAATTCGGCGGGGTGGACGCCGGCAAAGATCCGCTGCAGGTTCGCGGCGTCGAGCCCAAACATGCGCTGGAACAGCCCTGCGAACATGGCGCGGTAATCGGTCAGGACCGGGTAGTCCCGGTTCTGAAACAGGTTGGCCTGGTCGACCTTGACCTGCTCGCCGACGATGCGGCCGCCATTGATGCCGCCGCCCAGCACCCAATAGACACTGCCGTGGCCGTGATCGGTGCCGCGGTCACCGTTCTCCCGAAAGGTGCGGCCGAATTCGGAGATCACGACGACGACGGTATCCCGCCATCCCGCCGGCCCGATTTCTTCCGAGAAACCGGCCAGCGCGCGGCCGAGTTCGCCGAGACGGTCAGCGAGATATCCGGTGGCGCCGCCCTGATTGACATGGGTGTCCCAGCCGCCGACATCGACGAAACCGAGGTTGAACTGCTCGCGCATCAGCCGGCCGATCCGCCGTGCCGACAGCTCGAAGCCGCGCGGCGAGACCGCGCCCCGATTGGCCGCCGTCATCTCTTCGGAGATCGAGCGATAGACGTCGTCGCGGATCCTGAAACCCTCCGAGACCGAGGACGACAGATCGCTTTGCGCGTACATGCTCTTGATCAGCGCGGCCTGGCGGTCATCGACGCCCGGCTTGCCCACGCTGTTCAGCCCGATATTCGGAATCTGGGACTTGCCGCGAAAGATCAGCGGAAGCTGGTCGGTGAACGAGATCGGTTTGACGCGGGTCAGTTCGGCGGCAAGCCTGCTCATGAAGCCTGACCGATAGTCGCGGGAGCCGCCCGCCGATTGACCGAGCTCAATGGTGTCCTGGGTCTCGAAATGGCTCCGTGTCAGATCATCGCTGGTTCCGGCAAACGGAACAAACGCGATTTCCCGCCTGGCCCACAACGGATAGATGCTGTCCCGCAAGGTCGGGTGCAGTCCCCACTCCCCGCCGAGCGACAGCGCGGAATTCGGATTGCCGATATCGGGCCTGGCGATGCCGAGCGTCGGTCGCGAACTGTAATAGAAGTCGCTCGACACCGGCACCACGACGTTGGCGGCGTCATAGGCGCCGCGCAGGAACACCACCAGCAGCCGCGCGTCGGTAGCAGGTGCCGCCCACACCCGGCCGGCCACCGTCAACGGGGCGATGGCTGCAAAGGCCCTGATCAGCTCACGGCGATTCATGGTGCGATCCTCTGCATCTGTTAGCGCATGAATTCGGGCGACGACAGGAACAGCGTGTTCCAGTCCTGCGGCGAGATCGCCCGATCGAGCGCGGCCAGCGTGGTCGGGCCGAGGGTCTGGCGCAAACCATTGAAGTACAGGGCGTTCGCGATCAGCGGGAACGCCGGCTGATCGGCCGCGTTCGGCACGTCCGGCTTGAACAGGCCTGCGGACCCCGAGCCGATCTGCCGCGCAATCTCGAAGCGCAGCATCATCTGTCCCGGTCCGTTCCAGGACGCAGGGGCGAGCGAATAGCCGTCCGGCGTCTCGTGATTGAACAAGCCTTCGCCCAGACGATTCAACCAGCTCTGAATCGGCAGCGTGTTCAGGATGACCTTGTCGTCATAGGCGAGGCGGACGGCCGAGAAGACATATTGCACCGGGTCCTTGAATTTGGCGCCCGGCTTCAGGGACGCGGCAAACTCCGGCGCATGGACCATGGTGGAAAGCACCGCGGCGATATCGCCGTCGGATGTCCTGAAGGTCTGCGCCATGCGCTGCAACAGCGGTTCCGGCGGGTTTTCCATGAAGTAAGTCGCGATCTGCCGGGACAAATGCATCGCCGTCGCCGGATGGCGGACCAGGAGGTCGAGCGCTTCGTCAACCTCGGCCAGGCCACGCCCCTTGATCTGGTGGCCCAGGAAGGTCTTGTCGCCATAATCGTGCCGGGCCGGATTGAATTCAAAGGCGCCTTCCCGCAGCAGCTGCGATTGCAGCTCCGGCTTGAGTTTGGGATCTTCCGGCTTCAGATCGATTCCCACCCCGGTCAGAATGCGCGCCAGGGCCTCGACATCGGCCTGGGTATAGCCCGAGCCGACACCCATGGTGTGCAGTTCCATGATCTCGCGGGCGTAGTTTTCGTTGAGATGTCCGGCCGCGTTGTCGGCATTGTCGAGATAACGCAGCATCGCCGGATGATACAGGGTGGCCGTGAGCAGATCGTGGAACTTGCCGAGCGCAAACGGGCGGATGGCGTGGCTTTCATAGTCGCCGATCAGGATACGAAGGTTGGCCTTGTACTGATGTACGTTGAAATGGTTGAACCAGAACCATGTCATGCGCTCGCGCAATTGATCCGGGGCGTAGAGCGCGCGCAGGATGCTGCGCGCCGCCGCCTGTTTCGCCCGGTCGTTCATGGCCTGCTGATAGACCTGCTGGGCGGCCTTCTTCTGGTCGGGATCGGCGACCTGATTGGCGCTCCTGGCCTGCTGGTCGAACGCGACCGCGATGTCGAACGGAAGCTTGTGCACGTCCGGCATCGCCTCGATCTGGCCGCGCACGGCGTCCGGCAGCGCATTCTCGGAGGCCGGATGCAGTTGTTCCGCGAGCCAGCGTTCGGCGCCGATCGCCTGGAAATGCGCGGCGCTCGATGCGTTGATCCCCCAGGTCAGCCGATCGAGCAAAAGCATGTCCCGGGGAGTCAGTTCGGCCGCATCTGCGGCAGCGAGGCCGAGAATTGCCGCGACGAGCACGGCACAGGCCAGCGAGATGGTCGGCCGACGGCGAGGTTTTCTCGAAATCCCTGGCTCAATCATCGATCTCACCAATCTTGCAGCAACGCGCGCATTCCTCGGAAACGGCCTGCGACGCCGATGGATCCGAGCGCGCCGCGCAGACTTCAATGCCGCCGGCGATTGTGGCCAACCGGCATGAATAGGTTCTGAACGAAAAGCAGACAAATGATGGCCGGAACCTTGTTCCCGCGGACGCGCCCGCGGATTTGGCCGCGACCGCGGTGAGATTGCTTCGCGGCGCCGGATCTTCAGGGGCCGCGCGGCACCTCGCCGAGATCCCAGAACAAGCCTGCCATCATGCGCATCGCTTCCTCGGTCACGGACAGCAGGATGTGTTCGTCGGGAGCGTGCTGGGAGCAGCCTGGATAGGAATGCGGCACCCAGATCGTCGGCAGCCCCAGCACTTCGGAAAAAACGTCGTTGGGCAGCGATCCGCCGAAGTTCGGCAGCACCGCCGGGGCCTTGCCGGTGGTTTGCCGGATTGAATCCGCCGCCCAATTGATCCAGGGACTGCCGAGATCGGTTCGCGAGGCCGCAAAGCTCTGCGCACCCCGCACCCTGACCATCGACCATCCGCGCTCGCCAAAATACCGCTGAATTGCCGTCACGACCTTGTCGACTTCGGTACCGACAACGAAGCGAAGCTGCAGCACGGCATGCGCCACCCCGGGGATCGCATTTGCGGGTTTGTCGATATTGCCGGAAGACATTGCCAGTACCTCAAGCGTATTCCAGGCATACAGCCGCTCGGCCGGCGACAGTTCCTGTTCACCCCAATTCGCCGACAGCGCCGGCTCGTCAGGCAGCGGTTCGATCTTCACGTCGGCAAGCATGGCGCGAATTTGATTCGAAATCCGCGGCGGCTTCAATGCATCGAGCAGGAGGCGTCCCTGACCATCGACCAGGGAGCCGATCGCATTGGCGAGGATGGTGCCAGGATTGGCCAGGATGCCGCCCCAGTTGCCGGAATGATGTGCCCCCTCGCGCAGGTCGATATCGAGATGGATCCGCAGGCCGCCGCGGCAGCCCAAAAATATCGTCGGGCGATCCGCCGCCAGCCGCGGGCCGTCGGAAGCGAGAAACAAATCGGCGGCGAGGTCCTCCCGCATCGTCTCGCAGAGCTGGCGCAAATCCGGAGATCCGATCTCCTCGCCCATTTCGATCAGGAACTTGGCATTGAAACCGAGCCGTCCGCCGCGGGCCTCGCGAACGGCGCGCAGCGCCGACAGGTTGATGCTGTGCTGTCCCTTATTGTCGGCGGTGCCGCGGCCGTAAATGCGATTGCCCGAGGTCGTCAGCCGCCACGGGTCCAGATTGTCGCGCCACTCGCCCGCCATGCCGTCGACGACATCGCCGTGGCCATAGATCAGAACCGTCGGGGCCGACGCGTCCTCGCGATAGTCCGCCAGCAAATAGGGATGCTGCCCGCCAGGGGAAGAAAGCAGGCGCGTCGAGAAGCCGAGCTGCGAGAACGCCGGCTGCAGCTCGGTTTCCAGATAGGCGCGCAACACCTCGCCCCGATCGGCGTTCTGGCTCTCGGTCGGATAGGCGACCCGGCGGCCGAGTTCGGCCAGAAAAGCACCGGAATGAAGGTGCCGGCCAACGAGCGCGATGGCTTCGGCTCTGCTCACGGTGAACTAAATCCTTGGCGTGGTGCGCGCTCGCTTCGACACTCCGTTGCCGGCATCAGCAGCCCGACTCGCAGGCCGGATTCCTGACATCGGGGCGCGGGTCGCCAACGAACATGCCGCGGTTCGGCATCTTGATCGCGCTCAGCGTTCCGGCATCGAGCGTGGCGTCGGCGGCAAGCAGGCCGTTGAGGCTGAGAATGTAGGCGGAGACGGCATAGACGTCGTCATTGCCGAGCGACTGCGGCGCATTTTGCGGCATCGCGCGGCGGATATAATCGAACAGGGTCGGCGCATAGGGCCAGTAGCTGCCGACGGTCTTGACCGGCTTGGCGGTCGCGATCGTACCCTGCCCGCCGACCAGGCGGTCGCCTACGCCGCCCTCGCCTTTCGCGCCATGGCACGCGGCGCATTGCTGATCGAACACCTCGCGGCCGTGGCTGACGCTGCCGCTTCCCGGGGGAAGGTTCTCACCGTTGCGGCCGATATCGATATTCCAGCCGGCGATTTCCGCGGCCGTCGCGGTTCGGCCGATACCGTAAGGGCTTTGCGCCCGGGCGTCGGTGACCGATCCCAGCGCCACCAGCGCCAAGACCGTCACGGCAAATTCACGCATTCGCATTGGTGACCTGCCCCTGCGCGTCGATGCGCCACGGCTGAATGGCATTGTTGTGGTAGAAGGAATTCTCGCCGCGCACGGCCAGCAGCTCGGAAAATGTCGGCTGCACGTAATCCGTCTCATCGATCGCCCGGCTCTGGATCACGGCCGGCTGACCGTCCCAGTGCCACGGCAGGCGAAAGCGGGTCAAGGCGCGGGTCAGCACCGGCTCCTGCAGATGCGCCATCTGCCAGTTCTTGCCGCCATCGACCGACACGTCGACGCGCTTGATCTTGCCGTGACCGCTCCAGGCGACGCCGGTGATCTCGTGGAAGCCGGGCGCGCCGAGCTTCTGGCCTCCCGATGGCCGGGTGATGATGGATTTCGCTTCCATGTAAAATGTGAATTCGCGCGCCGTGCCGTCCGGCATCAGGTCGGTGTATTTCGATGTTTCCTCGCGCGAATAGGCCGGCTCGGCGACGGCCTTCAGGCGACGCAACCATTTGACGTTCATGTTGCCCTCGAAGCCCGGCAGCAGCAGCCGCAGCGGATAGCCCTGCTGCGGGCGCAGCCGCTCGCCGTTCTGGCTGTACGCCAGCATCGCATCGTCAAGGCATTTTTCGATCGGGATGCTGCGCGTCAACGCCGCAGCATCGGCGCCCTCGGCCACAAGCCATTTGGCTTCGGGACGCAGCCCGGCTTCCTGCAGCACGAGCTTGAGGCTGACCCCGGTCCATTCGGCGCAACTCAGCAGTCCGACCAGGTCGGACGCGGTCTTGCCATAGGGTTTTGTGTAGACCGGGTTGCCGGAGCATTCGAGGAAGTGGATCCGCGACTCCGACGGAAAGCGGCGGATGTCATCCATGGTGAAGATCAGGGGCCTGTCGACCAGTCCATGCAGCATCAGCCGATGCTGGTCCGGATCGATCGTGGGAACCCCGCCGTGATGACGTTCGTAGAACAGTCCGTTCGGCGTGATGATGCCGTCGAGATCCTGCAGCGGGGTCCGGCCGGAGGCCGAGAGGTATTGGGGCAGCTTCTTCGAGATATTCTTGACGACACCCTTTTCGAACGGCGAAGGCGTTCCATAAGGCTGGCTGCCCATGGGATCGCCGGGAGTTTTCATCCATTCCGGAATATTGGGCGGCGCGTTGCCGGCATCCGGCGTGGCCGCCAGGGCTTCGCCGACGAGACCGTTCGCCAGCACGACGCCACCCATCAAGGCGCCGCCCTCGCGCAGAAAGCGTCGGCGCGACGTGACGGCGGGATCGTCGTCGAGGTCTGTTGATTCGGCCATGGACTATCCTCTATCCGAGCGGCGGGTATGGAACATCTCAATGAAGTCGTTGGCAATCCTCAAAATATTTCAGAACACGGCATTTTCTGCCGCGCCGGCCACCCTGTTCGAAAAAAAATTCGGCTTCGGCGGCCGGGGATGAAATGCGGGGCTTCCACGGCAGTTCTGGAACATAAATCCCTCATCCGCATTTGCCGGTCTGTCCTGGCGTCCAGCCAAGGCGCCGGAATCCAAGCTTCCAGAGCGACAAGCGAGCACGAAATGAACATCGAAGCACCCCAGCCCGGCATGGCGGAACGCGCCATCGATACCGCGACCGACGTTTCGCGCACCATTACCGAAGTCTCAGCCGCCCTTCAGGCCGCCGTCGACCGGCTGAGCCGAGCCATTGCCAACGCGCGGCAGCCGGGAACGCCGCTTTCGACCATCAGCGCGGTGACCCGCCAGGCGCCGCTGGCGAGCCTGTCGGTGGCATTCCTGTTCGGCATCGCGGTGGCCCGACGGCGCTAGCAACACCAGCCGTCACGGGCGATCCAGCCGTTTGGCCAGGTCAGGCCCTGATTTCCTGACGCTGGAACACGACATAGCCGGCGACGAACAGCACGATCGTGCCGGCGATCAGCCCCACGGTCTGCGGCCATGCGATCAAGAGGCTCTGTCCGAACGGCAGCGGCGCTCCCATGACGGCGCCGCGCAGTTGCTCCAGAAACACCGGACCGAGCGACCGCGTGGTGGGCGAAAGCACCGCCAGCATCGCCTCGCCGAACAGATGGTTTGGCGACAGCCGCGCCAGCGTCTGCGCCCAGATCGCCGTCTCCGGCGTTTGAAGCCCGAGCGCGGCATAACGCGGATCCGGCGGAGCGATCGCCTGGGCCAGCGCCGGGGCCAGCATCGGCCACAAGACGGTCAGGAACAGCCAGACGCCGAGCGCGACCAGCGCTGCCGTGGCAGGCGAACGAAACACGATCGAAAGCAGCATCGCAAGCGCGAGCCAGACCCCGGCATAGAAGATCGCGATGACCAGGAACGCCAGCGAGCGGGCGATTTCCTCGCCGCCCGGCGGAACGCCGAGGAAGACCAGGCCGAGGCCGATCACCAACAGCCACAGCGCCGCCAGGCTGATCGCCAGCGTGGCCAGTCCGGCAAGGAACTTCCCCATCAACAGCGCATCGCGATAGATCGGCTGCGCCAGCACGCGCGACAGCGTTCGCCGGTTATGCTCGCCGTTGATGGCGTCGAAGCCGAGTCCGATGGCCATCAGCGGAATCAGGAAACCCAGGATGGCGACAAAGGACGGCAGCGGTGCACGATCGACCGTAAACAGCCGCAGCAGCAGGAAGGGATCTTCCGCCGTATTCTGCCGCAGGCTGTCGATGGCGCCATACAGCGCGGCCAGCGCCGTCAGCACGATCAGCCATTCCAGCACCAGCATCCGCGCGCTGGACAGGTGGTCTGCCAGTTCCTTGACCGCCACGGTGCCGAGCCCCTGGAACGGGGAGCCTTCACGCCGCATGACGCGCCCCCCGGGATGGCGCCGCCTGATCCTGGAAGTAGCGGGCATAGATCGCCTCGAGGCTTGGTTCGTCGACGGAGAGCCGGCGCAGCGATCCGTTGGCGGCGACCACGGCACGCGCCGCGTCCGGCCTCACATCGCGATCCGCCGTCATCCGGAACCTATCCTCGGCCAGCGTCTCGACGTTGGTCACCCCGGCAATGGTCGCCAGCCGCCGCGCCAGCCCGGGACCATCGGCCTCGACCTCGACCACGAAGCCCGCCCCCAGCACCTGGCGGGCGAGATCGGCAACCGCCCCCATCAGCACGATGCGCCCGGCCTGAAACAGCGCGACGCGGTTGCACACCCGCTGCACCTGATCGAGCATGTGCGACGACAACAGCACCGTCACGCCTTCGGCCTTGAGCTCGCCGATCAGGCCGAGAAATTCGAGCGTGGCTTGCGGATCGAGCCCTGAGGTCGGCTCGTCGAGAATTGCGATCTCGGCCTGCTTGACGATGATCTCGGCGAGCCCGAGCCGCTGCCGCATGCCACGCGAGAAGGTTGCCACGCGCCTGCCGGCGACATCGGACAGTCCTACCCGCGCCAGCGCCGCCGCAATGCGCCGTGCCCGCTCCGTCCGTGAGAGGCCCATCAGCTTTGCCGTGTAGGCCAGATTCTCGTCGGCGGTGAGGTTGTCATAGAAGCCCACCGAATCCGGCAAATAGCCGACCCGGCGCTTGACTTGCAGCGGCGCGCGCGCCGGGTCATATCCAAGCACGCCGACCTTGCCCGAAGAAATGTCGGTCAGACCGAGCATCATCAGGATCGTCGTCGTCTTGCCTGCCCCGTTCGGTCCGAGCAGCCCGAAAACCTCGCCCCTGGCGATGTCGAAATTTATGCCGTCGACCGCGCAGGCCTCGCCATAGCGCTTGGTGAGGTACCGCGCCACGATGACGAAATCGTCTGCCTTGGTGCCGACCTGACTATCCGCTTCGCTCATCGCCGTCCAAACCTCGCCACCGCGCCCAGCATCAGCAACAGGGCAATCCCGATGACGCCTGCGCCGGCAATTCCCCATACCGTCGAGGTCGCCACCGTAATCCGGAACTGGCTCGACGCCGTTTCGCCCCGCGAGGTGGCGCTGATCGACGTCATGTAGTCGCCCGCCA
>Ga0302320_10013967_pt1 | contig 16665 bp, 13 predicted proteins | sample Bog_T0_3_FD_202130 | JGI IMG/M metagenome (GOLD analysis project Ga0302320, IMG submission 202130) | Peat permafrost microbial communities from Stordalen Mire near Abisko, Sweden - Bog_T0_3 | ecosystem: Environmental > Terrestrial > Soil > Wetlands > Peat | place: Sweden: Abisko, Stordalen Mire... | reverse complement strand
CGCTGGTGGAAGGCGCGTCGCGGCAGAAGACGCCGAACGAGATCGCGCTGAACATCCTGCTCGCCGGCATGACGATCATCTTCGTGATCGCCGTGGCGACGATCCCGAGCTTCGCCGCCTATGCCGGCGGCACGGTCTCGGTAGTGATCCTGGTGGCGCTGTTCGTCGCCCTGATCCCCACCACGATCGGCGCGCTGCTGTCCGCGATCGGCATTGCCGGCATGGACCGGCTGGTGCGATTCAACGTGCTGGCAATGTCCGGACGCGCGGTGGAAGCGGCAGGCGACGTCGATACGCTGCTGCTGGACAAGACCGGCACGATCACCCTCGGCAACCGCCAGGCGTCCGAGTTCGTCCCGCTCGCCGGCGTGTCTGAGCAGGAGCTGGCGGATGCGGCGCAGCTCGCCTCGCTGTCCGACGAAACCCCCGAGGGCCGTTCGATCGTCGTGTTGGCCAAGGAGAAGCATGGCATCCGTGGCCGCGAGATGGCGCCGCTCGGCGCGCATTTCGTGCCGTTCACCGCGCAGACCCGCCTGTCCGGCGTCGATGTGGACGGCCTGTCGATCCGCAAGGGCGCGGTGGACGCGGTGCTGCAGTTCGCCCGCGAGCGGGAGGCGATGCAAGGGGGCGGCGGCGTGGCGCTGAAGTCCAGCCTGTCGGACTCCGCCGTGCGCGACCTGATCGCCAAGGCCGACGTGATCGCGAAATCCGGCGGCACGCCGCTGGCCGTGGCGCGCGGGGAGCAGCTTCTGGGCGTCATCCACTTGAAGGACATCGTCAAAGGCGGCATCCGCGAGCGCTTCGTCGAGTTGCGGCGCATGGGCATCCGCACGGTGATGATCACCGGCGACAACCCGCTGACCGCGGCGGCGATCGCCGCCGAAGCGGGGGTGGATGACTTCCTTGCCCAGGCGACGCCGGAAGCCAAACTCAAGCTGATCCGCGCCGAGCAGGCGCAGGGCAAGCTGGTGGCGATGTGCGGCGACGGCACCAACGACGCGCCGGCGCTGGCGCAGGCCGACGTGGGCGTGGCGATGAACACCGGCACCATGGCCGCCCGCGAGGCCGGCAACATGGTCGATCTCGACAGCGATCCGACCAAGCTGATCGAGATCGTGGAGATCGGCAAGCAGCTCCTGATGACCCGCGGCTCGCTGACGACGTTCTCGATCGCCAACGACGTGGCGAAGTATTTCGCCATGATCCCGGCGATGTTCGTCGCCTTCTACCCGCAGCTTCAGACGCTGAACGTCATGCACCTGGCCACGCCGGAAAGCGCCATCCTGTCGGCGATCATCTTCAACGCGCTGATCATCGTGGTGCTGATCCCGTTGGCCCTGCGCGGCGTGAAATACCGGCCGATCGGCGCCGCCGCGATCCTGCGCCGCAACCTGCTGATCTATGGCGTCGGCGGCATCGTCGCGCCGTTCGTCGGCATCAAGCTGATCGACCTGGCGGTGACCGCCGTCGGTCTGGCCTGAGGAGGGCCTTATGCAGCACATTCGCCCCGCTATCGTGATGATCGTTCTGATGACGCTGCTGACCGGGATCGCCTACCCGTTCGCCATGACCGGCATGGCACAGTTGCTGTTCCCTTGGCAGGCGAACGGCAGCCTGATCGAGCGGAACGGCAAGGTAGTCGGCTCCGCGGTGATCGGCCAGAATTTCTCCTCCGCGAAGTATTTCCACGGCCGGCCGTCCGCGACCACCGACACCGATCCGAACGACGCGACCAAGACCATCCCGGCGCCGTACAATGCCGCCAACTCCGGCGGATCGAATCTCGGTCCGACCTCGAAGGCGCTGATCGACCGGGTGAAGGCTGATTCCGAGCAGCTTGCCGCGGAAAACCCCGGCCAGCCCGTGCCGGTCGATCTGGTCACCACCTCGGCAAGCGGCCTGGACCCCGACATCACCCCGGCCTCCGCGCTGTTCCAGGTGCCGCGCGTCGCCAAGGAACGCAACCTGCCGGAAGAGCGGGTGCGGCAACTGGTGGCGGACAACACCACCGGCCGCGCGCTCGGCATCATCGGCGAGCCGCACGTCAACGTGTTGCAGCTTAATCTCGCGCTCGACGACCTTACGGCGCACTGAAGATCATGACTCACGCACGCCTTCCGCGCCGAAATCGGCTATAGCAGCGGCACGATGGGCGATCAGAAGGACAGGCGGCCGTCACCGGAGGCCCTGCTGCGCATCGCGGAGCAGGGCGGCCTAGGCCGCCTGAAGCTGTTCCTGGGCGCCGCGCCCGGCGTCGGCAAGACCTATGCAATGCTCAGCGCTGCCCAGGCCAAGCGGCGCGAGGGCGTCGATCTGGTCATCGGCGTGGTCGAGACGCATGGCCGGGCGGAGACCGAGGCGCTGATCGCCGATCTGCCGGTCATCCCGCGCCGGGTGATCGACTACAAGGGCCGCCAGCTCACCGAGATGGACCTGGACGCCATCCTGGCCCGCCACCCGCAACTCGTGCTGGTGGACGAGTTGGCGCACACCAACGCGCCGGGCAGCCGCCATCCCAAGCGCCACATGGATGTCGAGGAGTTGCTCGCTGCGGGCATCGACGTGTTCACCACGATGAACATCCAGCACGTCGAGAGCCTGAACGACGTGGTGGCGCGCATCACCCGCATCCGCGTTCGGGAGACCGTGCCAGACTCGATGCTCGACCGGGCCGACGACATCGAGCTGATCGACCTGACCCCCGACGACCTGATCAAGCGCCTCCAGGAGGGCAAGGTCTACATCGCGCGCCAGGCTGAGCGCGCCATCCGCCACTATTTCGCGCCGGGCAACCTGACCGCGCTGCGCGAGCTGGCCCTGCGCCGCACGGCGCAGCGGGTCGATGACCAGATGCTCGACTATATGCGGACCCACGCGATCGAGGGTCCCTGGCCGGCGAGCGAGCGCCTGCTGGTCTGCATCGAGGGCCGCAACGCTCCCGCGATTGTCCGCCACGCCAAGCGGATCGCCGACCAGCTCCGCGCCCCCTGGTCGGCGCTGCATGTCGAGACCCCGGGCACGCTGCGCGGCGGCGAGACGGCGAAGACCCATGCCGCCGAGGCGCTGCGGCTGGCGCACCTGCTCGGCGCCGAGACGGTGGTGCTGCCCGGCCAGGACGTCGCTGCCACCATCATCGACTACGCGCGGGCCAACAACGCGACGCACATCATCATCGGCAAGCCGGCCCGGCCGCGCTGGCACCAGCTTCTGTTCGGCTCGCCGGTGCAGAAGCTGATCAGCCGTGCCGGCGGCATCAACGTGCACATCATCGAGGCGCCGTCCGGCAAGCCCGAGGCGAAGCTGCGGCCGGCAGTCAAACCCGCCTTCGCCCCCCTTCCCTATGTGGCTACGGCATTCACACAATTTGCTTGTGTAATAGTCAGCCCCCTGATTCCCTGAGCCTTTCTCGATTCGGGGTGCTCATGGGGCGGCAGGTTGGAGAGCTTGGCTATTTTGGGGATTCCCGTCGTGCGGCGGTGGGCACCGCGCTGATCGAGCGGGTGATGGAGACTGGGTCGCTGGTTGTCCGCAAGCTTGGCTGTGATCGCGCTGGCGAGATGGCGATTCACCGTTTTTTGGCGGCCCCTTCGGTCACAACGGTCGAAATGGTCGGGACCCTGGTCTCTCGCACCGCTGCAGCCTGCGCGGGACGCCATATCGTCGTGGCGCAGGATACGACCGAGATCAATTTCGCCGGCCGCGAGGAGCGCCGCCGTGGCCTGGGGCCGGCAGGGGATGGCGTCTCGGCCGGCTTCTTCATCCATCCGCTGATCGCCATCGATAGCGAGACGGAGTCCGTTCTCGGTCTGCTGGGTGCCAAGATATGGACCCGTACGGATGAGATCCCCGCCGCGAACGCCGCCGCTCGCGCGCTGGAAGACAAGGAAAGCATCCGCTGGGTGGAAGGGGCCGAGTGTGCTGCTACGGGTCTGGCCGGAGCCGCCTCGGTGGTGGTTGTGGCCGATCGCGAGGGCGATATCTACTCTGGCTTCGCGCGATGCCCGGCGGGGGTCGATCTGATTGTGCGGGCGGCGCAAGATCGCGTGCTGCATGATGGAACGCGCCTTTTCGCGGCGCCCGCCTCGTGGCCCGAATTGGCTCGAAGCGAGGTCCTTGTGGCCCCTTCCCGCGTCGGCGTTCCCGGCCGGATCGCGAAAGTCGTGGTTCGTGCTCGGTCGATTGTGATCTCGCGCCCACGTCATGGCGGTGATCGCTCAGACCCACCGCATCTGACGATGCATATGGTAGAGGCACGAGAGATCGATGGCCCGGCCGGTGTACAGCCCTTGCTGTGGCGGCTCTTAACCACGCGCCCTGTCACCAGCGCTGCCGAGGCGCAGGAAATCGTTCGCCTATACCGCCTGAGATGGCGAATTGAGGAAGTTTTTCGCGCTTTGAAAAGTGACGGTATGCGTCTTGAGGAAACCCAAATGCAGGACGCTGGCCGGCTGTTCAAACTGGCTGTGGTCGGCATGGCCGCGGCCACCCGCACAATGCAACTGGTCAACGCCCGAGATGGCGGCCCGCGCCCCGCTACCGATGTCATCGACACCGCCCTGCTGCCGGCCGCTGAAGCCATTGGTGCAACCCTCGAAGGCAAAACCGCGCGTCAGCAGAACCCTCACCCACGCCACTCGCTTGCTTGGCTCGCCTGGATCATCGCCCGCCTCGGCGGATGGAACTGCTATTACAAACCTCCTGGACCCAAAACCATGCGCGCCGGTTGGGCCCAGTTCGCTTCAATGACAGCGGGCTTTTTCATCGCGATTACAGCGATAAATGTGTGAATCCCGTAGCCCTATGTGGTGAGCGTGCTGCTGATCGCCGTCGCGACGCCGGTTGCGCTGGCGCTGCGCCAGTACTTGAACATCTCCAACATCGCGCTGGTGTACCTGACGGCGGTGCTGGTCAGCGCGGTGATGTACGGTCTTGGCCCGTCGCTGCTGGCGTGTTTTGTCGGCGTGCTCGCCTACAACTTTTTCTTCCTGCCGCCAGTCTATACCTTCACCATCGCCGATCCGGAAAACGTGGTCGCGCTGGTGGCATTCGCCATCGTCGCGGTCATTGCCAGCAACCTCGCCGCCAGCGTGCGCGGCCAGGCGATCGCCGCGCGTAACCGAGCCAAGATCACCGAGGATTTGTATCAATTCAGCCGCAAGCTGGGCGCCGCGGTGACGCTGGACGATCTGCTGTGGGCCACCGCGCACCAGATCGCGCTGATGCTGAAGGTGCGCGTGGTGTTGCTGCTGCCCGAAGGCGACAGTGTGTCAGTGAAGGCGGGCTTCCCGCCGGAAGACATGCTGGAGGACGCCGACCTCGCCGCCGCCAAATGGGCATGGGAGAAGAACCGCCCGGCCGGCCGTGATTCCGACACGCTGCCCGGCGCGAAGTGGCTGTTCCTGCCGATGCGCACCAGCCGCAGCCCGGTTGGGGTGGCCGGCATCATCCGCGACGATCCGGGACCGCTGCTGACCCCCGACCAGCAGCGCTTGCTGGACGCGCTGCTGGACCAGGCGGCGATGGCGATCGAGCGCGTCAACCTGGCCGCCGAACTCGACAAGGCGCGGCTGGCGGCGGAGACGGACCGGCTGCGGTCGGCGCTGCTGACGTCGATTTCCCACGATTTGCGCACGCCGCTGGCGTCCATCCTTGGCTCCGCGAGCAGCCTGGCCTCGCAGGGGGCGGCGTTCGATGAAGACACGAAGAAGTCGCTGCTGGGCACGATCCAGGAGGAAGCGGAGCGGCTCAATCGTTTCATCGGCAACCTGCTGGACATGACGCGGCTGGAATCGGGCGCGGTCGAGCCCCGGACCACGCTGGCCGAGTTGTCAGACGTGATGGGCGCCGCCCTGCAGCGGGCGGACAAGATCCTGGCGCGGCATCGGGTGGAGCTGAAGCTGGACGCGGACCTGCCGATGCTGTCGCTGGACATGGTGCTGTTCGAGCAGACGCTGTTCAACCTGCTGGACAATGCCGCCAAGTATTCGCCGCCGGGTTCGCTGATCCGCGTCACGGCGCGGCGGGTTCGGGACGTGGTGCGACTGTCGGTGCTCGATGAGGGCGACGGCATCCCCGAGGCCGACATCGAGCACATCTTCGACAAGTTCTACCGCGCGCGGGGTGCCGACCATGGGCGGGCCGGGACCGGGCTGGGTTTGGCGATCTGCCGGGGGTTTGTCGAGGCGATGCACGGCACCATCACCGCCGCCAACCGCGCCGACCGTCGTGGGGCGGTGGTCACGATCTCCCTGCCGGTGCCGGCGAATGCGACGCTGCCCGAGGCCGCGGCGGCATGACGCTGGGGGCGCATCCGCTGCGCATCCTGGTGGTGGACGATGAGCCCGCTATCCTGCGCTTCCTGCGGGCGGCCCTGACGGCGCAGAACTATGTCGTGTCGGAGGCAGACTCAGGCCAGCCCGCCATAGATGCCGACCAACTCGGCGGTGCCGACCTGATCGTGCTGGATCTTGGGCTGCCGGATATCGATGGCTGGAGGTGATCCGCCGTGTCCGCGCGGCCGGCCTGGCAGTGCCGGTCGTCGTGCTCTCGAGCCGGGACGACGAACGGGCGAAGGTGGCGGCGCTGGACACTTCGTCACCACGCCGTTCGGCATCGACGAGCTGGTAGCGCGCATCCGCACCGCCCTGCGGCACTGATTGCAGCAGGAAGGCGAGACGCCGGTGTTCAAGAGCGGCGACCTTGTGGTTGACCTGGTCCGCCGGATCGTCACGGTGCGAGGCGAGGAGATGAAGTTATCGCCGCGGGAATGGTGCTTCGGCTGCTGGTTGCCCACGCCGGCAAGGTGCTGACGCACCGGTTCCTGATGTCCAAGGTTTGGGGGAGCGAGACCGACGTGCAATACCTGCGTGTCTATATCCGCGCGCTGCGGCAGAAGATCGAACCTGACCCGAAGCGGCCGCAGCATATCTTGACCGAGACCGGGATCGGCTATCGTCTCCGGGTGATTGACTGAAGGACCCGCGATGACGCTGGATGAATTGCTGCCACCTGAACGGGTGATCCTCGACCTGAAAGTGTCCGGCAAGCCGTATCTGATTCACGAGCTGGGCCGGCGGGCAGGCATCATGCTGGGGCTGGACGCGGGACCGATCGTCGCGGCGCTGGAGGCGCGGGAGGCGCTGGGCTCGACCGGGCTGGGGCGCGGGTTCGCCCTGCCGCATGCGCGCCTGGTGGGGCTGGGGTCGTTCTTCGGTTTGTTTGCGCGTCTGTCTCAGGCGATCGACTTCGAGGCGATAGACGAAAAGCCGGTCCGCCTCATTTTCTTGCTGCTGATTCCGCCCGAGGCGGAGCATGTGCCTTTGCTAGCGGCGATCTCCCGTCGCATGCGGGAGCCGGGCGTCTTGCAAGGGCTGCAGATCGCGATGGATCCCGTGCAGGTCCGGGAATTGATCACAGAAATTTCCGGGCTCTGAGTGCAGTCCTGTTTCCAGCTCGAGGTCACGCCATTCGATCCTTTCGCGACCGGGTTGCCCGGCCGAAGATAGTCTCGAAGAGGCTCCGCTGGACAATCCAGTTATAGGGCTCACCGGCAACTCCGGACCGACATCGCCGAGGTCGCCGCTGCGCCATGATTGGCGGATCAGCGGCGAACCCTATTCCAGCACTTGCACTGCCGGGGGTGTCCACGAGCCGTCGATGACTGCGACTTTCGGCCAGTAAGCACGGAGATAGAGCGAGAAGTCGGCTCCCCGCGGCGCCGGCAGCCAATTGGCACGGCGATCCTCCGCGGGCGGATCGGGCTGGATATAGATCGTCAACGAGCCATCAGGATTGTGTTTCAGCGTTCTGTCGTTCGTGCCCACGGAATAGCGGTGGATGTCGTTCGGCACAAAGAAATGGTGCTCATTGTAGAGCGCCAGCGACCAGGGCCCGTTCACCGGCGGCATCCGATCCCTGGCGAACGTGACCGTATAGCGGTTCGCTCCATTGAGCTTCGCGCCGCTAGCATCGAGGTCTTGGTAGAAATTTTTGATCTCCTCGGGACGGCTGGCGAAGATATTGGATTTCGCAACCGCTGTCCGCGTGTAGTAGTCGGTACCGAAGGCTGCGCCATTTAGGACCGTGCTCCAGTTGTGAGGAAGCTGCAGGCCCCAGTTGCGAAACGCCAACAGTTGCTCGACCTGGGCATCCGTTTCGATCACTGCCCTGGTCAGGGCCTCTTTCAGCTTGGGATTACCCGTTGCAGCATCGAGTACGGCGCGGATCTGTGCATAACGCGCCTCTTCGCCTGGCAAGGGCGGGGCGTCAGCGAGAACGGCCGGAAGCTCGTCGACAAACCTCTCAGGAAATACAAAGCTCACTTCTGTGTCACCGCCGTGTACCGAGTTTGAGGCTTCCTGGGAAATCATCCGATCCTGGTGTCTAAGCTCGCCATTGAATTCGGCGAGTGGGTAGATCATGACCCGAGAGAGCGTTGCCTGGACAGCCCGTTGGTCCACGGAGGAATCGTCTTGAAACACGCGGGTAATCACGTAGCCGGTATTCGAGGACGCGCGGAAGACCTTGGTAATGCCTTTGGGGACCTGCCCGTGCCAAGTCGGACCGACCAACAGGTAAAAGCCTGGCGTAGTGCCGTACATCTTGCCGAGGTCGGCAAAGCTGTCAGTGCGCACATCTACGACGTCGTAGACCCAGAAACGGTCGTCGAAGTCCGGTACCTGAATTACAACAGGCGACCTGTCGAGCGCGATCGCGCCCATACCATAGATCACGTTCGGGTCGGGGCATGCGAGCAGGCGCTGCCCGGGCGAAATGGGGTCCGTAAACATCGCAAGCCTGTTAAGCGGCGCCAATGGGGGGGCGCCTTCGACGATCAGCACATCCGGTTCCTGATCGGTGACTACCCGACGGTTGTATACGTTGGCCATCGGCCAAGCCCAGAAGAATGCGTCACTTACAACGAGCCGCGCGTATCCCTCTGTAATCTTGGAGCTGGCGGTGGGACCGGTGGGCATAGGCTCGATCCGCAGTGGCGACGGCCGGAGTGGTGTCTGTGCATGGGTTAGCGTGGCGAGACTCGCGCTCGTGAGCAACAGCGCAGAGCGTAGCAGCATGCGATAGCCGGATGTCATGGCATCTTCCTCGTACGCCCGCCGGCCTTGCCGATGTCGCCCCAGCGTAAAATGTGTTGGAGCAACACTTCAGGCCGCAGTGGCAGGGTCGGGGTGGGTTATCCGCTATGCTCGTTCCCCCGGCCGGCAATCTTCGGATCAGACGCATATCCGGGAATCTATATATTTTCGATCGTATCGGGCGGGCCGCGGTATAGAGATTCCGTATTGATGGCCGGAATGCGCCCTCGGCGACCCCCTGCATTTTTTATGGCCGGAGGAGGCGACTGGTATCGCATATATATTGCGGTTGGCGCTAACGTTCCCGTCAGGCGGTCCTTTCGGGCGGCCGGACGGTATGGTTTGCACGTTTCGGACTTTGCGCGCGGGGCCTGCCATCGTGCGGCGTTATCGGGTGCGCGATCGAAACCGGCCTCCCAGTGGTCTGTCGTACCGAGAGGGAACCAGCCCCCGTCACGTCTCTGCGCGGATGAACCTGGAGGTAGGATGATTGACCTGCTGTTGCTGATCCTGCTGGCGGCGGCCTTCGCGGTGGCCCTCCGCTATGTGCACGCCTGCGACACCCTGACCGCCGCCCAGGGCTCGGAGCACATCCAGTGACCTGGCAAGGCTGGCTGCAGATCATGCTCTTCGCCGCCATCATCGTCGCGCTGGTCAAGCCGCTCGGCTGGTACATCGAGCGGGTCGTGAACGGCGAGGGAACCTGGGTGCAGCGACGGCTCACGCCCATCGAGCATGCTCTGTACCGCCTCGCCGGCGTGGACCCCGCCCGCGAACAAATCTGGCCCGCCTACGCCGTGTCGCTGCTGGTGTTCAACCTCGTCGGCATCCTGGCGCTGTACACAATCCTGCGGCTGCAGGCGCTGCTGCCGCTCAATCCGGACGCTCAGGCAACGGTCGCGCCCGATCTCGCGCTCAACACCGCGGTCAGCTTCACGACGAACACAAGCTGGCAGGCCTATGGCGGCGAGACGACGCTCAGCTACCTGTCGCAGATGGCGGGCATCACCGTGCAGTCGTTCCTGTCCTGCGCGGTCGGCATCGCCGTCGCGATCGCGCTGATCCGGGGGTTCGCCCGGCGCACGATGCCGACGATCGGCAATTTCTGGGTCGATCTGACGCGGATCACGCTCTACCTCCTGCTGCCGGTCGCGATTCCGGTGGCGCTGTTCCTGGCCTGGCAGGGCGTGCCGCAAACTCTGGCGGCCCACGCGACCGCCGCCACGCTGGACGGCGCGACGCAGACCCTGGCGCGCGGCCCGGTGGCGTCGCAGGACGTCATCAAGCTGCTGAGCGGCGACGGCGGCGGGTTCTTCAACGCCAACTCGGCGCATCCGTTCGAGAACCCCACTGCCGTGACCGGCATCGTCGAGATGCTGCTGATTTTCCTGATCGGTGCCGCCCTGACCAACACGTTTGGCCGCATGGTGCGCGACCAGCGCCAGGGCTGGGTGCTGTTCGCGGCGATGGCGGCGCTGTTCACGATCGGCCTCGCCACGCTGTACGGCGCCGAGTCCGCCGGCAACCCTGCGTTCGCCGGGCTCGGCGTGGACCAGGTGGCCGGCGTGGCGCAAAGCGGCGGCAACCTGGAGGGCAAGGAGGTCCGGTTCGGCGTCGGCCAATCGTCCCTGTTCGCGACGGTGACCACGGCGTCGTCCGATGGCGCGGTCAACGCCATGCACGACAGTTTCACGCCGCTGGGTGGCCTGGTACTGTTGGCGAACATGATGCTGGATGAGGTGATCGTCGGCGGCCCGGGCTCCGGCCTGTTCGGCATGCTGCTCTTCGCACTGGTAGCCGTGTTCATTGCCGGGCTGATGGTGGGGCGAACGCCGGAATACCTGGGCAAAAAGATCACCGCCGACGAGATGAAGATGACGATGCTGGCTCTGCTATGCGTCCCGGCGATGATCCTGGGCGCCGCAGCGGTGGCCTGTGTGCTGCCGGTGGGGCTTGCCGGGCTCAGCAACGCGGGACCGCACGGATTTTCCGAGCTGCTATACGCGTTCACCTCGGCCGCCGCGACCAACGGCAGCGCGTTTGCCGGCCTTAGCGTCAACACGCCATTCTATAACCTGCTACTGGCGCTGGCGATGTTCGTCGGACGCTTCATGGTCATCGTGCCGGTACTGTGCATCGCCGGCACTTTGGCTGCGAAGCGCGTTGTTCCCGCTTCCGCCGGCACATTGCCGACCGGCGGGCCGCAGTTCACCGGGCTGCTGGTCGGCGTCATCGTCGTGGTCGGCGGTCTGACGTTCCTGCCCGCGCTCGTGCTCGGTCCGGTCGCCGAGCATGTCGCAATGATCGCCGGAACCACTTACTGACGGGAGCGCAGACCATCGCCTTAGCATTTGCCATGGATCGCTCACCGGGGCGGTAAGCTGAGTGCCCCTCCTTACGCAATCAACCATCACGCCAAAGAACCTGGCCGTGCTGTTTCGCTCGGCGGTCTACGCGTTTCGCGGCGGATTCCTCATCCGTCCCTTCGTCATCGCGCTCACGCTTGGCGTGGCGGGCGCGGTTCTGTCGTCATTGGAAGAGCAGAACCCTGCGATCAGCGCCTTGGTTCCGGAGGTGCTGTTCCCGTCGCATGCCGATCCGCAGGTCGCGCAGGCGATCCTGACCGACATCGCCACCTCGATCATGACGGTGGTATCAATCGTCTTTGCGATTCTGCTGATGACGCTGACGCTGGCGTCAACGCAGTTCTCGCCGCGCATCCTGGTCAGCTTCGTCAGGGATCGCGTCACGCAGTGGACGCTCGGCATCTTCCTCGGCACGTTCTGCTACTGCATTGCCGCGCTTCCGGCCGCGCGGTCGCTGCCGCATCCATTCGTGCCGGTGGCGACGGTCACCGGAGCCATGCTGCTCGCACCGGTTTGCGTAGGCTGGCTGGTCTATTTCATCCACCACATTTCCAACGCCATCAGCGTCAACCACATCGTTGATCGCATCCGGCGGGAGACCGAACAGGTCATCGACGAGCTGATGCCCGAGCCGCGACGGCCGGCGCAGCTCGAAGGGTCGGTTGGCGCGTTCCCCGAAGATCTGGAATTCCTGATCCTGAGCCGGCGGTCGGGGTACATCCGCTTCATCGACATCGAGCGCCTGCGCTCGCTCGCCAACGACTACAGGGTTTGCCTGCGCGTGGAGCGGCGCGTCGGACACTTCGTCCCAGAGGGCGTCGCGCTGGTCCGGGTTTCGCGCGGCGATCGCATCACCGAGGAGCGCGGGCTCCAGCTTCTCGCCGCGATCGATATCGGCCCGACCCGCACGCTGCAACAGGATGTCGAGTTCGGCATTGTCCAGATTGTCGATATCGGGTTGCGCGCCATCTCGCCGGCGGTCAACGATCCCACCACTGCGATCAGTTGCGTCGATCAGCTCAGCTGCATTCTGATCCGGTGGGCAGCACGTGCGCCGACCCGTAGCTATTTTTACGATCCGCCGCACGTGCTGCGCGTCGTCATCCCCTGGATCAATTTCAACGGCCTGCTCGACCTGGCGTTCGAGCAGATCCGCCATTACGCCGTCGCCGATGCCGCGGTCAGTTTGCGGCTGATGCGCGCGCTCGACGATGTTGCGAGCACGGTGGAGGACCCGGCGATTCGTTTGCGCCTGCTAGATCGCGGCCGGCGCTTGTTCACCGGCTGCGCGGGACATCTTCAGGAGGATGATCTCGTACGGCTGCGGGAGCGCTTGGCGCTGCTGGAAGACGGCATCGTATCTCCAAGGACAACCTCCACGTTACCCGAATGAACGCAAACGGGAGCTGAAGCCAAGATTCGCCTACGAAAATCGTCATTATCAGGCAAACCGCTCGCGCTTGCGTCGTGCACGGTCACAAGTGACCGTCTGCTCTGCCGTTGCGTCGCAACCTAACCGGGGTCATCGCTGGCGACGACGCTCCGCATGGGGCTCAGCCTGACCTCTAAGAATCGGAGGAAGCACCCCAATCTGTCGAAGAAGCAGGAGCCCGAGATCTGGGCCGCCGCGCGCCGCTTCGGCCCTACCACGTTCACCAGCACCAGGCGCTCGGGAAGCCGGACCCGAACGATGGCTCGCTGACCCCCGCACCATCCGGTGAAATTCACCCCGAACTGGAACTGAGCGGCCGGGCGGGCAGCCGAAGAAACTTGGTGATTCTGAGGCGGACGCGTTCGGCGTTCTGCCGCCGGGCACCCCTCTGCAAGGTGGAGATGACACCCTCCCGGGTTTGGGGTCCCTGGGGAGCGGTTGCATGGCGGTGATGTCGACGAGCACGCAGGAGTTTGGGCCGACTTGAGGTTTGCTACGGGTCCAATCCGGCCGGCTTCGCGTTAGCCATGCGTGTCGGAGTCCTTTACGGTTGCAGAAGCGACGTATCACGCAACCAAATTTAGGCCCCTGTTGTCGGGAGCCCATTGCCGGCGGTGTCACCACCAGCGTTCGGCCGGGTAGTCCCGGCGACGGCCTCGCCAGGGAGCATGCCAAACAAGGTAAGCCCTCGGCCAGCCCGCCGCCAGTCCCGCGGCCAACCGGCCGCGATCGCGGACGCCAGAAGCCCGCGGGTGTCCACAGTGCCTTGCGCTCCACCGCTTAGCCACGCTGGCCACGCTGGCATTCTGTGCACGTGATCGGGCAGAATAGGTTATAGGCCACTCGGATCAAAGTTGGGCACGACGAACCCGATCCCGACCGTCCCTGCCTTCTTCCAGGACGGCGCGTAATCGGACGCTTTCTGAATGTAGCGCGGACACAATGACGCATCTCCAGCAAGATCCCGAGCCCGTCATCGAGCGCCTCGAGTTGCTTGCCCGCCAAGCCGCCCCAGGTGCTCTGCCGCCCTACTTGCGTGAGGCGGTGGCCGCGGCTTTCGGGTTCAGCACGCATGCGGCCCTGCTGGCAGCCTTCCGTGCCGGGAAGCTGGATCCGGAACTTGATTTCTGTCCCCGCGATTTCGAACGGAAGCTCATCGATCTAGGCTATGACGGCGATTTCGATGATCTGGACGCGCTGGCCCGCCAGTCGGAAGCTGCGATTCTGCCGTTGTTGCCGCCAGGACGCCACAGGCTGCCTGATGGCAGCGTCATCTTGGACGGCTCGCTCGACCGCTTGGACCACATCGATAACCGCCTCAAGCGGCGGCAGCAGCACGCCATTGCCGTCCTGGCCGCCCGGGGTCTTCCACCAGCCCAGCGCAGCACCGTCTTCAGCCCGTATTCGGAACCGCTGAATTACGGTTTCCGCTGGCTCACTGACGCCGTGGGCCAAATCGAGCTCCGCATCGAGACCCGCAACTACGATTACACCAACCGGAGGCACTCAACCGGCGGCGAACGTCCCATCTGGGGCCGGCACTGGCCGGATTACGGTGTCACAGTCTCTGCGAGCGACCTGCTCGCCTTCCTCGCCAGTGCGTGGCCGATCCTCGCCAGCAACTTCCTCAAGAAGCCGGTGGTGCGTGATGAAGTGGTCGACTTCCGCGCTGGCATCGGACGTCCAGAATTGCCACGGTTCGAGATCGCCGTGCGAGGCCCCGAGTTCGAGGTGCTGGCAACGCGCGGACGGTGCCGCCCTGGCTCTGAAGGACTGATGGTCGCCGAGAGCCTGATGACTCTTGGGGATGAGCTTGCCAGCGGCTTGGCCGGGCTTGAGCTGCACCACGGCACTGTTGAGGCATGGACGGCCGCCCGCGAACTAGATGACCTGCCGCCGACCGAGGCGGAACACGGGGATTGCACCTCGCCAAGCCCGGAATGCATCCGGGCGGCCGCCGTTTACTATGCCCGCAAACTTGGGCTTCCGCTGGAAATCTACACGGACGTCGCCTTGTTTGAAATTGCAGCGCACAACCTCTGGCACGAGCACGGGATGCATGGCGTTGAGCCACGCGGCGGCGACAGCTTCCGCGCCGTGCTGCTCGGCACACTGCCGCCGTCTGCAGAGATAAGGCGCATGGCCGAAGAGGCGAGGACGCTGGCCACCAACCCTGAACCCCGTGACCCGGATGAATGGGTCCTTGATGCGCTGAATCAGGTGAATATGGACGCGCGGGCAATGACGTTCTACCACGGCTGGCCGGACCGGCTGCCGCCAATGCCCATCATTCCTGACGTAGATCCTGAAAGCCTTGTCGGCAAACGGGTCCGCACCCGCCGCGGCGGGGATGAATACGTCGTTATGGCCGTGGGCGGAACGAGCGCAGTCGGTGAACCCATGCTGCGGCTGCGGGGCGCCAATCGCCGAGAACGGCAGGCGCAAGAAGCGGACTTCGACTGTCGCCTTTCCGACGTGGCTGCCGAGGCATCCCACGGCTGACAGGCCCGCAGCCATGCGGCCAAACCGGTGGCAGGCACACCAAAAGGCAGGGGTCGGTGGAATCCATAACAAGCCTCACGCCCAGTCGGTTCTGGATTAGCACCGAAGTCAGGTTACATAATTAAGCTTACCGCATGCGGTGTGCGCCAGATCGATCGTTTCCGAACCGCCTGCGGTCATTGTACCGTTTGTTGCGCTGATTAGGGAACGTCACTCGGGGGCCTTACCGTCACCGGGTCGATCGCGCTATGGGCCATGTATGGCGAGGTGCTCGGCCCGATGTAGGTTGGCCCGTTGCCCGCTGTTGATTCTGTCTGCGGCTGCTGGGGTGGTGAAGGCTGGGGTGGTGAGATGACTGTCCCGTCCGCGCGCTTGACGACGTGCCCTAGGGCGACCAGGCATCGCTCAACGCTGATGTTGTGCAGGATTGCCTGCGGGCTGAAGGCCAAGCTTTCGCAGTAAGCGGCGTCATGCTGAAGCTGCGCCTCGGTTTTCCCGGGACCTGGGTACGCCATCGCGCATGACGCAAGGAGCAACGCCAGGCTTGCCATCTCGACCGTGAAGCTTGCCGATCGCATTGCTTGACGCACCCGCCGCGCACCTCAGCGGAGTGATTTGACGCAGGCGACATCGATTGTGCCGCGGACCCTCGTTCCCTCACGGTCCGCCGTTCCGTCGTAAGGGCGCCGATAGGCGGCAACCTCCAAAGTGTGCCCACGGACCTGTCGAACGAAGACAAATTCGTTGTCGACCAGGTAGTGCGAGTTTCCCTCCGCTGCCGTGAACCAGCATGGCTTCACGCGGGGGCGCATTCCCGCAGTCACGGCCGCCGATGGCTTGGATGGCCGATGGTCGCCGAAAAAGGCGTAGCCGAGGGCGACGAGGATGCAGATGCCGATGGCGGCGGCGACTGGGTTGCTCTCGCCCCCTCCGCCTGTGTCTGTGCGCGGCCGATCCGCCAGGCCCTGTTGATATGCACTCCAATTCCGGATATCGGCTCCGGTGTCACCGGTTGGCAACGGGCCAAGCGTGTCGCCTCTCTTGCCAGACTCATAATTGTTCAACCAATCGAACGCACCCACGCGCCGCTCCAACGGTCTCTTTCAGACAGCAGTACGAAGCAGCCGACGTTACGGAAGTCGCCACACCAAGCCCACCACATTATAGAGTGGCGACGCCCGGCGCGATCAAAAAGGCGGGTGTCTGAATCAATTCAGACCTTTGTTGGCCTGCGCCGCGATCCACGAAGCTGGCAGTCGCCGTCAGGGGAAAA
>Ga0302320_10013966_pt1 | contig 16667 bp, 13 predicted proteins | sample Bog_T0_3_FD_202130 | JGI IMG/M metagenome (GOLD analysis project Ga0302320, IMG submission 202130) | Peat permafrost microbial communities from Stordalen Mire near Abisko, Sweden - Bog_T0_3 | ecosystem: Environmental > Terrestrial > Soil > Wetlands > Peat | place: Sweden: Abisko, Stordalen Mire... | reverse complement strand
AGTTTGAATTGAGAAGATTTCATTTTTTGTAATAGTTTTTCTGCTGGGTTAAGTTTATTAAGGGCATTAAGGCGGTGAGGGCAGTTATCATTTTTACATTTGTGCATAATGACGTGCAGAAGGGTTTTCCAGCGGAATAAGGCATATTGGCAGTACGGGCAGAAGTATTTGGCTTGATAGGCTTCGAGGATTATTTTGAAGTTTAGCGTTTGGTCTTTTTTTTAGAAGGTTCCGTTAACGGTGGCGATGGATCAACATGGTAGTCACGGTAGTTTGGATGTTTTTCCCGGAATGCGTCCTTGGGGTTTACAGGGAATTCTTTACGGCCCTGTAGGATATCTGAAAGTTCTTTGTTGATGAATTCGAGATGCTCACGAGGGAATTTTGAGCAGAGCCAGACAACAAAACGAGAGAGTTGATCCATAGGTTGATTCATAGATTTGACCTCCATGACGATTACAATAACGTTTTTGCAGGGGGAGAACAAGCTTAAAAATCAAAAATCGCTGGCAGTATTAAAGATAAGAAAGAAAAGAATAAAAAAGATTAAAAAATTTTGACAGAACCTGCTGCGGGGGGCAAGGAGGAGATTATGACAAATTCAAGATTAGAATTTCAGGAAGATCAGCAAGCGTCATCGACAATTATTAAACCACGGATTCTGATTATCGATGATAATGTAGAGCTTTTGGAGGAGTTGGAGAATTTATTAAAATTGGGAGGATATGATGTTGTTGCTTTAAGCGATGGCAATCAGGTATTTGAAACCGCCTTCAAGTTTAAGCCAGATCTGATTTTATTAGATTTGAAAATGAGCCCAAAGAGTGGATTTCAAATTGCTGATGAGATTAGAAATTCGTTAGAATTTAAGGATGTGCCTGTCATTGCCATGACAGGGTTTTTTACAGAACGGCAACATTTTTTGATGATGAAATTATGTGGCATAAGAACTTCTATCTTGAAGCCCTTCAGGCCGCTTAATCTCATCACCAAGATTGAGTTTGCTTTGGGTAATAGCTTGGAAGAGTTTGAAAGCGACGGGACATAAATAGTGATGGATAAAAACCAGTTCTCGTAGTTGCAAGACGCCCGCTCCTTATGGCCTATCAAATCCTTTTGGTGGATGATGATGCAGACTTTCGCGAAGAAATGCGTGATTGCCTGAATGAATATACGATCATAGAAGCTGCCAATGGCATTGAAGCGTTAGCAATTTTAAAGAAGCCGAATGTTATTGATTTGGTCATCCTTGATGCGGTAATGCCGCAGGTTTCAGGCACAGAAGTTTTGCGTGAAATCAGGCGTATTAAACCAGCACTTTCAATCATCATGCTGACAGGGCATAGCAGCAAGGACATTGCCATTGATGCCCTTAAAGGCCATGCTGATGATTATATTGAAAAGCCTGTCGATATCCCTAAATTTCTAAACACGATTCAATCAATACTTACATCAAAAGTTTTGAAAGGCTTTGCCTCGACACATGGCGTTCATGCCAAGATTGAGCAAGCAAAACAATTTATTCAACGCAACTATGATAAGAAGGTTAAGCTTGAAGATGTGGCCCAGCAACTTTGTTTAAGCCCAAAATATTTTAGTCGGCTATTTAAAGAAAATACAGGCCAGGGGTTTAATGAGTTTCGGCTTTCGAATAAAATAGCTCATGCCTGTACACTTTTAAAGAATTCGGATTATACTGTTACACAGGTAGCTAATCGTCTGGGGTATCAAAATTTAGAATCATTTATTCGTATTTTCCAGAGCATGATGAATGACAGTCCTATGCAGTACCGTCAGAAGCATCAAAAAAACAAATTTAAAAAATCTTCCGCATGACCGAAATCAATCGTTATAATGAATGGCTGAATAGTAAGGCTGACGCATGGGAGGCCAAATGCACCCGCTGTGGCGCCTGTTGCGGCGATTGGGAAGATCATTAAAAAATAACCCAGGGCCATACCTGGCCAGGTGACGAACATTGTGGTTATAAACATTAAGGAGAAAATGATGCGCGCTCCATTGAAAATACCTTTACATAAAACAAAGATTGTTTGCACCATTGGCCCATCGTCGTCTTCACCTACCAAGCTAGAAGCTATGTTTGAAAGTGGGATGAATGTAGCACGGCTCAATTTTTCTCACGGAGAGTTTGAAGAACACGCAATCACTATCCGCAATATCCGAGCAGCAGCGGCCAAGGTCAGGCATATGGGAAGCATTCTCATTGATCTTCCCGGTGTCAAAATGCGTATTGGCCGATTTCAAAATGAATCTATCACGCTTAAAAAGGGTGGGTCGGTAACCTTGACAACCAAGAATATTCTAGGAACTGAGGATCTTATTCCAGTTGAGTACAAACAATTGGCGCAAAGCGTATCTAAGGGCAAGATCATTTTTTTAAATGACGGCTTTATACAATTAAAAGTTGAGAAGGTCTCCAAGCCAGATGTTGTGTGTAAGGTCATCATAGGCGGGAAATTGCTCGCTCACAAAGGGCTCAATCTTCCTGGGGCCAAATTAAATATTAACCCTATCACCGACAGGGATCTGGAAATAGTTGAATTTGGTTTAAAGCAGGGGGTTGTTATTTATGGGCTTTCATTCGTCGAGAGCGCAAAAGATGTCGATAAAGTGAGGGCGTTTGCCAAAAAACTTGGTGCTGCTGTTTATTTGGTCGCTAAGATCGAGCGTCGGGAGGCGATTGAGAATTTTGATGATATCCTCAAAGCTGCGGATGCTGTGATGATTGCTCGTGGAGATTTAGGTGTAGAAATCCCCATTGAAGAAGTCCCGGGAATTCAAAAGAGGCTTATTCAAAAAGCGAATATCATGGGCCGTCCTGTAATCACGGCGACTCAAATGCTGGAATCCATGATCCATAATATCCGCCCCACACGGGCGGAAGTCAACGATGTGGCGAATGCCATCCTGGATGGGACAGATGCTGTCATGCTTTCAGAAGAAACCGCCATGGGGGAATATCCCGTTGAAACGGTGCGCATGATGGCTAAGATTGCTTTGACCACTGAAAATCAACGTGAGGGTGGAGAATTGACTGATGAGGGTGGTGAGATCAATAATAAAGTCTCTTTGAGTAATTCTTTAACGGTTACCGATGTCATCTCCTTAAATACAGTGCGTGCGGTTCGGGAATTAAAGGCCGGGTATGTATTGTCGCCGACCACCACAGGTAGCACCACACGGCTGATATCCAGATTTAAGCCTCATTGCTGGGTTTTGTCATTTAGCATGCATCTGAAGGTTTGCGAGTTTTTGAATCTTTCCTATGGGGTGCAGCCCTTTTTTACCAGTAAAAATATTGCTCATGATTCACATTCGATATTTAAATATCTTAAGGAGTTTCATTTGGTGAAAAAGGGCGAGACCTTGATTTTTACCGAGCGCAGACTATCCACGCATCATACTGATTCCCTATGCATTGTGAAATTGTAAGTAGTATTATTTAGAAAAATCGAGTTTTTTGATTGTAAAATAGGTCAAGGTGAAAACGCCTGCTTCAATGATGGACGTGGCCATGGCCGCCCCAGCGTAGGAAAAGGAATAAATAAAGACGATGATTAATGGCAGGCCTATGGCGGCCATGGTGATATGTATCCTTGAATAAGTAGCTGTTTCGCCGCATACGAGGAGAAATTGCACCCGGAAAGCATTTGAACTGATAAAGAATACCGAGATCAGCAGGAATCTCAAAGATAGTATTGCCGCAGGATAGCTCCCTCCACAGACAAGCCGTACAATCATTGGTGCCAGGAGAAAGGTCAAAGGCAGGAAAATTAAAGAAACAATGACGGTGATGAGCTGCACTTGTTTCATGATTTCAAAAGCCTTCAATTTGTTTTTCTGATAAATTTTGCTTAATCGCGGGAAGATGGCTTGGGTAAAAGAATATAAGGGGAAGGTTTGCACCGCATTGGCGATCCGCTCGGCGATCGAATAAAACCCGGTCAAGGTATTATTTGTCAAAAGCCCTACTGCAAAAACACGGGTGGTTGTGTAAGCATTGATGGCGAGTACTGAAATAAAAACATTCCATCCAGCTTTGAGATGCACGACCAAATCTTTTATCTTTGGCAATTGGAATGCGACATCAAAGCGCGTAAACAAGATATATTGCCCTAAAATGCCGGTCACAATGGCTGAAAGGGAGGTGATGATGGGGACTAATAAATAGTCACCAGGTGCGTGGATTAAATAAAAGATCCCGAGAGCATAGGCAAATTCTCCGATAATACTGATTTTAGCCGTGTATTTCATGCTTTCAGATCCTTGAAAAAACCAGGCCGGGAAAAGGGTGTTGCCTATAACCACTCCAAAGCTTAAGAGATAAACCATCCAATCAGCCGTGAATTTAGGGACGAGGAATACAATACTGCATAAGAGAGCCAAGCTCAAGAAGGCCAGGACAATCTTCAAGGTCATGACAGCAGAAATGATATTACAGATTTCTTTCTTATTATCGAGGCAGAGTGAAATTTCTTTGGTGGCTGAGACGCTGAATCCATAATCAGTGAGTATCATAAAATATTGCACAAAGGCCTGGGCAAAGGCGATCAGTCCAAATTTTTCAGGGCCAATCACTCTAAATAAATAGGGCAAGATGATGATGGGCAGGCAATAAGTAACGATCTGAAGCCATGAGAGCGAGGTCACATTATTCAATATCCTCGAACCTTCCAGAGGATCGACCATTCTATAGGTCTTTTGGATTAGTCTGATGAGTGCCTGCATGAGTTTAATCTACACGTTACTTCAAGCTAAATAAACACTTTTTTAAAGGTTTTGCATTTAAGGGTGATATAATCCCAGGATGATACAATTTCCAGATAATTTTTATTGGGGAGCCGCGACTTCATCCTATCAGGTCGAAGGGAATAATACCAACGCAGATTGGTGGGAATGGGAAGTCCGTGTTGGTAAAGAAAAATCCGGGGCAGCCTGCCGCCATTATGAATTTTTTGAACAGGATTTCGATACCGTTAAAAGCTTAAATCATAATGCCCACCGCCTTTCCATTGAGTGGAGCCGTATTGAGCCTCAAGAAGGGGTGTTTTCCGATGAAGCCATCCTGCACTATATCAATGTCATCAAGGCTCTGCGCCGGCGTGGCATTGAGCCCATGGTCACACTGCATCATTTTACCAATCCGGCCTGGTTTAGTAATTCTGGCGGTTGGACAGACCAGCGTTGTGTGAAGCGTTTTGTACGTTATAGCGAATTTGTTGTTAGGGCTTTAGCACGTGGGGTTCATTTTTGGTTTACCATTAATGAGCCAACGGTGTATTTTTCTCACGCCTATTTTTGGGGCATGTGGCCTCCGCAAGAACGGTCGTTTTTAAAGACTAAAACAGTGTATCATCATTTAAATGAGGCCCATATTGAGACCTACCGCTTGATTCATCAAATTTACAAAGAGTTAAAGATTGATAAGCCTGCGGTGAGCATCGCCCAACATATGCAAGCCATAGTTCCCTGCACGAAGGGCCTAAAAGATCGTTTGGCTGTGGCGTTGAGGCATCAGTTATTTAATTTGCAAATCCTGGACCATTTAACCCTGCATCGAAGCCTTGATTTTATCGGGGTAAATTATTATTCCAGGAATTTGGTGCACGTGCATGGCTGGTGGATAGGCAATTTATTGATGGAAACTTGCAAAGACAATCATCACCCCTTAAAGAAGAATGCCCTGGGCTGGGATATTTATCCGGAAGGATTGGCGCAAGTCCTAATCAGTTTGAAAAAATATAATTTGCCGGTGATTGTTGCCGAAAACGGTATTTGCACGCTTGATGATGATGAGCGCTGGGAATTCATCCAGAGTCATCTTAAAAGTGTTCATCACGCCATGTCCCAGGGGGTTGATGTCATGGGGTATCTTTATTGGTCTTTGATGGATAATTTTGAATGGGCTTATGGATATGCCCCCAGATTTGGTCTGATTGATATCAATTACGAAACGTCTCAAAGGACAATTAGGGAAAGTGCCAAAAAATTTGCTCGAGTCTGTCAAACAGGCGTCTTATCTTAAATTTTCTTCGATACTTCTTATTATTTGTCTAGGCATTCTTGCCTATTCAAACTCATTCTTTTGTTCATTTCACTTTGATGACGCCCCTTCCATTGTTAATAATCCTGCGATAAAAAATCTTTATCACTTAAAAGATATTTGGAATTTTTGGCCTTGCCGTTTTATCTGTTATCTTTCAATTGCTTTTAACTATCATCTCAATGGCCTGCATGAATGGGGGTATCATTTTTTTAATCTGACCGTGCATTTACTATCAGCATTTCTAGTTTGGTGGCTGACGCTTTTGACTCTTTCAACACCCCTGATGCGCGGGAATAAGATTAATCGACACCGTGACCGTATTGCTTTATTTGCCGCATTGATATTTGTATCTCACCCGCTTCAAACCGAAGCCGTAACCTATATCGTCCAACGAGCCGCTTCCATGGCAACAATGTTCTATCTGGCTAGCCTGTGTCTTTATATTAAATTTAGGACATTGCAAGGAAGTGTCAAAAGGCCCAATTGCTTCGATTTCCTAAGGTTAGTGTCAAAAGGCTTTAGTAACGCTTTTTGGGTCGTCGGAAAGTTTGTGTCATTGCGAGGAGGGCGAAGCCCGACGAAGCAATCTTTTTCCATGCAAAATTTTTATTACACCTGTTCATTAATATCAGCCATCCTGGCCATGTTTTGCAAGGAGATAGCGATAACGCTTCCGATAATGATTTTGTTATATGAGTATTGTTTTTTAAAGAATAACGATAAGCTTAATTGGAGAATTATTTTCCCATTTTTGTGTGCCTTGATGATCATCCCATTAACAATGGGACTGACGCATTCAGTAAATTTCCAAGAAATGCACCGCATGGCCGACAGATCAGCACAGATATCCACCGGGCATTATTTTTTAACTCAATGCAGGGTTATCGTTACCTATATAAGACTGCTTTTCTGGCCTATCAACCAAAACCTGGATTATGATTACCCGGTTTATAAGAGCCTTTTTCAGTGGCCTGTGCTCACGAGCATCCTATTTTTATTAAGCATCCTTGCTGGGGCAAGATTCATCTTTTCAAAATATAGATTGATTGCTTTTTCAATTTTTTGGTTTTTCCTGACCCTGCTTCCAGAATCAAGTTTAATACCGATCAAAGATGTGATTTTTGAACACAGGCTTTATTTGCCTCTGGTGGGCTTTAGTTTATTTTTTGTAAGCAGCACCTACTATTTTCTTGAGAACAAATCTTTAAAATTTTGGTTAATAATCTTATCTATGACCATCGCCTGCTTTTCAATCTTGACCTATCAAAGGAATAAAGTCTGGGCCAATGAATTTACGTTATGGAATGATATAGTTCAAAAATCCCCCCATAAAGCCAGGGGATATAATAACCGTGGTTTTGAATATTATCATCAAGGCGACTACACCCAAGCGATATTAGACTATGACCAAGCCATCGCAGACTTTGATCAAGCGATTAAGGAAAATCCTAAAGATTTCCAAGCCTATTATAATCGGGGCATGATTTATCACAATCTTGGCCAGTTGAGCCAAGCCATCAAAGATTATAGTAAGGCCATTGAACTCAATCCCAATACCATGCAAGCCTACAACAATCGCGCCGTTGCCTACTACCAGCTAAAACAATACGCCAAAGCCTGGCAAGATGTCCACAAAACCCAGGAACTAGGCGCCCCCGTAAACCCCGATTTTATCAATTTACTTAAGATGGCCTCAAGAATGGCTTCGTAACTCACTATTTACCAGTTTTTAAATTGTGTTATACTTTTAATAGTTATGAGCTCAACTGTCTTTCAATATAAAGAATATCGCTTTTATTTTTTTTCGCGAGAAGAGTCAAGGGTACATATTCATGTTTATTCACCTGAGGGAGAAGCGAAGTTTTGGTAGGAGCCAATCATTGCTTTGGCAGAATCACATGGATTCAATGCCAAGCAAATAAAAGTAGTACAAAGATTGTTGAGGATCGTAAAGATGAAATTAAAAAGTCCTGGAAAAAGCATTTTAAAAGCTGAAGTAACTCAAATATCACTTAATGGAATATGGGTCTTAACTAAAGACACAGAATATTTCTTATCGTATCAGGAATTTCCTTGGTTTGAAAAGGCTACAGTAGCGCAAATTCATAATGTTCAATTGCTGCATGGATTCCATTTGAGGTGGGTCGACCTTGATGTTGATCTCCATCTTGATTCGCTCAAAAACACAGAAAAATATCCTTTAGTGAATGCTTAGAGTATTGTGGTAGATTCTTATTGATACTAATGAAACGACTGAACTGCTTTCCCAAAATCCACGCAAAAGGTTGCAGGATCAACGTTCGTAAACCACTATTTTTCAGCAGCTTTCGCTCGTCGTAAAAATAAATAAATTCTTGATTGACTCTTGGCAAAAATCTTATAAAGTGATGCTATGTATTTTAGACGTCTGGAAATCTTTGGGTTTAAATCCTTCGCGCAGAAGACTGTGCTCGAATTTCAACCTGGCATCTCTGCCATCGTCGGTCCTAACGGTTGCGGCAAAAGCAATGTTTTTGATGCCATCCGCTGGGTTTTAGGCGAGCAAAGTGTCAAGGAATTGCGCGGCAGTTCCATGGAAGATGTTATCTTCAATGGTACCGACCAGAAAGCGCCATTAGGTTTCGCCGAGGTAAGCCTCACTTTTTCCAATGAATCTCGCATTTTACCCATAGATCATGATGAAGTCATCGTTACCCGCCGCCTTTTTCGTTCAGGCGAAAGCGAATATTTAATCAATAAAAACACCTCACGTTTAAAGGATATTGTCGAACTCTTTTTAGGCACAGGGGTTGGGGCTGAAGCTTATTCTTTAATCCAACAAGGCAAGGTTGATTTGGTTGTTTCGGCTAAACCAGATGATCGCCGCCAAATTTTTGACGAAGCAGCCGGGATTACCAAATATAAGAGTAAAAAGAAAGAAGCTTTAAGCAAACTCAAAGATACAGAAGACAATTTGCTGCGTATCAATGATATTGTCGTCGAGGTCAAGCGCCAGATTGCCACCATCGAACGCCAGGCTAAAAAGGCCCAGCGTTATAAGGAAGAGTTTGAAGTTCTCAAGAATTATGAATTGATCTCTGCCCGCCATCAAATGGCCACTTTTGACCAAGAGACGGCGGCTATGGCTGCAGCACTTAAAGCGCTGCAAGCTCAAGAACTTGATTTAACTGCCCAATTAGAAGATTTAAATAATCGCATCGACAATGAGACCGCCCAAATAGAAGAGATTGAAGAGCGTATTAATGAGTATAAAGCTCAGGATATTCATTTAGAAAACGAAGTCGCGATGAATACTCGCCAAATCTCCTTTAATGAAGAGCGTTTAGATAGCATGGATCAAACCTGCCAGCGCCTGCAAGCGGATAAAGCTGCAGCGGTCAGTCGCTGTGCCCTGCATCAAGTAAAAATAGAAGAAATTAAAGAAGCTCAAACCCGTTTGAATGAAAATTTATTAGCGCTTCAAGCGAATCTCGGTCAAAAACGTAATGATTTGGGTGTCTTGCTTCATGCGATTGACGAAGCGAAGGCATCTATTGAGACGGTTGAAAATGAAATTTTGGGGCTTAATGGCCAACAAGTGCGTTACAAAAACAGTTTAACAGAAAACATGAAGCGCACCATGGAAGCTTTGGCACGTAAAACCCGTCTTGAGCTTGAAAATTCTAAAATACATGATGAAAAGATCCAGGCCTATCAGCGTTCGGAAGCTATTAATAACGCTATAGCCCAAGTACAGGCTGAGTTACAGCTTTCAACAACAAATTGTGACGTTCAGCGTCAATCCTTGGAAGAGATTAAGAGCCGCCTTGCCGTGGAAGAAGCCTTGATTGACGATTTAGAGAAAAATCATGTCTTTCTTTTATCTCAAAAAGAATTTATTCAGAAGATGCAAGTGCAGTATTTGGATATCCCAGATCCTGTGGTAGAAGGTCAATTCATTGCGACCGTGCGTCCCAGCGAGAAGCAAACGGGGATTATCGGTAAAATCAAGGAAGTTAAGGTTAAAAAGCCTCATGATTCCGAATATGTACCAGATGGTGACTCTGAGGCCCTTCAACAATCGGCTGAGTATTACGAAATCACCTATGAAACCAAATTTGTGGAATTGGATTTGCAGTTCCTGGATGACCGCATTGCCCTTATCAATGAAAAATTAGCCCAGGCTTTAGATGTTAAAAATCAATTAAATGCCCAGATTCAAGAGCAAAGCCTTCTTATTGAGGAAGCTCTTAGAAATATCCAGCAATTAGAAAAGAAATTTTCCGTCCTGGAAGCTCAAAAGAGTGATGTTGAAGTGGTTTCAGTAAAATTAGTAGGCGAATTAGATGTCATCACTTCCGAATTCTCCGAGGTGGAATCGCTATTGGCTTCATTAAAGGTGCAAGAAGGAGAATTGAGCCTTAGCATGCAAGGCCTTGGTGGTCAAATCACACGCTGCCAGGAAGACATCAAACTTAAAGTTCAGGCCAATATTACCTATTCCTTCGAACGTGAAACGTTGAATATAGCAGTGGCGCAATTAGAGACTGAGTTATCTTCTTTGGATGATAAGCGCCGTTCTCTTGAAGATAGTTTAGCCTTACATGTTCAAAATCTTGATCGTGATTTATCCGATATAAGCCGATTTGAAGCCGAGACCCGTGAATTAGAAGCCCGGCGGATTAAAATTAGCGAAGATAATATTCTTTTGCAGGGAAAGATCGAAGACTTAAAGCGTAAAAAAGAGGATTTAAGTGTAGTTCTCAATGAAGAGTTAGCCAAAAAAGAAGAAATGTCCCGTCGCTTAAATTCTTTGCGCAATGGGATTCATGGCATAGAGGATGAAATCATCCGTATTAAAACGGATATGCACAATCATCAAATGCGCCAACAAGAAGTCCAGTTCAATCAACGCGCCCTTAAAGAAAGATTATTACAAGCCTATAAAATTGATTGGGACCAAATTAAGGATGAAGTCTCAACGTTATCTCCAAGCACGGATGCCGCATTGTTATCTGCTAACGCAGATTCATCCTTGAATGCAGATGCTTCAATCTCATCCCCGGATGTGGATTCTTCTTTGTCATCTCCGAATGCAGATATTTCATTGTCATCCCCGAATGTTTCTGTCGGGGATCCAAATACATCAAATACATCTTCTATAGAACAACCCCAAGTCAACATCGAAGAACTCACCTTAGAAATCGACAAACTCAAAAAGCGTTGCGAATCCTATGGCGCTGTTAATTTGGTCGCCATTGAAGAGTTTGAAGAGCTCAAAGGCCGTTATGAATTCTTGACCAAACAGCAGAGCGATTTATTAACAGCCCGTGAGCAACTTTTATCAACGATTCAGAAAATCAATAAAACCACCCGTCAGATGTTCACCGATACCTTTATTAAGGTCAACGAAGAGTTTAAGGTTTATTTCCGCATGCTTTTTGGCGGGGGTGAAGCGCAATTAGTCCTGCTTGATCCTGAAAATGCCCTGGAGTGCGGTATTGATATCGTGGCCAGGCCTCCAGGCAAGAAATTACAAAATATCAGCCTGATGTCTGGTGGGGAGAAGACTTTGACCGCAATAGCTTTAATTTTTGGGGTGTTTAAAGTTAATCCCAGCCCATTCTGCGTCCTTGACGAAATTGATGCGGCCCTGGATGAGTCCAATGTGGGTCGTTTTGCTGGAATGCTCAAGGAATTTGCTAAGATTGCTCAGTTTATTGTCATTACCCACAATAAGAACACCATGAATGCCGCGGATATCATGTACGGGGTGACCATGCAGGAACGCGGGGTTTCCCGTATTGTTTCTGTTAAATTTAATGAATATAAGGCTCAACCTAGTGTAGCCCCTGCAGTTTCTGAACCTGCGATGATCCCAGCCTCTGTGTAGTTTAGTCTCCTATTTTCTTAAATCTTTTCATCTTAAATAAATAAAAATATTGTTTTCACTAGTCTATAAAATTATATTTATCAATTAGTTACGCCCAATCCATTCAGTAAGCGCTTGCTTGACAGCCCCATGGGCACATGTTATACTTGCCCCTATACACCTGCCGCGCAAGGCATGTCGTAGGAAAATATATGATAACTCATTTGCTTAAAAGTATTAATTGGATTGATGTAGCTTTGGGATGTGTGTTTGTGCGGATAATCTTCTCGGGGGTTAAAGATGGCCTTATCGCCGAATTCTTTAAGTCTCTAGGGATTGTTTTAGCGGTCTTTGTCAGTCTACACTATTATGCCTCATTTGCCGCTTGGGTCACTTTGAAGACTCATCTCTTATGGCATTATTGGGAATTGGTGATATTTGCGCTTCTTTGGTTGGCGGTGGTTTTTATTTTCAAATTTATTAAAGATGGCGTTTTATTTCTTTTTAAAATAGAAACAACTCATCAAGGATTTGATAAGTATGCAGCAGGGGTAGTGGCGGTTGGTCGTGCGCTGTTGGTCTCAAGTATGACAATTTTCTTGATTTTATTGATTCATCATGGTTTTTTGACCCGCATGGTTTTTCATTCTTATGGGTATAAAATTGCCGGCCGCGCAGACGTGATGACATACAGTTTTTTATACAACAATTTGGTTAATAAATTATTCGCAATTGGGCATTTTAATTCAGCAGCAGCCCAGCTCTTGCGTCCTGTTGTTAATTAATATTTCTTGTCATTCCCGAATGTTTTTGTCGGGAATCTAGACCTCTACTAAAACATTAGAGGGTGACAAATATAAGATGTGAACTATGGGATTAATCCCTAATGATGTTATTAATCAAGTTATTGAACGCAGCGATATTGTTGAGATTATCGGGAATTATACGGCTTTAAAGAAAGCTGGCCGTAATTTTAAAGCTCTTTGTCCGTTTCATAATGAAAAATCACCGTCCTTCGTCGTTAACCCGGACAAGCAGATATTTCACTGTTTCGGATGCGGTGTCGGCGGTAATGCGCTTGGCTTTTTGATGCGTCAGGAACATTTGGAATTTCCTGAAGCCGTGCGTTTCCTGGCGAATAAGGCAGGGGTTGTCATCCCTGAGGATGAGGCCGTTGTTTCAAGCCCGTCTCGCCAATTGCGCGAAGAGATACTAAAGATTAATGCTTTGGCTGCAGCTTTTTTTCATGAAGCGCTCCTAACAGGCCATGACCCTCAAGTGAAAACGGCCCGTGATTATTTAAAGGCAAGGGGTGTAGATCTAGAAACGGTTAAAAAATTTCAATTGGGCTTTGCGCTCAATGAGTGGGACGCTCTTTTAAAATATTTGAAATCCAAGGGAATCAGTGAAGAGCTGATTGCCAAAGCTGGATTGATCATTGCTCGTGAGGGCAAAAGTGGATTTTACGATCGTTTTCGCAATCGCATCCTGTTTCCGATTGTGGATATACAGTCTCGTCCCGTAGCCTTTGGCGCGCGCGCCATGGCTGACAGTGACGGAGCCAAGTATATCAATTCACCGGAAACACCAGTGTATACGAAGGGCCAGCACATGTTTGGCCTTAGTTTAACCAAGGCAGCGATTGGGCGATTGGATCGGATTATCGTGGTGGAAGGCTATATGGATATGATCATGCCTTACATCCACGGGGTTGAGAATATTGCGGCGTCTCTCGGTACGGCATTGACCACCGAGCAGATCAGATTGATCCGCCGTTATACACCCAATGTGGTGATGCTCTTTGATACAGATGCCGCGGGACAATCAGCCATCGTTCGCAGTCTCGATTTGTTGATTGACGAAGGCATGAATGTGCGTGTGGCCACCCTTGCCCAGGATGAAGATCCGGATTCTTTCATCCGTGCCCAAGGTACTGAGGCCTTTAACGCGCGAATTGATGGTGCGCAGTCGTTCTTAGATTTTAAATTCAATTGGCTTGCAGCCCAATGTGACCCTATGACGGTCGAGGGCAAATCAAAAATAGCCCGTGAATTACTAGGAACCATTGCGCGTTTTAAGAGTGAAGTAGCTAAGTATGAATTGACTAGAGCATTAGCCCAAAAATTGAATATCCCAGAAGGGGTATTACTCAAACAAGCCGGTCAGGCCAAAGGGCAATCAGCGTCAATTCAAGAATCTGTGGTAAAGATTAAGGTACCTGTCCCGTCACAGGCGGGGTCAGCCTCAGCTTCAGCAGGACAGGAATTATTGTTGGCTTTGTTTCTCAAAGATCCAGCATGGGTTAAGGCAGCACTTGAAAGTATCGGTCCTGAAGATTTTCCTGAAGGACTGGTGCGGCAAGTCGTAGAAGTAATTTGGTCATTGGCCAATGTGTCAAGCACTTGGACGATCAATGACCTGTTATTACGATTAAATGATGAGTCAGCACAGAGTTTGATCACACGACTTATCAGCATTGAAGAAGCTAAACTAGGCGAACCAGCCTTGGTTTTTAAAGATTGTATTGAAAAGATCAGGCAGGAAAAGCAAAAGAAAGCTCGCGGGGTCTTGATGGAAGCGATTCGTCAGGCAGAAGCGATGAAAGATACAGAAAAGTTAGATCAGCTTCGTGAACAGTTTAATCAACTGTTAAAAACATAGTGTCAAAATGCCCAATTGCTTCGACTTCGTAATGTTTGTGTCATTGCGAGGAGCGAAGCGACGAAGCAATCTTTTAAAAAAGATTGCCACGCCCTAAAAAGCAGGGCTCGAAATGACAACTTAATGAGGTATTTATGAAAGAACCGATCAAAGAAAAAGATCCAAAAGATCTACAGGGTGATTTGGACAAGTTGGTGACGCTCGGCAAAAAGAAGGGCTTTTTGACCTATGAAGACGTTAATGAAACTTTGTCTGATGCTATTGATTCCTCCGAAGACATCGATCAGGTTTTTGATGTGCTCGACGGACAGGATATCAAGGTTGTGGATTCCGGGGAAGAAACGCCGGTGATTGCTGAAGAAGCGGTGGAAGAAAGCCGTGAGCAGCAAGTGCGCCGTTTGCGTGAAGAGAACAAAGAGGATGATGTTTATTCCGATAAGTTCATTCCTTTGGATGATCCTGTCAAAATGTATTTAAAGCAAATGGGTTCCATCCCGCTTTTGACACGTGAGGAAGAAATTGCCTTAGCCAAGCGTATTGAAGAAGCGGAGATCAGATTTGCAGAGTCTTTATTTAAGACCTATTACGCCCGTAAAGAAGCTTTGTCCATCATCAATCAGGTCCTGCGCGATGAAATCAACGCCGAAGATGTGATCAAAGATGAGTTAGAGCGTCGTGGCCGTTTAATGAAGGATTTGGCCAAGATTCTTGAGCATGTGCGTCATACGCGGGTGGGTTCAGATATTTCCGCAAAATCCATCGCGGAATTCAAATTGACTTCCACCATCAACGAAGAGATTGTGATCAAGATATCTGATTTGATCAATAATATCGAGCGCGTGGAGAAGCATTTGAAGGTTAAGAAATTACCAGCGAATGCGCCTGAATTTAAAAGGCAGTTGACGGCTTTGCTCAAAGAATTAGGCGAGCCAGTCGAAAAAGTAAAAGAGCAGTTGCGTGAGATCAAAACGCGTCAATCGCGCTTCAACAAGGCAAAAAAATTATTGGTTGAAGCGAACTTACGCCTTGTTGTTTCCATTGCTAAAAAGTACATCAATCGTGGATTGTCATTCCTGGATTTGATTCAGGAAGGCAATATGGGGTTGATCCGTGCTGTCGAGAAATTCGAATACAAGCGCGGTTATAAATTCTCCACCTATGCCACCTGGTGGATTCGTCAAGCCATCACACGTTCCATCGCTGATCAGGCACGTACGATCCGTATCCCGGTGCATATGACGGAAACGATTAACAAGATCATCCGTGTATCCCGTGTATTCGTTCAGGAATACGGACGTGAACCTTCGGCCCAGGAAATCGCCAAAGAAATGCGCTTGCCGGTGACCAAGGTTAAGGAAATTTTAAAGATTTCCCAAGTGCCTATCTCCTTACAGACACCGATTGGAGATGAAGGAGACACGCATTTCGGGGATTTCATTGAAGATAAAAAAGCGGTTTCACCCGCTAATGCCACCTTGCATTCCATGCTCAAGGAAGAGATCACATCTGTGCTTTCAACCTTGGATGACCGTGAACGTAAGATTTTGGAATTGCGTTTCGGGATCATGGATGGCACCAGCAGAACGCTGGAAGAGGTTGGAGCTGAATTCAATGTTACCCGTGAACGTGTGCGCCAGATTGAATCTAAGGCATTAAGGAAGTTGCGTCATCCCACACGTTCCCGTCGCATCAAGTCTTTCTTGGACATGGCGTCCAAAGAGGCGGAAGCGGTTATCTAGTGTCAAAAGGCTTTAGTCGTACTTTCTTGCTCTTCGTATGGTTTGTGTCATTGCGAGGAGGGCTTTAGCCCGACGAAGTAATCTTTTATCATGTTCAACATAGATTCAAAAATAGCATTAGTTATCACTGATCAAGAAACCAACGCCCAAATCAAAAGTTTGGGCGTTGGTTTACTTGAAATACGTGTGGATTTGTTTAAAAAACTAGATCCTGCTTATATCCTTGCCCAAATACAAAAGCGAAAGCTTTTAAGAATCCCTTTATTGTTGACGGTGCGCAATCAGAAAAATGAGGGGGCTGTAAAAGAATTTGCGGATGATAAAAAATGGCAGATCATCAACGCCGTTT
>Ga0302320_10013964_pt1 | contig 16669 bp, 15 predicted proteins | sample Bog_T0_3_FD_202130 | JGI IMG/M metagenome (GOLD analysis project Ga0302320, IMG submission 202130) | Peat permafrost microbial communities from Stordalen Mire near Abisko, Sweden - Bog_T0_3 | ecosystem: Environmental > Terrestrial > Soil > Wetlands > Peat | place: Sweden: Abisko, Stordalen Mire... | reverse complement strand
AAAAAAAATTTACGTTGATTTATTTTCTTTGAAAAATTAGGGAGGAAAAATTTCGAAGAAAAACTCTTTACAATTCTTAAAATTCGCTTTTTTAAATCTAAATTTAAGAAACAAAAATTTAAAAAAAAAAATTTCTTTTAGAACAATAATAGTTTTTACAAATGGCTCAAGTTTCCATCAATTTAAAAGTTTATTTTGTTGAGACATCAAAAGATTTCGACAATCCCCCATTCATACCAATATCTTTATTGGCTGAAGAATGTCAGTGGACTGTGGAAAACATCAGAGACAAAATTCATGAGATCCTTTATAAAGATCAAGATCCACAGAATCCCTTGGGATGGAGAAAAAAGTACAATATCTATTTAGAGGATGGAAAAAACCTGAACTTGGAGGATAAATTTCCTATTTATTTTGACGAAGAGAAAAAGCAATTTCCTCCTCTTTATTTCTCATCAAATTCTTCCTATGAATTTTTAGAGAACAAAAAACTACAAGAACAAAAAAAAAGACAGCACGAAGAAAAAATAGCCCACGATAATGAGAAAAAAAAAGTCGATAATGAGAAAAAAAAAGTCGATAATGAGAAAAAAAAAGTCGAAGAGGAAAGAGCAGTCATTATCCAGTCTTTGCAAAAAAACATTAGAGATCTTGTAATATATAACTCACTGGTCTCCCCCAATTTCCTTTGCCTGATGAAAAATCCTGAATTACAAGTTCCAACTTATCAACTAAATTCAATACAACTAAACAAGTTGAATGAAGAGATTAAAAGTTTCAAAGATGATTTATCATACACAGAATTTTTTACTGAACATGATAGGGATGATGTCATCGCGCAGTGCATTAGAATTTCTTTAAAGATTCTTCGTTTGGGGCAATATGATAAGTTAAAATTTCATCATCAATTTTCAATCAAGCCACATTTCTCTTACTCTGGATCAGGAATAGAGCGAGTCGCCGACATTGCAGTCTATGAAGAGTCTTTTAACAAAATCGTAAACATAAATGAAATAAAAATATGTGATAGCGATATTGAAGATTGCATCAGACAAAATGCAGATCAATTGCGTGCCTACTGTCTTTGTTATGATAAAAAAATTGGGAGAGGAATAGCAACCACTGGTGAAAATTGGATATTTACTGAATACAATAAAAGTTCAGAAACGTTCAAAATTTCGAAGTCTTTTGAATTCTTCAAAAAACCATTTTTGACGGCACCATCATTCAACATAACTGATAATTATAAAGCTTTTTATGAAGCATTGATAGGTTTCATTGAAGAGAGTATAGGAATAATGAATAATAACTAAAGAGATTATAATTTTGAGTTAAAAGAGATTTCCATGACTTTTAAGTAAAATTTTTCTTAGAAACTTTTTTTATATTAAATTGGAAAAATTTATAAAACCATTTAATAAAAAAAAAAAAAAAAAAAACCAAAATCCAATTTAAATGAATTTGTTTTTTAGTTAAAATTTTTGAAGCTTCATTATTTTTTAAAAAATTCATCGTTTGTGACGAAAGGATTTTCCAAAAGATTTGGAATCCCTGTTTTTTGAAGAATAAGTTTATATTTGAAATTTTGAGCAAGAAAAAAAAATTTTTTCGGTAATAAATTCTGATTTTTTAAGTTTTTATACAAATAATTTCTCGATAATTTATGCGAAAATATCAATAATTCCCTCCATTCACCACATCTCTAACAACTCTATTTAAATTCCCATTGATTTCCCCTGACAACCTCTGATATTCCTCTTTAATTCTCTTATTTTCTCCTCTTTTCCGTGTAATGGCCTCTTCCAATCCCACTATTTTCCCCAACAAAACCTCTTTCCCAGCTCTATATAAATCCTCTTCCCCTAAAAACACCTCTTCTTCTCTTCTTATTTCGAACTTCACATCATCAGAATTCCTCTCAATTTCCCTCTTCAAATCAAATAACACCCTATTCATTCGTTCTATTCGATCCTCACTCTTCAATATCTCCAATTTCACCCCTTCTATCCTCATATTCAACTCAGAAAGATTATGATGAGCCTTGTTAATTCGAGCTTTTTCCTGATAAACTTCCTCCATCTTATTCAAGATCTTCTCTATATTCCTATTCGTTTTCTTCTCTATCTCCCCCTTCAACTCCTTATGTCTTATCTTATTGAATTTCTTATCATTTTTCAAAGCCAAAAACTCATCATTTTTCGCGTTTTCGCTGCTATTGAAGCTTTTGCCGCTTTCCAATATAATCCGTCCTTCTAAATCCCTTATTTCATCTTCGAATTTCATCGATATGTTCAAATTCTCCTCCCTTAATTCTATAGTCCTCCGCTCTAAATCTCGCTTTCTTTCCTCAAGCACTCTATAGAGAGATAATACTTTCTCATAATTTTCTTGATATTCAGCTGAAATCTCGAAAAAAACTCTTTTTTGCTCTTTTAACATAAATTCGAATTCTTCTCTTTGAATCAAGACCAATCTCGTCTTTTCGCTGGAATCCTTATTCATCTTATCATAGAAAACACCATTAGTTCGAGTGTTTTTCCTTTGAATCAATTGGAATTCCTGGAAAAGAGCCTGGTTTTCAGCTTGAAGCAGAGAATTTTCCTCTAAATTGGCATTATATTTCAATAAAACTTCCTTTTTCCTATTTTCATTAGTCTTTTTAACCTCTCGAAGTTGAAATAATGTGTTTTCTTTATCTTTATGTCGAATTCTCTCAATTTCAAGTTCTTTTTCAGTGATTTTCTTCAGATTTCTCGAAACCTTTTCTTCAGAAAACTCAAATAATAGAGAATTTTCCTTGTTTTCCTTATTTACCTCACGATTCCGCTTCAAAATCCTCTCAATATCTCTCATTATCTCATTATTAATATCCTTAGAATTGTCTGTTATTAGGAACTCTAATATATGAGTTTGGGCTTGTAAAGTTATTAAAAGCTCATTTATCCCGATATTCGAGAACTTATTGCGTGAAAAGTCGAGTTTTCTGAGGTTTTTTTCCTTGAGGAACTCGCATAAAGACTTGCAATCATTTTCCTGCAAATCACAGGATTTTATAGAGAAATTCTGGAGTTTGGGACACTTTTTCAAGAAGATTAGAAGGAAATTCAATTGATTATGTAAGGGAATCGATGAAAATTCAAGGGCTTCGATTGAGAACTCTGGGGTTTTAAGTAGGTTTTCATGGAAAATGTCTTGATCAAAGGAAGTATTAGAGAAAATCAAGGTTTTGATATTGGCTGAATTATGAAGGAAATTGAATAGAAGTAGATAATCAGAAGATTCTATTATGAGATTTGATAGGGAAAGAAGCTCAATAGAAGATGAGGATATTGAGGAAAGAAAAGCAGATAAAGGAGTTTTATCATGATTTGAAGCCATTTTTAAATAAAAAGCTTAATTTTCTGATATTTTTCAAGAAAAAAACAACAGTTTTTTAATTCAAAAATTCAATAAAATTCAAATTTCCAACATTTTAAAGAAATAATAAAAAAGATTAATAAAATTATTATGAAATCATTCATATTCGTTGTTTAAAAACTTCCACTACCTCCATCACAAGGTCCTCTAATATAAAATCCCCGAGTTCTATCTTAATCCCATCTGCGTAATCCTGATAATTCACCCATTTCTCTTCATTTTCAACGACCTTTTTTCTTTATAAATCCCTTAAAAACTCTCAAAACACTTACTTCATTACAAAGAAGTTTTTGCATATTTTCTTCTTTTATTTGGATTTCTTGGGGATTTTCCTCGAAAACTGATAATAAACCACATTGATAAGAAGCCCATTCATGCATTTTTTCCTCTGCTTTTCCAAGGATTTCAGGGAAATTCTCAGAAGTTATCTCAGAAGAAGCCATTTTCCGAGGGTCACATACCCAAATCCCTGGTTTACCTTTAATTGAATAAGGCTTGAAATAATCTAAGGCTTCGTTTAATGCGTTGAATAAAAGACGGATATTCGCACGAGTGAATTCGAAAATTACACGGTCTTTCTCTTGGAAGGTCTTTTCCTAGAGGAAATAAATTGAAGAAATTTATCAAAGAAATTTATCAAAGAAATTTTAACAAAGAAAGAATTTTATCAAAGAAATTTATTAAAGAAATTTATCAAAAAAAAAATTTATCAAAGAAAGAAGAAAATTTATCAAAGAATTTTATCAAAGAAATTTATCAAAGAAATTCATAAAAGAAATATCAAAAGAATATCAAAGTAATTTTTAAAAAAATATCAAAGAAATATCAAATAAAAAAATATCAAATAAAGAAATATCAAATAAAGAAATATCCACTAAAGAAATATCAAATAAAGAAATATCAAAAAAGAAAGAAATATCAAAAAAGAAAGAAATATCAAAAAAGAAAGAAATATCAAAAAAGAAAGAAATAGATTTCAATAAAATACCATAAAAAAGTTCAATATTTGAGTAGGCAAGCAGCTTGGTGGGACGATAGAAAACTCTCCAGTAATCTTATTCCCTTGGATTCTTCTTAATTTCTCATGATCATGATAATCAATGGGTCGATTCAGACGAGAAACTGCTTCTTTTCCTAACCTTTCTTTCTTCAACACTCCAGCGATTTCCCCCACGAAATTCTCCATCATCCTTTTATTTCCCTCTACGCAAACATTTGCCTTTTCCCTTTCAAAACGTTTAAATTTCCTATTAAAAGCCGAATTTTCCTTGATTTCCTGTGAAAATTCTATAAGAATTTCTTCTAATAAGGAATTCGCTATAGAAACTCCTGGAATTTGAAGGTTTTTCTCTGAAACGGACATCGCTTCAATTAACTCTTTAAGTCCAGGGGTTTCATTATTCATATTGAGAGAATAAGGCTGTTTATAAGTCGTTTGAGGCTCGCTTTCTTCAGTGGGGAAGATATTTGAGGAGTTTTCTAAAGGTTCATTTTTGGAAATTTCTTCTGGTTTAAAGGAGGAATTGAATGAGTTTTCTATACTAAAATCAGGAAAAAATCAAGATAAAATCAAGAAAAAAAAAATCAGAAAAAATCAAGAAAAAATCAAGGAAAAATCAAGGAAAAAAAAAATCAAAAAAAAAAAATCAAGAAAAAATCAAGGAAAAATCAAGGAAAAAAAACATCAAGAAAAAATCAAGAAAAAATCAAGAAAAAATCAAGAAAAAATCAAGAAAAAATCAAGAAAAATCAAAAAAAAGCAACAAAATCAATAATTTACTTTCCAATCATCTGATTTAATCGACTTTTGCCTGGAGTAGTTCTATAAATAAATAAAAAACACTTGATAAAACAGATAAAAAGTCTTAAAAAATCACCTTTTTTTTGATAATTTCTCGAGGAAACTGGGGTTTTCCTCTGATCTTGATGTTTTCGCAAGGAAAAAGTGCCGATTTTTCTCCATCGGTTTCCTATCTGAAAAACATTGTGTTATTTCTCTGAAAGTCTCGATAAAAGCCCTGCTTCTTCGCGTATTTAACGGAGTTTCTGGAAAAAGGCTTTTCATGTTCTTTTTCCTGCTTTCATTGAGAAAATCGCTATTTTCAACCCAAATTTCTAGGCCTTTTTCTCGATAATTAGGCTTATTATTAACTATTTTCTCAGTAATTATAGGCTTTTCTATTGATTTTATCAGGGGTTTTTCATGTGATCTGGCTTTAAAGTCTTGAAAAGGGGTTTGTTCGAATAAAGAACTATCAAAAAATATAGAAAATCCTCTTTAAAAAGTTTTTTTTAGACCTTTTTTTATTAGAATCCAAAGAATCGCGATTTATTGTAGTATTTCTGGACTTTCCTTTATAAAAATCTAAAAAATCCTCAGAATTTTCTTCGTTTTTCTCATTTTCCTCAATAAAATTGTCTTTTTCCTTAGTAATTACAAGCTTTTTCTCAGGATTTTTTCTTGATAAAAGCTCAATTTCAGGCTTTTTTTCTTCCTTTTTCACATTTTTCTGCATGAAATCGTTCAATTTCGCGATTTCCTTATCGAATCTATACTCTAAAGCCTCCAAACTGCCAAAAACTGTTCCTTTTTCTTCTTTTTCTTCTTTTTCTTCTTTTTCTTCTTTAACTTCTTTATTTTCACTGTTTTCGACATAATTTTCCCTATTTTCTTCATAAATTTCTTTATTTTCTTCATTTTCTTCTTTAATTTCAAGGGTTTTTTCTTTATTTGGTTTCAAATCTCCACATTTCTCAATAAAAAGCTCGAAATATTCATTAATGATTTTTCTGGTCCTATATCCTCTCCAGGTCTTTTGTATTAAAATCGCTATATTTTCTAATAATTGATAATTTTCCTTTAAAGTGATGGAATCTAAATCACTTAAAGACTTTAGAGATTCTCTAGGAATATCCTCTACTGAGACCACGATCTGTTTTTCCTTCAATTGATCTGAATTATAATAGAGATTATCAGATTTATTAGATGAAATAGATCCTTGAGGATTTTGATTATGAAGAGTATTGGAGTTTTCAGCGTTTTTAAAGGAATGATCTGGGAGTTTATTTGAAATATCATGAATTTTATTAGAAATATCAGGCTTTTTATCATTTTCTAAAGGAATATTAGAGTTTTTATAGGAATTCGTCTCAAGTTCAAGAGTTTGATTAGAGTTATTATCGATTTTCTCTTGATTTTCCTTATTTTTCCCATCAAATTCTTCTTTTTTCCTTATAACCTCAACTTTTCCTAATATATTATCGAATTTCTTTGAGATTTCTATGAATTTCTCTTTAATTCTGGCCTTTTTCTCTATATCATTCATCGATTTCCTTGGAAAACTCGCAGTTTTGACCTCAAATCCCTTATTTTCCTTCATATTTTCATCATTTTTTCTAATAAAAAGCCCTTTTCTCCAATCTGTCATGATACTCCTATATTCTTCCTCAATGAGATTATAGGCTTTTTCATCGATTTCTTTAAAAAACCTCAAACTTTCAATATTTTCCTCATTATTTTCCCTTTTTTCTTCATTTTCCTGAGTTTTTATAAGTCTTTTAGGTTTTTTTTCTAGATTTTCTCTTAATTTCTTCAAGGAAATCTCATGGGTTTTCTCTAAATTTTCCCTTATCTTCTGATTTCGCAGAAAATCTTCGATAAGTCTTTGTAAACTCGAATTCTCGAGCTTTTTCCTCTTTTCTAACATAAAAGTCCTGATTTTCTCTTTATTTTCCTCAAAATTCTCTTTAAAATTAGATTTTTTGGCTTAAATATTAAGAAAAATCAGACTTTTCTTCTGGGTTAAGGGTTCTTCTTGGGTTTTCTTAAAAAGTCTTGATTTTGAGGCTTTTTTATTAGAAAATATTGAAATTTATAGGAAAAATGAGACTTTCGATAAGGTTCTTTATTTCTCTAGAGTTTCGTAATATCAGGAATTCGAGTCCCAGGACTTTTCTTCTGCTTTGATCAGAAAAGTCCTTTTTTTCTATATTTTTATCTATATTTTTCTTCAAAAACCGTTTATTTCTTGATAAAAAAACAATGAAATACTTGATTTTTATAGCTTTTCTGAAGAAGTTTCTTCGTTTTTCGTTCAATTTTCATTTGATTATTGAAATTATTGAACCTTTCCTTATTCCGAAGCCTTATTTCGATGTTTTGTCTATTAAAAGTATTCAAAAACTCTATGTTTTTGGCTTTTTGTTCGTTTTTTTCTTTTAAAGTCAGTTTTTTTTCCTCTTGGAAAACGCGAAGACTTTGTTTGATGAGTTCATTAAAAGGCCTGCTTCTCGGTTTATTTTCGTCATTTTTCCTCTCAGTTTTTCCCCTGGCGCTTTTCTTTGAGTTTTTCTTAGATTTGATCTTTTTCGAACTATGAGCTTTGGATTTCATTTTGGAAATAGGACTTTTCTCATAATTTTGGCTATTTCTGGCTTTTTTTTCAGGTTTCTTATTGATTTGTTTCATTTTATGCTTAGAAAGAGAATTTTCTGTTGAGAGATATTTGAATAAAGCGCTTTGATTTATTAAAGAAATAAGAAAAAAAGGACAATATAATTGGGTTTTTACTCATGAGAGTTTTCTATACGTTCAGTGGCGAAATTCATGTTTTTAGAAATTGTGGAAGAATAAGACCCTGGAGTTTTCATTCGATTAGAAGGGGTTGTTTGCATTATTTATTGAGCCTTTGAATATTTTTGTTAATTAAAATTTCTTATTTTTTCATAAGTTTTTCTTTGTTAAAATCGGCTAAAAAAACCTTGAAAGGAAAAAATAATATTGATTTTTTATCAAATTCGAAAATTCAGATTCCTATTATAATAATGCATTTAATTTTTAATCCCCTAATTTTTAGACTCTTTTTTTTTATTTAGATATATAATTTCACTCTTCCTTTTAAAAAATTTAATGAATTTCGCAGCTCAAGTCAATTCACAACCCCCAGCTGATTTCATGCAATTCCTCTATTACAATTTCCTTCTAAATCTTTATGGTTCAGTTCCCAATAATCCCCCTGTTAACACTAACAACACCTTCCCCTCTTTAACTCAAAAGTCTGATGAACAAAGGCAATTTTTGAATTTTTGGTTGAAATTTAAATAGAAAATCTATCATTATAAAGCATCAAAGTCCAGATTCCACTAAAGAAACAAGAGCCTGAGAAAACACCTGAAATTTCTGATAAAAAGCCTTTGGATTTGAATCAGAAGTGAGCTATTTCCATAAATAAAATTTATATAAAAATATCTCTTTTTTTCTAACATTTATAGGAAAGCCATCAGAAGCCATAATCTCCAAGGCAAAATAAATGCGAAAAAGCATGTTTGTAATTGTAGCAAAACAAATTGTTTGAAGCTTTATTGCGATTGTTTCGCGAATGGCGAATTATGCGATTTGGAATGCCAATGCAAAGGTTGTTGCAATACAGAAAAAAGCACCTCTTTGCGAAGCCAGGTCATTTTGAACATCAAATTGAAAAACCCCTTTGCCTTCGAAAACAAATATAAGAAGGAAAAAGTCAAGAAAGTTAATAACAAAGGTTGTAATTGCAAAAAGTCCAAATGTTTGAAGAAATATTGCGATTGTTTCTTGGAAGGTTGCGCCTGCACAGCCAATTGTAAATGCGAGGATTGTCTCAATAAAGGAACGGAAGAAGGAGTTGGAGAAAAGAATCGGAAGATTTTAAAAGGAAATACAGAAGAAGAAGACAAAAATTTGTGTTTATAAGAAGAAAAGGTTTTTTTTTATTTAAAAAGGAAATTCATATCGTTTATTTAATTAATGTTTAACAAATTTATATGAGGGGGGTTCCTGATAGGTTCGATAGGAATTCATCCTTGAAGTTTCAAATGATAATAATAATATGAAAAAATCTTTATTATTATTATGTATAATTAAAGTTTTAAAACGAAATTTAATGGAAATTAAGAATTCTTTCATTTTAAAGGACTCTAACTCATTCATATATATATATAAATTATATTTATTCTTATATGGCAATTATTTTTAAAAAATCAATTTTTTTGGTTTTTTTAAAAAGTCAACTTTCAAATATAAGATATTAACTCTTTTAATGATAATTTTTGAATTTTTATAGAGAAAAACCGAAAAAAATTATTTATTTTAGTTAAAAAGAATTAAATTTTATGTTTTTTTTTTAGATATAAGAAAATCTTATTTATAGAATAAATAACCAGCTTAAACACGAATAAAAAACCATGGCAGTTTGTAAATATCACAAAATTATTAACCATAAGACATTATTTATCGATATAACATACAGAAGAACATCACACGAACCGTAAAAAAATACTATATAAATATAACATCAAAATTTACTTATCATCCATGTCATTCAAAAATCTATCAAAATCACACATTTGTTCCTTCTTTTCATCTTCATCTTCTTCTTCTTCTTCATCCTGAGCCTCATTGATTTCCTTCGATTTTGGCAGATTGTTATTGGAACTTTCCATGAACTCCTCGAAATTCTTCTGATGTGGATTCATCGATTCCTTCCGAAGGTTCCGCAATTCCTCATAGTTCAACTCTTCATCATGATCTTTCCTTTGGAAGCTCTGACAACTTTTCACAAAAGGTAAAAAAAATTAATAAAAATTAAAAGACGATTTATTTTTAATAAGAAAAACTTTCAAAAGATAAACTTTCAAAAAAAGAAAAATATTTCATAAAAGACTAAAAAAATGCTAACAAAAAGGTAATAAAAGCCATTTTTGCGCTAAAAGCTTTGTTTAGAAAAGCCTGCTAATAACTTAAAAAAAACCAAAACCACCTTGTTAAAAACTTTAAAAAATCAGAAAAACAGAAAGAAGAAAAATTCTTACTTTTTCTCAATGTTGGAGTAGCTTTTGGTCATTTTGAGTGGGCTTTTGGCATCGAAATCATCGAGACTATTCAAGGAGGAGATTTTGCTGGATGAATCGGGACTGAGAGGCTTTTCATTGTTGGGTGCATGGTTCTTGAGTTTGAATTCCAAGGAAATATTGCGTTTTTGTGGGCTGGGGTAGAGGATTTGGCTTTTGCTGAAGAATTGGGTATGGAGACGTGCGAAGTTGTCACTTTGGCTTCGAATCATTTGTTTCATGGTTGAGGAAATAGTGAGAGCTAAAGAAAGCACGAGAAGGGTACTATGTTGAGGGAAGGCTTCGGTTGGTTATATATAATCTTGGAATGTTTATGAAGTATTTTGAAATAATTATAATTTTTCCTGTTTTTTTGTTAAAATTAAGGTCTCAAAAGTATCTAATTTTTATTGGGTTTTGGAAAAAAGGGGTGATTATGAAAAGGGGTGTTAAAAGTGTCTTTGGGTAAATGTTGATGAAAGGATATAGAGATGAAAGGAAGTAAAAGGGATTAAATGAGGATTATTAAAGGAGGGAAGAAAGGGGGAAAAGAAATTATGCCTGTTTGAAAGATTTAGGGTTTTTTGTTTGAATATTTAGGAAAGACTTTGAGTTTTTTTATAATCTGCTTTTTTAAATTTTATTTTCCGAAAAACTCACTTTACAAAAAATTAAAAAAAAACCCCATTTTTTCATCCAAAAAGATGACTGATCTCGAATCAAGGCTTATCAACAATGAAGATTCTATGAAAACCTTCTCCATTTCAGCTCAAGATCTCTGGTAGCTAATAAACAGCGTTAATAGTTTTCTGAGTTTTTTTCATATTTGTAGCAATTTGATCCATCCTGATTCCATTAGAGAAGGCAAAAGTCTCGAACAATTGAGGACTATGAAGGGGAATGAAGGCTTGGCAAACATCTTGAAAGTCGATTTGAAAGTAAGATCCATTGATTTTTTCAACAGGGCCTTTGGTGGTTTTTAAAAGTCTTTTTGTAATAATTTCGGTTTTTTTTCTCAGGTGGACTTCCTTTTTAATTTTTTAATCGTATGTGTTTTAAATTCAAATTTTAAGATTTTTGATAAATTTTAATTTTCCTTATTTTTTATTTGATTTCTCTTTTCTCTAGGACGGGTTAAATCCAGAAGATCCTCATGACATGATAGAAAGAATTAAAGAGTATTTTTCATTTCTTTTTAATTTCTCATTTAGGTTTTTTTCCATAGATTTGGTGACAACAAGCCTATAGTCAAGCCTCCGACCACTATTTGTGAATTAATTCTCGAATGTCTCGAAGATAAGATCCTTAAGATCCTTCTAGTGGCAGCAATGGTTTCTTTGATCGTCGGAGTTCTGACTGAAGGGATAGAAACAGGTTGGATAGAAGGTTTCGCGATTTTTATTGCAGTTTTCATCATTGTTGCTGTGACTGCGGTTAACAATTATTTGAAAGAAAAACAATTCAGAAAGCTCTATGCGCAATTAGATGACCGTAAAATCAATGTGATTCGTAAAGGGAAAATCCATTCCATATCCATTTATGACTTATTAGTCGGGGATGTGATGAAAATAGATACTGGTGAGATCTTTCCAACCGATGGAATTTTGATCAATGGGTATAATATGAGCGTGGATGAATCTGCAATGACTGGAGAAAGCGATTTGATTCATAAAACTCCTTTGAATATCAATGTAGAGGCAATAGGCAAGATCAATCCTTTCTTGTTATCAGGATCAAAGGTGATAGAAGGAACTGGAGAAATGATCGTGATTGCAGTTGGGGAAAAGTCATATCAAGGCCAACAGAAGAAATTGATGATGGAAGAAGAAAAAGAAGAATCTCCGCTCCAACAGAAATTGGCAGTTTTGGCTGATCAGATCGGGATGATGGGAACATGGTTAGCTGGGGGCATGTTTTTATTGATGATTTTGCATATGATAATTGAGAAGATTATCTTAGGAGAGGCGTTGTTTGATGGAAATACTTTAAATTATATTGTTAATTCGTTCATTTTGGCTGTGGTCATTATTGTCGTGGCTGTGCCTGAGGGATTGCCTTTGGCTGTGACTATTTCATTGGCTTATTCGATGGATAAAATGAGAAAAGAGAACAATTTCGTGAGATATTTACAAGGTACAATATTAGTTTCATATTTTTTTGAATAAAATGACCTTTTTAATGATTTTTTTGTTTTTTTTTTCATATTAATTGCATATTCAAGCTTGCGAAACTATGGGGGGAGCTAATAACATCTGCACTGATAAAACCGGCACTTTGACAAAAAATCAAATGAGTGTGACTAACCTTTTCGTGGAAGAAAATATGCATACTCACATTGATAAGAAAAACATCAGAGAACAGACTTTGACTATTCTTTGTGAGGGAATATGCATAAATAGCAATGCTTTACCAAAAATCACTAATACTACCTTCGAACATGGTGGCAATAAGACAGAATGTGCGTTATTGGAAATGGCATTCAAATTTGGGTTTAATTATGAGAAGTATAGACCTTCGGATAAAATAAAAAAGGTGATTCCCTTCTCATCAACCAGAAAAAAAATGACTGTCGTTTATCAATTGGAAGATGAAGTCATCAGAATTTATAGCAAAGGAGCTCCAGATGTTCTTTTGGATAGATGTTCTGAATATATCAATAATGAAGGAATGAAAGCCAAGTATTATAAAATTTTATTGATTTTATTAGATTAACAATTTTATTAGAATGACAGTTGAAATGAAAGAAAGGATAATCACTAAGGTTATTAAAGCATATGCCAAACAAAGTCTCAGAACATTGCTAATTGCCTATAAGGATCTGAAGCCCAAATCAAAAGATATTGCTTATGATTCTCTCAATGAGGAGTTCCTTGAAGACGATTTGATTCTTATCGGCATAGCTGGCATTAAAGATCCATTGAGAGATGAAATCCCAGAGGCTATTATAAAATGCAAACAGGCATCTATCACTGTTAGGATGGTCACAGGTGATAATATCGATACCGCAATTGCAATTTCCAAAGATGCAGGCATTATTCCAAAGGATTATGAGCATACAGATAAATCTTTCGTTGTGATGGAAGGAAAGAATTTCAGAAATTATGTATTTTTTGTTTTGTTTTAATTATGCTTAAGAATAAGATTCATTCTTAAAGGTTGGAGGGTTGACTAAAGCCACCAAAGATGAACCTACGAAAGTTTCTGATATTTCATGTTTTGAAGTCGTTGCCAAAGAATTGAGAGTTCTCGCGAGATCTACTCCAGAGGATAAATATTTGCTCGTCACAGGATTGAAACAATTGAATAACGTCGTGGCAGTCACCGGAGATGGGACAAACGATGCCCCTGCCTTGAAAAAAGCTGACATTGGTCTCGCTATGGGTATAGCTGGCACTGAAGTTGCAAAGGAAGCCGCAGGAATCATTTTAATGGATGACAATTTCAGCAGGTTAATTTAGACAAAATTAAATAATTTTAAAAGAAAAAATCTTTAGTATCGTCACAGCAGTTAAATGGGGACGCAACATTTTTGATAGCATTAGAAAATTCCTACAATTCCAATTGACTGTCAATGTAGTTGGATGTTTTATGTGTTTCTTTGGTGGTGCTGTAATAAAGGAATCTCCCATGAACGCAGTTCAAATGCTTTGGGTGAATCTAGTCCAAGATACCTTCGCTGCCTTAGCACTTGCAACTGAAGAGCCAAATGAAGAGGTTCTGAAGAGACCTCCATATGCCCGAGATGAATATATGATCACTCCTTATATGTGGAGGAACATTATGTGCCAAAGTCTTTTACATGTGACGTTTTTGATTTTGTTCTTGTTCTATGGAGATGTTTGGTTGGGCATTCCTTCTGGTAGAAACAATTTGGAATGGACCTTCGAAAACGGAATCCATTATACCTTATTCTTTGAAATTTTCGTGTTCTTGCAACTTTTCAATGAAGTAAATTGTCGAAAATTGAAGAAAGAAGAATTTAATGTCTTTGCAGGCTTCTGGAAAAATCCATTGTTCTTGATCATCTTCTTTGGGACCATCTTTGTGCAAATCATGCTTGTGCAAATGGGAGGTTATGCAATGAAATGCACACCTTTGACTTGGGATTATCATCTTTTTTGCCTTGCAATCGGAGCAATGAGCATACCTTTCCAAATTGTAATTAAGACGATACCCGAATCAGTATTTTCGAGGATTTCTTTGTTTAAGGAAAAACCAGGACAAATTGAGAATTTGATGAGAGAAGAAACTTTTGTGGAGAAGTTAAAGAAACCCTCGAAAGCAAGGTCGTTTATGAGATCGAGGACCTCCAGGGCTGATGGGTTTTCCAGGACGAGCTTCCATCAGATTGAATGAGGAATGAAAGTTAAAAAATATTTGAAAGTTAAAATAAAAAATTTAAAAAGAATGAAATTTGATTTTTGAAGCTTAAAAAAAACTAGTTACGGTAATTAATTATTTTTTTGAAAAAGTTTTCCAAAAAAATGTTGTTTGTATTTTTCTTTAATTCACTGTAATATATAATTTATATTTATTTTGTTTGATCTAATATATAATGGGTTTTTATCGAAGGAACATTTTCGAAAAAATCCTATAATAAATAAAAAAATCAAAAAAAAATCGATCTTTTCATAAGCCCAAATCTGCTATTTTTCCTTTTTGGCAATTCTTTTGAGCGTGAAATTTTGAGGAACTTTTTTGCAGCTTCCACCGAGAACTTTTTATAACAGCAGAAATATTCAATCAACAACATGAAAGTCTGTCTTTTTGAATTTCCCCAACAGATCAAAGTGTTTTCATTGTTTTTCAGGCACTTGTCCATGACATGGGCATATTCTCTGAAAAGAACTTCCTTCGTCTCATTCAGATTAAGGATTTGAACATCGATTTTATTTGAATTAAAGTTGTTCATATTAATACACTCTAGGTCTTCTTCTCCAAACTTGACATTTTTCAAGGTTGTGAAGACCAAAATACTCTTAATATTCTGAGTAGTTGCGGTGTTCAAAGTCTCATCATTGAGAGACCCTAAAATAATATAGATTATTATTATGTTTATATCGGAAAATTATACCTGCATGCAAAGACTCATTGATTTTAAAGATTTTTCGATTATCTTCCAATAAGGCAACATCTTGGAATATCTGGAATTCGTTCCTCTCCAATCTAGAATAAGAGGGACTTTCGAATGAAACTTTCATGGATTTCCTTTGCTTGATTTTCCCACTACTTGAAGTCTTATACTCCTTAGCTAATTTGCTGTTTTCAGGGCTACTTTGTCCTTTATCTTCATCTTCACCAGCAAAATCTATATTCATCAAGGTCTCATTGCCTAATAATTCCCAGGTCTTGGCACCTGAGCCTCGTGTTAAAAAATTGAAGGCGAATTTGGAAGTGTTTTCAGTTGAAGGGATAAGGATTTGTTTGAACCAATAGATTTGAAGAATGTCTTCTATTGGACATGTGAAGGAGATCTTTTGCATTTCTTGGGCTTGGGTTTGATTGCCGAGTTGTTGGGTTTTGCCTATGACATAGGCCGATGATAAAAGATTTGCGTTATCCTTTAGGAAAATGGATATCTTGCGTTCTTCCCAGACATCATCTAAGAAAAAGAAAATTATAATAAAGTTTCAAAGAATTTAAATTCAAATATTTTAACAAAAAATGAAAATTAACATAAAAATGAAGCCAATGATAAATAAGATTTTCCTTTGGGAAAAGGAAAGTCTTTCAAACTCACAATCAACATATTTTTACTTAATAAAAATTAGCGAACAAAAAAAACTGTACCTATTGAAGCAAACAGTTTATTCAAATGTTGCACATTGAGGTATCGGTTAGGACCTTCCTCCCAATGAACTGCTTCTATTTTCCCATTGATTCTTCTACAAACCAAATATTTGTATTGCAGAATCACATCACTTTTTTGCTTGAGGGAAATATATTTGCGCCATATGTGACCCTAGACATTTATCAGATTTTAACAAAAATATAAAAAGTTATAGAAAACCTCATTCCATTGTAGTTCTATGCCCTTGGAAACATCCCAGGCGCCTAATTCCTCAGTGTTACCTATGAGGACCAGGAATTGGCCGAATTGGCATTTGTAATGGAGCGAGAAGCAAAAACTATAAAGGAAAATGCACATGAAAAAGATTTAAATAATTTTCATTCTGATTTTAGACTGCTCTTAACTATTTTTTTAATTTATAGACAAATTTCGAATGGTTGAAATTTTTTCATGATTTTTATAAAATAACATTAGCAGAAATCAATTTTTTCCTTCGATTTTATTGTTTTATTAATTACCAAAGTGCATCACAATAGTTGAATATAGATAATTAAAGGTTTTTTTTTTTATTGAAATAAAATAAAAAAATAAAAAAAA
>Ga0302320_10013962_pt1 | contig 16670 bp, 12 predicted proteins | sample Bog_T0_3_FD_202130 | JGI IMG/M metagenome (GOLD analysis project Ga0302320, IMG submission 202130) | Peat permafrost microbial communities from Stordalen Mire near Abisko, Sweden - Bog_T0_3 | ecosystem: Environmental > Terrestrial > Soil > Wetlands > Peat | place: Sweden: Abisko, Stordalen Mire... | reverse complement strand
GCGGTTATATTCAGCGCGGAAACGCCGAAGTTGATGGGCTAGAGTGGCGACGAGGAAGCCGCCTGTTCCATCCGCTGGGTCGAAAACTTTCTCATTCTCCTTTGGGTCAAGAATTCGTACCACGAGATTCACTGCGCGACGTGGTGTGAAATACTGGCCACGGTCGCCACGAAGATTTGCGCCAACGATTTCTTGATACGCAGCACCCTTCGCGTCCACATCCGAACGCGTAAAATTGTAGCGGGCGAGTTCCATCACCATGTAGGCGAGCGCACGGTCAGAAAGGGTGATTTCGTCCGAGTCCCGAAAGACGCTGTAGTGTTTCTTGGTGGCCTTGAACAGGTCGGCTATGCGCCCCCGAATCTTCATTCGCCCTTCCTCGGTGAATGGTTCAGTCGCAAAGGCAAAAAATTTGCGGTCCTTTCCTCGGTTCACCCGCTCGTCATACATTTTGGCGAAAATCAGGTATAGGAATTGCCAGAACGCAGCATCCTTCGGCATCCCTTCATTGCCGTGAATGAAATTATGGCAGCGCTGAAATGCCCGACGCAAGGCATTTTCATCGCCTTGTCGCACGTAGGTCTCGGCGTGCATGTCCGGCGTGCTCATCGTGCCGTCCGCCATCGGCCAGTCACCATGCGGCGAAAAGCGAACCTCGAAACGGCGCTTTTCTTTGCGGAGAAAGAAGCGCTCAAGGCCGTTGGTCCAAAGCCCCCATTCGCAGGCATCCCCGCCAATCAGCATTTCCTTCAATTCGTCCAGGTCTTTTTCCGCCTGGGCAAAGTCGCGAATTTTAACGACGGACTTCTTTCCGACCTTGGGGAACGGCCGGCAAATGACGACCCGGCGGAGATTTTCCGAGGCATGGTCCTTGCCAGCCTCGAAAATCGCAATATCCGCCCGCTTTCGTTTGCCCTCAACTTTGACCGAAAAGTCCGCCTCCATGGACTCCGGCGCGATTTGATACTCGAAAATGAGTTGACGGGCGACCTCCTGACGAACGCGCTCCTTCTCCGTTTCCTTCACCGGTTGCCCGGTGATGAAATCGGTCATCATGCCTTCTTCCAGCGGAAGTTCCGCCTTTTCAGCGAGATCGGTTTCCGCAGCATTCCGCCTGCTTTTGGTCTTCAAGTGCCGAAAACCTACCAAATTGGCGCTTGGATGACACTCAATTTCTGTGGCCGCTTTTGCCCCGAATCTCGCGCGGCGAGGTGCCGCCCCTCGTAACAGGGATAAATTGGCTGTCAATGGCCTGCCGGAACGGAGCGAAGTCCTGCGAAATGGTGGAATCGGTCAGAACATCGCGCTTTCCATGCCTGTTGTCTTCTTGCTATTCTGCCGCAAAAGATATTCAGCAAATCAAATCAAGCGCATGTCCGACGAGAACACAGCAATATCAAACGGTTCCGACGCCAACGGGGCCGGGTTGGAATCTGGAGCCGCGACCTTGCAAAAACTTTGCAAAGTCCTCGGGACGGCGATTAAATCTCGCGCGTTCGGAAAACCGGAGTTTGCCAAAGAAATCCAAGAAGCCAGCAGGCTCGCCGGTCAGTTTGACTGGGCCACATTGAAGACCGCCATCGAAATAGAAGCGAAGGCGTCTCGTGAACAGAACGAAGCAAATCTTCAAATGCGTCGCGAGAGGCTCCATCAAGCGGCACTTGTTGCGAATGTCCCCGCTGTAATGGGGGCGCAAACCGACCGAATTGACATCTTCCGCATTGAGTATGTGGGCGCACTGGCAGCCATCACTTTGGGAGGAGTCGAATTGGAGCGGTCCAAAGAGTCTGATGGCGACAAACTGTTCACCCATATCAGGAATCTCCGGGCTTCTCTTGAAAAGACTCCCTTCAGCCGCGAAGGATTCTTCCGGGTTTTGAAAGCGGCGCATACAAGTTGCAGAATCTCTGGGCCTTTCAGTGACGAATTTGTTCCCGTTCGTGATTTACATCGAGAAATCCTTTTCGAGCGCGCCCGAGCCTCAGACCGTTTTCGCAAGAACCCGGACCCTAAGAGTATTGAGCCGTATCCGATGCACTATTTCGTGTTCGATCTCGCCCGGTTCATTCGCGAGGGAAATTCGCTCGGCACGGAACGATTGATGACGCAGACCCCTTCAATGCGCGAACACAAGGAGACCATCCACATCCCGAATCTGGAGCATCCAACGGGAAACGAGATAGCCGCTGCACGGCTCGCCATCAAGCCTGCGTGACACGCGCCCAGTATGTCGAGCCCATCTGACAATCAAAGGTTTCGGGATATACTGCATCGCCTTGCCCAGCACGGCACACTCGACGACCCGGAGGTCGCCACACATCTCTCGACCGGACTGGCAGGATTTCTCTCGCGCTGGAAAGATGAGGTGTTGCCATTCGTCGCTGCCGGCGGTGCAGAGTTGAGGTTCATCGAAGGGCCAAACGGCCGTGGCAAAACTCACTTCCTCCAGACCCTGGAAATCTGTGCCCAACGCGAGGGATTCGTCACCAGCCGGGTGGAGTGCGGGATGCAACACAAGCCATTCGCTTCGCTTCAAGATACTTACCGGGCGGTCGTGACTTCAATGACCGTGGCAACTACCGCAAACAATGGCGCTGCGTCAGGAACGGGTCTTGCTTGGTTGCTTGGTCAACTTCCGACGGAACAACTCGCAGCATTTCAGAAAGCATCACGCGGCAACCCTGGATTTCGTAATCTCGTAATCGCTTATGCGAAGCGAGCGCAGACGGGCCAGCTTCGTGATCCGGTTTCAGCGGACCTTCGAGCATTGATAGAACGCGACCCAAATCGCCATGTCACATTTTCTGGATTGTTCCAGAACGCACGTCAGATGGGTCTGTCGCTAAACCGACCGCTCGGTCGAATTGGAAAACGGAACGCCTCCGTCTGGCTTCGCTCGCTTCTCGCTCTTCCTCGACAAACCGGGTTCAAGGGATTGGTCGTGCTCTTCGATGAGACGGGTGCCGACCTCAGCATCCGCTCAAATTCCGGCAGCCGCAAAGAACACCAGCAACACCTTGCAAACCTGCGAAATCTGGTTGACCACCTTGCCACGGGTGGAACGCCTGCTTGTTCGATAGTTTATGCAACCACCCGCGATTTGGTTGAGATTGCGAGGCGAGACTATCCTGCGCTTTCTCAACGAGTAGAGCGAAGTGAGAATGGGATTTTCTCGGAATCGGTCTCACGTAATCCGCGCGCCATTTGGTGTCGACTTGATGAACTCACCAACCCGCCGCCTGACGTGCCCGAATTTTACGAAGAACTTGGTGAAAAGCTCATCACCTTTGCCAGCTCAGCGGGAATCCCCTCGAAGCGGCTTGAGATCATTCGAGCGGAATTACCGACCCGCGCCACGCAAATGAGCCGGAATTTGACCCAGGCCGCTGTGCGAGAGTTCATCAAACGCACGGCATCGGATATTCTTCGCGCCAACTAACTTTATGTCCGAAACTACAGACATCCCCATTCAAGACCTGCGAGACGCATGGCTGAACCTAGCCGCGAACGGCACCCCGCCGGCATCGGAAATTGCTGGCCGCGTGCTTCCTGCATGGTCCGTTGGCCTCGATGCTTGGCTGGACCGCCTGACGAACGTCTATTTGCGTGATTACTGTCGGCGCAATGCACATTTCAAACTGGCCGTTGCACCCTATGGAGGAGGGAAAACGCATTTTCTTTTGAGCCTTGGCGCTCGCGCAGTTGAAGAGAATTGGGCGACATGCTATCTCCAGTGCAAAGCCAACGTTTCGCTCGGCGATTGGTTTGGACTCTATGAGCATATCGCCAAGGCCATTCAATTGCCCGGCTCCAAGCGGCGAGGAATCAAGCCGTTGGTCCAGGCGGCACTCGAACAAATGCGCAAGCGTGCGGAGAAAGCTCCCGAGCCGGAATACGCCTTGGACGAAATGATAACGGCTTTGGAAGACGAGGATTGGCCGCACAGCGCGTTTGCTCGTGTCGTCGGCGGTTTGCTTAATCACTTCCGTGATCCGCGTGCGAATCCTGAGATCGGCGAGGCAGCATTGCGCTGGCTTCAAGGTCAACCTGACACGCTGACCCCAGCAGATCGGAGAACATTGCACTTGCAGGGAGTCCGAGCCGGAGACCGTTCCGAACATGGGCGCACCTTATTCTACTCGCTTGTGAAATTCGTTCCGCTATCTGGGGTGCATGGTTTGACCGTGCTTTTTGACGAGATGGATACGCTCCTTAACGTTCGCGGCAGAGCGTTGGAGCGCATTCTCACTTCGATGAGAGTTATGCTCGATGCCCCTGATGGCAGGATGGATCGAACTCCGCTTTTTGGCGTTTTTGCAGCCGTGCCTGACATCGGAGAGCAGATTCGTCGTTATCAAGCATTAGCAACCCGGTTTCAAGTTTTGATTCCATTCCACAGAGGCGACGACAACTGTCCGCAACTCGATCTAAGCGAGTTAGGCAAACAAAACGAAATATTACGCGCAATCGGCGAGAAGTTACTCGGCCTGGGCATTCAAGTTCATGGATGGCAGTACGACAAAGATCAACAGCGCCGGAATTTGAAATTGCTCGCAGATGTGACCGCGACCCGCATGCTGGAGGTCAATGCTCGACGCCTTTTTGTGAAAGCGTGGTGCAGCCTGCTCGATGAACAAAGCCGCACGGGGCAACGTGATTATGAAGAGGCTGAATTGGTCGGTTTGATCCAAGGCGTTTACGAGGGCTTTCGCCGAAATGAACAAGCGCCCAACCCGGAAGACATTGGGTAATGAATATTTCGGCCCGCCATCCACGGAAAGGAGACTGCGTCATTCGCGAACGAGCGCACACGCTCGGACGGATTAAAGTCTTCGTGGATTATCCAGATTTAGGATTGGGCCATCGGCCCGAATATTTGGACGAGTTGGTTGACCGAAACACGGGAAAGCCGATTTCCCTGGAGGCAAAGCTCGAAACCCCGATTCCCCGCCCGAGCGTGCCACCAGCCGTCCCTTCGTGGCAGACGGCTCGTCAGACTTTGCTGGCGCTGCGCCTCGGACAATCCACCTCGGAAAGCGTAAAAGAGTTGAGTGTCGGGATGGGAGAGGTGGACAAAGCCTGCCGTTGGGCCATAGACCGTGCAATAACCGGCAAAATCTCGTTTCTGCTTTTCGAGAGTCCTTACGGAATGGGAAAAAGTCATGCGCTTGCTCACCTCCGGCTCCAAGCCCAACAAGCTGGTATGGCCACAGGAGGGGTAGTGCTGGATGGAATTAGTGTTTCTCTGTGCCTGCCGATGAGTATAATTGGCGCGCTTTCATACACAATTGAGTTTCCGGACGGCCATTCTTCGGACGGGCTTCCTCAAAGGCTTGCAGGGCTGATTTGCACTGGCGCAACAGAGCGATTGAAGGTTGTCGGCAGTGAGATGCTTTTCAACATTCTACGGAAGGTTGACCCAACAATCGCGGAGAATCCCGACACTTGGGAAGTCATTGAGGACTTCCTGAGTTTGGAAGTTGGCGCTGGGGTTGTACGAAACCAACTTGGCTTGGTCGTGCCCGCGCTCAAATCAAAACTTTGCGACCGTCCGCAACGCAGTACGCAACTTTTGCGTGAATGGGCGCAAGCATGCACAGCTACTGGAGCTCGTAATGGATTGGTGGTCCTACTTGATGAAGCCGACGTGGATTACTCCCAAAGTGGTCGAACTGAAACAGAGCGCGAACAACGCGCAGCTTTATTACAGGCATGGAGGGAGATTGCCGAAAGTGGACCGCAATCAGGCGGTTACGGAAAGCTTGTCATTGCAATCGCGATCACGCCAGGTGCGGGCGAACCCGATCCCATCGAAGAATTGAAAAATGTGCTTGGCTCTCATCTTCGAACCGTCTGTCTAACCGAACTTGCAAAGTCTGAAATGAGTGAATTGGGCCATCGTGTCAGTCGACTTTATCGCACAGCATATCAACTTCCTGAAGGGACAATATCAAAGATGGAAACAGCAGTGGATGAATGTCTAGGCTTAGTTTCGACGCAATCGGAGGGACGGAATCCTCGCAAGTTTATCCGTATGCTCTTGGAGAAACTTGATATCGCCAATGTCTGACGCCTCACACGAACGTCTAGCGTGCGCGGATCGTCGTATCCGAGAAGCGCTCGGCGATGTCGGCCTCGCATTCTTTAACTTCCCCTCATTGTCAGATGTTCAGCGGAAGGCGATTCCGCGCATCGCTGAAGGTAAAAATGTGCTGGTGTGTGCGGCGACCGCTGCTGGGAAGACAGAAGCAGTCATTGCACCCATAATTTGGCGACTCCGCAAACAATCCATAGCACATCACATAGGCCCACGTTTGCTGGTAGTTGCTCCTACTCGCGCCTTGGTCGCGGACCTTGCCGCAAGGCTAACTCCGCCGCTAGGCCAACTTGGCTGGCAATGTGCGGCGCAAACCAGCGACTCCGCCGGCGCTGATTTTCCTTGCGACGTGCTGATAACGACTCCCGAGTCTTTTGACTCCATGCTGGTTCGCCGCATCCAACACAAGCAGGGCGAGATCACGGGTCATTTGCTCGCCAACGTAGCCGCCGTTTTTGTGGATGAAGCTCACTGTTTCGATGGCTCAGTGCGTGGCGATCAGTTGGTTTTTCTGATCGCGCGTTTACGAAAACTTCGTTCTTCAGCCCTAACCAAAGGATGGGTCGGTACGGACGCGATTCAGGTCTGCGCTGCTAGTGCTACGATTCACGAGCCGACGGTTTTAGCCAAACGCCTCCTCGGTTCCGATGCGGAAGCTGTCGTTTGCCCCGGCAGCAGGCCTATTGATGTTTGGACGGCAGAAAACCGATGGCTCAGAGTTGAAATGCCCATGTCCGCGAATGCGGTGGCTGAATTGATACCCGTGACAGTAGCGTTCAATGACATTTGTGAATTACTTTGGAGAACACTAAAATCGGGGGAGTGCCGCAAAGCGCTTGTTTTTGTGTCTTCTCGTGGTGAATGTGATTTGTTGGGCCGTGAATTGAGGCGTTTCCTGGGAGGGCGTCGCGAAATGTCTGTGGATTCACATCATGGCAGCCTAAGTCGTGAGCATCGCCAAAGGGCAGAGCGAGATTTTCATCAACAAAAGGATGCAGTATTGGTCACGACAAGCACCCTCGAAGTCGGAGTGGATATCGGTGACGTAGATGTAGTCGCCCTCGTTGGCGCGCCTCCAGATACTTCAAGCCTCCTTCAACGAATTGGGCGCGGAGGACGACGTTCCGGTCTAACAAGGTTGTTGCCCATTGCTCGTCAAGCGATTGACGCCGCCGCCCTCGGGAGCCAAATCCAATGTGCAGTTCAAGGCAATATTGAAAGCAAACACCGCATCAACCGTTGGGATGTCGTGCCACAGCAAATCATCAGCTACATTCGCCAAAACCAAAATCGCGGACGGAGCTTCACAGCGTTACTAAATCTAATTGCTGGAGCTTGGCCGGGCCATGACATTTGCAGTCTTGCAGAAGTTCACATTAGAGCTTGGCTTACCGAGGGAAAGTTAATGGATATTCGAGGCGCGATGCATCTGGCCGGAGAGTGGGACAATTTCGCGGCACATTCAGAATCCGATTACACGATACATTCCAACATCCGATCCTCTTCAGCAGGCTTTGCTGTCAGAAATGAATTGACCGGGGAAGTCATAGGTCATGTTGCCGGAAAAGATGAAAATATGGATACGCTGACCATCGGAGGAAGGCAACACCGCGTTACCCAAAACGACCAGACAATTGTCGTCACTCCGGTCAGTGATGACGGGATGCTTGACCGGGAAGACACGCCAAGATATCGCGGACGACGGCGACCTGTCTCGGAGACATTTGCAGCCCATATTCGGGCAGGTTGCGGGCTGCGGGACGACGACGCCCCAATAGTCGCAACTCCGGATGGGTTGGTTTGGTTCCATTTTGGCGGTGAAGTTTTTGAATCCGCCATTTTTTCTCTTCTGCCAAAATTGCAAGGAATTTCATTGATAGCGGGCGTTGCGTTGCGAATTGGTCGGAGTTTCACATCGGATGAGTTATGCAAAATCGAAGGCTCCTGTGTGACTCAATTTACTATGAATCAGGGGTTTCGTTTGCTTGAGGATGAAGGTCTGGGACGCTTTGCTGACGAACTGCCTCCGGCAGGTGTGAAGGCTTTGACTGAATCTCTGGGCATCTCTGTCAGATTGACAAATTGGCTACTCACTCGACGTGTCACTGCGGCAAATTCTCTGGAAAAATGGCCAAGCCTTCAAAGACTTTACTCCTATTGTTGAAGTGGATCGACATAAAATGATGGAGAACTATGTTGTCTATATAAATCCTCCAAAAGCAACGGAACTTGGGGAAGTTTCCAACAGTCAACTTAACGCCACCTGGTCGGTCAGGCGACGGGACATCACCTATTCTCCTCAACGTCAACCGGCCATGACCAACACGCGGTTTGCTGCGTTCCACGGGGTTTCGGTCGGCCCTTGCCCCCTCACGACCAAACCTGTTCCACTCCGCAAATCGCGCGCTCGTCACTGGCTGGTATTTGGCAGAGCCGCAGTGGCGGAGTGCTTCCGTCAGGGGACGGCGGTCCGGCGTTTCGCTCCGGCTCCGTTCCGCTAGACGCTCCTCGCCGCCTTCCGCTCCACTTCCCGCCCGCCGTCCGCAGACCGAAGCCCGATTTAGCGAGTTGTGCCGTTTCGAGGTTCATGGTATTGCTTTCCAGATTATGATGACGAACGCGAAAGAAATCATTTGGGCGAACCTGCCAGCGCGCGTGCTTAAAGGGGCAAACCGATGAACACGCCACCAGGCTATGAAAAGAAATTTGCGGATTTCATCCGGCTTTGCTCTGAGGCCAAATCAAACGGCGTTGCACAGGTTATGGTGGGATACCCGTGGGTGCTGGGGGATACCTACGACGAATTGATCGAAAGTTTGTCCCGCCTGGCCTCCGCGGGCTTGACCTTGCATATTGGCGCACGGAAAAACTGGCCCAGCCAAAATTAAACTGGCGGGGTGAGCTGGGCCACCAGCGCCGCTGTTAGCGCGGATTTCTTGGGACAACGGAAAGCTCAACAAACAACTCGCGGCTTTTCCGGTGGAACGCCTTCGCGCTCCTATACCAGTATCGAGGAGCACAAGATCAAACCCTATAAATTGCGCAACCTGAAAAAACGCCAGTGCGTTCTGGTGCATTGTGAACACGGCTTCAAACGCACCGTTCTGCCACCGCTGGATGCAGATGGCAAAATCTCCTCCTGGTACAGCGGAAGCTGGTTCTGATCTGAGGCTCTCCGCGCCCAATTGAAGCGAGTTTACATGTGGATAAGTTTGAAATATTGGGTGAGGTTAGATTTCATGATCGTCCTTGGGGTCGTATGTTGGTGAGGTTGCGACAAGCAAGCGCACCGGCTCCATGCCGGTGTTGATTAAGCTGTGAATGGTGTTCGGCGGCAGACTGACAGTATCCCCCGCATGGATTTCTTGTGGTATTCCGTCCAGCAGCATGACGCCAGTGCCGCTGACAACGTGATAAATCTCCGACATCCGTTCATGAAAATGCGCCGGTAAAGTCTTCCCAACATCAACTTCGGCGTGAGCGAAGCTCAACTGTGTCAGGCTGGTTTCCGGCCCGGCGGTTTCCCAAACCGTGCCGTAGCGTTCATCGCGCAATGGACTGGCCGCGCTGCAACGCATGATCAGATTCATTTTCATGGGCGATTAGTGGCTGCGGTGAATGTTCAGGTAGGTTTCCGACAATTGATAGCGCATATCAATTTCGTCGAATACATTCAGAAAGCCGCGCCTCCCGTTATATTTTCCGAGAGCGAGCTCGATGGTGCCGGCCAGCAACAATGCCATGACCAAATCGAACGGATAAGGATTCAGGTTCGCGCCGTAGGCGAAATTCAGGGGGAAACCGTGATTGAGCAGAACCACCCGTTTGCCGTGCGGACGCAGGTGATAAATCGTGCCGCGTGAGTTGCCCGGAATGTTGGACAGCCCCGGCGGGATGAACGGCTCCGACGATTCCTTGATGCGCTCAAAAGTCGGGATGGGGAATTCTTCCTGCTCACTGGAGGCGGAACCAAAAACACAGCCGTCCTTGACGCGGAAAGTTTCCTTCAACCCGACAACGCACGAGCCGGTGCAACTGATGATGCCGTCCGCGTCACTGACGGCTTCACTTGCCGAGTCGGCAATCTTGAAATCACTCAACAGGAGCCGGTCCAGGCGCGGCAAGTTCTTGTCGAAAACCGTGACTTGGGACGTGAAATCCAAGAGCAGGTTGGCAATAGCCTTGCCGATACACCCATTGCAGCCCAACACGGCGATCCGCATATCGCGCAGCGCGCGGTAGCCGGCCAGGAACGTGTCGAACGTGCGGACGAACGCGAGGGCGACGTGTGGCGGCTCAAATTTCTGTTTGAACTCGCTCAACGGCAACGCCAGGTAGGGCTTCGCGGGACTCGCCGTGACTGCCTTTGTGCGCCAAAGACCCTTGGTGGTTTGCTCGACAAAACCGAGGCACCGCGCGAACAACGAGGAGCTCTTCAGGAGTTGCGGAGCGGCGATGCCCCCATCCTCGCAAACAATGAACCGCAAATCCCGCGCCGTGAGTTTTGCCTCAAACTGGTCGAAAAACTCGCCGTTCAATTTGCCGACCGGCAAAACGCACACACCAAGGGCGCGCAAAGCCGACTTCACAGAATCATCCGAATCGTAGCCATAGCCAGCCTGCTTGTAGAAGACCGTCACTTCACCGGGTTTAGCACCCAGGTCGAGCCAGGTCTTCACCGTGGCGAGACAATTTGGAAACATGTGAAGCAACGCGACCACAGCAATGCTGCGAAACGGCTGGCGCGTGCGCAAATCCGGGTCTTGATTGATGAAACCCAGCACCGGCAAATCCTTGAACGGGTCGGCTAACAGCGGATGTGAAATGCCGCCTGATAGTGAAATCTCCGGCGAAATTCTTTGCGTGTGCGAGATGCGACCGTTCAGTCTATTATTTGGGGAGTGCCCATTCGAGGTGAGTTTGAGATGTTTCATATTCATCTCTTTCACCGGATGAGCACCGCGAGGGGTGACAGAATTCTAAAACGAATCTGCGAAGACTTTGTCCACCGGGGCGTCAATATCCGAACTCTACGTCGGAACGCGGTTCTTCCTGGCCTTTACGAAGAATCTCGATCTGGCGACCACGAAGGCGCAAGCGCCAGCCGCGTTTGTCGAGTTCGCGCATTAGCTTATGCCACGGACGAAAGTCCATTTTACCTGATCGAATCAATTCGGGGATCAGAGCAATTATGGCAGACGATTTCGCGCCAAAGGCGACTGTATCCACCGCGAACCAATCGGCATGTGAATCTTCATGCACCGACTCATACAGTCGCGAGAACGCAGATTCTTCAATACTCTTCCAATGCTCAGTGCCAAATAGACCCCGTGCTGCAATATCTCGATCAAATGGACCTGGTTCTTTGGAGGTGTGATTCGGCTTCGCCACCTCGACCAACCACTCAAGACGAGGCGTGATCAAGCGGACGAATTCATGGTCACCGTGCGCCCTTGCCATGGCCCCCATATAGGCTATCCGGCGTGGTTCAGCAGTTTCGCAGTTGGCGCAGCGCACGAAAACTTCGTGCATCCGTTGACCATACGGAATGCCCATTTCCAACAAAGCTTCAATGGCAAAGTATTGGTTGTAGCCATCTTTGATAGGAAGGTCTGTTAGGAACCACAGAAACTCGGTCGCTTGGGTCTTGTCTTCGTCGCCGCCAAGTTTTGCCAAAGACTTCGCGGCATCGATACCGACCAAATGGTCAGCATCGTTGCAACCATCTTTCTGAATGTGACACATGAGTTCGCGCAATACATCCAAGCCGATGCGACGGATCCATGGATCTGATGCGACAGCAAGTGCCTCACCGCAATATCGCCGCAGGCGCATGTCCTTCGCACATGTTCGCAATATCAGCAAGGTTAGGGCCATGCCAAAATCCGAAGGTCTGCGCTCCGTCGCAACCACAATGTCCGATGCGAATGTGTTTCCATATCCGTGGCGATATTGAAATGAGACCGGGTTGAACAGTGCCTCGACCAAAAACGCTGATGTTTTCAATTCCTGCTCACGACCCAGAAGGTTGATCAGCGTGTGTATTGCACTCGACCTCACCCATTCCTCTGCCGACCAGTCCTGTGCCTTGCCTTTCAGGAATCGAATTGCTTGGTCAACGATATCTGCATCACGCGAAACGAGCAGCCCGCCAGCAATAGCAACTTGTCGAGATGGCATGCTGGTTAGGGTTTCCAATAGCGCGGACAGTTTGTGGACATACTCATTCGCATGATTGGTTTCTGCGCACTCGACGAGGGTCTTCGCAACGTCAGCGCGCGCATAGCTTTCCAATTCACCTGTGCAAAGTGCCAAAAGGCCATCAAGTGCTGGCTGATAGTTCGTTGTTGATGCTTGTCTCGCCAAGAGCTCACACACTTCATGGTCGCCATGCATCTTCATTTCATGCCTTCCGCCGGCGAGATCGATCAGCACTTTGATGGCAAGTCTCGACGTACGAGGCAACGCAAGAAGACACCCGATATTCTCAAGCCACCGTTTCCATCTCTCCGGTCGCCGCCTTACAGCTCGACTTCCAATTCGCTCCATCTGCTTCACCACAGATTGAAGCAGGACGAGCATCGGAACTTCTTTATCTGAGGCAATGCCCCAGCAGCATTTGCACAGCAACCCCAACCGATGCCGGTAGAGATCATCCTTTCTCTGGTTGGCGAGCACCTCAATCAACGGCAATGGCTCCTTCATCAGCCCTGCGATGAAGACAATGAACGGTTTCCAAGCTGGCTCGAATGCTTGAGTGTCAAGCAGGTGCTCGGCCTTCACTTTTCCCCATCCGGACGCCGGATGCCAGGCATCCACTTCGGCTGGATTCCAGCCGTCGCGATTGATTCGTGAGGCGACATGCGAGGCTGCAAGAAATTCGCGGAAAGTGGCGTGGCGGAAATGAAAATGTTCATCTCCGTCCTGGCGACCAGAAGATTCTAGCAAACCGAGGTCCACAAGTTGGGCGAGTAGCTTTGCAGCCTCCACCTGCGAACGGCCCGTGGCGCGAGTGATGGTGTCGAGCAGAGTGCAGCGGTCAAAGCGGTTCGTGCCTGAATCGCGGCTGAAAAGCTGCCAGGCAATCGGCGGCAGACTGTCGAGCAGTTCGTTTGCATCTGGCAGCGAGACAGACCTGGCGTTGCCAGTGCGCCATGCGCCTTTCGCAAGGAGGCGCATCATTTCCTGATACAGAGCCGCAGGGGTCTCCGGCAAAGCACGCTGCGGTTGCTCGGATTGCACCAGACAGGCGAGCGTGAGCAACAACGGTGAGTCCACCACCACACCTAACGAAGGGTTGGCGCGAAGATGTGCCTCCATTCGCGCTGCCTCGTCAGCGCCGAGCCATTTGGTAGCGAGTTCCCTGGCTTCTTCCGCCGACAATGCAGCGGCCTGGAGTGTGGAGATGGATGCGAATGACATAGCTTGTTGATGGGTGCGAAGTCCCGATTCACGGGTGGAAATGAGAATCTTGGTGCCACGGGAAAATATCTCCCGTGCGAGCTTTTCAGAGCAGGGTTTTGATTTTGAACCAGGTTCGTTGAGCCACTCTGGACGTGAGTGAGAGGCAATGGCCTGAAGACGTTCGCGAAGTAGGAGCACTCTGCTTTCTAAAACCTGATCCAGAGCGTCAAAAACGAAGAAGGTGTTAGCTTTGGATTGAATAAGCCGCCGTCTCATAAATTGGCGGAGTGCCTTAAGACGATTGGCGCTCAAAGTTTCTACGAGAGCCAGACTCTCAATCACAATGCGCTCAAGCGATTCAGCGGGTTGGCCGGACAACGACGTCCAAGTATCGAGATCGGTCTGGACGGGCCAGTCAATCTCGTCGGGATTAGTTGTGCGTTTTTCAAGAGCGTCCAACCCCTGCAAGGCCATCGTTCTGGCAGTCCACTGAAGGATACTGGTTTTGCCAGAACCAGGTCCGCCCGCAATCACCGTGATTGCTTCATTGTTGCGGAATGTTTCATGCCACGGGACACGCTCTTGTGTTCGAGTCCGTTCCAAGCGCGGACCTGCCTCGCGATCCGCCGCCGAGGGATCATAGTCCACGGGTCGCCAATCGCGTACTTCCGACCGACCATCTGTCGAAGCGGCAGCAGCAAGCAGCGTATGCCCAGGCTTCGGCTTCCATACAAAGGGCGTGATATGCACATCGGAAAATCGCACCTGCTCGCCATTCCGATGCCAAGGTGTTTTGTCCCAATGCTCTGCTAGATGCGCGAGATAATCTTTGGCGACTTGAACGGTGATTGAACGCACGGTAACCAGTTCGTCCACCGTCCCAACCAACACGACTTCCGCCCAGGTGCGGGCGCGAGCTACGGCTGTATCGTCTTGCGGCGTGCGATTCGTGGTCATTGTTGCGACGACGATGGTAGCCGGGGCTTCCTGCTTGAGAGAATTGCGGTGCTGGTGGATGGCGCAAATTTTTGCATCCAGCTCGCAAACATCTTGGATGCGTCCATCGCCGGCGGCGCAGCTTGCCAGCACAAACACATCCTCATCTGCGCGCAAGCCGTGCCGTAGATGCCAGAAAACCCGGAACGCCGCTGCGCTGGCAGAGGTGCCACTCTGCTGTTCGCTGATGATGGGGCTGCCATCTGACTCGGTGACGTGCCAGAACGCTGAGTTTCCAGAATGGACATCTTCATCCGCTAGCCGCCACGCGATTTCGATGCTACCAAGGAAATCAGGGGCGAAATCTTTCCGAGTCCATTCAAATTGTGGATGGAAAAGTATGAGTCCTTGCTGATCCTCCACGATGTCAATCCAAAGCGTCTGAACTCTGCCTTGTGAATGACCATCAACCGTGGCTATGGGGACGGAACTGCGCTTGGTTTGTGCCGCCAGTAGCTTGGCATAAAGGTGGACGTATGGCTCGTTGGCCGTGTCTGCGGTGGTGCCAGTTACCTGCTTTAAATGCCACGCTATTTCGTAGGCGCTAATCCATGAGGACAAGGTTTCATCCGTGACGCTGTCGTTCTCTTGTGCGGGCAGTTTCAACCGCTCATTCCACGCTGCCAAAACCAATGGTGGAGCCGGCGGGTTAGGCGACCTCAATGCTTCAGATAGCTGCGAAAAGAGTTTTCTCGGAAGCGCGCGTGCTTGATGGGTCTGCTCTTTAAGATCAGCCGACCAATGCAAGCATGGAGGTAGAGCGTCCTGATTCATGAATGACTGGTGGATGAGAATGGTTGGGTGAGCATCGTGGGTTTACTCTTCCGCGCGGAAGACAGGGCGATGCCCTGACTTCAGTGCGTTGGCCATATTCTCGGACAAGCGCACCTCGGCAAAGAACATGGCTGGGTCCACCGCGATGAACTGCATCTCCGGTGATTCCGGCTCGATTTCCAGGTGCAGCTTGAGTTTTGCGGCCTCGACATCTTTCGTGAAGACACGCAGGAACCAACGCCCTACGCTATCCTGCACCAACTGCGCTTCATACGGATCGCCCATGACGGATGGGAACGTTTTGATGACGTCATACGCCTTGCTGTCCGAGTAGGCGGCTTGGAAGGAGAGTGCGGGGAACAATTCAGCCATCCATTCAGACAGGCGGTTGAAGAATGCGTGGGTGGACGTGGGCATCCGCGTGACAGTTGTCGAAGTCCCGACGCGATCGGGCAAACTTTCTAGCCAGCCTTTTCCAGCTTGGGATTGTATGAAACGGTCCGCAGCCTCAAGACGTTTTTGGATCGCTTTGGCCTTGGGGTTGGTTTGGAGCATGGAGGCGACCTCAGCGGTGTCTTGGGCATCAAGTTCGCCCTCGTGGTAATGGAAGATAATCTCGCCGAGGAGCGCGTCGTCCATTTCCTCAAAAAGCGAAGGATTATCTCGGAGTTTGGCGGCGAGTCGATTGGGGAAATCAGAATTCATGGTCAGGCTTGTCGGTTTGAATGTTCATTTCTTGAGCAAGGTCGCGAAGGGAAAACTTGAGCGCGTCCTTGGCCCGGTGGTGAAGTTTTTTGGCGTTGGCGTGCGATATGCCCATTGCGTCGGCCACCTCCTTGAGAGTGGGATATATGGCGGGCTCATAATAAAGAAGTCCCAGAACCCGGCGCTGTTGTTCACTCTTCATCCGCTCCAAGGCTTGTCGCACATGCTGCGCGGAATCAGCGCGCTTCACCAGTTCATCAGGCAAGGGAGCCGCGTCTGGAGCGTCAGCAATAAGATTGTTGTCTTCATCTCCCGCAATATCGCCTGCCAAAATCACCGGAGATTTAAATCGTCGCCGCGCTTTGTCCTGCGCTCGCGATTTGATACGCTTAAAAAACCAATTCTTCCAATTGGTGCTCTCATAATCGGCGAGAGATATTAATGCTTCCATAAAGGCAATCTGTAAAACGTCTTGGGCATCCCCCTCGGTGCGTGTTTGCGAAACCGCAAACCTGAACAGTGAGGAATAATGCTCCCGATAAAACTCCCCCAAGCGTTCACTGAAACATTGTTCATCACTCATACGGCGAATGGGGAATAGGCATCAGCAGCGAAACGTCCTGCAAACTGGCCTTCCCGTATGCTCCGGGCGACTTTATCATGGCAAAGAATGTGGTGTCATTGCATTGAGGAT
>Ga0302320_10013961_pt1 | contig 16671 bp, 11 predicted proteins | sample Bog_T0_3_FD_202130 | JGI IMG/M metagenome (GOLD analysis project Ga0302320, IMG submission 202130) | Peat permafrost microbial communities from Stordalen Mire near Abisko, Sweden - Bog_T0_3 | ecosystem: Environmental > Terrestrial > Soil > Wetlands > Peat | place: Sweden: Abisko, Stordalen Mire... | reverse complement strand
GATCGCCGAGCGCATCGGCAACGGCATTTGTATGTTCCGGCACGAGTTCTCAAAGGACTAATGCATCATTTTCTTCAGGAATGGCAGACCCTCAAACGCTATGGCCTCCGGAGTGGGTGCCAGATCGCGCCAGATCGCCGCTGCTGCTGCGAGTTCCTTGTGGCTGTATCCGAAGCTTTCGATGGTGATCCAACCTTCGTACTTGAACTCCCTTAACGACGCTGCGATGCCGGCAAAGTCTACGTGTCCGGTTCCGGGGACGCCCCGGTCGTTCTCGCAGGCGTGCACATGCTTTAACCTTTTCCCGGTGGTGCGAAAGGCCGACGCCACATCTTTTTCTTCTATGTTCGTGTGGAACGTGTCTAAAAGAACTCCAATGCTGGGGTGGTCGATCGCTTCGCAGAGCTTAGTGGCGTCGTCAGCAGTATTCAGGAAGTAGGTCTCGAAGCGGTTCAGCGGTTCCAGCGCCAAGTCAATCTGGTGAGACTGCAAGGTTTCTCCTAAGGACTGAAAGCACTCGACCGCCCATTGCCATTCATCGGAGGTGCGGCGGCGGCCGGGCAGGTATCCGACCGGAGAGTATAAGGGGCCAGCCATTAGATTGCTGCCGAGGTCGGCGGCCGACTTGATGGTGTCTGCCAGATGCTGCCGGCTTTGGCGCCGGATCGCTGCGTCTTCGCTGGTTGGGTTCATGCCCTTGGGCAGGATCGCGCAGACGGTGCATTCCAGATCATTCTCGGCTAGGGCACGGCGAATGGAGTTGGCCGGAAGCTTTGCCGGCTCAAATATGGGGACTTCAAATCCGTCGAAGCCGTGGGCGCGGAGACGGGGCAGAAGCGAGAAGCTGCGCTGGTCGAATTCGGTTGTCCAAATCAGTGCGTTCACGGCGAATTTCATGGTCTGGTCCTCACGCTACTGCAACTTAGGGCTTCCAAACCGGGCGGCTACCGTCCAGCGCACAGTGGTAGTGCAGGGCTTCGATGATCCTGGGATGCGAGCCATCCGCCTGCATGACCCATACCGGACGTTTGTCGGCTTTTTTTTCGCGGTAGACATAATCTTTGGAGTCCGGAAAATTCCAGTAGTCGTAATCGGTGAGCCGGAAAGTAATGAAACGCATATCCGGAGCCCACGCCGAGGAAGCGGCGAACTGTTCCAGGTGAGTGAGTTGTTCTTGATTGCCGCCAGCTGCGTCGCAAATGAACAACTCGAGTTTGGCTCCGACCTGGTCGCTGTAGAGTATCTTTTCTCCGTCGGGCGACCAGGCGGGAGTGACGGCTCCAATCTCATTTTCGTGCGTGGTGAGCCGGCGAATATTGGTTCCGTCTGCATTCATGGCGAAAAGGCAATAGCCGCGGCCGGTGTGCTGGGTGAAGGCAATGGTCTGGCCATCCGGGGATATTGCGGGATCACGTCCGGGCCCAACTACGGAGAAGGCCGATCCATCGGGTCGCACTCGAGCGATGACTGCCTCCTCGTCGTGCGCCGGGGCGTAACCGAAATAAATGAAATCGCGGGTCCAGGTCGGGAAGTAGCAGATGCCCTGCTCGGCCACATCGGTGAGTCGCCGCACGTTTTGACCGCCGGCGTCCATCCCGTAAAGATTCCAAGTCAGGGGTACGTCGCGGTTGGAGGTAAAAACCACCTGGGAGCCATCGGGCGACCAGATCGGATAGCGATTCTCCGACTGCGGACTGCGAGTAAGGTTGCGCATATCGCCGAAGACGAGATCGACGGCGAAAACTTCGGTGTTGCCGGTGCGAAGACTAGTGATGAGAAGTTCGCTTCCGGCAGGAAAGGGGGGGAACGTCGAGTCAACACTAGGAACGTTGCCGTTGGGCATGATTCTCGCGCGCGCCTCTTCTTTCGCGCCTCAGTGGAACACTGGCAACTTCACGATTTCACCACCGCGCATAGCAGAGTTGTGAGCGCAGATTCCGGCGCAGGTCCAGTTTACCGACTGGAAGACATCGGGAAATGAGGGCCGATTCTCTACTATGCTGTTCACGAATTCATCCACCAGGTGGGGATGCGAGCCGCCGTGCCCGCCCCCTTGAATGAAGGAAAGATGAGTGTGCTGCTCGTCGTAGACACCCCTGGTAGTAAAACGCTGGATCGGTTCCGGCAGCAGGCGGGCAAAATCCGGAACGGTGATGCGCTGGGGGTGTTCGCCGACGTGAATCGTGCAGTCCTCATTCTCGATTCTGGTCCACTCAAATGACTGTTTCTCGGCGTAGACATCGAAGCTCTCAATATATTGGCGCGCGGTTTCAAACAACGAACGAGTTACTTCGAACGACAATTGCTGGCCGCGAACCTTGAATAGGGCGCTCTCCACCGCGAAGGGAGAGCCGTATTTGTCCGCCAGATTTCTGGCTATGCTGCCCGAGCCGAAGCAGGCGACATAATCCGCTTCTCCCTTCACCAGGGCCAGGCAAGGACTCACGGCGTGGGTGGCGTAGTGCATGGGCGGAAGCCCTTCCCAATAGCCCGGCCAGCCCGCCATTTCCTGCTGGTGGCAGCCCCGCATGAACTGGATGCGCCCGAGTTTCCCGTAGTCGCGCAGTTCGCGAATAAAGAGGAATTCGCGTGTGTAGATGGAGGTTTCCATCATCATATAGTTCTTGCCGCTGCGCCGGGCCGCCTCGACGATGGCCGCGCATTCTTCGATGGTGGTGGCCGAAGGCACGGTGCATGCTACATGCTTGCCCGCGTTGAGCGCGGCAATACTTTGCGAGGCATGGAGATGAATGGGAGAGTTGATGTGAACGGCATCGACTTCGGGATCGCGCAGAAGTGACTCGTAATCGGAGTAGCGCCTATCTACTCCGAACTGTCTCCCAATTTCGTCGAGCCGCGACTGAGTTCTTTGGCAGATGGCGTACATATTGGCGTCGGGGTGTTGCCCATAGATGGGGATAAATTCTTTGCCGAATCCCAGTCCAACGAGGGCGATATTAATTTTCCGTTGAGCCAAATCTTGATCCTCTTTCACGCTAACGGGGACCTATTATGCGAGAGACCAACGCCCGCTAACGGGCTTGAAATTCAGGCATACTGCGACAGAAGGAGTGTATCGTCAAGCCGCGCACGTTTCTGTAACGATGGGCAGTTCTTTTCTAACGAAATCACCGTGCCGTTGAGGCTTTAAGGAGTCATATTCATCTGAGTGAGAGAAGCCTTCATCTGTTGAGCGGCCTCATTTGAAGGATCGCGTTTCAGAACGCGGTCAATTTCACGCAAGGCTTCACCCGGTTGATGGTTCTTATATAACGCTTCGGTAAGCATAAGTTGAGCTTCCGCGCTGGTGTCCACGGCCAGAACGTCTTGGCCTTGCTGGTGGCGAGCAGAGGTGACGGCAGCCTTCGCCACCGGATCGCCAGGCGCCAGCGTTTCTGCAATGCTGAAATGCGGAGAGCGCTTCCTTTCGCCCCAGCGATAAGTAGAAATCGCCGAGACGCTTCCAGACCTCGGCCGAGCGAGGGGCATAGCGGGTGCAGCGGAGCAGGAGTGTCTCCGCAGTCGTTTTGTCGCCTAACGTCCGCGAGAGATAAGCGCTGGCACTGAGTGCTTCGATCGAACGGGGATGAACCGAGAGGAGCCGCTGCAGAATGCCGCTGGCATCGGAGAGCAAGCCTAGGTGGATCCAAATCTCCGCCTGCAGAACTGCGGCTTCTACCGATTCTGGGTGACCCTGGCGGTAGAGTTGGATCTGCCGTGCTGCCTCAGGCCACTGCTTGCGCGCGGTCAGAGCTGCGGCTGAGGAAAGATGGGTCTTGTCGAAGGCGATTGCTGAAAGGGAAGTCGTAAGACACACCAGAAGGAAGGCGGCCGCGGCAAGGCACGAAGGTTTCATTGCGAAGAAAGCTGGAATCTTCCGCCCCGTGGACGGCAGATTCCAAAAGATGTTGCGATATTTCTACGGCTACGATAAGGGGTTGAACCCCACCACGATGCGGTCGATGTTCGGATCGCCGTTGGCGGCATCCGCCGGAACCCACAGCCCGATGGTATTGGTTGCACCACTTCCCCCATTCAGAGGCAACTGGACGGTTACATATCCTGGTGTGCACCAGCACCCATTATCCGTTTGGGGAAATGGCGGGGAGGTAACCGTCGCTGCGCCGTTGGCGGTGGCGTTAATGGTTGAGCCGCCGCCCCCCGCAGTGCCGTTCTCATCGTAGATGCGCACGTTGTAGGTTCCGGTCGTAGGAACTACGACATCGCTCCAGGTGATAGATGTGCCCTGAACGACATAGTCCACCTGCTCGCCATCATTGCATAGTGAGCACGCACCCCAGTACGCTCCACCCGTTAGCTGCACGGTTGGATCGGAGTAACCGTATGTGACACCTTGGGCCACGGCGCTAATGGCGATGGGCTGTGCATTTGCGGTTGCGCCATTGGGGTAAGACACAGTCAGCTGCGCATAACCCGAGTTCACGCCATTGGGTAAGCCAAGAACGGAGAAGGTGTTCGTGCCGTAGATACCGGTACTCTGCGGGACGAACGGACCGCTGATGGTTGGGCCGGAGCTGATGGTATAGGCCAAGGCCTTAGGATCGAGCGTCCAGGTTAAATCGAAAGCCTCGTCATTAGGAACTCCCGTTACCCCAGCTGGCGCCGGGCCGCGAGGGTGAGGAAGCGGGTCGGGCGGAGTCCAGCGAAACATCAAGAGTTTCGCTTGATAATCCTCTTCGCGGATAAGGACGTACTCGCCATTCGCTCGCTTGTAGGCAGAAGTGGAGTGTGATTCGTCGGCGTCGCCAATGTTGAGCATGCCGCCGACATCCGGGCCGGCCACGATCCGGCCGACATAGGCCCCGGTTTTCGCTTGATAAACCTGGATGTATTGATTCCTCCAGGTGCCTGCACTGGCGGCAGTACCGGAATTGAAGTCCACGAAAATGAAGTCCCCAGCGACCGCGATCCCATCGCCTTGCCAGTAATTGTTAATGTCAAAATCAGTGGGGAGAGAGATGGACCAGGCGGCCGTTTTCGGCTGTCCAATAGGAGTGAGGTCCCAGTGGTCGTACTTCACAATCTGGGTTCCATTGCTGCCAAAGGCAAACAAAGTTCCACCCTTACTGGCATGGGGGTCGAAGACGATCTTATCGACTTCGGTCAGATCGGGAAAATCCAGGCCCGCGCCCACGGTATAAATCGCCATGTGCTGGAAATCGTAGATGGGCGATCCGTGCTCGTCGAATCCCTGGAAATAGTAGCGTCGCCAGTAGATGTTTGGATTATTGTCGGCGTAATTCTGTTGCCACATGTCGCCGTTGTCATCCAGGAAAAAACTGGCCGAGTTACGATGTCCATCCGGGGGGTTGGGTTCGAAGAATTCCTCCGGGTCCAAAACGCCAGCCGCATTGGTCATCTTGCCATCGCCATTGACGTCGCGCCAGATAAACTCATCCCCGTCCGCAGGCTGCACGAAGAACTCTTGATTTTGCGGATCGTCCTGAAATAATCCGTAATCGAAGGCCACGCAGGGAATTGGGACTTCGCTATCGCCCTCGAAGCGATATATTTCAAGCCGCGTTTCAACCTGGGCTCGAACTACAAGGAACTTCCTGCCCTGAATGTACTTGATTTCCCCCATGTTCATGACATCGGTAAGACGAACATCCTGAGGGTAGAGGTAGCCGTTATAGGTGTCGGCAAAATAGGTGTCGACGCGTCCAGATTTTGAATAATCGATTTTGAAATGATGACGGGCGTCGTAAAGGTCGGTTTCGGAGTGCGGATCGATGGCGCCCAGCGAAACAAATTCGAGACCTTGGCGTTCCCAGTTCAATGCGCCCCACCAGGTGTAGCTTTGCAGAATGACGCCTTCTCCGTTGCCAAAATCCAGACCCCATCCACTCTGGCTGACGTAGATGTTGCCCTCTGCGTCGCTGCCGATCCCGGTGATACCGCGGAATCGCAGCGACCCAACCCTTCCCGGCACCGGTCCGGCATAGACACCGCCCGGCTCGCCGAAGGCGCCGATGAGGTTGGGGTCCTTCTCCAGGTTCCCGTAGACTTTTATATTTTCGTCGGGGCCATTGTCGCCTACCCATAACGTTCCCGAATAATTATTAAAAGCCAGCGCCCCAACTTCTCCGCCTTCGGGCAGCGTGATGGTATCTACGTAATTGCCAGCGTTGTCGTAATGGTCGACCGTAGCAAGGCCCTGCTGTGCAAAGTAATCAAATGGAACCGACGGGCCCATGTGGCTGACCCAAAAGCTGCCACTCGGGTCCACGGCGATACGCACAGGGGGAGTTGCAACCGGAAAAGTGCTGACCAGCGCGAGGGTGCTGATATCGAAAACTTCGACAAGATTGATGGGGACGTCCTGATTGGTTTCGTTCTCGGCCACGTAGAGTAAACCTTTGGCAACCGACAATCCGAAAATTTGGGCATTGTTCACGGTGCTGCTGCCCGTCAAGCTAAGGTTGGTATAGGTCAGATCAGAGGCGCTCCTGATTTGCAGGCCCGTGCCGCCGTTACCATTGCTCGCGAAGATATAGTGTCCATCCGAAGCGACTGCATTGCCCGTGGCATTATCCCAATTGGGACTGCCACTCAGATCGTTCAATGGGCTGATCATTTCGCCATGCTTATCGAATACCGATACTGCCCTGCCGCCCTCATCCCAGCCGGTATTGGTAAAGACTCTGCCATCGGGCGTGACATAGATATTGTTCATGTCCATCGGAACGTGAAGCAACGCGTTGTTGGGTGGATTTGGATCATTACCGCCCCAGGTGTTCCCGATCCAATCGGTAGTAGCATGAAGTACGACATGCGGGTCCCAATCGAGTGTGAGCGACTCAGAGGTGGCTTTCGTTTCTGCGCTCTGTTCGACCGCGATGTTGTGGCGAGAGCGCACGGTCTGCGTGAAGGCTGGCACCGTGATCAACCAAAGTGCGATGAAGGCAGCGCAGAACGGGAAAGACAAGCGTTTATTGAGCATCGTGGCTCTCCTGTCTAGTACATCTGTACCAGGACGGCAAGGATCGTATGCCAAGCTGGGCGCCAATTCTGTAAGAATCGCACCTGTCTTTCTGAGAAAAAGAGCGGGGGTGCTTCGCGGAATAGAGCCAGCAGATGGGTTTGTTAGATTCTGCGGTCGGCGTGTTATAGAGACTGCCCAGCCTACCGACTAACTTGGTTCGTTAATCTTTATCCATGTCCGTTGCCATATCTACGATCTATGCCAAGCGATGGAGATCCACGACTAGACACGGAGCTGTCAATGGTTCCACGAATCGTGGTTATGCGGATGCTGGTAATGCGAAGCCTGACAGTCGCGGCGATGCTTCTTGCCGGCCGCGGAAGCGCACCGACCCTCGACAATGGACTTGCGCGGACACCGCCCATGGGCTGGAACTCGTGGAATGCGTTCGGCCTGAAGATGAATGAGGCCATGATCCGATCCACGGCCGACGCGATGGTGAGCAGCGGACTGAAAGCGGCTGGTTATCAATACATCATCGTGGATGCGGGCTGGAAGGCGAACAGCCGGGATGCGGGCGGAAGACTGCAGGCGGATGCGGAAAAATTTCCCTCGGGAATGAAAGCGCTCGCCGATTACGTGCACAGCAAAGGGCTGAAGTTCGGAATCTACACCGACGCGGGAAGCGAAGACTGCGTGTCGGGCGCTCCTGGCAGCCGGGGATTCGAAGAACTGGATGCAGCGTCTTTCGCCGAGTGGGGTGTCGATTACGTTAAAGAAGATTGGTGCAACACCACTGGCGTGAACACGCGGGACGCGTACAAAAAAATGAGTCAGGCCATCCTTAAAACCGGCCGGCCCATGGTGTTCAGTATGTGCGAGTGGGGAGATAACCAGCCGTGGAAGTGGGCGGCTCCGGTGGCCAATCTGTGGCGCACGACTGGAGACAGCAAAGATTGCTGGGAGTGCGGGCGGGCAACAATGAACAAGCCGGGAGGGTATCCCCGAGGCTGGGTTTTGATTCTGGATGCGCAACCCCCGCTGGCGGCATATGCCGGGCCGGGGCGTTGGAACGACACCGACTTGCTACAGGTAGGGAATTCAGGACTCACGACTGAAGAGTCCCAAGCGCAGTTCAGCCTCTGGGCGATCCTTGCGGCTCCTCTGATTGCGACTAACGATCTTCGCTTCATGGCGCCAGAGATCCGCGACCTACTGGCCAATCAAGAAGTGATCGCGGTGGATCAGGATTCCCAAGGTACGGAAGGCACGCGTGTGCGCGCTGCCGGGAGGGGCGAGATTTGGATGCGTCCGTTGGCGGATGGAAGTCGCGCTGTTGTGCTCTTCAACCGCAGCCGATCACGGAGAACTGTCCGTGTGCGATGGATCGACATTGGAAGTAAACCAACGGATGCGTTGCCGCTTCGAGATCTTTGGAAGCATCAGGATTTGGGAATTGTTAAAACAGGCTATACTGCGAGGGTTCCGTCCCACGGTGTAGTGATGATCAAAGCCGGTCCGCCGGCAAAGTAGTTGCGTGGCCAAGCGGCGGGGAATGTCTTCGATCGACTCAGTAAACGATTTGCAGCTCCTGCCCGGAACGGATGTAGGTTGAAACAATAGAAACTGAGTCGTGCTCCGCATCGAACTGCCATTGGTTGGAGGCTTGCCCATTGACCAGCACCTGGCTTGGTTTCCGTGCAGCGTTATAAACGGTGACGAGCACACCCTTCCACCACGGAACAAAAGTTCCTTCCGCGCTTGTGATACTAACTTTCAGAGAATCGGCGCGCGCCGCGCACGAAAATTGAGTGCGGAAGAAAACGCCGCGCTGGTAGGCGAAGGAATTGCCGTCATCCGCATACAACGAACCGCGACAATCGGGCCCGGGATAAACTTTCAACTCCAGTGGACCCTGTGGAATTTCCTCCACATGTTGAATGACGGATTGCTGCGGAATAATCGCTCCCGCCCGCACAAACACGGGGAGCTCGTCGAGCTTGGGGTGAAGCATAAGAGGCGATTTGTCGACCACTCGTTTCCCCGTCCAGTAGTCGTACCAATCGCCGGCAGGCAAATCGACGTACAGCGGATCCAAGGCCTCGCTAAGCTGAGGGGCGACCAGCAAATCGTGGCCGAACATAAATTCCCGGTCGTTGGCCGCCAAGTCTGTTTCTGATGGGAACTCCATGAACATGGGGCGCATAAGCGGCAACCCGGTGCGAGAAGTCTCTTCCATGCTGGTGTAGATGTACGGCAATAGCCGGTAGCGATTTTCGATATAGCGGCGGCGGATCGCCTCGTGCTCGGGGCCATCGGCCCACGGTTCGTGGTTCGATGAGTTCAGGGTGCTGTGGCTGCGGGCGATGGGATTAAATGTGCCCAGTTCGATCCAGCGGGTCATGAGTTCGGGTGTCGGACTTCCGCCGAATCCGCCGATGTCGTCTCCAGCAAGCGGATAACCAGAAACGCCGAGATTCAAAAGCATGGATATCGACAGAGACAGTTGTGAATAGGTTGGTGCATTGTCGCCCGTCCATGTGGCGGCGTAGCGCTGGGTGCCTGCGTAGCCAGCGCGGGTCATCACTACCGGGCGAACTTCGGGGGAGAGGGCGAGCAATCCTTCATAGGTCGCGCGTACATTCTCCATCCCGAAAACATTGTGTATTTCGCGATGGTCGGCAAGCCGGTGCTGCTGGCTGTCTTCCACGCGATGCACCGTGTTCAGAGGCATCGTTTTCTCGATGTTGAACACCGACGGCTCATTCATGTCGTTCCAGAATCCTCGGACTCCCATGTGAACGAAGTCGGCGAACAGAGTGCCCCACCACTTGCGCGTTTCTTCACGGGTGAAATCCGGGAAGACACTGTCACCAGGCCACACCGGCCCAACATACACCGAGCCGTCGGGATTCTTGACGAACTCGTCTTTGGCCATGCCTTCATCGTAAGGCTTATAGCCCGGCTGTTTCTTGATATGCAGGTCGGTAATAAGGACGGTCTTAAAACCATCCTCCGCCAGGTCGTGGATCATGCCCTCGAAATGCGGGTAAGCGTCGAGATTGATGGTGAAAGGCGTGTGGTCCTTTTGATAGTCAATGTCCAGCCAGATCGCGTCGGCTGGAATTTTCCGATTACGAAATTCTTGCGCGATTTCGCGCACCCTGGTTTCGGGGAAGTAACTCCAGCGGCTTTGCTGGTATCCCAGCATGAATAGCGGCGGCAGGGGGGTGCGTCCGGTCAATTGCGTGTATTCTCCAACCACCGCTTTTGGGTCCGGGCCGTAGAAAAAGTAGTAATCGAGTTCGCCGCCCTCAGCGCCGAAGGATATCGCGTCGCGTTTTTCCTTCCCAAAGTCGAAACTCGACCAGTAGGTGTTATCGAGAAACAGGCCGTAGGCAGAAGGACCCGACATCCCGATGAAGAATGGAATCGTTTTGTAGAGAGGATCGGTGCCGCGGTCGAAGCCTCCCCAATCGGTGTTCCACTGCGTATACGCCTGGCCGCGGTGGTCGAGCACTCCGGCTTTGTCGCCCAGGCCAAAGTAGTGTTCACCGGCAGGCATGGTTTTCCATACCGTGAATTCCTCACCGTTCCACGCGACGGGATAGCCGGGGTGATCCTGCAGAATGACTTTTTCTGAAGTCTCCTCAAAGACGATGCGCATCGGGGACTTCATTATTCGTACATTGAATTTGTCGGTAGTCAGCAAGACTGCGCTATCCGTCTCCGCCACCCGGACGCGGGGAACCAGGAAACCCGTATCCGAAATCACCGCAAACGATATTTTCTCGGGAAAGGTGCCGCTCTTCGAATAGCGGACGCGAACCACGGAGTCGCTCAAGGCCGAAATTCGCACCGCAATTTGTCCTGCATGCAGTTCTACTCCGTTGGGGAATGGGTGAACCGCACTCACGGCACCGACGTTCTCCCAACCAAAACTGCAAGCAACGCAGATGACGGGCGCGAAAACGAGAAGTAGCAGGGAGCGCGGATTCAAATTCATTCGGATTGTTCTATTCCTTTCCGGATTACGGATTGCCCGTGGGATCGACGCCGACGGTTTCAACGCCAGCAGCACCGGCGTTCTCAAGGCGCCAATTGCGGTAGACATAAAAAAGCGCGAACAGATAACCAAACAATCCCATGCCGTAGGACAATGGCAAGCCGATGGAATCGGCCAGTTTGCCTTGCAGTACCGGGACAATCGCACAACCGAGGAAGCCGAGGGTGAGGATTCCCGAAGCCTGCCCGGTGAGATCGCCCATATTTTCAATCGCCATGGAATACAGTGTCGGAAAGAAAATTGAAACGAAAAAGCCGAGGGCGACGACGGCGATAACAGCGACCGTGCCCGTGGTATACATGACGAGCAACAGGCAGAGGATTGCGGCTACGAGATGAAAGGTCATGTGTACGGCCGGCCGCAGATGCTTTTGAATCCACGCCGCCATCATTCTGCCGAGCGCGAACACGGCAAAGTAAATCGTGAACAGGCGTTCCGACTGGTGGGCGGACAATCCCGCCACGGCAGAATCCTCCAGGTAATTGCGGAAAAATCCGAAGAGGGAGGCTTCGGTGCCGAGCACGAGGAAGATGGCCACGAATCCAAGCACGATCCTGGGACTCCACACGGACGTTCCAGAGAATTGTGCCGCAGCGGAAACTTCACGCAGGCTTTCCCGCATGTCCACATCATTCACCAAGATTGTCACGACGGCGATAACCAGCAGTCCGATTCCGAAGGCGATGAATATGCCTTGTATGTATGGCAGCTTTGTCTGCACTGAAATTGCAGCGGCGGGAATGATGATCGTCAGCGTGGCGGGCGCGATGATCTGAGATATGGCTCCCAAGGCGTTGCCGAAGTTCAGCCGGCTCGACGAACCTTTCGGCGGTCCGAGGGCGCCGATCAAAGGGTTGCCGGCAACGATTTGAATGGTGAAGCCGCAGCCAATCACCACGAAGGCCGCAAGCACTAAGCTGTACTGCGCCATCCGCAGACCGGGTACAAGAAGAAGCGTGCCTGCCCCGAAAAGTGTTATGGCGATGGTCATGCAGTTTTTGTATCCGATGCGCAGGACCTTTGCGCCGACGAGAACGGCCAGCAGGAAGGCGATGTTCTTGGCGAACATGATGTACATCTGCTGCTGATAATTGAGGTGAAAATACTCTTTCATCTCGGGGAGAAACACGCTCTCGAAACACTGCGTCAGCCCGCAGAAGAAGTAGGTGAAATAGACGAGATATAACAGGATGTTCGCGGACCGTGTTTCGGTTGGCACGAGCGGCTCGGGCGCGATAGATTTGACCCTCGATTTCATGGGTTGGGCTGATGGGATGAGACGGGTGACGGCGCGTGAAAGGGTTCGTTGTCGCTGATGATGGCGCGACTGCCAATTTCGTTTTCAATTTTCACGCCGTAATAACCGTTGTTGCCGCGGATAATGGCGCTCTGCGCGCCGGGCGACAGATGAATGCTGGGAGACTGAAAGCGGCTTCCCGCATCGGGTTCCGCATGTCCGGGTACGATTTCGGTTGCGACCGCGCCGAAGGTGCTGTTTTGAATTTGAACTTTGCCGCCTTCCACCAAAATCGCTGCGTCGGACGTCGGGTTATCGTTCGAGAAATAGCAGTCGGAGAAAGAAGTGAAGCCTGCGCCGCGTAAAACAACATTGTGCTTGACCGGGCCCCAGAAGCCGCTATTCACGAAGCGCACGTTGCCACGCGCTCCTTTGTCGACCACAACCTGGGTACTGACTCCAGAAAGGTGACTATTGAATTCGCCGTTGGTGATCAGCAGTCCCATCTGCTGGATCGCCTCCACCAGAACTGCATTCTCGGTGGCATCGGCCCCAATGCCGGAGAATTGGCCATTAGCGGCGCCGTTGGCGGTTTGTATGAAACGATATCCAACCCGGGCGGGGAAGACAAAAGTGTTGGTCACGTACTCCCAATCGGTTCGCCCAAAGATAAAAGCTTCCAAATTGTGCTGCATGTAGGCGAAGACTTTATTGAAATCCCCATGGAAAGCTTTAGCGCCCCAGAAATGGCAGTGAAACTGAACGTTCTCGATGCGACCGATGTCGCCAGTCCAATCGACCAGGATGCCGCGTCGGAGGACGCAGCCGTGCACACTCATGATCCTGTGGCGACCATTTTCTGTGGGGCCTGTCCGAATTCCGTTATAGCTGTTGATCAGAGTGACGTCGGCGACCGTGACGTCAAATGCGACTTCTTTCGGATTCGACGGGTTGCCGCGAATGCGAATCGTCCAGGGAAAGGCGTGGATGTCGTCCACGTTCTGATCGGGATAGTAGATGGTGACTCCGGTCAGCGAGGTGGAGGTCCGCATTTCGATGAAGCCGGGGGCGTCTTCGTTATCGTTATTTTTGCCCCCGGTGGGCATCAGGATCGATCCGGTCTGCGGCTCCCATGATTGGGGCACTTCGTTCAACCCTTTCAGGTGGACACCCATCTTTATTTCCAGGTTGCCCTTGCAGAGGAAGCGTCCGATGGGGATTTGTACGATTCCGCCCTTGACGCTGGCGGCGTCAATCGCACTCTGAATGGCCGAAGTGGAATCCGTAAGACCGTCGCCAACCGCTCCGTAGTCGAGGATGTCGTAGATGCCGTCGGCGGAGTTCGAAATTGACGCTCGTGTCTTGGCGAAAGAGAAACTCGGCCAAGGTATGAACAGCAAGATGGCAATACTCGCCAGAGCGGGACAGTAACGGCGTCGGCTTTTAGATCGCATATCTATTTCCTGGCACCTTCCGCTACTCAGGACGCGTGCGATGATGCCCGCAAGACAAGCACTCGATCCCCTGGACTTCCCGTATCAATTGTTTCTTCGATTCTTTTTTCATTTTCAGTGAGGCGACGCTGCCAAAGCAGCTTCCCGTTTTCCGGGTTGAAACACTGCATCGTGACGTCGCCTGATAGGAAACCCGCATTCAGCTGGATGGAGCCGCCTTCCGGAGAATAAACCATCGCCAAATCACGCTCTTCGGAACAAGCTGCCGAAACAAATCGCGCGGGAGACTCCGACCCCGGTTGAAAGCGCAGCAACTCCGGACATGGACGAAGTCGCCACCAATCCACCGAAGCAAAAATCGACTTCAAATATTTCATGCAACGGCTGCCAGGCAAAGTGATCGCTTCATACCAGGGTTTCGCAATTCCGGAGTGGGGATGATTCAGCGGAAGTTCAGCCGTTGTCTCCCAACTCCACACCCCGTGGGCTCCATAAGTAACGCCGGAGGGCGGAGCGGCGAGCAGACTCCAATAGCTTGCCCTCCGCACATCGTAAGCATTAATGCGCTCGCCCGACGTCATCGAGATGTGGTCTTCGTAACAGGGTTCAAGATTGATGTGTGGAAAGGCGGGCTCGGTCTGGCAATCGGTACTGAGAGGTCCGGCGTTGATCCACTGGAAGGTGTCGTCGTCGGTACCGTGGGCGCTCTGATATCCGTTGAAATGAAACCAAGGCTCCCCGCGAAATTCGGGGGCGATCCACATCTTGGCGGCGGGATGAATGGTGGCGATCCGATTCGTGAGGTTGAAAACGGAGCGTCCGATTCGGCGCCATCGCTCGGCTTCGTCGCCGGTATAGATTCCATCGCCGGCCAAGATCCAAATCGCCTGATGAGCTCCATAACGGGTAACCAGGTAACGAAGTAAAACGATCAGTTGCTCGTTAGAAAGACTCTTGCCGGGGTTGAGGTAGACGCTGTCCGGATTCCACGCAGCAGCCCAGGCTAGAACCGGTGCGGCAATCATGCCAAATTCGTTGATCATGTCCACGCGACGGTCAAGTCGCCTGAAGAAGGCCGGTTCAATTCGAATCGTCTCCTGTCCAAGATAAGCAGGACGTCCGGTCGCATCGCCAGCGCCGCCGATCCATGGTGTGGCAACAAATTGGATGACATTAAATCCCTTCTCTGCCCGGTCGGAAAGATAGGCCGCCCAGTCGGATTCAGTCGAAAGCAAGGGACCGTTCCAGGCGGTATCCGCGAGCCAGAAAAACGGCAGGCCGTCGCCGTGCATCAGGTAACGGCGCGTAGGAGCAACTTGCAGCGGCCCATGGTGCAGAGGAGATTTGAGGGCGGTAAGCTCGCTGCATTCAAACTCGCCGGTCCGGTTGTCCAGTCCGGAATCTCCGGACCGAGAACAATGAGAGCGCCAAGTCCAATGGCCCGGGAGGTTCGGGGAAAATCTTGCGAGCCAAGTTCTTCCGCCATCCCAAAATCCCTCGACGGTGCTTTGTTGGCCGCCCGACTCGAACTCGATCGTGAGTTCAACGTCTTGTACGGGGTTGGGATAATCGAGAGCGCATTCGAAACTGGTCTGGTAACGAGCATGCACCCCGACGGTGATCATCAGAGCGATGTTAGCGAGTGAATTTCCGCGCGACTATGACAATGTGACCAGCTTTTCTCAGGTATTGCTGCGTTCAATCGATGATGGCCTGATAGGCGAGGTCGTGCGTTTGATGATCCAGTGTTAGATCGCCGGCAGGGTGAAGCTGTCCCATGAAGATGACAATCATTTGCTCCTTGGTATCGATGGAAAAGGCGGTATAGAAGAACCCTGCCCAGTTGAATTCTCCCGGAGTTCCGATTTCCGCAGGCGGGTTTTTCACGCCATCGATGCCGAACCCGAGGCCGAACGCATTGTCGGGGGCAATTTTTCCCAACTGATCGTGGGTCATGAGTTCGACCGACTTGCGGCTCAGGAGGCGGACATTGCCGAGCTTCCCTCCCTCGAGCATCATCTCGCAAAAGCGCGCATAGTCCATGGCGGTGGAGGTGAGGCCGGCGCCGCCAGAGAAGAGTTTCTTGGCTCCCCGGTAGGGATAGTCTGCGGAGTAGGTGAAAGGTCCCTCGGTAATGGGCGTGTCAGGAAATCGATTCATGCCTTTGTCCGGATAGTAGGTGTAGGCCGTGGCCAGCCGATCGAGTTTGTTGTCGGGCGGGAAGAACGAGGTGTCCTTCATGCCGAGCGGTTCGAAGATCTGGGTGCGCAGGAATTCGTCAAAGGGCTTGCCGGAGACAACTTCGACGAGGCGGCCGAGAACGTCGACGCTCAGGCCGTATTCCCAATGCTCGCCGGGATTAAAAAGGAGCGGGAGTTTCGCGAGACGGTCGACGCTGTCGCCGATGGTGCCATCGTAGGGGAGCATGCCATGAGCGACATTCGCGTCTTTATACAGGGGGCCTAGATCGGCATTCCACTGGTAGGTGATGCCGGAAGTGTGGCGCAAGAGGTCGCGGATAGTGATTTCGTGCGAGGCAGGAATTGTGTAGGGAGCGCCGGTCGAGGGTTTAACCAGGATCTTTGGATTCTTGAATTCGGGAAGATACTTCGAGACAGGATCCTCGAGGCGGAAGCGGCCCTGTTCGTAAAGCATCATGACGGCGACGCTGGTGATGGGCTTGCTCATGGAGCAGATGCGGAAGATCGTATCGGCCCGCATGGGCTTGCCGGCTTCGCGGTCCTGCATCCCTTGCGCTTTGAACCAAGCGACGTGGCCGTGACGAACGACCAGGGTGACGGCGCCGGCAAGGCGCTGGTCATCGATGCTCTTCTGCACCGTAGCGCTGATGCGATCAAGACGCTCGGCGGAAAGGCCGACGGCTTCGGGCTTCGCGGTGGGAAGATCCTGGGCTGCAGCGGCGATTCCCAGAACCAAAGTGCAGAGCAACATCGGGAGACAAATTCTT
>Ga0302320_10013960_pt1 | contig 16672 bp, 13 predicted proteins | sample Bog_T0_3_FD_202130 | JGI IMG/M metagenome (GOLD analysis project Ga0302320, IMG submission 202130) | Peat permafrost microbial communities from Stordalen Mire near Abisko, Sweden - Bog_T0_3 | ecosystem: Environmental > Terrestrial > Soil > Wetlands > Peat | place: Sweden: Abisko, Stordalen Mire... | reverse complement strand
AAAAATAAACAAGATATTTATAAAATTATTACATAAATAATAGAAAAAATGGAGCTTGTCCCAACTATGCAACCTCCTGAAAAGGTTCATTTGGTTCATACCGAAAGCTTAGCTCCTGATCAACGTATCCCCTTGCCTGAAGTACTTAAGTTAGTGGTTCCAACTCTTGAAAATCTCGGCATTGGTGACCTAAATCGTTTAAAATTGACCTCCTTGCGCGAAAACTTCAACCCTGCTGACTTCCCCCCAATGAAAAACGAAACAATATTAAAAGTGTTTCGAAATGAGCCCATTGATCACGTTCCAGTTTGGATGATGCGTCAGGCAGGCCGAGCTCTCCCTGAATTTAATGAAGTTCGCAAGGCACTTTCTTTTTTTGATTTATGTGATAATCCCTTCGGATCAACTGAAGTCACCCTCCAACCTTTGAAAAGATATAATATAGATGCGGCCATTATATTTTCAGATATTTTGATTGTGCCAAAAGTGATGGGTTTGGACTTCGTCATGGAAGCAGGGAAAGGTCCTCAATGTCTGACACCATTAAAAACAGTGGCAGATTTGAAAATGTTAAAGCCTGTTGATGGATCGGAAGCTTCTTTGATAAGCAATTATGATGCGGTGTTTTTGACTAGAATAGCTTTGGATGGAACCGTTCCGTTAATTGGTTTCTGTGGATCACCTTGGACATTGATGGTATACATGGTAGAGGGGACTGGTTCAGCAAATAATTCTTTGGTGAAGACATGGATCAACTCAAATCCAGATGAAAGCAAACAACTGATGGCTGCCATTACCAAAGTTTTGATCTTACATATGAGCAATCAGATAAAGGCAGGGGCTCAATTGATTCAAATATTCGATTCATCTGCAGATTTGCTATCGCAAGAAGATTATTTAGAGTTTTCTCTACCTTTTGCTTACTCAGTTGCTCAAGAACTCAAGAACAAATTTAAAGAGATCCCAATAGTTTTTTTCCCGAGGGGACAATATGGAGCATTGAAGGAAATTTTAACTAATCCTATCTATAAAGTGTTCGATTGTGTTGGATTGGGTCATGGAGTTGATATTAAAGAAGCTCGTGAATGGGGGGAAACAACTGGAAAGATCTTACAAGGAAATTTAGATCCTGGTTTGATTATGGGAAGCAAGAAACTGATTGAAGAAAAAACCAAAAGAATGATCGACGACTTTGGTTGTGAGAAATATATCGCTAATTTAGGACATGGAGTTTGGCCGAATCATGAAATTGAAAAGTTACAACTTTTTGTCAACACTGTGAGAGAGCATTCCTCTAAATTATTGAAGGGTTAAAATTTAAAATGGGAACGAATTAACACAATTTCTAAATAAAATTTGGCCTTATACAAAAAATCCAACATTTAAAAATATTAGGGGTTAGCTTTCCTTATACTCAAATATTGGTCTATTGAAGGCTTATTTAAAGTCTTGATGTATTGATAAATGTATTTATCATGGAAATATAATCCTGTGCTTTTATCCTTATATTTCGTCTAATAAACTTATGAATATAATTTAATTTTATATTTAAAACTTCATATCCAGTCACATCACAATATGACTTAGGAGGTTTCAAAGGAGGTGGACCCTCAATGCTCATATCTGAATTAAAAATATTTCATTTTCGTTTTTTCAAAAAACTTTTTGATTTTTTTACAATTGAATCGATTTTTCGACAAGATTTCATTCGTGCAAATTTGTTTCAAATTCTTATTCAAACGTTGGTTTCGACCCTGTTTCAAGGCCTTTTTCCGATCATGCCAATTCGGATTTTTGAAAGTGTTTTTCTCGAATTTATTTTCTTCAAGATCCATAATAATTTTTTTTTAATTAAATTATTTTAAAATTCGCTCCTTCTTTTTTCTTAATTAATTTTATAATAAAAAGTCCTGTTTTTTCCGTTCATACAAATCAATCATTAAATTCGAGTTCTCCGCAATCAATTCCTCTATTATTAATTCTTGCTCAGCAATTTTCTTCATACATCCATTTTCTCTTTCTTGCACCATATCAGAAAGCTCCTGATTTTTTCTCTTCAAATCATCGACTTGATATTCAAATTCTTGATTTTCTTTCTTTAATCTTATTGAATTTTTTTAAAAATTCAAATTTTGATTTTGTTAAGAATACCTTGAAATTTCATCAGAAAGCTGTTGTTCGATTTTCACTTTTTCCCGTTCCTTTTCATCCAAGGATTTGTGAAAATTGTCGATAAATGTCTTTTGTTTGCGGATTTCTTCTGTCATCGAATTAAATTTTTCATCTATTTCTATTTTTTTCTCAACGGGAATCGAATTCACGTTAATTTCAAACAGTTTTTTGTTTTCTTCTTCAAGGTTGGTTTTTTCCATTCTCAGAATTTCGCTTTTGTTTTTCAATTCGTTTAATTGATCAAAGAGTTTCTCGTAAGCCTTTTTCTGCTCCTTTTCAGGTAAACCAACAAAAGTTTCCCAATCCATTTGATTTTATAATTATTAAACATCATTAATAACACAACTGATATAAATGTAATTTGACCCATATATTATTGAAGGGAAATTATTAGGGTTCATTTTATATTTCAAATGCAAATTTCGTGCTCATGATTACTTTTTTCTTTATTTAAATTATCCGATTAACAATACAAAAATTCCTAATGACTAAAAAAATCAAATTCAAGCATTACGTTGAAACCCTTTTACAAATCATCGAGGACAAATCCAAGCAAGAATACCCATTAGTCTTTTATTATGTCATGATCCTCATCATGTATTGCCAATTTACTGGTTACATTTTCAGCACTTACGAAACCAAACCTCTTGTCGACGAAAATATTCGTTATTTCGCCCATGTAATGGAGAACTCAACCGGAACATTTCTATTATTTGTTACTGGAAATGACACATTGACTTTAATAGTATTTGTTCTATTTGAGATTTGTTTATATGGATACATTTTCTATATCATATTGTTGACCTATCTTCGCTTATTTCAAAAGGAATTCCTTCAAAAAACGAAGGGATTCTTTAAGACGATAAATTACTTTCTCCAGCTGTTTTTTAGTTGTTTTCTCTGGATCTTTTACATCCCCTTCACCGAAATTCATTCAGGGATGGCAGTTTGTGGATCAAATTCCTTCCTTTCTGCCTACAGAGGTCCGAATGGATGTGACATAAAGCCACTTTATCAGATTTTTTTGGGTGTTTTTGGAGTAGTTTTAACGTTTTTTACTGGCTGTCTATTGAATTATTTCTATGTCAGCTATGAGTTTGAAGAGAAAAACCTTTTAAAGAGGAGATTTAGTTGGAATTTGATTATTCAGATGCTTGCTCGATCACTTTTAGTGACCCTTTATTATTTAAAGCTTGCAAATATAGCCTTGATTAAGCACATTACTTCACATATTCTTGGGATAACCTCTTGTTTGGATATTATGGTAAACATGCCATTTAGAAACAAGAATATTATGTTATTTTATGGAACTGTGACCTTTATTTATGAAGCTACAATGATACTTTTTAGCATGTGGGATCTAACGATTTACCTTCCAGAATATAATTTGTTTTATTTTTGGTGTATCAATATGCCATTAGCTTTCGGATTGATGTATTGTTTATGGAACTACACATATAATTCACTAATGAAATTAAATTCTGAAGAAATGGGGAGGTATTATTATATTTTGGACCAATATTTGGAGGAAATTTCCAGTCTCACGGAGAAATCAGAATCAGAAAAAGTTTCAAAAGTGAAAATTTGCGGAATTTTGAGGAATCATTTGAATTCATGTAATGACCCACTTTGCATGTTCAAGAAGAATTCCAAATTCGAGAATTTTCTTGATGAGAACCTGCAAATAGACTCAAAAAAACTCACCAAAATTTTAAATAATTGGTTCACGATGTTCCTGAATCACAATCTCTTTAAAAACAACCAATCCAATAAGGAATATCTTTCTCTAAAATATTGTTCCTTCCTAGCGAATTATCAAGATAATCCGATTAGAGCATATTATGAGATCAAAACCTTATTAAATAAAGATAAAAGAAAAGATGAAAAAACAGAAAACTCGCTATTTTTTCGTTTGTTATCAAAGATAATTTCTAAAAACATCGAAAATCTCATAATGCAGCAAATGCGATTCGAAAGAGGAGGAAAAAATGCTGATGACAGTTCTGGAAAACATGAGTTTTTCTATTCGGCAACTTTATATAAGATGGAAAAATTCAAGCGGAAATTTGTGACTCAAATCATTGAAATTTCAATGAATAAAAAAGACTTTTGGGAAAAACTTCTCGGGGGATATAATACAATTGATGAATATCTTTCGATAGCCTTAAAATTATCAAAGAAGATCAATAAATTAAAGGATTCTTTTATGAAAGATCATCGAAATATTCGCAAAAGCGCAGATCGTGAAAACATTCTCTTCCTGAAAATTTCCTCTATTTTCAATTCCGTCATTCTCAATGACATTTTGGCTTCTTACAAAATCGAAAACAAAATCAATGAAATAAAAAAAAGAGAATCTTTGATTTCCAAAGAATGCATATCCTCCATCAGCATTATTAAGGGGAACTCTATAACTCTAACAGCCAGTCTTCTTAATGACACAGGCAAGATATTAAGCAAGAAAGATGAAAAAACTGCAGCTTTTTTTGATTATAGTTTTGAAGATTTCGAAAACATCGACAATATTTCCGCTATAATGCCTGAAAACACTGCTCATCAACATCCGAAATTTATCAACAGATATGTCGAAAATGGTCGAAGTGAATGTGTACAAAGTTCCAGATTGGTTTTTTGTAAAAACAGATTGAATTTCATTTTTCCGACCAAGATATTCTATAATTTCATCTTCGATTATGTTTCGAATTTTGGTATATGTGCTACTATCACTAAAATTGAAACTTCTTCATTTTATGTAATGTTTGACGTCGCTGGAATGGTTACGACAGTTTCTCAAAATTTAAAGGAGTCACTTAAAATTCAAGATAAACTTGACCAATTTTGCAGCTCCAAATTCAATATTTTGAACCTAATACCTAACCTCTTTGATAATGTCAATTTCCCAATACTTGAAGATGATGACCATAAACGCAAGGACCTTAAAATAATTTTAGTGTCGAAAGAGAAATTCTGGTTTTACCCCCCAAGACGTGAAGTAAAAGGATTTTTGGAAAATTTTTATGATTTCATTAAGAATCGAGAAGCTAAAGCCTTCGATGTCAAAAATGCTGATGATAGGAATTTGTTCAAGAGTTTTCTCATTAGTGAGGATTCCAAAAGTAACTTAAGGAAAGTTCTTGCTTCGTTATCTTTAACTTATCATGTGAATTATCTAAACGATGGGTTTTCTTATCATAAGTATTGCATCGAAATAACTGAAATATTTTTGAATCAAATGATGGATCCTGATCAATCCACAGGTTTACGTTTGACAGAAAATTTAACAGAGAATTCAAAGAATTTTCTAAAACAAGGTGAAAATAATTCTGATGAGGATAATTCCAACAACAAAATCGATTATGTTCTAGGAAACCTTTTAGGAACTCTTGCTCCAAACAAAAGTTCAGGGAAACCAAATTCAAACCTAAACCAAAGCATTAATCTAAATGAATCTCCAGAACTGAAGAAGGCAGATAGCAATCGTAAAGTCCCTGATGTGAATGATAATTTAATTCCTCAATTAACTCCTAGTTCAGTAGTTAATATATCTCAACAAGCAAATATATCTAAAAAACCAAATATATCAAACCCAAACCCAACCAATTTAAACAATATAACGATTATACCTACCGATGACGCTCCGAATTTTATAAACGCAATATTTGATAAGCCCATTCAGAAGAAAAAAGATGATGACAGCATCCAACCAATCCCTTTTTCAAAAGATTTAGATGAGAATTTCAATTCAGAAGGCATTCCAAAAAACCAAACGTTCGCTATAATTTCCTCAGAAGCCAATGCTCACAAAACCGAAAAAGGAGTAAAGAATGAAGATGAGCGATCTGAGGAAGAAGCCAAAAAGAGCTCTTGTTCTGTTGATAAAGATAAAAACTCAGCGATAAAAAATGATTCTCCAGATGAAGAGAATTTTGTGAATGCAGTGTCTGTCAGTTCAGGGTCTTCCTTATCAACGAATTATGGTTCGCTTTTTTTGAAGGATCTTGTGCATGGTAATTATAACCCAGCAATTGTTAAGAAAATCTTTGTGATATCTGTATTCCAGATTTTGTTTTTCTTTACTATTAATCTGATTTATGTGTTTCTTCTCAATGATAGATTAGTAAGTTTTCAGGTGAATCTTGACGGTATGGAAACTCCCCATTATTTTCTGAACTCATATTCGAAGAATCTAGTCGCTATGAATTTCCAATACCTTTATTCAGAAAATATCATCTCAGAAAATTCAGTTTTCATAAGTCTAACCCAAGAGTTGGAAAATTCAGCTTATCAAATCCTGCAAAATAAACTCATGGATTTTAAAAAAGATTCGTATTATTACTCAGTTATTGAATTTGAAAACATCATCAAGACCTTTTCAGATAACATTCAAAGCAATGTCACTCTTGATTATTTCCAATTTCTGAATTTGATTGAGGATTTTAGTTACTTAGCTAATAAATCCCAAGATATTAATCTTAATAATTATTATTTCTTTTTGAACAATTATGACACAATGGCGAACACAAATATCGCAATTGAAATGAATTTTCTTTCAGAAGCCAATAATAACAAGGATTCCCTTTCCGTTTTTTATCTAATTTTGAGTATTGTGGGATTAACAGTCGCAATATTTCTCCAATTGATCAATATCCCTTTTTTTATCCAATATTATACCCTTATTGAAAAAATCTTAATGGTAGTGGCTAGAATCACTGAAACCGAATGTAACAACGAAATCAAGATTTATGACAATTATGTCGCACAGTTAAAATCCAAAACTGATGAATATTTGAATCATGAATTCCTTGCGGAAGAAAAAATAAAGAAAAAAAAGATCCAATTTGTCCAAACTTCTGTAACAAATGCTGTTAAAAAACATTCAAATTACACTTCAGGCTATCTCTCCTCTCGAATCTCTAATCAAAAACTCAGAAGAGTGAACACTCATCTTTTAAATTTATTGACAATTGTGATAGTGACGATATTTTTTTCGGTGGTTTTCGTTTATGCTGGGGTTATCCAAGATTTATTGGACAATTCGGTCAACCTTGATCAGAATATAGCGAAATTATCCAATTCAATAGATATTTTAGAGACTCTCCCTAATATCCTCTTAACAAATGACCTAAAGACGAAAGAGACAGCTTTGAAACCTGAAGAATTCCAATCTTTGTTGGGTCTATATAATAGAACATTTGCAGATTTCAGCAATTATTATAACAGTTTTTTGAACGATTTTATGTACAATTCTGATATTGCAAGTAATTATGTGAGCACCCTGGAAAATATTATGAGCAATGATGATTGCCAGGTTTTTTCGATGCAACATTGTCAATTATTAACGAATAACAATTTTTTTTATGGGTTGAATGGATATTTTGCATTTTTAGTCAAAAATCTAAATGAATTAAATCCATATATTTTACAGAATAATTCTCTCAATTCGGTTAATGAACAGGTCTTATTTGGTAACGATGTGGCATTTCAAAATTTGTTGAATATATTACTTGTGTTTTCTGTCAGGGACCAATTTGTAATTATCGCAAAGGAAGCATTGGATGATCAAATCAATAAAGCATATCAAGGAATTTTGCTACTTTTTTTGCTTGGAGGATCGGCTTGTTCATTCATTTTATCGATAATTTTCCTGAGTTTGTTTTTTAAAATCAAAACAAATTACATGAATTTAAGAACGATATTATTATTGATTCCTTTTAAAAAGCTGAGGGAGGATTCAACATTATATTTATTGCGAAATCTGCAGAAATTTTAAAGAAAAAGATATATATTGATTAATTACTAGATAAAGACAAATAAAAACATAAAAAAATTTCACTATTATGTCATTTAAATTTAAAATTTTTGTAAAATCTTTATTAATTTTTCTTTTCTTGATCTGATTCCTCATCATTTTCCTCATCAGATTCTCTCTTTAGAATATTTTCCATTATATCTAGTCTTTTTTTTGTCACATCTGACCAGAAAAGACCAATTTCTTCATAAATAATTTTCTCGAAAATTTTATCATTTATAATGTCATTTAATAAAGAGTCTACGGAGATTGTGCCTTTCGTTTTTAAATTTCCCATCATTTTCCTTGAAAAAATAATGACCTTTTCTTTAAAATCAATGTCCTTTGCAGATCTTAAGATAATTGAGTAGATCAATCCTAGAGGGGGAGCATAAAATTCTTCTAATATCGATTTTTCTTTGAGATTTTCTAAAATAAGCATGATATTTATTGAATAATTTTGCACTGACTCATTGCCATTTAAGATTCTTTCACTTTCTTCACAAAATTCTCTAAATACAGTTGTTAAAAATATCCCTTTTATAAACAATTTTCCTGGGATTACAACTTTGAGTAGTTTTTTATCTTCAGTGACCTTCTCCTTGAGAATAAATCGTATGGTTTTTTCCAGCAATTCCTCTGGGAAATCCCCACAAATCAATCTCAAAAATTGAAAATAATCAGTTCCATTGAAATTCACATTTTCTGTCGTTAAACTGAATAATCTCGCAAAATGTGAAATAAAACACAAACGATTCAAATATGTTGCTTGGATTAATTGGAAAGATTTCAAAAAAATAGATTCCCCATTTATATAATTACTTATATACTCAATGATCGTTTCTTTCAGAGAATTGTTGTCGATAGACCTTTCATTTTGTTTAGCTGAACGAAGGAGATATTTTGTCAAATCAAGGAGGAAATCATTTAATTCGATTAATTTGGAGTATTCATGACTTGATATCCGGTGTAAATCAAATGAGGAGCTGGAGGAATACAAATAATATACCAAAGGAATTCTATTTTTTTCTTTTTCAAAGCATTTTTCTTGATTCAAAAAAATTTGTACTTTTTTTTGAGGTGGAAAATCCATCAAAATTTTTTTCAAATGTAAAAATTATAACTTTTCATATTTTGAAATAAAAAAAAAAAAATTAAACTATTTCAACATTAATTTTTTGTAAAAAAAAAATTAATTAGGTATATTTTCTTTTATGAAAAATTTTTTAAAATTTACGAAAATCTTAAAATTAAAATTTTTATGATATTACATATTATATGTATTTTTATTTTGAAATTTCAAAACCGAAATTTGAAGCTGAGAGAGTTGCGGGCGTGACGTTATCATAATAAATATATCTTATGCTAATATTATGAAAAATAATATTTATTAATAATATTATATTCCAATTATCGATTTCAAATTTTGAAGAATCTTTCAGGAGTCCCTGCTAATGGATGTCTTCAGCTTTTTGTTTTCCGGCTTGAAAAGTTCCATTTTTTTTTATTTTATCTCCAATTTTCGCTAATTTGAACTTTGCAGCCTTGCCAGAGGAAAATTCCCAAACAGAAAAAAAGGACGTCTCAACGTTTGATTTAACAGGTTTTTTTTATATTTTCTTTCAGTTTTAAAGAAATTTTCAAAAAGATGCAAAATCTACATGTTCTTCCAACCCTCTCAATCAAAATGTGCCTCAAAATATGTTAAAAATTTTGGAATCTTTTCAAAATCCAACTTCTAAAGCTCCCGCCAATCATTCCCAGCCAGAAGATGAACTGTTAAATCTTATGAAAGGGTTTGTGACTCCTCAACACAAGCAAGTGTCGAACATTATTCTCAGCTCTAACATTCCTCAAGAACAAAAGAAGGACTTCGAAGACCTCAAAAAAATACCTCAAATTCAAAATAATTCCTTAAAATTTGAGGACAAAAACTCAGAAGTGCTCTCGAATGCCTCCCAAAAATCCCAAAACAAACAAAACATGAATGATTTTCTCTTCTTGAGCAAGGTGGCCACAATGTGCAATCAATTGAATGTGGAGGATAGACAGAAGAAAGATAAAAGTGAAAAAGAAGATGAGGAAGAAAAGGATTTTGAAGAAATTAAACTCAAATCCAAGAAAATGTTTTCATTTATTAATTTATAATTTTCGAACATAGTTTTTAGAAAGAAACTAAATTGGGGATGCGGACATTTCGAAAGGGAACATTATGCCAAAGTATTTATTCATTAAATTTCTTTTTTTTTCGTTTAATTTTTATTGCTTTGATTTTTATTTTTTTAATTTTTCTTTTATTTTAGAATCTTTGCAACAATTGTTACCGTAAATACGGCCGTAACAAAAAGCCATGGAATTGCCCACATAACAAACTTTACGCTCATGGCTTGTGTCAAAATTGTTATATAAATAAATATAACCAGGTTTCTATTTTTTTTAGTCAAGTTTAAAATTAAAAATATGTTTTTGCTTTTAGATCAAAAAATTCAAAACTAATATCATGTTCAATCCTCAAATTTTAAGCAAAATGAACTTTGAAGGCATCAATTTGGAGGATATGAACTTCGAGCATCATTAATATGGCTTATATTTGCAATTAGTTTTTTTTTTTCTCTAATCACCGTTATGTGCATAGCAAAACTCAGATTATTAGAGTTAAAATAATTTTTTTTAATACATAAAAACTCAAAATTTTTTTTTCTTTCTGAACTGAAAATTCCAAACGAAACAAAATAAAAAAATTTAAGCAAATTTTATTTATTCCCAATTAAATTTGATAATGCAAAAACTTTCTTATGAAAATGAGTTCCTTTCATTTATTTTTAGAATGATTTGTGAAAAAGGGGGCACTCGTATGCAATTGTCGATTCTAGACATAACTAAAGAAATGCAAAAGCTAGATGCACTTGATAAGGTTAATTTACACAGAAAACAATATGGAAATACTGAAGCAGCATTAAAGGCTATGAAGAATCAATGCTTTTATATTGACAATATTGTGGTGAAAATGAAAGATCGCTCCAGCATCGATCAACTGTTTAAATCTAACTTGATTTCAACTGAAGATTATGAATATTATGTGCAAGTTTATGAGGAGAACGCTTTGAAAATAATTGATGTCATGAGAATAAACAACCAAAATAAATGCAAAGTATTAGTTTTTTTTTTATTCATGTGTGTTTAAGGCTCAAAATTTAGAATTGTGGAGAGGTTTATAAGGAAGTCATAAACAAACTTGGCGAATGTGGAAAAAACGGGAAGGCTCATGATCCAATGTATAATTTCGGCTGATAGTTTTTAATCTCAAAGACAAAAAAAAAAAAAAAATGCTATTTTTTTTTTTTTAATTCAATGCTTTTTTTTTAAGAAAAAATTACCCGAATAAAAAAAAAACGATTTCCTTTTTAAAATTTTTTCGATCTCCTCATTAAAATCCAAGATTACGATATTTATTTTTGGTAGTAAAAACTGTTGTCTCTTCGAAGGTATCTTTTTTTTTTATAATAATATTATAAAAAAAACATTTGAGTCTTCAAAAAAAACACCCTTTGAACCGTCTTAACTTTAAAATATTAAATAAAAATTTCGATTATGTCAAATATCAACATCAATGATTATATTACAACAGGCTTCCTCTCCAAAGGCGAAAACCCAGTTTTAAAGGTTCAATCTATAATCAACAAAAAAGAATATGCCTTGAAAAAAATCAAACGATCTGACTTAAAGTCCCATCTCAAAGATATACAAGGTCTCTTGCATTTGGTTGGATGTGACCACCCCAACATAATCAAAATCCTTGGTTTTTCAGTGCAGCAACAGAAAAAAGAAAATAGACAAGAATTTGTACTTTTTATCCTCATGGAATGTTTCGAAAAAAACCTCGAAACTGAAATTTTTGAACGGAAAAATAAAAACACATATTACACAAAGGACGAATTTTTAAACATGTTGAAGGAACTTCTGTCAACTTTTCTTTTCTTGCAAAATCAAATGAAAATCGCCCATCGAGATATCAAACCTGCGAATATCCTTAGATCAAATCAAGGAAATTTACTGTTGTGTGATTTTTCGGAATCTTTCGCCCAAACTCATCAGGAAGCCAGGGCCACAAGTATTGTAGGAACCCCTTATTTTATGGCTCCTGAACTCCGAGAGTTATATATTACATCGGGTTTTGAGGATGACAAGAGTTATAACCCTTGGAAAGCAGATGTTTATTCAATGGGTACAACATTTTTGGATTGCGCTTTTTTGAGCATCGCAGAAAAAAGCGATTTAAAACAAAAATTGCTATTTTTAGAGAAGCTCTATGGAAAGGATGTAAGAGATTTTATCGAAATCTGCGTTTTAAGTGAGGGGAAAGAAAGAATGGATTTTGAAGAATTAAGTAAATGTCAACAATATGAAAAGATTTTTGGAAAGATAAAAGGGGAAAAAGAAGAAAAAGTAATGATTTTTGTTTTGTGATTTTGGGTTTTATTAGAAAACCCCAAAGGAACTGCTTATTGATTGTGGAAGCGAACAGAAGAAAATTTCAGAAGAAATTGCTGGAATTTTCAATGAGCTCAAAAAGAAAATCTTAATCGAAGAAGTGATATTAAAATTTTAAATTCAAAAATTCAAAATAAAAAAAGAACGAGCAAAAAGTTCTTAATGAACTTATGAAGAAAATCCAACGAATGGAAGAAGAGAATCAAGAAATGAGTGAACTTTTGAATTTGAATCGAGAACAAGATACACCTTTAAGTAATTTTTGAAAAATTTTAGTTAGAACTAATTTGAATAATCAAGCTTCCTATAGCACAAACGGCCTGATAATTACTAACAAAAATAAAAAATTATTTTCTTTTAATACTCATTGAGCAATTCTTATTGGCATTAACGTTTATGGATTATGAAAAAACAATAAACTTCTTTTTTTTATAATTAAATAAAGAAATTCTCATATGAAAATTATAGAAGTATTGAATTCTGTTCGGGTTTTTTTTTTTAAATTAGGTAAATATAAGATATTTTTTGGGGATTTATGAAAAAATTAGGTTTTTTTTTCTTTATTTCGCTTGGCACCTTTTTGAATTTTAAAAATTTTAAGGACAGCATTTCTAAAAAACAAATTAATTAATATGTGATTTTGCCAAAGTGTATAATGTCATCATCATTCTCCAATTTGCATTTAAATATTGCATATTGCACAAATAAAACCAACGCAAACCCTGCCACCAAACTGGATAGATTAATGTTGATGAAATAAAAGCTAAAAATACTGTGATCATGCGGAATAAAATAAAAGACACCAATCCAAACTAAACTACCCAAAATAGTAATTATTGCTCTAGCAACCCCTTTTTTAAAATTAAAACTTGACTCCATTGCTATCAAAGTTGTGTCAAAAGACCCTAGAAATAAATTAGGGTTATATTCTCCAACTGGCATTGTTAATCCAAAAAAGACCCCAAATGCAAATCCAATAATTCCTGTGTCTAAGTAACATTTTTCTGTAAAAGCTTCAAATTTACTAGGGATTGCACATGAATTTTCAATGTTTTTTTTCCATAATGGATGAACATCATTACTTTGTTTCTGGTATATTTCCAAGAAAGAGAGGGGGATAGAAAGAAAAATTATGTAAATCAGGGAAATTTTGAATATGATGGCAAAAGAACAAGTATTATGCTTTTTTCGAGCTTTCATACTTCTTTTTAAGATGAAAATAATCGCAGCAGTGCAAAATCTTTTGAATATTAGATAATAAAGCAATAAAAAATACAAACCATAAACTATCCCCAACAAAACTTGGTCGTAACTATGCATTCCTAAGTAAATTCTTCCAAAACAGATCAAAAAAAGTATAACTATAAACACAACGCTTATAAAAAAACCAAAAATTCTTGATTTTTTATGATCATCGTGGCTTTCATTAACATGTTCCTTTTCCAAAAATACATTTTCATATTCTTGGCAATTTTTCTTATCATCAACTTTCTTTTTGTGTAATAACAAATAAATCTCATACCACAAAGTTCCTATAATAAACGTAGCCATTAAGCTATGTCCCGAAGGATTTCCATATTCTAAATAACATTCCTTAGCGATTATTTTGGAATCTATCCAATAAGGCCTGGGGTCATGATAAACCATTTTGATTAAGGAATTAATGTAAGTGATTAAAATTTGAGCAATTAGGAAAACCAAAGCCTGGATTTTCTTCTTTGACAAAGAATAATAAATGATTGATAAGAGCGAAATCGTGATTGGGTTCATCAAATTACAAAAAAATAAGAAAATTATATCGAATGCAGTGTTTGAGCTCTTTTGAATGGATATTGTGAAATCATTGCTATCATTAAAGAGGTCGTCTTTAAAAAAGATGTCCAATATAACGCAGAGTAAAAATAAAATATGGATCAAGAAAAGTTTGATACAAAGGACAGAATTGGATTTCATCATTTTAGGAATTTGAGAAAAATTTTAAAATCTTTAAAATTAATTTTAAAAAAATTAAGAATACGAACAGAGAAAAACAAAAAATAATCATATTGTTTTTTTCCCAATTTTTTTAAATTATTTTATATTAAATTATTCTTATTCCAGAACTCCTTGATTTCTGTTTTTAAAGAAATATCTCCACTGTTTTCGTTTTCTTCAAAAAATTTCTCAAAATCAACTTCAGCAACCCAATTTTTTTTATTCCATTTGAAAAAACGGTAGGGATGAGCAGCCACATCAGCGTACTTCGTAATTATCAAATTATCAGTATTTAAGTTTTCAATGACGTTCATTAAATTCATTGGCAATTCTTTTTCGATTTCTTTGAGTTCCAATAAGACCCCGTCTGAAGTTTCAATTTTTTCCATATTTTCTAAAAATTTTAAACTCAATTTTACAATAAATGAATCTTTTTGTGTTTTTGCCAAATTTGAAATTTCTTCTTTGACTTTTTGAGCGATTTCTTTGTAAAAGCAATCGATTATTTCAAGATCTGACTCCACTGTTTTTTTTGTATTATAAAAAAAGTCTGTGTTACAATAATGTTCCCAAACATTGTATTTGTCTTTTGAAACAATTTCTGTTTTACCCAATAAAGCATCTGAAACTTTCAATATTGATAAAAAGGCATATTTGCTTAACCAAAATAACAGCCGATTATAAAGATCGTTGGGCATTTCCGGGAATTTTTTTGTTTCATATAATCTATACATCTGAACTGTGAGGTTATTATAAAACATGGCAATGTTTCTTTCGAAAATCAAATAATCATCCATTCTTTTTGCATACTTGATTTTTTTTCTTTCATCCAGTTTTCCTACATTTTCTTTTGAATTGTACATTACATCAGCAGAAAGTTTTATTTTTTTCTCTGGGAAATTTTCAGGAATTTCTTGAATCTGATTAATGACTCGTTTTTTATCCAAATAAATTTTATTGATCCAAAATGCTTTTGTAATCTTGTTTTTTTTCTCCAAGTATTCAGAGATTTTTTTAGTTTCCTCCTGATTTTCCGAAAGTAAAGGAGACTCAAATACTTGTTCCCAAGAAATTCTTTTTTCAGGGGTTTTAACCATCATTTTAGCAATTAAATTTTTGAATTTCTCGGTTCTAAAAGGCTTATTGGGGAAATCTACCAAAATTAACTCCTTGCTTTTCAGAAATTTCGTCAGGTTAATGAAATTCTCTGTTTCTTCTTTTACAACAAGAGGTGAATCGCCATAAAGCAGAACATATATTAAAACTCCCACAGAAAAAACATCTGATTTTGAGGAGAAGACATCAGCTTTTATTTGTTCTGGAGCCAGGAAAATATTATTCTCTTGAGAAATTTCCAGGGAATCAGATTTTATGATAAAAGGAGCAATGTCTTTTCCCCAACATTTGCTTATTTTAATGGAATCATTGTGAAGGAGAATGTTATTAGGATTGATTCCTTGATGAAGAATTAGTTTTTCTTGCATCCATTTGAAAGCTTTGACAATTTCTTTGAAAACCACGAAAGTTTCCTTTTCAGATAAATATCCATCTTTTTTCTTCAAATATTGAGCCAAAGAACCACCGTTGCAAAATTCCTCAACAACGTAAAAATGTGTCTTTGTATGAAAAAAGTCCAACATTTTTACAACATTGTAAGGTGCCAAGGAAAGAAAAAGCTGGCTTTTTTGGAACATCTCAATTGCTTTCTTCAAATTTTGTTCTGAAAAATTCCCTTTTTCAAATATTTTTATAACAACTAAATGTTTCGTGTCTTCCTTAAAACATCCGATTTTCGTAGTTGATAAATGGCTTTGATTCAAGATTTTATCAGAAATGTAATAGTTTCCTATTTGTTTCTTAATCTCAAGGTTTGAGGTGTCAATCATTTTAATGATTAGATTTGTGAATATTTTATTTCTTGAATTCTTAGTTTTTTTTAATTATTAGAAAAGGATTTGATCAGATTACAAAAATATTGTCCGAATTCATCATAAATTTTGTTTCTGATAATTTTGTTTATAAGTTTTTTTTAATTTTTGTTTAATACAAAGAAAAAATTTTCTGACTGTAAAAATTTCAAATTTTAAAAACAACAACTTTTTAGCATTTCATTTTTAATTAATTATATTACTAAAATATTGACTAAATTTCATTAATTTTTTTAGAAAAAAACAAGTTTTCCATTTTTCCCTCCATTCCAAAAATGAATAAAGCAATGGACAATAATTTTTTGACTCCTTTAAATTC
>Ga0302320_10013958_pt1 | contig 16673 bp, 14 predicted proteins | sample Bog_T0_3_FD_202130 | JGI IMG/M metagenome (GOLD analysis project Ga0302320, IMG submission 202130) | Peat permafrost microbial communities from Stordalen Mire near Abisko, Sweden - Bog_T0_3 | ecosystem: Environmental > Terrestrial > Soil > Wetlands > Peat | place: Sweden: Abisko, Stordalen Mire... | reverse complement strand
GCGGCGCTGGCGGCGGTGGCGGCGGCTTTGGCGGCGGCCCTGGCGCTGGCGGCGGTGGTGGTGGTGGTGGTGGCGGCGGCTTTGGTGGCGGCGCTGGCGGCGGCGGCTTTGGTGGTGGTGCCGCACCTGCCCCGACCCCGGTGGACATTTCCAACGGCAAAATCGCGGGAAACAAACTGACCTTCGACGTTGTCCAAGCTGGACGCGGCGGTGGCACTCCGACGACGAACAAGTACGATGGCGTCGTCAGCAACACGGTCACTCCCTGGACGATCACCGGCCATATTGTCCGGCCTGCTCGCGGTGGAGACGGCACATTCACGACGAATGATTGGACAGCCACCAAACAGTAAGCGACCCTGACTCCATAATCCGAGTTTAAATCACCGGCGCAGTCCCTAGCGGGCTGCGCCGTTTTTGTTTCCATTGCAGTTTCGGACCCCGGCGCCGATTCGGAGCCACTGGCTCAACCCGGCAAATCAGGACATTGGGCGCATCTTGACACAACCACCATAAGAGCCTCCTCTCCCCGGCCCTCTCCTCCACAAGTATGTGGAGGAGAGGGAGGAGATGCCGCGCGGGGGCGCAAAGCGCGTGGTGGTGGTTGCAAGATGCGCCCCAGGACATTGGGGGGATTTCTTTTAAATTGACACCGCAACGCGTGTGAGGCAGTCTCATGGCCATTCGGATCATCCTATGAAATCAACATCATTCAGTTTCTTGAACGTGGGAATGGCGGCCTTGGCGGTGCTCACACTCTGCCGGCAAACCGCATCCGCCGCCGACACCAACCTCAACACCCTCACGCCCGAGGAAAAGGCGGCGGGCTGGCGGCTGCTGTTCAACGGCACCAACTTCGACGGCTGGCACTGTTTTCACAGCACCGAAATCAGGCCCGGCTGGATCATCAAGGACGGCTGCATGATTTGCGCCCAACCGCAAGCTGCGGGCGACATTGTTACCAGCGCCCAGTACGGCTGGTTCGAACTGCAATTGGATTACAACATCTCTGACGGCGGCAACAGCGGCATCCTTTACCATGTGACCGGCGAAAGCACGATGCCGACCGCGCCCACCTGGTACAGCGGCCCCGAATTCCAACTCCTTGACAATGTCAACGGCCCTGACGCCGAACCGCGCCAGATGTCCGGCTGGCTCTACGGCTTGTACCAGCCGGCGAATGACCCCAAGACCGGCAAGCCCCTGGACGCGACCAAACCGGCTGGCCAGTGGAACCACGTCCGCCTGCTCGTCACCCAGGAGCGGTGCGAACACGACATCAACGGCGTCGAGTACTTCCACTATGTGCTTCACAGCGCCGACTTCAACGCCCGCGTGGCCAAGAGCAAATTCGCGCAAATGCCGCCCTTTGCGAAGTCCGATGTCGGGCTCATCGCGTTGCAAGGCGACCACGGGGCCATCACGTTCCGCAACATCAAAATCCGCCCCATCGCCGCCCAATAGCTCCGCCAGGGATCACGCGTTCCGATTCGGAATCGGGATGCGGTGGGCAGCGCCCTGGCGGGCCGAGCTTTTGAACGTGCCAACGAATGTGTCAAGTATGTTTATTTTTGAACTCAACCCTGATTTTATCAAATGAATTGTTTCACCCGTCTGGCCTCCTATATATTATTGACAACACTTCCCATGGCGGTGTTCGCCCAGGCACCCGCCTCGCCTGGAGCGGCGCTGCAACACCGCTACAGCTTCAACGGCGACGCCAAGGATTCGGCGGGGCACGCGGACGGCACGCTGGAGGGTGCGGCCGTGATTCGCGGGGGCCAGGTGCGTCTTGACGGCACGCCGGGCACTTATGTCAACCTGCCGGGCGGGCTGATCGCCGGTGACAAGGCCGTGACCTTTGAATTCTGGGCCAGCCTTGGGACCAACCGCGGTTGGTGCCGCGTCTTCGACCAGGGTTCGGACACCATGGTCAACGGGGGCCGGCTGGACCTCTATTTCTCGCCCCACAGCGGCGCCAGGGATTATCGCCTCACCGTCATGGACCCCAACCCGACGGAACGGGTGATCCACGTTGCCGGCAATCTTGACAACCAGACCAATCTCTACGTCGCCTGTGTTCTCGATCCGGCGACCGGGTTTATGGGGGTTTATACCAACGGCGTCCTGGCGGTCTCCACCAACAAACTGACCTCCTTGCAGAGTGTCGCCACCAACCGCTTCTATTTGGGGCGTTCCCTTTTTCCAACCGACCCGCCGCTCAATGGGTCCATTGATGAATTCCGCGTTTACAACGCCGCCCTGAGCGCCGCCCAAATATCCGAGAACTTCAAGAACGGCCCGGACGCCGTCCTCAAGTAAAATTCCGTATCTCCAACAGTCCGTTGGGTTTGGCATGGGAAATGGGGCTGTTTTCATCGCACAATTGGCAATTCGTTATCCAAAAGCCGGGTGGCGGGAAGTGGAATTAAGTGGAACCAAGTGGAATTAGGTGGAATTAGGTGGAATTAGGTGGAATTGGGTGGAACTGGATGGAAAGGCTAAAGGCTAAAAGACAAAGGATAAAGTGGTGCGACTGGGTGCGACCAAGTGTGACTTCAAGTGGGGATTGCGGATTGGCGGGAGCAGCCAGGGAGGCTGGAGTCAGTGAGCCGGAAGCAAGGGATGAATCAGGGAGGATGTGAATCAGTGAGTGGTTTTCGCTCGTTAATTCACTGATTCGCTCATTTACAACTGCCTTTTCGGATCGCGGATTGGTTTGACCGGCTTTGACCGGGTTTGACGGAAATCGCGATTGGCATGGCTCTATTGCGGTATGTCGAAGCAGAGAAGTGCAATTAGCTGTGTGTTGGGTTGGGGAAACCACAATATGTAGCGATGGCGGCTGGGATCTTGGCGCGACGAAAACGGTTCCGAAACACTTTGACCGGCTTTGACTGGCTTTGTCGGGGTTTGACTGAAATTGCGGATTGCGGATTTGATGGACGTTGGTGGTCGGCATGGACGGGGTGGACGATGTGGCCGGAGCGGGAGGCCGGGATTGGAGCGCGTCGAGGCACGAAATAGCACGATTAGGCTTGATTAGGCTTGATTGACGGGGCGAATGGAGTGCCAGGGTGACGGGTTCTATTTGCGGCTTTCTCACGAAAGTCGTTACGCTCCAACACTCGGCTGGGTTTTTCGGGGCTGTTTGGCGGCGGTCGCAGACCGCCGCTACAGGGACTATCCTATCCTCACTGATCTTCATGGCGCGATTGTAGCATAGGATTGGAAAAGACGTCTCCGTACGGTACGGACGATTTTTTGGGCGAAAAACGGGATTCGGACCCTGGCTAAACCGTTGTGAATACGTGAGTTAAAGGGGGTGGGTACAGATTTTACACATGTACAAAAATGAAAATAGTTTGCCCTGAAGGTCGGTTTGCCTGCCATTCGGGGTGGTTTGATGGAAGGCTGAAGGCTAAAGGTCTCGGTGGAGGCGATGGCTATCATGCCTTCATTGGGGTATGAGGCGATAGAAGCGCGCGGCTGTCCAAGGAGGCATCTCAATGAAGGTACCAATAGTGCCGTTGTTTTGAAAGGAGGCGAGCCATCGAGCCATCTTCGATGTCAGCACATTTGGCGCATCCGCCCGGCAGCGTCACCTTGAGAATCTAGCCACGCGCAATCCAGCCGCCGCCGAGCACCAAATCGCCGTCGTAGAACACACAGGCCTGGCCCGGCGTGATCGCGCGCTGGGGGGCGAGCAGCTTCACCGTCGCGCTGCCGCCGGGCCGCGGGCGCACGAGGGCAGGGGCGCCGGGATGCTTGTAGCGGATCTTGGCGGAAACCTGCATCTCCGCGGGCGGCTCGTCGAACGGAATCCAGTTGCATCGCTCCACGGTGAATTCCTCGCGGTCGAGCGCCGAGTCATCCCCGACCACCACGCGATTGTTGACACTGTCCAGTTGAATCACGTACAGCGGTTTGGGCGACGAAAGGCCCAGCCCCTTGCGCTGGCCGATGGTGTAAAATTCGATCCCCTCATGGTGACCGATCACCTGTCCCTGCAAGTTGACAATCTCGCCCCGGTGCCGCTGCGCCAGCTTGGATGCTTCGAGGAACTTGCCGTAATCGTTGTCCGGCACGAAACAAATCTCCATGCTTTCCTCCTTGTCCGCCGTTTTCAAGTCGCGGTCCCGCGCCGCCTGGCGCGAGTCCAGCTTGGTCTTTTCGCCGAGCGGGAAGAGCGAGCGCGCGAGTTGATCCTGGCGGAGGGAGAAAAGGAAATAACTCTGGTCCTTGAGCGGGTCGCGCCCCTTTTTCAGCAGCGTCCGCCGACCGTCCGCGCTTTTTTCCAGCCGCGCGAAATGGCCGGTCGCAACAAACTCGCCGCCCAATTGGCGCGCCCGATCCAGCAGCGCGCCGAACTTGAGTTTCTCATTGCATATTACGCATGGGTTGGGAGTCCGCCCCGCCTTGTATTCGGCGGCGAAGTTGGCGATGACCTGCTTTTGAAAGGACTCCGACTCGTCCACCAGATAGTGCGGGATGCCGAGCTTGTGGCAGACGGCGCGCGCGTCCGTTACGGCTTGCGGCCCGCAGCACTTGTCCTCCGCGCGCGAAAGACAGTCCTGCGGCCAGAGCTTGAGCGTGATGCCCACGACCTCATAGCCCTGCTCCAGCAGCAGCGCCGCCGCGGCGGAGGAGTCCACGCCGCCGCTCATTCCAACGATTACCCGTGTTTTCTTTGTTGTCTCCATCGGGATGACGCCTCACTTTTCACTGGCGAGCACCCGGTTGACGGCGTTCAAGTACGCCCGCGCGCTGGCTTCGATGACGTCCGTGCTCGCCCCCTTGCCGGTGACTATTTTTCCTTCTCCAAAATCCACCTTCACCGTCACTTCGCCGAGGGCATCCTTGCCCTGCGAAACCGCGCGCAACGCGTAGTCCATCAACCTCCCACGGCGATTGGTCAGCCGGTCAATCGCCTTGAGCGCCGCGTCCACCGGGCCATCGCCGATGCCGGCGTCCTGGACGACCGTTTTCTTGCCGGTCAGGTTCTGCAAACGGATAGTCGCGGTGGGCACCGTGCGGTTGCCGCTGGTTACGTTCAAATAGTCCAGCGCCCAGGTTTCCGGCACTTCGGTGATCTGCCCTTCGACCAGCGCGCTCAAGTCGTCGTCATAAACAAATTTCTTCTTGTCGCCGATGTCCTTGAAGCGCGCGAAAACGGCCGCCACCTCCGAGTCGCTCATCTTGAAACCCAGATGCCGGAGCCGCGCCGAGACGGCCGCCCGTCCGCTGTGCTTGGTGAGCGGCATCTCGGTCCCTCCCCATCCCACCTCGACCGGGTCCATGATCTCGTAAGTCTCGCGCTTCTTGAGAACGCCGTCCTGATGGATGCCGCTGGAATGAGCGAAGGCGTTCTCGCCGACAATCGCCTTGCTCCGTTGCACGGCCAGCCCGCTCATCCGCGCCACGAGGCGGGACGACTTGACAATCTCCGTCGTGTTGATGCCGCATTCAAATCCGCCGAAAAAATCGCGCCGCGTTTTGAGCGCCATGACGACCTCTTCCATCGCCGCGTTGCCGGCCCGTTCGCCAATGCCATTGACCGTGCATTCCACCTGGCGCGCGCCCTGGGCGACCGCCGCAAGGGAATTGGCAACCCCCAACCCCAGATCATTATGGCAATGCACGCTGACCGTTGCCGCACCGGACCGGAACTCCGGCACCGCATCGCAAAGATGCCGGATGAGTGCCCCATATTGCTCAGGCACCGCCCAGCCCACCGTGTCCGGGAAGTTCACCGTGGTGGCACCGGCGGCAATGACCGCTTTGCTGATTTCCACGAGGAACTCAGGCTCTGTTCGCGTCGTGTCTTCGGGCGAAAACTCCACGTCATCCGCGAGGGACTTGGCCCGTTTGACACCATCTACCGCGAGCCGTAAAATCTCGTCCCGCGCCTTCCCTAATTTGAACTCGCGGTGGATTTTGGAGGTCGCCAGGAAGACATGAATGCGTCCGCGCTTTCCCGCCGGCTTGACCGCCGCCCCGGCGGCGTCAATGTCCGCGGGGACGCAGCGCGCGAGGGCGCAGATAACCGGGCCCTTGATTTCGCGCGCAATGGTCTGCACGGACTCGAAATCCCCCTTGCTGGCCGCCGGGAACCCCGCCTCGATCACGTCCACCTTCAGGCGGACGAGCTGGCGGGCGACGGTCAATTTTTCGCGCAAGTTCATGGAAGCGCCGGGGCACTGCTCCCCGTCGCGCAACGTGGTGTCGAATATAATAATTCGGTTCTTCTTCATAATCTTAATCCTAATCCTAATCTTAATCGCGTTCACTCCCATAAATCCCATCCCCATCATCGGCCCCCGGCCGCCCGGCCCGGCAACAAAAAACCCCACCGCCGCTGTGGCGATGGGGTTCAAAAACAGAAAAGAGAATCAAACCTCAACCGCCGCGCGGCTTGGAAGCAGCGCATTCAGCAGCAGTTGAAGGCTCAAATTCATAATCACGCACAATGGATACCCGCAAACCGTACTTCGGTCAACTCTTTTTTATCGGAATTTTGGAATGGCGGGTGAACCAATGTTGCTTTGACCTTTGGGCGGGAAGCGTTTAGTATTGCGGCATGAAATGTTTGCGGCCTATTTTTTTCCGCGCCGTTTTCATATTGGTGGCGGCAGGAATGTGCGGCTGTTTTCCGGGAAACGACAATCACCAGGATGAGGACAGGGACCCGCACTTCCAGCGGGGCCGGGACCTTGTCAACAGCCAGGAATTCAAAGCGGCTGCGGAGGAGTTCGAAAAGGCGCTGGAGACCAATCCGCGCTCCGCCGCCGCCCATTATGAATTGGGCTGCCTTTGTGACGGCAAGCTCGGTGATTACGCCGCAGCCGTGTACCATTATGAACGGCTGCTCCGCCTGGACCCTGAATCCCCGCGCGCGTCGCTGGTGCGCGAACGCATCCGGGGCTGCAAGCTGGAGTTGGCCGAGACGGAATTCCCGCTTCCGAACAGCCAGAATCTCCAGCGCGAAGTCAATGACCTGACCGAGAAGAACCGCCTTCTCCAACGGCAATTGGACGAAGCCCGAGGCCACGCCGGCACCAATCTGGCGCCGCTCCCCGGGCCGGTGGCCGCCCAAGCGCCCGGCACTATGGGCAACAACACCACGCCTGCCGCGGCTGTTCCCCAAGGGACCAATGCTGTTCTGACCTCCACGTCCACGCAGGGCACTGGCGCGGTGCCGGTCCGAGTGGCGGCGGCCCCGGAGGCCTCTCATCCGCACACTTACGTCGTGCAGGCCAAGGACAGCATATACTCGGTTGCCAACCGGTACGGCCTGAAGACCAGCGCGGTGCTGGCGGCCAATCCGAAGGTTGACCCCAACCATCTGAAGATCGGGCAGAGTCTGAATTTGCCGTGATGTGGGAGTTATGGGACGCTTGGGACATATAGGACCTGTAGGACCTATATGTCCTTTCTCATCTTCTCCGAGATCGGACGGCTCACCAATCGAAGACCAGGAGGGAAACGGCCTGGCGCGGGAGGGTGAAACGCACGGTGGCTTGGCCGTCGTGGATGACGACGGTTTCGGGGGCGCCCAAGGTGGCGAGCTGTCCAGCCTCGTGGAGTTGGGCAAATTGTTTCTGGGAGGGGTGCTCCGGGCGCCCCATTCGCTGCCAGAGGGCGAAGGCGTCGCTGTGGTCCTGGTCAATTCTGAAATGCCGCAATCGGACCGGCCCGGCGGCGGAAGGAATATGATTGACTTCCAGCGCGACGGCGGCGTCGGGGCCGGGCATATCGTCGTCGTGATAGTGCCAGACCAGGACGCAGAGAGTGTTGCCGTCGAGGCTGGCCAGCGAGGCGACGTCGGGCTTGGCCCGGACTCCCTGGCGCAGAATGTCATCCAAGGGCTCCGCGCCGTCGCTTTGGACGGCGAGGCGGCGGCCACCGAGGCGGTTGAACATGCGGAAGACGTTGAGGACCGGCAGGTCAATGCCGCCTGTGGCCAGGACGCGGAAGCCTCTGAAGAGCGGCTGGTCCTCGAATTCAAAAGCCCAGGTCAAGGAGCCTTCGAGGTTGACGCCGTGGCGGGTGGCCAGATCGGATTCGCGGGCGAAGCTGGCGGCGGTGTAGCTGGCGAACTGAAGTCCGTTGCGATAGCCGTAAGCGCCGCCCAGGCACGCGGCGCAACTGTCGGGGTCGGATTCGCCGATGACGATGGGTTTGGCCTTAAATTCGGGGAAGGTGGCGATGATGCGGAAGGCGTCATTGATGGTATTGAGCTGGTTGGCGATGCCCATGCGGACATGGCCGTCGGTGAAGGATGGGGAGCCTTTGGCGTGGAAGGAGATGAAATCAACGGGGGTGCCGACGCTGCCTGTGGCTTCGTTGGTGCCGCGGGCGCAGTGTTCGAGGAAATCGCGCAAAGCCCGGCCGGCGCCGGCGGTGTCCGGCCCGCCCACTTTGGCGGAGGGCAGGGCGCGGCGCACGGCCTGGACGGCGAAGTCGTGGAGCTTGTAGAATTCGTCGGGCCGGCCATGCCAGTATTGGATATTGGGTTCATTCCAGGTTTCCCAATACCACTGGCGGACTTCATCAGCGCCATATCTGTCAACACAATGATTGGCCCATTGGAAAACCAGATCGCCCCAGTTGGTGTAGTTTTTGGGCGGATAGCTCCAGCCGGTGAAGATGGAGCCGGAGTTGGCGCCGGTGGCGAAATGGTGCTGATAGGGATCGGGGTGGGTGGACATTTCCCGGGGCATGAAACCAATCTCCGTGTAGGGGTGGAGGCCGTTTTCCTCGTAGGTGTCGAAGATTCTGTCGAGGATGGTCCAGTCATAGACCGGTTTGCCGGCGGCGTCTTCGTGGTAGGCGCCGGTGGAACCCCATTTGAGGGCGGGTGTGCCGTCGCCGGAAGTGAGGAGGTTGTGGGCGCGAAAGAAGGTGGAGCCGGCGGGGCGCATGCGGCCCAGTTCGCCGAGCAGCTCCCGGCCGTCTTTCATGTAGGCGTAATTAGGCTCGTCCGCGCCGAAGAAGCGCCAGATGGGGTGGATGTCGCCCGTGGCTCCGGCGGCGTCCACAGTGATGTTGACAGGGAAGGGGGCAGGGGCATTGGAGCCGTCCTGGGCGGCCAGCATGGGGACGCAGGCGAGGAGGGCGGCGGCGGTTATGAGTTTGGGAGGACAGAACATGGTGAAACGTTATCTCGTGACGCGGAGCGTTTTAATGTCAAATACATTGTGGCCGGGACGCCTTAATCGCCTTCCAGATAGCGCCGGTAACGCAGAGGGATGATGTTGACATTGGTGGAGACGTAGGAAAAGTTGGTTTCACCGCTGCGGACGGATTCGAGGTCTTCGATGTAGTGATACTCGCCTCCGTGATCTTTCCAAAGCTCGCGGCTTGTCGTTTCATTTGTGTTGATGGGGAACAGGCGGGTATCCAGGGGATCCGACGGCAGTTTGCGCGCCAAGTCCAATTGTGGCGGGGTAAGAACCTCAGTCAGTTCCTTCCACAATTGATCGCGCAGCGTGCGGACCATCAACACATCCTGGTCTGACAGCGGCTTCTCTGACAAATGCACATGACCGGCGGCGTCCTTGGTCTGGGAGACATAATTGGATTGGATGCGGGTGAACTCGCGGCTGTTGGCGTGGATGATGGCATTGACCACCTGAACCTGGTTGGTGGACAATTGCAACTGCGTCGTGAGCCTGCGTCCGAGGCTCGGCCCATCCGGTGTGCTGATGAAAGAGTCTTGCGCAAAGGGGGGGCGGTTGCCGCGGCCCGTCATGCCGGGAGGACCGGGAGGACCGGGAGGGCCTGGCGGGAAGGCAATGGGATTGGTGCCGTTGGCGGCGCTATTGGGAGTGGAGACGCGGTGGTAAAGGGCATATCCGAGGACCGCGGCCCCGGCGAGTGCGAGGACCATGCCAATGAGATAAACGGCGGCCATTTTGCGGGTGCGGACGGCGGCGGTTGCCGGGGCGGAAAAAGTCTCGACCTGGGTGAGGATTTCGCTGGCGCGCTGGTAGCGGCGCGCGGGTTCTTTTTCGAGAGCGCGCATGACGACCTGGTCCAGGCGGGCGTCGGTGTGCGATTTTTGAGAGGGGAGAGGGAAATTGCCGAGGGGCAGTTCGCCGGTGAGCATTTCGTACAAGATGACGCCGACGGAAAAGAGATCGGCGCGCTGGTCCACGTCGGAGGGCTTCTCGATTTGTTCAGGGGCCATGTATTGAGGCGTGCCCATGAGACCGGTGGCGAGGGTAATGGCCGGGAGGCGCTGGCCATCCGTGCCGGCGAGCTTGGCGAGGCCGAAGTCGGCCAGCTTGACGCGGCCCTTGGTATCAAGAAGAATATTACCCGGCTTGAGGTCGCGGTGGATGATGCCCTCGTCATGGGCGAATTCGAGTGCGCGGCAAATTTCGACGACGATGCGGAGGGCCTCGGGCGGCTTGAGTTCCTTTTGCTGGATCAATGTGTGGAGGTCCACGCCGTCCACAAACTCCATGAGGAAGTAATAGTAGGGGCCGGCGCGGCCGAAATCATAAACGGAGACGATGTTGGAATGATGGAGGCGGGCGAGGGCCTTGGCTTCGCGGGAGAAGCGTTCGGCAAAGGCGGGCTGGGAACTGAGTTCCGGCGAAAGGATTTTGAGCGCGACGGGGCGGTCGAGGTTGACCTGCCGCGCCTTGTACACCATGCCCATGCCACCGATGCCGAGAAGCTCGAGGACTTCGAGTTGGGGAAAGAACTCGGCGATCTGCTCGACCGGCGGCGGCGAGAACGGCGCAGCGCCGGGGGTAGTCCCGATAGGCGCGAAGTCGGCGGGGCGGCGTTGACACTCCAGGCAGAGCGGACCTGCCACGGTCGTCCGCATCGGGGCGCCGCATCGAGCACATGTTTTAATTGTGTCCATCGTCAACACTTCATTTATACAGAGGCGCGGGGGAGGGAAAGGTTACGGCAATTGCGCGACTGTTTTTCCGGGGGCGGCATTTGCCTTTTGCGCATCTACTGTTTATTTGATAATGATACATGGGTCAGATTTGATAATCCAGGGCTGGTCCGGGCTGGGTTCTATTGGCGACGTTGACACCCTTCTTGTCGAAAGTCACCAGCGAATTCGGGGGAACGCTGTGGGTGAGGAAAACGCTCGCGCCGATGGTGCTGCCCTCGCCAATGACGGTTTCGCCGCCGACAATGGTGGCGTTGGCGTAGATGGTGACGTGATCCTCGACGGTGGGATGGCGTTTCTGGCCGCGGAGCAACTGGCCTCCGGCGAGGGATCGGGCGACGAGGCCGACGCCTTGATACATTTTGACATGGCTGCCAATGAGGGCGGTTTCGCCGATGACCGTGCCCGTGCCGTGGTCAATGAAGAAATGGGAGCCGATGCGCGCGCCAGGGTGGAGGTCCATGCCCGTGCGGCTGTGCGCCCATTCGGTCATGATGCGTGGGATGAGAGGGACGTTTGCGGTGTAGAGTTCGTGGGCCAGGCGCTGAACGGCGATGGCCTCGGTGAAGGGATATGCCACAATGACCTCTTCGGTGCTCAGAGCGGCCGGGTCGCCCTGGAAGGCGGCCTCGGTGTCGGTGTGCAACAAGTCGCGGACCTGGGGCAGCTTGGCCAAAAAGCCCAGAGTCAGGGCGCGCGCCGCGCGGCGCGGGTCTTCCGGGCCGGCGGCGTCCGGCGCGGCATATTCGAGGCTCTTGCAGATTTCATCCTCCAATCTTTCGGCCACGGAATCCATCAAAGCGGCGGTCAGGGTTTTCAAGTCGGCGGAATGGACTGGCTTCTCATCGAAGAAGCCGGGGAACAAAAGGCGCAGCAAATCCAGGGTGATTGAGGCAATGGCGGTCTTGGACGGCAGGTTTTTGCCGTCAACGTGGTTGATACCGCCGACCCGGGCGTAGGAGGCGATCAACTGGTCTGTCAATTCAGTGACGCTGAAATTCACGCCGGGAGTATCCGCCAGCAAGGAGACAAAGAAAAGTGAATAGTGACACGGGAAATCTTTTGCCGCACGTTCGCTGGCGAGGATATTGTCCAAGCCATGAAGGTTGTCCTGTCATTGGTGCTCTTCGCAATCTGCGGAGGCTGGCCGGCGGCAAGTTCCCTCAACGCGCAAGTCATTACCGGCATCGGGGATTGGGTTATGTTGGGTGTTGATCCGCAGAGAGACCGCCTTGCCCGGGAATATCATTTGGACGTTGAGAAGCCCTCTCACGAGGACTGCGCCAAACTGGCGCATGATTTTCCAACACTGGTGGCAGGAGAGCAATATCAGGTGCTGGATTATTTTTGGCCGAAAGTGCGCTGCGCGGAATTTGTGGCGGTTCTCGCGCCTCTGGCTCAACTGCCGAAAGAACCGGAAAAGGGCGCCGAAACGCTTTGCGACCAGGCCTTCATCCGCCTGAATGATTTAAGCCCTGGAACGGTGCGGCCGGTTATCCTCGAAGATCTGCGCCGCGCCAAGCCACTGCTCTCAATGAGCGTACTCCTGGCGCTGCCGGACAAGGAACTGCCTGAACTGGATGACGCACTGCTGGGGAACTTGACGAATCCCGAAGCCGACATTTGGAAGGTTGCGCCGCTGATCGAGCGTTACGCCGGCGCGCGGATCATGCCGCAGGTGGTTGCCTTTTACACGGCCAAGCAGGGTTGGGCGTGCTCGCTCCAGACGGCATTTCTTCGCTACTGGCTCAAGCACGACCGGCCCGCGGCCTTGCAGGCGATTGAAAAAGCCGCCAATTCCCGCAAAGCCACCGGCTGTTACAAATCGGTCCTCGGAGACACGCTGCGCGACTCATTCGCGCCCGACGCCGAAGAACTGGCGCTCAAGTTTGCGGACGATCCTGATCCCGATGTGGCTGCCGACGCCAAGAGGTTGTTGGAGCAGCATCCTTCAACATCGCGGGACGCGCGGTGAACATGACTGTCTGGCGCGGATATGTTGGTGCGTCCAAGCATGGTGAGGAGTTCCGAGAAGCTCTCAAGGTGATATGCGACGGCGCCATTTGGGTTCGTGGCATTGCGGGTGTTCGCCCTGATCAGCAGGCTGGAGCTGCTGTGATCCTGTTCCAGATCGCAATAGAGCTAGTAGAATCCGTCCGGAGAGTTCACCTTGAGGTAGGCGCGATAGGCGGCCACGGGATGATTTTGCTGAATGTTGCCGGGCTGGCATAACATCATCAGCACCATCATCCGGCGGATGGATTCCGGGGAATCAATCTTCGCGCGCCGGGGCAGGCTGTCATATTCCTTGGCGGTAAATGGAGTATGGCCGACGGCAGGCTCAACCACCTCGATTGAGGAAATCGCCCCGGCAGAAAGGGTGCGGCTTTGGAAGGCCTGGATGAAATCGGGGCCGGCGGTTCTTCCCTCGATGAAATTCAAATATGCCATATACCCAACGGCGAGCGCCCACGGGATGAGTACTACCGTGGCTTTCCATTTGGTGCTCAGTTGTGACCACTTCATATCTCACATTTAAGCTGCCATTCACGCGCGGTTTTGGCTATTCAAAAGGGGGCGGTGCGCTTAATGTACCGGGGTAAATGGATGCCGCACATATTAGAAATTTTAGTATTATCGCCCACATTGACCACGGGAAGACCACGTTGTCGGACCGGTTGCTGCACCGGACGGGGACCATCACGACGCGCGAAATGTCGGAGCAAATGCTCGATTCGATGGACTTGGAGAAGGAGCGCGGGATCACCATCAAGGCCCATCCGGTGACGATGCGGTATGAGGCGAAGAATGGGGAGGTTTACGAGCTGAACCTGATTGATACGCCGGGGCATGTGGATTTTTCGTATGAAGTGTCGCGGAGCCTGAGCGCGTGCGAGGGGGCCTTGCTGATCATTGACGCGGCGCAAGGTGTGGAGGCGCAGACTGTGGCGAATGTCCACCTGGCCATGAAGCAGAATCTGCTCATCATCCCCGTCATCAACAAGATTGACCTGCCGCACGCCAATGTCGCGCAGACCAAGACGCAGATGGAGGATATTCTCGCGATTCCCGCTGAAACGGCCATTTTGGCGAGCGCGAAGGAGGGGATCGGCATTGATGAGATATTGGAAGCGATTGTGTCGAGGATTCCGCCGCCCAAACCGACCGGCGCGCCTTCGGTGCAGGCGCTGGGCTTCGATTCGTATTTTGACGCCTACAAAGGCGTCGTCACCCATGTGCGCATTTTCAACGGGGAATTGCATCCGGGGATGCACGTCCAACTGTTGCATTCCGGCAAGACGGTTGAAGTGAAGGAAGTCGGGAGCTTCAATCCCAAACCTTATCCGCGCGAGAAGCTGGAAGTCGGGGAAACGGGCTACATGACGGCGAACATTAAAAGCCCCAAGGACGTGAAAATGGGAGACACGATTACCGACGCGAAGAACCCGTCGCCGGTGCTGGCGGGTTTCAAGGAAATCCATCCGATGGTGTTCAGCGGCCTTTATCCCATCAACACGGCGGATTACGAGCATTTGAAGGCGAACCTGGGGAAGCTGCAGCTCAACGACTCGGCGTTCGTGTATCAGGCGGAAAGTTCGGTGGCGCTGGGATTTGGTTTTCGGTGCGGGTTTCTCGGGCTGCTGCATTTGGAAATCGTGCAGGAGCGGCTGCGGCGCGAATACGGCATGGACATTATCGCCACCTATCCGAGCGTGGTCTATCACATCAAAATGACGGACGGGACGATGAAGGAGGTGGACAACCCGGCGTTCATGCCGGAAGTCAATTATATCGAGAAGATGGAGGAGCCGATGGTTTGGGCGATGGTCATTTGTCCGAACGAATACATAGGGGACATGATGGCGCTGCTGGCGGAAAAGCGCGGGGTGGTGGACCACACGGAAACACTGGATTCGCGGCGGGTGATGCTGACCAGCACGCTGCCGCTGGGGGAAATTCTGATTGACTTTCATGACCGCATCAAGAGCCTCACGCGCGGTTTCGGCTCGATGGATTACGAGCACGCGGGCTACCAGGAGGCGGACATGGTGAAGCTGGACATGCTGGTGAACGGGGAATCGGTGGACGCCTTTTCGTGCATTGTGCATCGCTCGAAGGCGGAAGCGCGCGGGCGCGTCCTGGCGGCGAAGCTCAAGGAGGTCATTCCGCGCCAGCAATACCAGGTTGCGATTCAGGCGGCGATTGGTGGGAAAATTGTCGCGCGCGAATCGGTGAGCGCGATGCGCAAGGACGTGACGGCCAAATGTTACGGCGGGGACATCACGCGCAAGCGCAAGCTGCTGGAGAAGCAAAAGGAGGGAAAGAAACGGATGAAATCCTTCGGGTCGGTCAACATTCCGCAGGAGGCGTTCATCGAGGTCCTCAAAGCCTGACGTGTGAAGATGAAACTCCGCTGGTTTTTTTCCCGGCAGTTCCGGCTGACCTCAGACCTGTGGGGTCATGCGAGCAAACTGCGCGATGCGCAATGGGATATTCTCGCGGCGGAGGATCTCCAACGCCTTGACACGGCCTTGCGGGAGACCAAAGCCGCCTTGGACGCCGGCGCAGACGACGCAACGCTGGCCGCGCGGGCGGGGGAATTGGAACAGGCCGGCGAACAATCGCTCCGGCCTTATCCGCACGCCGAATGGCGCGACAATGTGGAGGTGTTGCTCGTGGCCATCGTGATCGCGCTGGGCATCCGCACCTTTTTCGCGCAACCGTTCAAAATCCCGACCGGCTCGATGCAGCCGACCTTGTATGGCGTCACCGTGCAGGACCGGCGCGATGACCGGAGTTTCGTGATGCCGGGAGTGCTGATGCGCGTGTATGAATTTGCGGTGCATGGCGCGATTTACCATCAGGTGATTGCGGAGGATGACGGGGAGTTTGACCACGCCGGCGCGGTGCAAAAGGTTTTCGGGGTGTTGAACAAACAGGATTTGTTTTTTCGCTATCGCAACGGCGCCGCTGTTCCCGTGACGCTGTGGTGCGGGCCGGATGAAATCCAGAACGGCACGATCGAACAGCGGCTCGGACTGGTTGGCGAATTTCACCAGCCGATCCCTTTCCACAAAGGCGGGGTGATCCTTCAGTGCGTGGAATATACGGGGGACCATTTGCTGGTGGACCGCGTGACGTACAATTTCCGGCGGCCGGCGCGCGGCGAGATCGTTGTTTTTGAGACGAAGGATGTTCCGCAGTTGATGGCGGGCCAGTTTTATATCAAGCGGCTGATTGGCCTGCCGGGGGAAACCCTGAGCATAGGGGACGACCGGCATGTGCGCGTGGACGGAGTGCGTTTGGACGCTTCGACGCCGCACTTTGGCAAGGTGTATGGATTTGACCCGAACAAGAAGCCGCACGACAGCCAATATAGCGGGCATACCCTGGAGGCCCAGAGCAGGCTGCGAACGAGTGACGACAAACTGGTTGTCAGGGAGAAACACTACGCTGTCTTTGGGGACAATACGGTGAACAGCTCGGACTCACGCTATTGGAAGGATTTTCCGGAGCGGAACCTGATGGGGAGGGCGTGGTTTGTGTATTGGCCGGTTTCGACGCGGTTTGGGTTGGCGGTGGGGAAATAGGGGGAATTGCGGATTGCGGATTGCGGATTTGGGGATTCCAATGCCACTAGCTTTTGGGAGTGAGGGCCGGGGGCAATTTACGGTCGCTGGCGGCGGAATTCCTTCAGCAGGGCGGGTCCGACGCGATAGAGCAAATCTTCAAGGCGGCGGCCGTTCTTGTGCGC
>Ga0302320_10013955_pt1 | contig 16675 bp, 14 predicted proteins | sample Bog_T0_3_FD_202130 | JGI IMG/M metagenome (GOLD analysis project Ga0302320, IMG submission 202130) | Peat permafrost microbial communities from Stordalen Mire near Abisko, Sweden - Bog_T0_3 | ecosystem: Environmental > Terrestrial > Soil > Wetlands > Peat | place: Sweden: Abisko, Stordalen Mire... | reverse complement strand
GGGGCGTTCGAGATTCGCTCGACCGAGGCTGGGCGGTTTGTGCTGCTGACGTCGGCGGCGCAGTTCTATCCCGGCGTCGGCCAGGATTTTTATGGCGGGGCGACCGACGAGATCGCGCAGAATGTCGTGCTCGAAGCCGGTTCGGTGCATGAGGAGGTGACGGTGACGGCGACCGGCCTGCCGACGCCGGTGGAGCAGTCGAGCGCGGCGGTAGCGCTGATCCCGCAGAGCGACGTGGCGACTTCCGTGGGCATTGTGGATGCGCTGCGCCAGTCCGCTGGCGCGGACGTGGTGCAGACGGGGCAATACGGCGGGGTGACGTCGCTGTTTGTGCGTGGCGGGAATTCGACCGCAAACCAGGTGCTGATCGACGGCATTCCGGCGGACGATGTGGGCGGGACGTTCGACTTTGGAACGGTTTCCTCGACCGGGATGGCGGACATGGAACTCTATCGCGGGCCGAACTCGGCGCTGTATGGGACGGATGCGGGAGCCTCGGTGGTGAACCTGGAGACGCCGCGCGGCACGGGCATCAAGCCGGTGTTGAACTACTCGGGCGACGCGGGCAACTTTCACACCTATCGCGACGAGGCCACGCTGAGCGGGACGCACCAGAAGCTGGACTACTACATGGCGTTCTCGCGCTTCGATACCTCGAACGCGCTGCCGCTGGATGAGTTTCACTCGGCGACTTCGGCGGCGAGCATCGGGTACGCAGTTGCGGCCAATACGCAGGCGCGGTTCACCATTCGCAATGCGGATTCGGCTGCGGGGCTACCGGGCGGGCACGACTTCTACGGGATTTCGGCCAGCGCCAAGGAGCGCGATCAGGATCTTTACTCGGGGCTGACGCTGGAGAACCGGCTGGAGCGCGGATGGCACAACCTGGTGCGCTACGGCATCGCGCGCAGGCGGGAGCAGGAGATGCCGTTCGGCAACGCCGGCACGCCGATCGTCGTCAATTACGGAACCGGTCTCTGTAGCGCGCCCACGGCATTCTGCATCACCGAGTACTTCGGCAACGTCGTCACGATTCGCGGCGCCAATGGGTACACGGCAACGGGTCGGACCGAGTTCTTCGTTCCAAGCTACGATCAGGACTCCAACCGCGACGAGCTGTACTATCAGTCCGACTACAGCTTCAGCCATTACCTGAGCGCGCTGTTCGGTTTTCGATACGAGAACGAGCGTGGCAGTTTTATTGAGCCGCCGCCCTACGCGGTAGATGAGAAGACCCAGCGGACGAACTTCGAATACACGCTGCAGCTTCAGGGCGAGGTGAAGAGCCGGCTCTTCTATTCTGCTGGGGGAAGTGTCGAGAAGAACCATCTCTACGGCATTACCGGCGCCCCGCGCATTGGACTGTCGTATTCCCCCGTTTTTCCTGACTCGAAGTGGTTTCACGGGACACTGCTGCGCGCCAACGCGGCGACCGGGGTGCAGGAACCGACGCTGGGGATCCAGTCCTTCAGCCTTTACACGCTGCTGCAGGAGGCCGGTGACACGACCGACATTGCGAAGTATCACATCATGCCGCCGGGACCGGAGCGCTCGCGGACCTACGATGTTGGGGGCGATCAGAACATCCGGGGCGACAAGCTGATTCTGAAGCTGGATTACTTCCACAACACGTTCAACCACCAGTTGGAGGCCGTCGATACCGGGGCCCTGGAGCAGGTCTTCGGCTACTCGCCCACGGTTGCCGGGAATGTTTATGGCCCCTATCTGAATTCGCTCGCCTTCCGTGCGCAGGGCGTGGAGACCGAGATCCAGTACCGGCCGTTCACCCGGCTATTGGTGCATGGCGGCTACACGTATCTGGATACGGTCGTCACTCAGTCGTTTTCGAGCGACGCGTACTACAGCGGCCAATACAATCCCAATCCCAACCTGCCCGGCATTGCCATTGGAGCCGAGGGCCCGCTGATCGGCGCGCGACCTTTCCGGCGTCCGCCGCATACGGGATATTTTGCGGTGCAATATACCGGGACGAAGCTGAGCGCTGCGTTCAAAGGCGCGCTGGCCAGCCGCTCCGACGACTCTACCTATCTAGACGGATTCGACACCACCGGCGGCAATACCCTCGTCTTGCCCAACCGCGACCTGGACTCTGGCTATGCCAAGCTGGATGCCAACGCGACCTACGCGGTGAGGAGGTGGGTGACGGTGTTCACGGAGCTGGATAACCTGCTCGGCCAGCAGCGCATCGGGCCGATCGGTTATCCGGCGTTGCCGTTTACGGTGCGGGCGGGGCTGAAGGTGAGGATTGGCGGCGATTGAGGGTCCTTCGTACCGTCCTCGACGCTTCGCGTAAAAGCGAAAGCAGATTTAGCGCGTTGGATGTGAATGCGGGCCGATGGCGACCACAGGTGCAACGCACGGGCCGCGTACGCATCCAAATAAGTGCTATGACGAGACTTCTTTGCACTGCCGTGCTGTTTACCGCTGCTCTCACGCTTGGACTTGCAGCCCAGGCCCAAACCGAAGGCCCGGTCCCGACCCAGGCGCTGGTGAATGTCGATGCCAAGTCCACGCCACCGGGCGACGCCTCGGCCCTGACCGTGCAGGTGGACGACCATAAGGAGCCGCTGAGCAGTTGGACGCCGGTGCTCCCCGGCAATGCGCAGGTGGCGCTGCTGATCGACGATGGCCTGCGCGAGAGCGTCGGCCGCGAGATTGACAACCTGCGCACCTTCGTCCGCAGCCTTGCCCCCGGCGTGGAGGTGATGGTCGGCTTTATGCAGTACGGCCACGTGGTGGCGGAGCAACCCTTTACTGCCGACCACACTGCGGTGGCTTCCACGCTGCACCTTCCCGAGGGGCTGCCGGGGATGAGCGCGAGCCCTTACATCTGCCTCTCGGACTTTGTAAAGAACTGGCCCAACGGCGCGGCTGGGTCACCGCACAAGGCGCGCTTTGTCATCGTCATCACGAATGGGGTGGACCCGTATAACGGCAGCACCAGCGTGATGAATCAGGGCAGCCCCTACGTCGACACCGCGATCTCCGACGCGCAGCGGGCTGGAGTGGCGGTCTACGCCATCTACTTCGGCGATGCAGGGATTGATGGACCCATGGCGGACAATAGCGGACAGGATTACCTGCAGCAGCTTACCCAGGGAACGGGAGGCGTCAACTTCTGGGAGGGGGTGGGCAATCCCCAGTCGACCGCGCCGTTCCTGAAGATGTTCCAGGGCGCGATCGCCGAGACTTACGTTGCGACCTTCAACGCGCCTGCGGGCAAGGACCCGCAGAGAGACATGGTGCGGGTGAAGTTTACCGCGGCGAAGATCAAGCTGCATGCTCCGGAGAAGGTGCGGCCGGGTAACCAGGAGTAAATGGCGGCAGGACGGCAACAGTGGCGGAGTACAATTCGGCCCATGAAAGAAGCTGGGTTCCGTGGCGTATGCCAGATCGGCAGGCGGCTGGTGGTTCGCGTGCTGCTGGCTGGGGTGGTGTGGGCTGGGCTGATGTGGACGCCATCGCGCGGGCAAAGCCAAGCTACGGAAGATTTGGGCGGCTGCACGCTGAAGGACCATGTGTACCACTGCGACGGCGCGGTCTTCCAGAAGGCGCTGGCCGCCGCGACGACGGTGAGAATCGAAACCCACAATGCGGATGGCGTGGCGCGCTCGCAATTGGGCGATCTCGTCAGTAAGAAACTTGGCAAGACCATCGTCGCGCCAGGTGCCCCGGCGGACCTGAGCTTCCTGATGATGCCGGTCGACGATCAGGGAGTTATCAACGACAGCCCGGGCGGCGCCAACCTGGGAACTCTTCGCATCTACACGGTCACGCCCGATGGCTCGCGCGGGCACCTGCTCTGGGCGGAGACCTTTTCCGGAGACACGTATATGCCCTGGCCCGCCGTGGTGCACGGACTCATCCTGCAGTTCCAGGAGCGCTTCAAGATCAAATAGGCGGTTGGCCGTCCCGACAAATGGGCTGATACTGTGGCTGCATGAACGGCAACTACGGAGATTCTGCGCGACGCGCGGAATGACGGCTCGGTGGTGAGATTGGCGGCAAAAAAGGAAAAGCCCCGGAGCGAGTGGATCGCTCCGGGGCTAGCTTTTGTTCTTGCGCCGACAGGCGCTTCCGCCCATCCGGCAAGGACTTAGTACATGCCGTCCATGCCGCCGCCATGTCCGCCGCCGGCGGGAGCTTCCTTCTTCTCCGGGATCTCGGAGATCATGGCTTCGGTGGTGAGCATGAGGCCGGCGATCGAAGCTGCGTTCTGCAGCGCCGTGCGCGTGACCTTGGTGGGGTCGATGACGCCGGCGACGACCAGATCCTCATACTTGTCGGTGCCTGCGTTGTAGCCGTAGTTGGCCTGCTTGGATTCGCGGATCTTGCCGATGACGACTGCGCCCTCTTCGCCCGCGTTGGAGACGATCAGGCGGAGCGGCTCCTCGATGGCGCGGCGGATGATCGATGCGCCGATCTTCTCGTCGCCTTCGAGTTCCTTGATGACCTTGTCGACTGCGGGAGTGCAACGCACGAGTGCGACGCCGCCGCCGGGGACGATGCCTTCCTCGACTGCAGCGCGGGTAGCATGCATGGCATCCTCGACGCGCGCCTTCTTCTCCTTCATCTCGGTCTCGGTGGCTGCACCGACCTTGATGACGGCGACTCCGCCGACCAGCTTGGCGAGGCGCTCCTGGAGCTTCTCGCGGTCGTAGTCGGAGGTGGTCTTCTCAATCTGGGCGCGAATCTCCTTGACGCGACCCTCGACCTCGCCGGGCTTGCCGCCGCCGTCGATGATGGTGGTGTTGTCCTTGTCGATGGTGACGCGCTTGGCGGTGCCCAAGTCGTCGATCTTGACGCCCTCGAGCTTGATACCGAGGTCCTCGGTGATGGCCTTACCGCCGGTGAGGATGGCGATGTCCTGGAGCATGGCCTTGCGGCGGTCGCCGAAGCCGGGGGCCTTGACGGCCGCGACGTTCAGGGTGCCGCGCAGCTTGTTGACCACCAGAGTTGCGAGCGCCTCGCCCTCAACATCCTCCGCGATGATGAGCAGGGGCTTGGCGGTACGGGCGATCGACTCAAGCAGAGGAAGCAGGTCCTTCATCGAGGAGATTTTCTTCTCGTAGATGAGGATGTAGGGGTCTTCGAGGGCGGCTTCCATGCGCTCGGCGTCGGTGACGAAGTAGGGCGAGAGGTAGCCGCGGTCGAACTGCATGCCCTCGACCACTTCCAGCTGGGTCTCCATGGTGCGCGACTCTTCCACGGTGATGACGCCGTCCTTGCCGACCTTGTTCATGGCTGCGGCGATGATGGTGCCGATCTGGGAGTCGGAGTTGGCGGAGATGGTGCCGACCTGGGCGATCATATCGCCGGAGACGGGCTTGGACAGTTGGTTGAGCGCGCCGCCTGTCGATACGCCATTCTCATCGCGCTTGCCGATGATGGCCTCGACGGCCTTGTCGATACCGCGCTTGAGCGCCATCGGGTTGGCGCCCGCGGCGACCGTCTTGACGCCCTCGCGGTAGATTGCCTGGGCGAGCACAGTTGCGGTGGTGGTGCCGTCGCCGGCCACGTCGGAGGTCTTCGATGCGACCTCGCGGACCATCTGCGCGCCCATATTCTCCAGCGCGTTGCCGAGTTCGATCTCCTTGGCGACGGTGACGCCGTCCTTGGTGATGGTGGGCGAGCCGAACTTCTTCTCGATGACGACGTTGCGTCCCTTGGGGCCGAGGGTGACCTTCACCGCGTCAGCCAGAATGTTGACTCCACGCAGGATTGCCTGGCGTGAGTCCTCTCCATGCAGAATCTGTTTTGCCATTGTTAACTCCTAGTTGTCAGTTGCAGGTTGCAGGTTGGCAGTTGATGCCGTTCTTGGCGCTTCGGCGAACGGGCGAAGCGATTTCGATCGGAAGAAAGCTACTTTTTCACGATGCCGAGGACTTCTTCCTCGCGCATGATGAGGAACTCTTCGCCGTCCAGCTTGATCTCAGTGCCGGAGTACTTGCCGAAGAGGATGGTGTCGCCGGCTTTGACGTCGAGCGGGAAGACCTTTCCTTCGTCGTTCGACTTGCCCTTGCCAACCGCGACGACCTCGCCTTGCTGTGGCTTCTCTTTGGCTGAATCGGGGATGATGATGCCGCCGCGTACGGTCTCGCCCTCTTCCAGACGCCGGACCAGAATCCGGTCGTGCAGGGGGGTAAAGGATGTTGTTGCCATTGCTTATGTCTCCTTGGTGCAAGAAAAGTTGGATTGCAAGGTTTGCGTGCTGTGGGCCACGGCACATTGCCGGGCCAGTGCAGGGCCGGAAGTGGCCCAAGGTGTCCGGTTTAGCACTCAGACCCCTCGATTGCTAACGATAGGCTACAACTTTGGGGTCTGTCAACTCGGCCTGCGTGAAATGTGAGTGAAAGTCGCTCAGGTTGTATCAAATTGACCGGAAACTTCAGTGGTTCCAGTTTGCGCGGAGTGGCGTAAAATGGCGGGATGCTGTTCCGTCACTATCCCGGTCGCGTTCTTCTGCTCGCTATTGTCACATCGTTTACACTTTTTGCGTCGTTTGCCCCGGTGCATGCCCGCGCCCAGGACGACGATACGACGCCGCAGAAGCATGGCCGCAAGTACAAGGCGCCGCCCGACACCTCGCACATCGAGGTCACGGTGATCAAGGGCTTCAACAAGAAGCCCATCATGAACGCGGCGGTGATCTTTCACCCGGTGAAGGACGGCAAGGACGAGGGCAATCTGGAGATGAAGTCGGACCCCGATGGCAAGGCGGTGATCGATGTGATCCCGACCGGCAGCGCGGTGCGGATCCAGGTGATCGCGGACGGCTTTGCCACCTTTGCGGAGGATTACCAGATCGACCAGCCGAGCCGGCAGATTCTGATTACGATGGTCCGGCCGAAGGCGCAGGTCTCCACCTACGTGGACAACAGCGGCAAGCCCTCGGAAATGAAGCCAGGGGTGCAGGAGCCGATCCGGCCGAAGGTGGATGCGAACGGACGTCCGATCGCGCCGGCATCGCCGCCGCCGTCCACCGGGTCTGGCTCGTCAACCGGCTCCTCCTCCGACTCTGGGTCGTCCTCCAGCTCCGGCACCAAGCCGCCGCAGCCGTAGGCAGCGATGGGAGAGGCTCGGGAGATCGAATCGCGCAGCGTATCTGAACCGGACGCACGACCGCTAGCGGGCAAGACTGCGCTGGTGAGCGGGGCGGCGAAGCGCATTGGGCGGGCGATTGCGCTGGCGCTGGCGGCGAGCGGGGCCAATGTGGCGATTACCTATCGCGACTCGCAGGCTGAGGCGGAGGAGACGGTACGCGACCTGGCGGCGCTCGACGTGGATGCGCTGGCCGTGCGCACCGATCTGGGCGACCCGGAGAGCATCCGCGAGACGGTGGCCGCGGTGGTGGAGGAGTTTGGGCGGCTGGACATTCTGGTGAATAACGCCGGCGTGTTCGAGTCGGCCGAACTGGAGAGCATCACCGTCGAGCAGTGGGACGCCATGTTTGCCACCAACACGCGGTCGCCATTCCTGCTGGCGCAGGCGGCGTATCCGCATCTACGCGCGGCGGGCGGGCGGATTATCAACATTGGCTCGCTGGGCGGCACGCACCCGTGGGCTACGCACGCGCACTACTGCACATCGAAGGCGGCGCTGCACATGCTCTCGCAGACCATGGCCAAGGCGTGGGCGCCGGAGATCAGCGTGAACTGCGTGGCGCCGGGAATGATTGTGCAGGGCGAGGTGGGCGAGGCGTATGCGGAGTTTGCCGAACGCACCCCGATGCGGCGCAACGGGACTGCGGAGGATGTAGCCGCGGCGGTGCTGTTCTTCGCGACCGGACCGCACTTCATCACCGGGCAGTTGCTGGCGGTGGATGGAGGGCTGGGGCTCTAGCACGCAACTACATCGCATGGGACACAAACACTACGATCTCACCCGGCTTGGCATTGAATGTTTCTGGTTTCACGTCGGACTTACACGGGCGAGCCTCGATGTCCTCGGCGACACCCGCTTCCAGAATACGGTGAAGTGATTCGCTGCCCGGCGAGCATTGGTAGCCCCGGGCCAGAACGATTATCCCAATCTCATAGTGCTTTGTGAGCAACTGTCTTGGTAGTTCAGCCAACTCTTTATTTACGCGGTCAACAACCTGCAGCAATTCGTCCACTTCAAATGTAGCTCTGCCCTCAATATCCGTTGTCGATTTCAAGTCGAGATTAATGGGATAGCTGGGATCGGAGGGCGTGAATCCTAGTTGCGAATTGTGGACACTTAATGGAAGTATCCACACCGTTACGCCGTGAACGAACTTATGGGCGCGCACGTCATAAACGATTACAGTCAATTTGTTTTGCGCTGTCGCGTTACATGGCAGGCACATAAAGAGTAGCAACAGCACAGAGGTGAGGCGGGCTCTATTTGCCATTGTCCATGTGCTGTATCTGCCGCGCACGTGCACGTTCTAGCGCTTGCTGAGCGCGCTGGAGACGCGCTGCCACCAGTTGGGCTCTTTCACTTCCTCGAAGATGCCGTGCGGGTCTTCTTCGACCTCGAACGGTTTGCCCAGGAATGCGGCGAGCGGGTTGGTGACGCAGAGAGCATGCGCGTAGCTGGCGCCGAATCGGGTGGCAACCAGATCGTGGGCCTGCTTCATGCGGGGCGGGCGGGTGGTGGTGTTGTGCGCGTCGGTGGCGAGGAAGTGGACCCAGCGGTCCTCGAGCAGTTGCAGCGCCATGCGCTCCGCCTGCCGGCCTTTGTGCCCGGTCAGCGAGTCGGCCGTGACCTGGATGAGCAGGCCGCCGCGCAGCCAGTCCTTCATGCGCGCGGGGTCGTGCTGCAGCGTGGGATTGCGCTCGGGATGGGTGAGGATCGGGGTCAACCCGGCGAGCCGCAGTTCGTAAAGCGTTTCGGTGAGGCCAGGGGGAAGGCCGTAGTCCGGCACCTCGACCAGCAGATAGCCCAGACCGTTGATGCTGAACCGCGCGGGGTCTTCCTTCGCCTGGGTCACGTTGTCGAAGGAGAGGTGGAAGTCGCACCCGCTGCCCAGCGTCAGGGGGATGTTCTCGGCGGCGAGGCGCGCGCGCAGCTCCTCGGTCTTGGCGGCGTTGACGGCGGGATCGAAGTCGTAGTGGCCGTTGGCGTGGGGGGTGCATACGACGTGGGTGATGCCATCGGCAACGGCTAACTTGGCCATGGCGACCGAGGTCTCGATGCGATCGGAGCCGTCGTCCAGGCCGGGAAGAAGGTGATGATGAATATCTACCATACCAACCGCAAGGGTAACACTGGCTGAGGGTCCGCCGGATGAAAGCAGCTAGGCCGCGGCGAGACTGCGGGCCATCGACTGGAAGAGCAGCAGGCCGTCGGCGGAGCCGAGCAGGGACTCGCTGGAGCGGTCGGGGTGGGGCATCATGCCGAGCACGTTGCGGCCCTCGCTGAGGATGCCGGCGATGTTGTCCAGCGAGCCGTTGGGGTTGGCCGCGGCGGTCAGCTCGCCGGATGCGGTGGCGTAGCGGAAGGCGACCCGGTGGTCGCGGCGTAGCGTGGCCAGGGTTGCGCCGTCGCAGAAGTAGTTGCCTTCCATGTGGCCAATGGGCATGCGCAGGACCTGTGCGCGGGTGAGGCCGGAGGTGAAGGGCGAGTCGGCGGTTTCGGTGCGGAGATGGAGCTGGCGGCAGATATAACGCTGGCCGGCATTACGCATGAGCGCGCCAGGCAGCAGGCCGGCCTCGCAGAGGATCTGGAAGCCGTTGCAGATGCCGAGGACGAGGCCGCCGGTCGAGGCGAAGCGGCGCACGGATTGCATGATGGGGGCAAAGCGCGCGATGGCGCCGGTGCGCAGGTAGTCGCCGTAGGCAAAGCCGCCGGGGACCAGGATTGCGTCGCAGCCTTCGATCGAGTGCGATTCATGCCACAGGTAGGTGACGGGCTCGCCCATCACGCCGCCGATGACGTTGTGGGTGTCGTGATCGCAGTTGGAGCCGGGGAAGACCAGAACGCCGAACTTCATGAGGTTAGGGTACCAGTTGCCGGTTGGAGGTTTCCAGTTGCCGGGAGGAGGCAAGAGGTTCTAGCGGTAGCGGCTGAGGGTGAGGCGGAAGACTCCCTGGTCGACGCCGGGGTTCACGTCTCCCAGGCCTGCATTGGAGATGTGGCGAAAGACGTACTCCAGCCGCACTGAGGAGCGCGAGGTGGCAAAGACCTGCACGCCGGGACCGAACGAGAACAGGAAGTTGAATTTGTACGCGTCGTTCACGGGAATTTCGCGAGCTGCCAGCACGAAGCCAAGGTTGAGCGCGAAGCTGGGCTGGATGCGCGAACGTTGGAACCAAGTCGCCCTGGCGCCCAGCGGGGACAGCGACCCGCCGTTGGTGGTCTTGCGTCCGTAGAGTCCATAGACCGGAGCGGTCGTTCCATCCGCGGTGACAAAGCCGATTGGGCCACGGGTGACATAGGTGACGCGCAAGGCGGGCTGCGAGGAGATGTAGGTGTGCCCCGCAAAGGTCACTTCCGTGCCGATCGCGGTAGGGTCGCTCTCCTGGTAGAAGGGCAGGAGGGAAGCTTCGTAGTCCCAGCGCGTTTTGTAGCTGGAGCCGAGGAGGCGGGTGTATTCGACGCCTGAGGTCCAGGTGCGCCGCTGCTCCGCTTCGCCGATGAAGATGTGGCTTGAATCCGGACTATAGCTGGTGGCGATGCCGACGCTTTCGACCCCGCCAAAGCTGCCAGGTTCTTGACCGCGGGCGGCGGTGGCCCGGCCCGAAAGACAGACAAATCCAATGCAGAGGGAGACCAGTGCAACCTTACGCAATCGGAGGACCTCGGGAAGCAGAAGCTGGGATGCGCGCTCTGCGCCGCTGCGAAAAGGATACAGGATGGCTTTGTTAGGGATCCTGAAGAATTACGCCGGAACATAGATGGCATACCCGCGCGGCGGGGCGGGAAACTCGGCATTGCCGTCGCCGTCGGTGGTGCGCGCGTCGGGCCACGCTTCGTCGTGCCCATCCCAGGCGATCGGCACGAACCTCTGATTGACCCATTTGGTCTTGACCGAAGTGCCCGACCACTTGTCGCCAAGATTGTTCAGCACATAGATCAGTCCCGGCTGGTCGGCGGAGTCATCCTTCCAGCCAACCCGCTGCATGATGTAGAGGTCGGGATCGGCGTGCAGTATCTGCGAATCGCCGCCGGCATACTTATGGTGTGCCTGCACCAACGCGTCGATGCCATTCGGGGTGAGAGGCCGCGCCAGCCCATTGTTGTAGTAGTCGTACCAGAAGACGCAGGGATAGCCCTCGTGCACCATGATGAAGGAGTAGGCCATCAGCTTGTCGTTGACGATGGTGTTGTCGCCCATGTCGTGGTTGTCGACGAAGGTCGCGGCGTGGCGCGGCCGCTTCATCACCACCGAGCCGCCGTCGGTGAGGTTGCGCAGATCGTAGCTCGGCGTGTCGCACACGGCCTTCAGCTTGTAGCGCAAGGGAAAGTCGAATGCCGCGATCTGGTTGTCGGTGAACTGTTCGACCCGGTCCAGCCAGCCGCCGATGTCGTCGGTGCCGGACCAGTACTCGCCGACTACGTAGGGCACGAAATCCTTGCCATTCTTGACGTACTGATACTTTGCCAGCAGGCCGATCATCCAGGCGCCGAAGCCCTTGGCGTAGTCGAAGCGGAAGCCGTCGAAGCCCAGTTCCTCGATCAGTAGCCGCGCGTACCGGTACATCGCCGCATAAACCTCAGGGTTGCGATGGCAGAGATGCGGGTATCCCGCATAGTTCTCGCCTTCGACGATCATGCGCTCATAGCGGCTGGGATGGAAGTGGTTGTAGTCGCGGGGAAAGATGCCGCTCTTCGGATTGAACTTGGTCCAGCGCTTCTCGCCGTCCAGCGGGTTCACCTCTTCTTCGTCCCCGCCTCCGTTGTGGTTGATCACCATGTCGGCATAGAGCCCCACGCCGCTCTTGTGCGCCTTGGCGATCAACACTTCCAACTCAGCTCGGTTCCCATACCAGGTCTTGGCGCCACCCTTCTGGTCAAAATCACCCAGGTCGAAGTAGTCGTACGGGTCGTAGCCCATCGACGTATTGGTCGACGCTTTGTTGACCGGCGGCAGCCAAAGCGCGTTGAAGCCCGCGTTGCCGAGGTCTGCAACTTTTTCGGCGAGGAAGTTCCACCACTCGCCTTCTTTCTTCTCGTGTCTGGGCGCGTCCCAGTAGAAGGCCTGCATCATGACTGCCATTGCTATTCGGATGCCGGGGACGATGCCGCAGGTTGGATGGGAGGCGGCTATCGGGCTGCAAACGCTTAGAGCATTTTCCCTATTACGGTGACTCGGACAAAGTGAGCGAGTGCCGTTTTTCTTGGGAAAAAACGGCGTACAGTGCGGAGGTTTCGGGTTGCACCAATAGGGAAAATGCTTAGCCTTCCAGCTTGTAGCGGGTCTCGGCCAAGTGATAGAGCGGACGCCACACCAGCCGGTTGGTGGTGACCACCATAATGGAGATGAGGATCGTCCCCAGCAGGATGATGGGGAACTGCCCATTGGCGGTGGCCGCGTTGATCTGTTCGCCGAGGCCGAGAGTGGTGAGGGTCTGACCCTTGAGAATGAAGTATTCGGCGAAGATGCTGGCGTTCCAGGCCCCGCCTGAGGCTGTCACCATGCCGGTGATGAGGAAGGGAAAGATACCCGGCAGGATCAATTTCTTCCAGCGCTCGATCGAGGAAAAGCGGAAGAGAGTTGCGACTTCCTTCAGGTCGGTCGGAATCGCAATTGCGCCGGCGATCACGTTGAACAGGATGTACCACTGGGTGCCGAGGAGCATGAGGACGATCGATCCGATGCCCAGGCCGCCGCCGAGCCGGATCAGGATCAGAAGAACGACGGGGAAGAGTATGCTCGCAGGGACCGAGGCTGCGATCTGCGCCAGCGGCTGGGCCAGCCGCGCCAGCTTGGGATCGGAGCCGATGGCTACGCCGACAGGAATGGTCCACGCGGCGGCCAGCAGGAGCGAAAAGTTGACGCGCAGAAAGGTCGCGCCCGCGCCCTTCAACAGCTCCAGATACTGGGCGCCGGTGACCGGGCGCACCAGCAGGATGGCGTGTTCGGCGGCATAGAGGACGCCTGCGGCGACGACCGCTATCAGCAGCCATGGGACGATTCGCGCGAGGGGGCTTTCGTGAGTTTGGGGATGCTGGGCGCGGCGCTCGACCTGTGCCTTCCTCTGCTTTGCCAGCTTGATGTAAATGGCCTCGTTCAATGGCTGCGTAGTGTGCCGCGCAATCGAGGCCAGCGCATTTGAGTGGGTGAAGAGATGCAGGATGGGCGAGCGCACGTGCTGCGAGCTTTCTACCTGCTCGAACTTGAATTTGTCGCTCCAAGCGATCAGAGGCCGCCAGATCAGTTGGTCGATTGCCACGATGATGGCGACGATGGTGACGAGATCGAAGGCGATGGCGTGGTGGTCGTTCGCGTCGACGGCGGTCTGCAGGTAGGAGCCGAGGCCGGGCAGGCGGAAGTCTTTGGTGCCGAAGTGGAACATCTCGCAGGCGATCAGGGTGAACCATGCGCCGGCGACGGACATGATGGAGTTCCAGACCAGGCCGATGGCTGCGGAGGGCAGTTCCAGCTGCACCAGACGCTGCAGCCACGAGAAGCGGTTGATATCCGCCGCCTCGTGCAGCTCGCGCGGAATGCTCTTGAGCGAAGAGTAGAAGCTGAAGGCCATGTTCCAGACCGCGCCGGTAAACAGCAGGACGATGGCGCCCAGTTCGACGCCGAAGTGGCGGGTGGGGAAGAGCGCGATCATGGCCAGCATGACGGGCGGCAGAAAGCTGAGCACCGGGATCGACTGCAGAATGTCGAGCACCGCAATCATGAACGGCTCTACGCGCTTGTTGTAGGCGGCGAGGTATCCGTAGCTGACGGCGAAGACCAGGCTCAGCACATAGGCGAGGAAGATGCGGACGACCGAATAGAACGCATACAGGGGCAGGGCACGCGGACTGAGCGAGACCACCATCTGCTCCGATGGCGGACCTGCCCACAACATCGCGATGCGCACGATGGCGTAGAAGATGGCCAGGCCAATGGCCGCGACGCACAGATCCAGCACGAACGGCCAGGTGCGCTGGAGCACTCGCGAACTGGCCAGCGTCTCCCGGCTGCGTGCGTAGCTGAATGCGCTGTGCAGCGGGTTCACTCGTCAATCTCCGGGTCGGAATCGGAATGGTCCGCGATCTTGGCGCTGGGGGTATCGGCCGGCTCGGTATGCAGCTCCGGCTCGATGAACCTCCTGCGCGCGGCGTCGAAGTCGAACAGCTCCGCGTAGCGTCCCCAGCTGATCGCCGTCTCCATCTGGCGCAGCGTCACCTCTTCGGTGAACTGCTCGTCCAGCAGGTCGTGGAAGAACTCCTCGGGAACGCTGTGGTTGCTCTTGGTCTCGACGGCGCGGACGATCTGGCGCAGCAGCAGGACGTGGTCCAGGGCGGCCTTGCGGAAGAGCTGCTTCTGACGCAGAATCTCGGAGTTCGCGTAGTCGGCGCCGGCGGGTGTGATCTCGGCGTCGCCCTCGATCACGGTGAGGAATCCGAGCATCTGGCCTGCATCCACGATGGGCAGCAGGTCGTCGATCTCGAACCCGAGGTCGCCGGCCAGGCGGTAGATGTCGTCCTTGCCGTTGTGGTCGAGCAGCAGCTCCAGCAGTCCGGCGATGCCGCCGGGGCGCGCGTGGGGCAGCTCCTGATAATGGGGAGTCCGGGTCTCCAGAGCGGGCTTGCCGGTGGGCGCGCTGGGCAGTTCGGGAGGCTTTGCTCCGGGCTGGGTCAGCACCTTATAGATGTAGTCCACGAGCTGGGTGAAGGCCTCGCTCTTGCGATCGCGGGGGTGGGGCAAGGTCACCTTGAAGTCGGTGCGCACCACGCCTGGGTTGCGTCCCAGCACGATAATGCGGTCGGCCAGCAGCACCGCCTCCTCAATATTGTGGGTGACGAGGAAGATCGCCTTGGTGGGGATGGTCTTGTTGTGCCACAACTCCAGCAGTTCGGAGCGCAGGTTCTCCGCGGTGAGCACGTCGAGTGCGGAGAAGGGCTCGTCCATGAACAGGACTTCCGGCTCCACCACCAGGGCGCGGGCAAATCCAACCCGCTGGCGCATGCCTCCGGAGAGCTCCTTCGGGTAGGCGGTCTGGAAGCCGTCGAGGCCGACCGTGTCGAGTATCTTCAGGCCGCGCGCGCGCTGCTCCTCGGCGTCCATGCCGCGCGCCTGCAGCGGCGCTTCCACATTCTCCAGCACGGTGAGCCAGGGGAACAGCGCAAAGCTCTGGAAGACGATGGAGACATTGGGCTCGGCGGTGGCGATGGGCTTGCCGTGCCAATAGACCTGGCCGGCGGATGGCGTGGAGAGGCCGGTCAACATACGCAGCAGGGTGGATTTCCCAGAGCCCGAGGGGCCCAGCAGCGCGAGGATCTCGCCCGCGCAGACGGACAGATCGGTGGGCGCGATCACCTGAATGCGGTTTTCGCTGGGCTGGGCATAGTACTTTTCGACGCGTTCGGCGCGGATAATCGTTTGCGGCATAAGTTCCGTCTTGGATGGGGAGTTAGGGGGGGGTGGCCGGGCCGGAATTCCTGGCTCCGTCGAACATCCTTCGCTCCGCCCAGCGTATCATTATCAGGTACGCCAGAAACGGGTTGCCGGGCTTTCAAGAACATCGCGCGCAACCTTTTCTTACACTATTCATTTTGGGGTCCCTCCGCATGTCTGAAGCGCCAGCCGCAACGCCGTCCAAGCCCCGGGTGCTCGTAGCCGACGATGAACAGGTCATTGCCAACACCTTGGCCATCATTCTGAACCAGGCGGGCTTTGAAGCCCGCGCCGTGTATAGCGGCGAGAAGGCGATTGAAGCGCTGGACAGCTTTCAGCCGGACATGCTGATCTCGGACGTGATTATGACCGGCATGACGGGGATTGAGGCGGCGATCGCCACCCAGAAGAAGATGCCCAATTGCAAGATTCTGCTCTTCTCCGGACAGGCTGCTACCGCGGACCTGCTGGAGAAGGCGCGGCTGGACGGCCACGAGTTTGAAATCCTCGCCAAGCCGGTGCATCCGACGGACCTGCTGGCCAAGCTGCGGGGCTGATCAGGAACAAATTCAGCTTTTAGCCGTTGGCTCTTAGCTTCTAGCTAGAGGCTAAAGGCTAGCTCTTAGCCGGCCGCTTACGCTCTTTCACCTTCACGGCGGGAACGCCGGCGTAGATGGTCCACGGTTCCAGGTCGCGAGTGGCGACCGATCCCAGACCCAGCACCGCGCCTTCGCCCAGGTTGACGCCCGGGGCGACCGAAGCCCGCGCGCACACCCACGAATACGCGCCAAAGTCCATTGCGTAGGCTAGCAGCGGGAAGGCGGGCGAGTCGTAGTCGTGGGTCGCGCCGCAGACGAACGCGTCCTGCGACAGGATGGCGTGCGAGCCGAAGCGCATGGGCGCGGGGTTGTAGATCTCCGCGCCATCGGCAGCGGTCACCGCGTCGGCGCAGACCAGGTTCCACGGCGCCCACACCTTGGACGCTGGATAGAAGAAGCAGTCCGGCCCCATTGTGGCGCCAAAGCAGCGCAGCAGGAAGGCGCGCCAGGCGTGCAGCGGACGAGGAGACGGACGGTAGAGCAGCGCGCGGCAAATATTCCAGACCAGCCGTCGCGCCCGGTCGCTGGC